>MTKW01002318.1_pt1 | contig 44101 bp, 32 predicted proteins | sample 1042761 | NCBI WGS metagenome assembly MTKW01 (sample SAMN06205366, study PRJNA360243) | anaerobic digester metagenome | biome: Wastewater treatment plant; feature: Anaerobic digester sludge; material: sludge; isolation source: anaerobic digester fed with sludge from wastewater treatment plant ... | reverse complement strand
GCAATAATTCACCATCTTTGTTCACATAGTCCTGTACTTCCTGTTCCGTTTGAAAGATACCGTCTGTTTTCATTCCGTAGAAGAAGGGGAAAGGCTGTCCGTTTTCAGCGCGGGTAAATGTTCCGACACCACCCAAAGCCGTATCGTAATTAGCCCATCCCGTTTCATTTCCTAATTTGATTAATGTGTTTTTAATATATGAAGCATTAGCACCCACATTGAACTTAAATTGATTGAATCGGAATCTATACTTCAAGTCAAATTCAACTCCTTGATTCCGCATGTCGCCTACGTTTCCTATCGGACGTGAATTTCCGATATATTGTGGAAGTGCCATCGTCATCAACATGCCATTTGTTCGCTTGTTGAACCAATCAAAAGTGAAACTTAAAGCACCATTAAAAAAATATGTGTCGAGACCTATATTAGTTTGCTCCGATTCTTCCCATCTTAAATAAGGGTTTGAGTAAGCCGTAGGGGTGGATCCTGGAGCAATGATATTTTGCCCCTCCATTCCAAGTATGTAATTTATATTACCAACGATTGTTGATGTGTATCCAAATTCTCCGATAGATTGATTTCCATTTTTTCCCCAACTGGCACGTAACTTTGCAGAGCTGAGAAAGTCCATCTTATCCTCCATGAACTCTTCATTGGTAATAGTCCAACCTACAGATAAAGATGGAAAATTAGCCCACCTGTTTTTTCTACCAAAATTTGAAGATCCGTCACGACGCAAAGTTGCTTCAACTATATATCTTTCCCTGTAATTATATCCAATTTTTCCAAAATAAGAGGCTAACCTGTGATAAGCACTTGGTGAACCCCAGGCTCCTCGTTCATTGGATGCTTTATCTGTTGCATCTATATAAGGTTGTTTTGGATTTCTTATGTCATAACTAATACCGCCTACACCCTGACTGTTAGATGATTGAGCCGATTGTCCCAGTAAAAAATTAAATTGGTGATCATCTATATTTAGATTGTAGGTAAATAGATTTTCTACAAGCCATGTAAAACTTCTATACATTGATGACCATACGGAAGATTGATCGGTATAATGGAAAGCACCTAAATAGTAAGGCATAGTGTATCCATCATTACCCCAAAACCCCATATCAACCCCAAAAGAACTCTTGAATTTCAAATTCTTATAAAGCTCCACCTCACCCCAAAAGTTTCCTACATATTTATCCGAATTGTCCTTATCTCCCGGCAAATGTAATCTGGCTACGGGATTAGTAATTCCAAACTGACTGTCAACGATTGTAAATGGCACGCCTTTAAAATCTGTTACGGCATTAGGAAACTGTTCAAAAACCTCATCCGGGTTTTCTGCATATACATCCATTAATGGCGACATCATCAATGCTGAACCTAGCGGTGTTCCTCTTTCACTGTTTGTACCAATTGTCCTGGAAAGAATTCTTGAATAAGAAATATTAGTCCCAACTTTAAGACTTCTCAGAAGCATTCTTTCGTCGATGTCCCATACTATGTATTGATTGTTAAAGCGTGTGGTATAACGTTCATAGTTAGACCTGTTAAGATTACCTCCGACAATTCCTTCATGATATAAATAACTTAATGACAGATAATAGCTCGACTTTGCGCTTCCACCACTAAAATTTACCTGATGTTCAACTATAGGTGCATTATAATTAAATACTTTATCTTGCCAATCTATGCCTTTCCCAAATGATTCCGGGTTAAGATATATGGGAGATTTCCCGTCATTGAGTTGTATTTCGTTCATCAATATTGCATATTCTCTCCCATTGAGAACATCCCTTTTTTTCCAGGGGTTTTGCCACCCAAATGAAGTAGAATATTCCAATTTAGGTCTGGTTTTATCCCCAAGTTTGGTTGTTACAAGTATCACCCCATTTGCTGCACGTGAGCCGTAAATAGCAGCAGAAGCCGCATCTTTCAGGATTTCAACTGAACTAATGTCTTGTGGGTTTAAATAATCAATTCCCCCTCCGATAGGCATACCATCAACTATATAAAGGGGTTCACTGTTATTAATTGTTCCAATCCCGCGGATCCGCACTTTGGAACCTGCTCCCGGTTGTCCTGAAGATTGCGTGATATTTACTCCGGAAACCATTCCTTTAAGGACATTATCAATCCGGGTGGCACTGATCTTTTCCAAATCTTCCGTTTTTACACTGCTGATAGCTGCTGTCACAACGCTTTTTTTCTGCAGACCGTAGCCAACAACAATAACTTCATCCAACAGCATTTTGTCTTCCTGAAGTACGATCCAAAGGCTTGTCCGCCTATTCACTTTAATTTCCTGCGTTTTGTAACCTACGTACGATACGGTCAGGACAGCATCCGGTGAAACAGTCAGGGAAAACCGTCCCGAAACATCCGTAATCGTACCGGATGCCGTTCCATTAACTACAACAGAAGCACCGATTATAGGTTCTCCATTATTTGTTGATATTATACCGGATATTTTTTGTAAAGAAACTTTTGGGGCATCTTCTTTTTTTTGTGTAATAATGATTCGAGACCCGCTGATTGTGTAAGTGCAATCTGTTTCATCCAACAGTAAAGTCATTAATTGATCCACCGGGATCTCACCGGAAACGGATGAGATTGTTTTTTGTGAGTCAATAGCCTGAGAATCATAGGCAACAGAGAGTCCGGTTTGTTTTTCAATCAAATTAAAAGCAGCTTTTAATGTGATTTTCTCTCCTGAAAACCTGACTTTCTGATGCTGGGCATAAGAGGTGAATGGAAGGAATAGTAAAGACAAAAAAAGTAAAATCCGAATAGTTTTTTCCATGATCATTAGCTTGATATTAAATTTATCTTTGTCATCTCAAATGAATATATACATAATGTATAGAATATGTATATGTTTCGGCAGGAATTATTCAATCTGCTACAATGATGTAAGCTAAGGCGCGTATAACACACAGTCTAAAATAAATATTTTAAAAAAAATTTTTTACGCAATAATGCAAAGCGTACATATCGTGCATATTAAAGTCCTCACGCACGAAACTATGATAATTAATCTTCAAAGAAAGCAAAAAACCCCATTTAACATAAAATTAAACAGGGTTCATACTATTTGGTCAGTATTCCAAATCGTTATTTTTTATAAAAATACACCGCATTTCCGTCTATCTTGTAGCTCGATTGGTGTATTAATAAGGTCAGGACATCCATGACTTCGCTCAAAGATTCGTCGGGATTGAATTTTACATAATAAGACTGATGACTGAGCTGTTGTCCGTCGTAATTAATGACAACATTATATTTTCTTTCAATCATCTGGGCTATTTCATAAAAAGAAGCTTCCTGGAAAATCAGATAACCATCTTCCCATGAGGCCAATTTTGCTGCATCAACATCAATAATGGAAATGCGATCGTCACCGTGAGAATAAATAAGCTGGTCATTGGGTTTTAAAACATATAAACGACTTGCGTCCGATTCCATGGATACCTGGATGCTCCCTTCTATCAATGATGCTTTGGTCTGCCTGTCGTTTGGATATGACTGCACATGAAATTTCGTACCCAAAGCTGTGATATCAATATGCTTGGTTTTTACAACGAATGGTTTTTGAGGATCCTGAGCAACGTCAAAATTGGCTTCTCCCGAAAGAAAAACGGTACGGGTATTTGATGTGAATTCTTTTGGATAAATTAACGAAGATCCGGCATTTACGGACACTTGCGTTCCATCGGGCAATACCAATTTTTTATATTCTCCGTAAGAAACCGAAAGTTGTGTATATTCGACAGGTGCCGGTATTGCAAGTTTATATGTAAGATAAACTGCTGAGACAATCATAAGTGCAACCGCTGCAGCTGCATAAGGAATTATTTTTCGGAGCTTGAAAGATTTGGTCTTTGTTTTTTTATCTCCTTTGTCTGTGCTAATTTGTTGCTTAACTACCGACCAATCTTCTAAAGTTTGTATATCGATAACGGAAGGAATGTTTTCCCACACCAATGCCAGTGCATCATCTTTCTCAACACTATTATCATCCAGGCGAAACCATTTTGCAAAAAGCGTCAGAGTATGCCTGGATGCTTTGTTTTCGAAAAATTTTTGTACAATATTCTTTATCTGATTACTATCCATATTACCTGCTGTATTTAGAAGTAAGCGAACAAGGACTTTACACACAAAAGATCATTCAAGTAAATCAACATAAAAATAAAAGACATAACTGAATAACCTTGCGAATATCAGCCAAAGCCGCGGTCAAATGGTTCTCTACGGTACGCTTGTTAATTTTTAATTTTGTTGCTATTTCCTGATTAGACATGCCCTCCACACGACTCATCATATATATTCTCTTTCGCTGTGGCGGCATCCGGCTTACTGCAACATCAATCATATCCTGTAACTGGCGAGCAAAAACAATCTCTTCACTACTACCAAATTCGTACGGACGCGCCAACTGCTCTGTAACATATTTTTCATCCACAACAACATGATCGAAGTAATTACAAACAACATTCTTCGCCATTTTAAAAATATATGAGCCAAAAGAATCTATTTTAGAAAACTTTTCCTTGTCTTTCCATATACTCAGAAAAACATCCTGGGCCATGTCCCGTGCCAATTCAGCATCTTTAACAAATCCGGCAATAAAAAAAACAAGTTTGGGGTAATAATGCAGAAAAAGCACCTCAAAAGCTTTCTGATCACCCTTGGAGAGAGCATTGACGTAAGTCTTTTCAATTGTGTTGTCCACTTCGCTTAAGAAAAAAGGCTATCACAAAAATCTCAGAGCCTCTCATGGGACTCGAACCCACGACCTAATCATTACGAATGATTTGCTCTACCAACTGAGCTAAAGAGGCAACAAACGGACTTGCAAATGTAAAGACAAAAATAATTTTATACAAAGCAAATTGAAAAAATCAAATTGACTTTGCATTTTTTTTTGATTTCATCGCTAAAATTTAAAATAAATAAAATTTTCAAAAGAATTGCATTGTAAAATTAATTAAATTGCACTATATTAGCTGCCCTATAAATCCTTTATATAAATTGCAAATGAGCTATCTGAATTTTGACAAGACATTGTTGGTTAATTTGGAAAAATCTCTTACCAAGGAGATGATTCGAACCAACAGGGCGGGTGCTTATAACAGTACAACCCTAATAGATTGCAATACAAGAAAATACCATGGACAATTAGTGGTTCCATTACCGGAAATTGACCAATCAAACCATGTTTTATTGTCATCTTTAGATGAAACGGTTATTCAGCACGGCGCTGAATTTAATTTGGGTATTCATCAATACGAGGACAATCACTTCAGTCCGAACGGGCATAAATACATCCGACAGTTTGATTGTAATATTATCTCTCGTACAGTGTACCGCGTAGGAGGTGTAATTTTATCGAAAGAAAGAATGTTGGTCTCGTTCGAACCGCGGGTCATCATCAAATATACTTTGTTAGATGCTCATTCTCCCACCCTGTTGCGGTTTAGACCTTATTTAGCTTTTAGGAGTGTAAATGAACTGACCTATGCCAACCCTCAAGCTGACACTTCATATGAAGAGGTAAAAAATGGTATCAGCATGAGACTCTATGCGGGTTATCCCCATCTGTTCATGCAATTTTCCAAAAAGAACAGTTATACACATCAACCTGATTGGTATAAAAATATCATGTATTACAAGGAAAAAGAGCGTGGTTATGCATATAAAGAAGATTTGATGGTTCCGGGCTTTTTTGAAATGCCGATTAAAAAAGGTGAATCTGTGGTATTTTCTGCCGGCATAACGGAAATCTCTCCGCTGAAACTCAAAAAACTATGGGAAACGGAGTTGTTGAGACGCAATGAACGCGCTGATATGTTTTCAACATTAAAAAACTCAGCTCAGCAGTTCTATAAGCGTGTGGGAGAAAAAACTTATTTATTGGCCGGTTATCCATGGTTTGGAGCACGTGCCAGGGATCAGTTCTTTTCCCTACCCGGCTGTACCCTTACCGTTGATCGCATGGACTATTTCGATGCTATCATGAAAACTTCCGTGGAAGAAATCGGAAAATTCTTGGCCGGCAATGCCGAAGACATCGGATTGGAAGAGATTGACCAACCTGATGCATTGCTGTGGTTTATAGCTGCTGTTCAGCAATATGCTGCTCATGCAACTATCGAAGAAGCCGCTGAGCGTTTTGGAGAGATCTGTGCCGAGATCATCGATTTCATCCGCAAACAAAATCATCCAAACATCATTTTGCACAACAACAATTTATTGTACATCAATGGAACTGAAAGAGCACTTACCTGGATGAATGCAGTTGAAGATAATCTGCCCATCACGCCCCGAACGGGATATGTTGTAGAAATCAATGCACTCTGGTACAATGCTTTGAAGTTTGTGGCTATTTTAAAACGAGCTTTAGGAAATGATCATTCGGCTGATTTAACAGACTATCAAGCCGAAATTTCGCGTGAATCATTTATTAGAACATTCTGGAATGGTACTTATTTGTACGATTTTGTAACTGAACATTATAGTGATCCGGAAGTAAGGCCGAATATGCTTTTCGCCATTGGTTTGCCTTTTTCGCCTTTAGATAAGCAGCAACAGAAATCAGTTTTAGACATTTGTACGCGTGAATTGTTGACACCCAAAGGATTGAGAACTTTAAGTCCGAAAAGTGGTTCTTATCGTCCGGTCTACGTTGGAGGCATGTTGGAAAGAAACAGGAACTATCATAATGGTCCGGTATGGCCCCTTTTCTTCGGCGTTTTTGCCAACGCTTATATGCGGATTTATAAGCAAAGTGCCAGGTCTTTTATAGAGAGATTGCTCATTGGCTATGAAGCAGAATTAACTGAACTTTGCATAGGTACTATTCCTGAATTGTTTGATGGCAATCCGCCTTACAAAGGACATGGAGGGATGTCGTTTGCCATGAGTGTGTCGCAAATTCTGAAGGTACTTGAAATGATGAAAAAGACTGAAAGTATGAATGATTAAATTAGTTCATTTAGAGTTTTATATAATAACTTGAAAAACAAATTATAACCCTATGAAAGTATTAATGTTCGGATGGGAGTTTCCACCCCACATATCAGGCGGATTAGGTACAGCAAGTTACGGCTTGACAAAAGGTATGGCTGAACAGGGTGACCTTGATCTGACTTTCGTAATGCCCAAACCTTCCGGTGATGAAGATCAAAGTTTTTTAAAGATCATGGGTGCCAACCACATTCCTGTAGTTTGGAAAGAAAATTCCCGGGAGCATGTGGAATATCGTTTAGGTAATTTCATGCACCCTGACGAATATTTCTGGTTAAGGAACGGCATTAAGTACGATTTTACACGCATCTATACTAATGACTTAGGATGTATTGATTTCTCCGGTAAATATCCCGATAATTTGATGGAAGAAATATCCAACTACGAAGCTATTGCAAGCGTATTGGCTCATCAAAAAGAATTTGATATCATCCATTCACACGATTGGCTGACTTATCCTGCCGGAATATTTGCCAAACAAATCAGTGGAAAACCATTAGTGATACACGTTCATGCTACTGATTTTGACAGAAGTAGAGGCAAGGTGAATCCTACTGTTTATTCAATAGAAAAAAGAGGTATGGATGCTTGCGATCATATCATTACAGTAAGTAATCTAACTCGCAACACCGTAATCGAAAAATATCACCAGGACCCAAACAAAGTAACTACTGTACACAATGCTGTTGAGCCTTTGGCAGATGTTGACTCTTATGTAAAATCAGAAAGAAAAGACAAAATTGTAACTTTCCTTGGTCGTATCACCATGCAAAAAGGACCGGAGTATTTTGTAGAAGCTGCTCATCGTGTACTGCAGAAGACCGATAGTGTACGGTTTGTAATGGCCGGAAGCGGTGATATGATGAACGATATGATTCACCTGGCGGCACAAAGAGGAATAGCTGACCGATTTCATTTTCCGGGCTTTCTTAGAGGCAGAAAAGTGTATGAGATGCTGGCTGAAAGTGATGTTTATATCATGCCATCTGTTTCTGAGCCTTTCGGAATCTCACCTCTGGAAGCGATGCAAGTAGGTACACCTACAATCATTTCCAAGCAATCCGGTTGTGCAGAAATCCTCACGCATACCATCAAAACTGACTATTGGGACATTGATGCGATGGCAGATGCCATTTATGGTATCGTCAAATATCCTGCTATGTATAAGAGCTTAAGGGAAAAAGGCATTGAAGAAGTCAATAACATCAAATGGTATGATGCGGGACTCAAAGTTAGAGCTATCTATAATAATCTGTTAGGCTGGCATTGAGGAATCCATATCATCAATTTTAAAACAAAAACAGACGAATAAAAAAACAGTAATACAAATAGATATTAAATACAGGCATATGAAGAATATTTGTTTTTATTTTCAGATACACCAACCCATCAGGTTGAAAAAGTACGGTTTCTTCGAAATTGGTCGGGATCATTACTATTATGATGATTATCACACCGAAGAGCAAATACGCATTTTATCAGAACAATCGTTTTTGCCGACCAATAAAGTCATTGGTGACATGATTCGCAGTTCAAACGGAAAGTTCAAATGCGCATTTTCCATTTCGGGCGTAGCTTTGGAACAATTTGAGTTATATGCTCCTGAAGTAATAGACAGCTTCCGGGAGTTGGCAAAAACAGGCAGTGTAGAGTTTTTGGCCGAAACCTATGCACATTCTTTGTCCTCTGTTTACGATACAGATGAATTTGAACTTCAAATTAAAATGCATGCCGATAAAATCGAAAGTCTGTTTGGAAAACGTCCGACCGTTTTCAGAAATGCTGAATTAATCTATTCGGATGAAATCGGTGAGAAAATTTTTAATGCCGGGTTCAAAACCGTTTTGATAGAAGAAGCCAAGCATGTGATGGGCTGGAAAAGTCCTAATTATATCTATACACATGCCTATCTTAACAGACTCAAGCTTTTGGTACGCAACAGCAAGCTTTCGGAAGATATTTTTCTCAGATTTTCAAATTATTCCTGGGAAGATTATCCTTTGACAGCTGAAAAATTCATTGGATGGATTGCGGCTGCACCGGAGAAAGAGCGTATATTCAATATATGGATGGGCTACGAGGCTTTCGGATACCAACATCGCCCCGAATCCGGTATTTACGACTTTTTAAAAGCAATTCCCTACCATGCCATGGAACAGCAAATTGGTTTTGCCTTGCCGAGTGAATTAGCCAGGCAAAAAGAAGTTGCCGGTAGCTTAACTGCCCCATACACAACCAGTTGGTGGGGACATGAAAAGGATCTCGCACCATGGACCGGTAATGACCTGCAAAATGAAGCCTTGAGTAAACTTTATGAAGTCGGCGTACGCGTGCGTTTGTCTAAAGACAGACCTTTGTTGCATGACTGGTTGCTGTTGCAGACCAACGACTACTTCCGCTACATGAGTCATAAAGAAGCTTTTGGAAGTAATTACGAATCGCCATATGAGGCATTTGTAAATTATATGAATATATTGGCCGACTTTCTCGATCGGGTTAAATCTCAGTATCCCACGTCTATAGAGGACGAAGAACTCAATGCTTTGTTACAAACCATCACGCAACAAGAAAAAGAAATTGCCGCACGAGAACAAGAATTAAATAAACTTAAAAACAAATTATCCAAAATTTCAGGGAAATAAGTTAATGAAAGAGTACTTGGATAACAAAGTATTCCGTTTGATATCGGACATAGCCGATGAAACCGGAAAGGCTTGTTATGTTATTGGAGGATATGTGCGCGACCTGTTTTTAAAAAGGCCATCTAAAGATATAGATATAGTAGTGGTGGGCAGCGGCATTGAACTTGCCGGAAAAGTGGCTGCAGAATTAGGTAAAAAAGCCAAACTGTCCGTTTTTAAAAATTTTGGAACAGCTCATATCAATTACAAAGACTATGAAATTGAATTTGTAGGTGCCAGAAAAGAATCCTATCGTTACGATTCACGCAAACCTATTGTAGAAGATGGTACCCTGGAAGACGACCAGAACAGACGTGATTTCACCATTAACGCACTTGCTCTCAGTCTGAATAAAACTACTTACGGCGAATTGCTCGATCCTTTCAATGGAATAGCCGACTTAGAAAATTTAATACTTCGTACGCCTTTGGATCCGGACATTACTTTTTCTGATGATCCTTTACGCATGATGAGAGGCATACGCTTCGCCGCACAATTGGGTTTCTACCTGGAAGCTGAAACCTTCGATGCCATTGTCAGGAACAAAGACCGTATCGCCATCATTTCAAAAGAAAGAATCGCTGATGAATTGAATAAAATCATCCTTTCCCGTAAACCGTCAGTCGGATTCATCTTATTGGAAAAGACGGGATTGCTGGAACTGATCTTCCCCGAACTATATGCCTTAAAGGGCGCTGAAACCAGGGATGGTGTTGGACATAAAGACAATTTCTACCATACTTTAGCCGTGCTGGACGCGTTGAGTGAAAACACCGACAATTTATGGTTACGATGGGCAGCTTTGTTACATGACATTGGCAAACCACGCTCCAAGCGCTTTGATTACAAATTAGGCTGGACTTTCCATAACCACGATTTTATCGGTCAGAAGATGATTCCGCACATCTTCCGAAAAATGAAACTACCGCAAAATGAGAAGATGCGCTATGTTCAGAAGTTAGTTGGACTACATATGCGCCCTATGATACTGAGTGAAGATGAAGTAACAGACTCGGCCGTACGACGATTGCTGTTTGATGCAGGCGATGACATCGATGATTTGATGTTGCTATGCGAAGCTGATATCACCTCTAAAAATCAGGAAAAAGTTAAACGTTACAAAGCTAATTTCCAGCTTGTTAGACAAAAGCTCAAAGAAATAGAAGAAAAAGACAGGATCCGTAATTTTCAGCCTCCTATTGATGGGAAAGAAATTATGGAAACTTTTAATCTACCCGCTTGTGCTTTGGTAGGTGATATTAAAACGAGCATTAAGGACGCTATTTTGGATGGTATCATCCCGAATGAATACGAAGCAGCGAAACAATATATGTTTGAAGTTGCGAAGGAGTTACTGAAAGGCACAGCCTATTCACCGGAAGGAAAATAATAAATAATTATAAAAACTTAGGGGCTGTCTCAAAAGTAAATATTTAACCAAACCCCGCAAGGTATCTTAGAAGTGTTCAAATGCAAGCGCTGAGATTGAGGGCGAAGGAGCATACTGGAGTATGTAACTGAGCCCGAATATCAAAAGTAACGTGGTTGCTGAGCGAAGTCGAAGCACAGCAGTTGGGCACTTATGAGACACCGTCGGCTTTTAACGCCTCATAAACTTGACTATAAACAGGAGTAGGTATGTTGTGCTTCTTACCTAATTCAATCACCACACCCACCAAATTCTCTAATTCTATAGGCTTTCCTGATAAATAATCACTGTTCATCGAAGAGGTTTTACCTACAGGTAAACTGGCACCGTAATCCATTAACTCTTCTACCAAACCCTCTCTCAACCCTGCTTTTTCTGCTATTGAAACAGCGTATAATTCCTGCATGACAGCCAAATACATGGGACGTATTTCAACATCATTGACCAAGCTGGCAAAATCAGTATTATAGTAAGTTGTGAGTGCAGCCGTAGTAGAAATAAAGAAAAACTTACGCCACACAGCACGAATAGCATCTTCTTTTAGAACTGCTTCAATGCCTGCTTGTTGGAGTAAGTTTTCCATGTAGATCAGTCTATCTGAAGTCTTCTTCTCATGTCCAAAGTGCATGAAACGCACATTTCCGGAATCTTCAATAACACCCGGTTCCGTAATTCTGGTAATGATATATACACAGCCATACCACACTTCATTTTGTGGATAAACAGCCCGAATTCTGGCGGTAATATCAATTCCGTTCAACAAAGGTAAGATGACGGTATGTTTCGCTATAATCGGTTGTATTTGTTGCAGTACCTCCTGCAAATCATAGCTTTTAGTTGCCATGATCACATAATCAGCTTTACCGATGGCGCGCACATCATCAGTAGCTAAAGTCGGATGTGTAATAAAAGATTGATTTTCATCACTCACCTTCAAGCCACGAGATTGAATGGCTTTTAAATGAGCACCACGGGCAAAGAAAACAACGGATATATCGGGTTGCTGCTCAGCATATTTAGAAAGTAAACCGCCATAATAACCGCCTACTCCACCCAATCCCACAATAACTATTTTGGTTTTGGCTGTTTGAAGTTTATGCATTTTATAATTTATTTAAGACCTGCCTGATTTTTTCGTAGGTATTAATGGTATTGGGAACCAATGGCAGACGTAACACATTCTCTATCATTCCCATCACAGCCAGCATACTTTTCACACCGGCGGGGTTACCTTCAACAAACAACAATTCTATCAGCTCCGTAAAACGATGATGGATAATTCTGGCTTTTTCATAATCACCTTCCAAAGCCAACCTGACCATGCGGCTGAATTCTTTAGGAAATGCATTGCCGATAACAGAAATAACCCCGACTGCACCCAGGGTAATTAACGGGAAAGTAATACCATCATCACCGGAAATAACCATAAAATCGGACGGTTTATTTTTAATGATGTCATCAATCTGAGTGAAGTTTCCGGAAGCTTCTTTGGTAGCCTGGATGTTAGGAAAATCGTTGGCGAGCCGCAAAGTCGTTGCAGCCGACATATTGACGCCTGTCCTGCCCGGCACATTATATAAAATAACAGGAAGCGGTGACGCCTCAGCAATTGCTGCATAATGTCTGTAAAGCCCTTCCTGGGAAGGTTTATTGTAATAGGGAGTAACTGAAAGGATGGCATCCACTCCGTCAAGGTCGGTATGCCGGATGGTATCAACTATATGCCTGGTATTATTACCGCCTATTCCATAAACGATGGGCAGACGTTTCTGATTGATTTGGATGACAAATTTTCGAATTTCTTCTTTCTCCTGATCGGTCAAAGTGGGTGTTTCAGCAGTTGTTCCACATACTACCAGGTAATCTGTACCATTTTTTATTTGATACTCAATCAATCTGGCCAATGTATCATAATTGATACTCTCATCCGCATTAAAGGGTGTGACCAAGGCAACACCCATTCCTTTCAGTTTATAATTTATCATCGTGAATCATAAAATTTAACTGCAAAAATACATTTTTAATCATTTGAATGTATGTTTTTCAGGTAAAATATTATCTGGTCAAAGATAAAAGAAATGTCTAAATCACCCATTTCCATATTATTTTTGGCCAAATAGTCATCCATATCCATGGCAAAATCGTAAAAATTCGCTCCGTGCTTCTTGATACCGGCTTTACACTTTGCTTGTGCACACAAAACGATGTAATCCAAATGTATTGAATTACCGGTAGACAGGTCTATCAGCAAATCATATTCTTTGCTTAACAATTCGTTAAAAATCTGTTTTTTGGGTTTATTAAACAACCCAAAATTTTTAGGTAGTAAAATTTTATAGTCCGGAGATACAGGGGTGATACTTTCCTTTTTATTCAGAAAGCCCCAAGCTGTCACTTTTTTCCCATCCAAAGTTAAAAGCTGAATAATTCTATGAATACGGGGATTTTCTTCGGACAGATCACTTTCAAAAATCAACAAAATAGTTTCGGCTTTCTGAAAAGTCATAAACTTTTTTTGTCTTGGCACTGTTCTGATATACTTTGCAGCAAAGCGTTCTAATATTTTACAGGACATTTTTTTACTCATATTCCGGATTTTTATAAAAATTCGAACACCCCAACCAGCAAACACGCAACAATCAACACTCCGATGATAAGATATTCGAACCCCACAAATTTATAAAAAATTTCACATATACAGGTATGGTGAATTCTTCTTTCTTGTTAGAAAAAATAAGTGGTAAATCAGAATGTCGATGGACATTAAGACATTAAGTTAAACATCAAGCATCTCTAAAAATTCGCCTTCATTGAGAATAGGTATTCCTAAACTTTCCGCTTTCTTCAATTTTTCAGGTCCCATTTTTTCTCCGGCTAAAACAAAAGATGTTTTGGAAGAAATGGAGCTTACATTTTTACCTCCGTGTTGTATAATCATTTGTTTATATTCGTCTCTGGAATGATGTTGAAAAGTACCGCTAATTACGATGCTTTTGTCTTTCAAGGTGTCCGATTGTGGCTTTAAATCCCCTTCTGCGACAGCCATTTGTAAACCGTAATCTTTCAGACGATTGATAAGCACAATGTTTTTATCTTCTGCAAAATATTGCACCACACTTTGTGCAATGCGCTCCCCTATTTCATCGATTTCAATCAGGGTCTCGTAAGTGGCAGTTTTCAACTGTTCTATATCGTGTAATACCTGCACCAACTTTTTTGCTACAGTTTCGCCTACGAAACGAATTCCTAAAGCAAAAATCACACGATCGAACGGGATATCTTTAGATTTTTCTATGCTTTGCAAGATGTTTTGAGCCGATTTCTCGCCCAAACGTTCCAGGCCGGATAAATCATCCACTTGCAATGTATAAATATCGGCAACATCATGCAACAGACCTTCATCGTACAGCAGATTGATGGTTTCAACGCCCAAACCCTCAATATTCATTGCTTTCCGACTGACAAAATGTTGAATTTTCCCTTTGATCTGGGGGGGGCAAGTATTTTCGTTGGGACAATAATGGGCTGCTTCTCCTTCGTAGCGTACCAATGGGGTATTGCATTCCGGACAGTTTTTGATGAATTGCACCTTATCCCCTATCAACACCCTTTGGTCAACAGCAACAGCAGTAATCTTCGGAATGATTTCACCGCCTTTTTCAACATAGACCATATCACCTATATGCAAGTCTAATCCGGCAATGATATCTGCATTGTGCAAAGAAGCTCTTCTGACGGTCGTACCTGACAATAACACCGGATCTAAATTAGCAACCGGTGTAACAGCACCCGTTCTGCCCACCTGGTAAGAGACCGAATTGAGGCGTGTCAAACCCGATTCTGCCTGATATTTGTAGGCAATGGCCCAACGCGGAGATTTGGCGGTAGCACCCAAAGTTCTTTGCTGTGCAAAATCATTCACTTTAATTACAATTCCATCGGTAGCAACGGGCAATTTTTTTCTTTCTTCGTCCCAGTAATGTATGAACTCAAAGACCTCTTCTAAAGACGAACAAATTTTGACTGCTTCCGAAATTTTAAAACCCCAGGTTTTAGCGGCGCGCAAACTGTCAAAATGAGATGCAAAAGGTAAATTTTCACCTAAAATATTGTATAAATAAGAATCTAATTTACGGGATGCAACAATAGATGAATTTTGGAGTTTTAAAGTCCCCGACCCCGCATTGCGCGGATTGGCAAACAAAACTTCCTCCTGTTCTTCCCTCTCCTTGTTCAGGGCGTCAAACACTCTCCAGGGCATCAAAATTTCTCCACGAATTTCAAATCTTTCGGGATAATCACCCTGTAAATACAAAGGAATACTACGAATGGTTTTGACATTTTCAGTCACATCATCACCTTGTTCACCATCCCCTCTCGTTACCGCTCTCAACAACTTACCATCTTCATAAATAAGTGAAATAGAGGCGCCATCATATTTAAGTTCACAGACCAATTCCACATCCTCATGCAGCAGTTTTTTTATGCGATTGTAAAAATCTCGTACTTCTCCCTCAGAATAGGTGTTTTCCAGGGAAAGCATCGGGTATTGGTGTTCTACTTGCCGGAACGCTGTATTGATATCGCTACCTACTCTTTGTGTAGGCGACAAAGGATCAAAAAACTCAGGATGTTCAGTCTCCAATACTTGTAACTCCTTTAGTTTCATATCAAACTCGTAATCAGGTATGGTAGGCGCATTCAGCACATAATAATTGTAATTATGCTGGTGCAGTTCCTTGCGCAGGGATTCAATTTGTTGAAGTTTCGTCATAATAGTTGCAAAGTTAGCAGAAAGTTCTCAAACAGAGTTCAAAAATCTTTCTTCTTCTGAAGAAATTAACAATTAACCCTAAACATTCATAATTAAAACACTATCTTTGTGGGTCACTAATGTTTCTGCATGCTTGATACAGTCATAAAAGGGATAATTATCGGGTTGTTTGTTTCGGTTCCCATGGGTCCGATAGGAATGCTGATCATACAGCGAACCTTGGATAGGGGTAGAAAATATGGCATCGCAACCGGCTTGGGTGCTACCTTGTCGGATTTGATTTACACAGTAATTGGATTATTTTTTATTGGTTTTGTAGTTGATTTTATCGAAGAAAATAAAATAATCTTACAAGTAATTGGAAGCGTTGTGGTATTTTTATTTGGAGTGTTTATCTACAAAAACAAACCGCAGCATCAACTCCAGCATCAACAACTTCCCAAACAACAAAATAACGGTAGTATCGTGTCTGATTTTTTCAGCTCTTTGGTTCTCACCCTTAGCAACCCTTTTATTCTATTTGTGCTGCTGGCATTATTTGCACGATTCAACTTTTTGGCAGAAAACACCACCCTGTATCATAATATAATTGGTATGCTTTCTATTTTGGCCGGTGCATTATCATGGTGGTTAGTATTGACTTACCTGGTAAATAAATCCAGAAGTAAATTGAGTTACAGGAGTATCAACTTGATTAATCAGATTATTGGCTTAATTATCATGCTTATAGGAGTTGTGGGTACTGCTTTGAGTTTGTTGTCATTCTTCTAAAGAAGAAATACGACTGATAGTTTGCAGCTTATGCGTATATTCGCCTGTAATGGATGATATAATTCCGTACTCATCAATCCGGTCAACTTTTACCCATCCTGACGCATGTATTACTTCAGTATTGTTCTTCAATATCCCGACATGGGTAATTTTACCTTTTGTATCTCCAAAGAAAGCTAAGTCGCCGATGACTGCATCAGACAGACTTTCAACAAGCGTTCCGTGTTGTGCCTGCTGTGAGGCATCACGCGGCAAACTAAATCCGGCGATAGAATATACGGTTTGCACCAATCCGGAACAATCTATTCCCAACACTGATTTTCCTCCCCAAAGGTAAGGGACATTGATATATGACATAGCTGTGTTTATCAATAATTCCCTACATGTATTTTCATCGGAAGTTTGATTAAATGAATTTAACACGCAATTAACGTTCATCAAAGTCCAGGTTTCATCGTGTAGTTTAAAAACATCATCCTGCAAATTATACAATAAANNTAAACTTCCTCCGGGAATTAGCATGGATTGATCCAGAACTTGATTACGAATCAAGGCATAAGGAGTGCAAACTTTGGTGACTTTCATTTGTTTACTTTTCAAAAAGATTGATTCAGGAACACCTGTAATCATTTTTCTGTCCGCCCACCCTTGATATCCATCCCGGATATTTTTTATATACAACCACTTTTCTTGTTCATCTATGATTTTGACGTACTCACCAAAAAGTAATTGCGTAGTCATTTCGCTACGCTCATTGTCAGCTGCCCTGACCGGGACCAATGGAAGTTTAACAAATCCGTAATGCATATGTGCTTATCGATTTTTATGTTTTAATACCAACGGAGTTTACAAAAGTACTTAAATTTTAATATATTTGCACCTTCAATGTCTTTCAGTTAAAGTTCCCCACCATGGGAACTTCTCTAACCAACAAACGAAAAAGAGTAGAATGAATTTGAATTCTTTTCAAAACAAATTTCGAGATATTTTTAAAGTCATTTTGTTTTTGTGTACCATCGTGATCATTGTTCTTTTGTTTCCAAATCGCGATAGTATGAAATATCAATTTGAGGTCGGGAAACCCTGGTCATACGATTTGCTCATGGCTTCTTACGATTTTCCGATTTACAAAAGTGATGAGCAAATTCAACAGGAAAAAAAAGAAATTTTAAAAAATTACCTGCCCTTTTATAATTTAGACACCACTGTTTTTACCACTCAATATCAGTTATTTGTGAACAATTATAAAGAAGAACACGGGGAAAAACCAACTCATCTGAAAAGCATTTATAAAAATCTGAAAGACATCTATGAAAATGGAATTATATCCGCCGGACAATACCAAAAATTAAGGGATGATAATACTGCTTACATCAACTGCATTCTACCTGACAAGCTCACTCATACGGTAGCTTTGGATGAGATTTACACGCCTAAAACGGCATATGAGAAATTGATGCAAATTGATGAATTTCAATCCGGTCTGTATAACATCAATCTATATCTTACCACAAATCTGCATTACGACAGCATTATCTCTGATTTATCACAGGAAGAATTATTGAAGAGCTTATCTTTAACTGCCGGCGTTGTTCAAGCAGGAGAGCGGATTATCGATCGTGGTGAGATAGTGGATGAAGAGTTATTTCTGATTTTGCAGTCCATGAAAATCGAACATGATCAGAGAAATGCTTCTTTTCAACGTTCAACCCTTGCACTAATGGGAGAAATTGTAATGATTACGGGATTGATCGTTATTTTCTTCCTGTTTTTGAGACTCTTCAGGCCGAGGATTTTCAATAATTTGAAAAACCTGATTTTCATTAATTTAATGATGATTATCATAATCGCCTTGTCTTCCATGGTCATCCAGCTGACGACAGTTAGTTGTTTTGTTATACCCTTTGCGCTGCTGCCAATCATTATACGTGTTTTCTTTGATTCCAGAACAGCCTTATTTGCACACATCATCACTGTGTTGATCGTTTCTTTGATGGTGGATAATCCCTATCAATTTTTATTGATACAAATTGTAGCAGGTATGGTCGCCGTTTCCAGCCTGAAAGACATGACACAGCGATCTCAGCTAGCTCAATCGGCATTGATTATTTTTATTACTTACAGTTTGACGTATCTGGCACTTGAATTTATCAGTGAAGGTGTGTTTAATAGAATTTACTGGATGCCTCTGATTTATTTCGCCATCAGCAGTACATTTTTACTTTTTGCGTACCTGCTAGTTTTTATTCTTGAAAAAATTTTCGGATTAATGTCTTCTGTTACGTTGCTCGAACTGAGCAATATCAACAGCAGTCTGATGATACAGTTTGCGGAAAAAGCACCCGGAACTTTTCAACATACCCTGCAAGTATCCAACTTGGCCACCGAAGCAGCCAAAAAAATTGGAGCCAACAGTTTGTTAGTACGCACCGGTGCCCTATATCATGATATAGGAAAAATGGAGAACCCTGGTTTGTTCATTGAAAACCAACACGGTGGTCAAAATCCTTTAGATAAATTGGATTTTGTGGAAGCCGCACAAAAAATTATCAGGCATGTGCCGGACGGTGTTAAGATTGCCAAGAAAGAACACCTTCCGGAGCAAATTGTTCACTTTATAACTACCCATCACGGCCTCAGTAAAGCCAAATATTTTTACAATGCATTTATCAATGCCAATCCCGGTGTCAAACCTGATCCATCTTTATTCACATATCCCGGTCCCCTACCCGACACACAAGAAACGGCCATTTTGATGATGGCGGATGCAGTAGAAGCCCGTGCACGCAGTCTGAATGAATACAGCGAAAAGAGCATCAGCGATTGCGTAGAAGATATGATTAATATGCAAATCGCTGAAGGTCAATTTAAAAACGCACCACTTAGCTTCAGGGATGTAGAAACCATCAAGGCTGTTTTCAAAGAAAAAATCACGAGCATGTATCATACAAGGATTGAATACCCGAAAGTTAAGGAAGAACTTGAAGGACAAACCCACAATGAAGCATAATGTCAGTGTTTAACGACCGACCTTGGCTGGTGAGTCAAAAAACAAGTGAGATTGACGTGAAAAATCGTTCTTGTTCGAGCTGCGTAGCAGCGAGTTTGAACGATTTAGTCAATCAAGCGCAAGTTTTTTGAGCGAAGCAGGCATAGTCTTGACTTTTTTTTGCTTCGTTTTTTTGTGTCAAGACAAAAAAATGAAGTTTTGATTTAACGAATATCTCCTCATAACTTATCAATTGCTTGCTGCAAGTCTGCTTTGATATCTTCTATATTTTCAATACCTACCGACAAGCGGATCAAGCCCGGTTCAACACCGGCAGCAATTTGATCCTCCGAAGAAAGTTGTTCATGCGTTGTTGCAGCCGGATGGATAATCAAGGACTTAACATCTCCAAGATTAGCTACGTGACTGTGCAGTTGCACGCTATCGATCAGTTTGTTAGCGCGTTCAGGATCGCCCTTGAGTTTGAAAGTCAACACACCGCCAAAACCTCTCTTCAAGTATTTTTTGGCAATTTCATGATGCTTACTGCTCTTCAATCCGGGATAATTCACATATTCCACAGCCGGATTTTGTTCCAGCCATTCAGCCAGTTGTTGGGTATTATAGACATGGCGTTCCATCCTGAGTGAAAGGGTTTCCAGGCCTTGCAACATCAAAAATGAATTAAACGGACTGATGGCATTACCCCAATCACGCAATCCTTCAACTCGTGCGCGAACGTTGAAAGCGATATTCCCGTGGGGACTATCTGGTCCAAACAGGTCCCAGAACACCATACCATGATAACCTTCGGAAGGTTCTGTAAATGCGGGAAACTTACCATTACCCCAATTGAATTTTCCGCTATCTACAATGATACCGCCTATGGAATTACCATGGCCACCTATCCATTTGGTTGCAGAGGCCACAACCACAGCAGCACCATGCTCAATGGGACGGAAAAGATAGCCACCGGCACCGAAAGTATTATCCACTATCAAAGGGATGCCATATTTATCGGCAACAGTGGCAATGGCATCGAAATCCGGAACATTTAAATTAGGATTACCCATGGTTTCCAGGTAGATTGCCTTGGTATTATCATCAATTAGCTTTTCATATTCAGCAGGATTGTCATTGGGTGTAAACCGTACTTCAACGCCCAATCGCTTGAACTGTACCTTGAACTGATTATAAGTTCCACCGTACAAATAAGGCGTTGACACAAAATTATCACCGGCCTGTACGATATTGTTGATGGCAAGAAACTGAGCTGATTGCCCGGAAGATGTTGCCAAAGCCGACACTCCACCTTCCAAAGCGGCTACACGCTTTTCAAATACATCTGTAGTAGGGTTCATCAAACGTGTATAGATATTACCGAACTTCCTCAACGCAAATAAATCTGCACCATGTTGTGCATCATCAAAGACATAGGAAGTTGTTTGGTAGATAGGAACTGCCCTGGAATTGGTCGATTTATCAACCTCTTGACCGGCATGAACTTGCAAAGTTTCGAATTTATAATTTGTTGACATGAAAATTTATTTTTTAAAGTTGTTGATATAGTAGTTAGTAGTTTTTTTGGAAGTTATAGAAGTTAGGGAAGTTAAAGAAGTTAGTGTGTTCCGGGGTCCGGGGTCGCGTGGCTTGATTCGCTCATCGTTTTTCGTTCTTTGTCTTTTGTCTTTATTCTTTGTTCTTTGTTCTCATTCGAACAATTAAACAATTCAACAATTAAACAGCTCCGTCGATAAATACCGTTCTCCGGTGTCGGGAAGGATCGCTACAATGGTTTTGCCTTCGTTTTCCGGTCGTAATGCAATTTGTACAGCCGCGTAAACTGCTGCTCCGGAGGAAATACCCACCAATATGCCTTCCTGTCTCGCTAATTGACGGGAAGTCAGGATAGCCTGATCGTTGGTAACCTGAAAAACCTCATCTATCACCTTGGAATCGTAAGTTTTGGGGATAAATCCCGCGCCTATTCCCTGTATTTTATGTAAACCGGGTGCACCACCTGATAAAACAGGAGAATCCGCTGGTTCAACAGCTACAACCTGAATATTGGGATTGTATTTTTTCAATTTGAAGCCTGTTCCGGAAATGGTGCCGCCTGTACCTACTCCGGCAACCAACATGTTCACCTGACCATCCGTATCCCTCCAAATTTCTTCAGCAGTAGTTTTAGCATGGACTTTAGGATTAGCCTCATTTTCAAACTGCTGAGGCATAAAAGCACCAGTTTCAGCCACAATTTTTTCAGCTTGTGCAATGGCACCTTTCATACCCTCTACACCCGGCGTCAGCACCAGTTCGGCGCCCAAGGCCTTCAACAAACAGCGTCTCTCTACACTTGAGGTATCCGGCATTACAATAGTCAGCGTATAACCCTTAACGGCAGCTACCATGGCCAAACCGATTCCCGTACTGCCACTGGTAGGCTCCACAATCTTACCTCCCGGCTTCAACAAGCCTTTTGCTTCAGCATCTTCCACCATAGATAAGGCAATACGGTCTTTGACACTACCTGCCGGGTTGTAGGCTTCCAATTTAACAATGAGCCTGGCTTTGACACCCTGCTTAACTGCAAAATTGGACAGTTGTACCAAAGGCGTATTACCAATCAATTCTGTTAAGTTTTTTGCAATTTTAGGCATTGTATTTTATTTTAATTGAAGAGCAAAGATACATTTTTTAAGTAGTTTCCATGTATTTTTACCTTATCAAAATAAAATTTTACAAATAGTTCACCTCCTAAAACCTCACCGCCACCATTGCCAGGAAATTAATTCCGGCCTGGGGAAAGTGGCGCAACTCGCTGTTGCGACTACCATCTTCTAGCAAATAACTGTACCATACATATCCGTTGGAAACGTACTGCGCATTTAGTAAATTGTTAATTTGCACCCCAAAATCTATGGAACGGATGTAGGGCAAAAGTAAACTATAAGAGGCATATACATTATTGACAAAGTAAGATGGTATGGAACGCTTTTCATCGGAAGTATTGTCTAAATACTGCTTGCTTACATATTGTGAAATTAAAGACAATTCAAATCCTTTGTGATGGAAGCTGAACATATTATTTCCAACTACATTGGGCGACATGGCAATATTGGTCGTGCCTAAATCAAGATTTTCAGTTCTTACCCAATTCATGTCCGTAGCATTGTCGTACACATCAATGTCTTGCTCAATGAAATTCAGAATTTTATGTTGACTCAAGGCTAAATTAGCACTCCATTTTAACCAATCGGTAATTTTTGCAGCAGCCATCAATTCTACACCTCTTCTGTAACTATCAGGAATATTGGTGGTCAAAGCTGCACCGATCTCACTGATTTTACCAGTCAATATCAACTGATTTTTATACTGCATATTGAATAAATTCATACCGATGGAAAAAGAAGCATGTTGGTATTTATACCCCAATTCCGTATTGTACAGGGTTTCATGGGTGGGTTTTTCATTCGGACCGACTTCCGTATAGTTTTTACGGTTGGGTTCTCTATTAGCTACAGAAAAAGATGTGTAGAGAGCGTAATGCCTGTTAATCGTATAATTTAACCCCACTTTAGGATTCAGGAAATGAAAATCATGTGCTTGGGTAATATCCGTCAATCTTCCTTGCGATTTATCGTACTTATCCCCCACTCCATCCAAGGCGTAGTGTATGTAACGATATTGTACATCCGCATTCAAATACAAACCACTCAAAATCTCAAATGTACCTTTTGCGTAGATATTGGCATCGTCTTTCAACACTGTATTATAGTACCAATTTTTATTAGGATCCAAATTATCGGCGTATCTCATCCAAATCACCTTACCAAAATGACTACCCGTATATCTGTTCATTCCACCACCTACAACAGCATCTACCCAGTTCTGATTGTAGTTTAAAGACCAGACCATACCACCAAAATGATTGTCTAACCATTTTTGACGAATTAAATCTGCCCTGGTCAGGGTCCCACTTTCCGTAACAACAGGAGCAATTGAGTATTCATTCAACTTTGCCCTTACTTTATAATCCTCATAATATCCTTTTCCTCTTGTATAATGTGCTGATATGTTCAAATTCAACTCGGGATTAAATTGATGCAAACCATGTAACTGGTAGTGGGTTTGCACGTAATTATCAGTCTGATTATCATAAAACTGCCTGTTGCCATTTGCATCAACATACTCGCCCAACTCATTATACCTGCGATTAACCAACATGGAGTCCGGATTTACCCCATTCCAGGATTGGTTAGTCCGTTGGTTTCCACCAAAGGTGACAAACTTTACAGATGATTTCTCGCCATAATATCCTGCAGAGAAAAAGTAAGACTTCATATTCACCCCGGATCTTTCGATGTAGCCGTCCGACAATACTTGCGATAAACGTGCATCCGCTGCCCATCTTCCATTCATCAAACCCGTACCGGCTTTCAAAGTACTTTTCCAGGTATTGAATGAGCCGTAAGTATTGGCAATTTCAGCATATGGATTTATCCTTAGTTTTTCCGTCTGCATATTGATACTGGCTCCAAAAGCACCGGCACCTTGTGCGGATGTTCCTACCCCACGCTGTATTTGCACAGAAGAGAGTGAAGAAGCAAAATCAGGCATATTCACAAAATACACATCATGCGATTCAGCATCATTCAGGGGAATACCATTTACCATCACATTTACCCTGTTGGCATCCGTACCCCTGATGCGATAACCGGTGTTGCCCAAGCCGGTTCCGGATTCGGAAGTAGCCACAAAAGAAGGTGTCAGATCAAGCAGAAAAGGTAATTCCTGTCCGATATTTCTCCTTTCAATTTCTTCTGAAGACACATCGGTATAACTGACAGCCGATTTTTCATTGGCACGGGCAGCAGAAGAAATTACCACTTCGTCCAAATAAACATGCATGGAATCTTTTTTCGATTCCGTTTCAGCATACAAGCCGCAATAAAGTAGCAGTGCGGCAACTGCAATTGCATTTCTTCTCATAACAAATTAATTAAATTGTTGATTAATAATTTATTCTGAGAGTCCAAAAAATAACGGAGATTTACTTTTTCCCTTGACGGCATTATCCGTCCAGGTTCAAAGGGTATGATCTCAGCCCGTATTATTAAGGCACCCCCAAGTTTCGTGATTGTTTTTTCGCCAAACCCGGGGCAAAGGTAGAAAATTAATTTTGAATGGGAAATTTTTTGTTCCAATCACATTTTTTTATTTAACCTGTTTGTTTTTTCAAAAAACACCTTTATCTTTGCAGCTCGAATTATTCAAAACTCGAATTTTTCAAAAAAGCAATGAATAGTATTTTTATACATACCCTACTACTCAACATTATTATTCTTTTACGTAAGAAGTAAGAGTGAGTTTGGTATGTATTGATTATAAGAAAACTGGAAAGCCTTTCTCACTCAAATGGGAAAGGCTTTTTTAAAAACAAAAAATTATGGAAAAACTTTTTATTTTTGATACTACTTTGCGTGACGGCGAACAAGTTCCGGGTTGTCAGTTGAATACAGTTGAAAAGATTCAAGTAGCTAAAGCGCTGGAACTGCTCGGCGTAGATGTTATAGAAGCAGGTTTCCCGATTTCAAGTCCGGGTGATTTTAAATCAGTAGAAGAAATCTCAAAAGCCGTTACATGGCCGGTGATTTGTGCGCTTACCCGGGGTGTAGAGAAAGATATCGAAGTAGCTGCAGAAGCTCTGCAATATGCTAAGCGTAAACGCATCCACACCGGATTGGGAACTTCGGAACAGCATATCCGATATAAATTTAATTCTACGCAGGAAGAAATTCTTGAACGTGCTATTTTAGCTACAAAATATGCTAAAAAATTCGTGGAAGATGTGGAATTTTATTGTGAAGATGCCGGACGCACGGATAATGAATATTTGGCTCGTGTGGTGGAAGCAGTAATCAAAGCCGGTGCTACCGTGGTGAATATCCCTGACACAACAGGTTATTGCCTTCCCTGGGAATACGGCGAAAAAATCAAATATCTTTTTGAAAATGTAAGCAATATTCATAAGGCGGTTATTTCCACACATTGCCACAACGACCTTGGTATGGCCACTGCCAACACGATGGCAGGCATACTGAATGGTGCTCGTCAAGTAGAAGTTACTATCAACGGCATTGGTGAAAGAGCAGGTAATACTTCTTTGGAAGAAATCGCGATGATACTAAAATCTCACAAAGGATTGGGAATTGACACCAATATCAATACGCAGAAAATCTACCCGACAAGTCGCTTGGTTTCAAGCTTGATGAATATGCCTGTACAACCGAATAAGGCAATTGTTGGACGCAATGCGTTCGCACATTCGTCGGGTATTCATCAGGACGGCGTGCTGAAAAACCGCGAAAGCTATGAAATTATGGACCCGACCGATGTAGGTATCGATAAGAATTCAATTGTATTGACAGCCCGAAGCGGTCGTGCTGCATTGAAACACCGTTTGAGTGTTCTTGGTATTGAGGTAGATAACGGAAAATTGGATGAAATTTACGAAAAATTCCTTAATTTAGCGGATAAAAAGAAAGATATCAACGACGACGACGTGATGATGCTTGCCGGAATGGAACGCACAGCAAACCAACGTATTAAAGTGGATTATCTGCAAGTCACATCGGGAATTGGCGTAAAATCGGTTGCAAGTGTTGGACTTTTGATTGCAGGTGAGAAGTTTGAAGCCGCAGCAAGCGGAAACGGTCCGGTAGATGCCGCCATCAAAGCCATGAAGCAAATCATCAAACGAAATATGACCTTGCAGGAATTTACCATTCAAGCCATCAGCCGAGGAAGCGATGACGTGGGTAAAGTGCATATGCAGGTTGAACACGACGGTAATGTGTACTACGGTTTCGGAGCCAATACCGATATTGTGGCTGCCTCACTCGAAGCGTACGTGGATGCAATCAATAAGTTTGTGAAGTAAGAACAGCCCCCTAAATCCCCTAAAAAGCCCCCTAAATCCCCCGAAGGGGGACTTTGATAGGACATTTTTACCAATTTGTAAATCTGATTGAAAGCGAATTACAAAGCATTTTAATAAAAAAATTTATAGAAATTGACACAAAATAACAATATGACTACAAACAAACAACAAATTCCCCCTTTGGGGGGCAGGAGGGCTAGGAGGACCACCCTTTTTGATAAGATATGGGATGCACATGTGGTTTCAACCATAGAAAACGGACCCACGCAACTCTACATCGACCGCCATTTCTGTCATGAAGTAACCAGTCCGCAAGCTTTTAATGGCTTACGGGCACGTGGTCTAAAGGTTTTTCGTCCTGAGTTGACCACCATGACGGCTGACCACAACATACCAACCATCGATCAGGATAAACCGGTTAAAGATCCGATTTCTCGTCATCAATTGGAGACCTTTGCAAAAAATGCAAAAGAATTTAATATGCCGATTTATTATCCCTTGGGACATAGCAAAAACGGTATTGTGCACGTGATTGGTCCGGAAAACGGATTTACCCAACCCGGTATGACCATCGTTTGTGGTGACAGTCATACCTCTACTCACGGCGCATTCGGTACCATCGCTTTTGGCATTGGTACTTCTGAAGTGGAAATGGTGCTTGCCACGCAGTGCATTTTACAAACCCGTCCCAAAACAATGCGAATTACCTTTAACGGCAAACTGAAACCGGGTGTAACATCCAAAGACTTGGCTCTTTATATGATTTCCAAACTGACCACAGGCGGCGCCACAGGTTATTTTGTGGAATATGCCGGAGAAGCCATTCGCAATATGACGATGGAAGAACGAATGACAGTTTGTAACCTTTCAATTGAAATGGGCGCGCGCGGAGGGTTGATTGCACCGGACGAGACTACATTTAACTATGTAAAAGGGCGTGAATTTGCACCGAAAGGCGAAGAGTGGGATAAAAAATTGGCTTATTGGAAAACGCTGAAATCGGATGATGATGCTGTTTTTGATATGGAACTCACATTTGATGCGTCTGAAATTGAGCCGATGATTACATACGGCACCAATCCGGGTATGGGCATGCGTATCAGCGACAGCATCCCGACATTGGACGAAGTGGGTGAAACCGGTCGTATTTCTTTCCAAAAATCTTTGGATTATATGGGCTTCCAACCTGGTGAAAAATTATTAGGCAAATCCATTGACTATGTATTTCTTGGCAGTTGCACCAACGGGCGCATCGAAGATTTCCGCCTGTTTGCCAACTACGTGAAAGGCAAGAAAAAAGCTAAAAACGTTACTGCATGGCTTGTTCCGGGTAGTTGGAAAGTTCGCAAGCAGATTGAAGAAGAAGGCTTGGACAAAATTTTAGAAGCAGCCGGATTTTCCATTCGTCAGCCGGGTTGCTCGGCTTGCCTGGCAATGAATGATGATAAAATCCCTGCCGGAAAATACGCTGTCAGCACTTCCAACCGGAACTTTGAAGGACGTCAAGGACCGGGTGCACGCACCATTTTGGCGGGTCCGCTCGTAGCTGCCGCAGCCGCAGTAAGTGGGAGAATAACAATGCCTTAATAACGCAGAACACTAATGTTACAAATTGTAAGTGTAAATGAACTTGAACACAAATTTCACAAATTTCGCAAATGAACGCAAATTGATTTTTAACATAAAAAATTATTTTAAAAATTTGTGCCAATTCGTGTAATTCGCGTAATTTGTGTCCCAAAAATTAACAATAATGGAAAAATTTAAAACAATAACATCATCAGTTGTTCCGCTTCCAATTGAGAATGTGGATACAGATCAAATTATTCCGGCTCGTTTTCTGAAAGCCACTGATAAAGAAGGTTTCGGAGATAATCTGTTTGCCGATTGGCGCTATCAAAAAGATGGCACACCCAAATCCGATTTTGTGTTGAATAACCCCACTTACGCCGGCAGCATATTGGTTGCAGGTAAGAACTTCGGTTCCGGTTCGAGTCGTGAGCATGCCGCCTGGGCAATTGGTGGTTACGGGTTTAAAGTGGTGGTTTCCAGCTTCTTTGCCGATATCTTTAAAAACAATGCTCTGAACAATGGGATTCTTCCTGTTGTGGTGAGCCCGGAATTTTTGAATGATATTTTCAAAGCTGTGAAAAAAGACCCCAAAACAACATTGACCGTCAATCTTCAAGACCAAGTCATTACCAATAACGCCAACAAAGCCGGTGAAACTTTCGAGATCAATGCTTATAAAAAAGAGTGTTTGTTAAATGGTTTGGATGATATTGATTATTTATTGAGTAAAAAAGAGTTGATTGAGGAGTTTGAGAGGAAAAGAAGCCCCCTAAATCCCCCAAGGGGGACTTTGGGCGAGTGCAAGTGATTTAACTACCAAAAGCACCAAAGTCCTCAAATAAAGTAATAACAATATTGTAGACATATGAAACAGCCATTTGATAAAATTCTCAAACACAAGGAAATGATTAATGGCGTGTTCCATGTGACCTTAGTGTAAAAAATAAAAAATAAACACATGAAAGTCGGGGCAGGGCATGGAATAGTAAATCGGTTGAAATTGATTCTATTGATATCGGTTGCCTTCACCGTCTCCTTCAATCTGTCAGCCCAACCGAATGATACTGAAAATTTGAAGCCACGAGCACAATGGTTGCAGGTCGGTTATACTTCCAATGCACTCGGATATGGGGTGAATAGGGCACTCAATAAAGTTTTCTGGCAAGGCAGGGTACATATAAAACAGGGTTTTTCCATAAATTATCAGCGCAATATATTTTACTACAAAAAGTTTTTTGCAATAGATTGGGGCATCAACGTTTCTGCGTGGCAAACTTCCGGCAGAAATCCTGATTTTGACCCTTCTTTGCCGGAAGAATGGTTTTTTACCTTTTCAGTTTTCCCGGTATTCCGAATCAATTTTGTCAACACACAAAACCTGGAAACCTATCTGTTTTATACGGTTGGAGGACCTTCCTGCATTTCGAAGACGACGTTGGACGGATATGATGTTGGGAAGCATTTTATTTTCCTGGACAATATGGGATTAGCTACATTTTTCGGTACAAAAAAACAATATAATGTTGAACTCAGGATAGGTCATTATTCCAATGCAGATCTGTTTCCTCCCAACCATGGCGTTAAAGTTCCGCTGACCTTGCTTTTGGGTTATAGATTTTAATAAGAATTTTAAGTAACCGTCGAGAACAGACAATGCTCAACCTTATCACAAATTTTTCGTACTTTTGTAAGCGTTAAAATTTAAAACAAATGATATCAAAAGTTATTGCTGAAGACCTTGTGGTCAAAGTACAATGTGCGATTGAGAGTACTGAAAAAATAGTCATTGTGTCACATGTCGGACCTGATGGGGATTCTATGGGCTCTTCACTGGCTATGTGGCACTATCTGATGGCTAAAGGCAAATCTCCGGTCGTGGTTGTGCCTTCTCCTTATCCTGATTTTTATGCCTGGATGCCGGGGGCAGAAGATGTCTTGATTTACACGAAAGATGTTGAGCCGGCTAACCAACAGTTGCAGGATGCTGATTTAATCGTTGCGCTTGACTTCAACACACCTAAAAGGTTGGGTAAAATGAAAAGGGCGGTATTAGATTCACCGGCAAAAAAAATAAATATTGATCATCATCTGTTACCCGGCGATTTTGCCGATATTGTGATTTCTCATCCGGAAATAGCTTCTACGAGCGAGTTGGTGTTTAGACTGATTTGCAGGATGGGTGATTTTGCGGCGATTAATTTAGCCGGAGCGGAATGCATTTATACAGGTATGATGTCAGATACGGGAGGATTTACCTACAATTCAAATAATCAGGAAATTTATGTCATTATTTCTGAGTTGCTGAAGCTCGGTGTGGATAAGGATGCAATCTACCGCAAGGTATATAACACATATTCTGAACATCGCCTGCGTTTGATGGGGTATTGTCTGTATCAAAAGATGAAATTATACCCCGAACATCAAGCGGCATTGATTACATTAACAGCGGATGAGATGCAGCAGTTTGATTTTAAAATCGGTGATGATGAAGGCTTTGTAAACATTCCTTTGTCTGTCGGACAGGTGGTTTTTTCCGTGCTTATGCGTGAGGAACCCGACAAAATCAAGGTTTCTTTGCGTTCTGAAGGTACCTTCCCTGCCAACAAATTTGCCGCTGACGTGTTCAATGGAGGAGGACATCTGAATGCATCCGGAGGTGAGTTTTACGGAACTTTAGAAGATGCTGTAAAGTTATTTGAAGAGAAATTGCCAGTGTATAAGGATTTTTTGGAAAAAGAATCTTGAAGACAAAAGAGCAAAGACAAAAGACAAAAAGAACAAAGAATAAAGACAAATTGTTTAATGTTTAATGTTTAATGTGTAATGTATAGTGTTTAATTGTTGAACTGTTTAATCGTTGAATCGTTTAGTGATTGGTGAGTGGTGATTGGTGAAGTTTCTTTTGTGGTTTTTAATTCTAACTTCTCTAACTTCTTTAACTTCAGCAACTTCCAAAAAAAACTACTAACTACCAACTACTAACTACTAACTACTAACTACTAACTACTAACTACTAACTACTAACTACTAAAAATAACTTCCCTAACTTCTTTAACTTCTCTAACTTCTGTCAAACTACTAACTACTAACTACCAACTACTAACTACTAAAAAATGAAATACATCATCATACTAGGTGACGGCATGTCGGATGAACCAATTCCTGAATTGGGGAATAAAACTCCTTTGCAGGTAGCGCAAAAGCCGTATATGGACAAGCTTGCTGCTTTGGGGTGTTCGGGTATGTTGTACACCGTTCCGGAAGGCTTTGAACCCGGAAGTGAAATTGCCAATTTAAGCGTATTGGGCTATGATGTAGCAAAAGTGTTCGAAGGACGTGGCTCTTTGGAGGCCGCCAGCATGGGCATAGATGTAGCCGAGGGCGAAATGGCTATGCGTTGCAACCTGATCTGCATAGAAAACGGGCAAATAAAAAATCATTCTGCAGGGCATATTACCAGTGAAGAGGCGAAAGAATTGATTCTTTATTTACAACAAGAATTGGGTGATGAAATTGTGAGTTTTTATCCGGGTGTGTCTTATCGTCATCTGCTAAAAATAAAAGGGGGAAGCAAGAATATTCATTGTACTCCTCCTCATGACGTGCCGGGTACAGCCTTTAGGGATGTATTGGTAAAAGCAACCGACGTTTCCGGAGAGGAAACAGCTCAATTGCTGAACAACTTGATCCTGCGTTCCCAAAAACTGCTTGAAAACCATCCGGTTAATTTGAAACGTGCTGCGGAAGGTAAAGATAAAGCGAACAGCATTTGGCCGTGGTCGCCGGGATACAAGCCAGCCATGCAAACCATGCGGGAGCTGTACGGATTGAAAAGCGGAACGGTTATATCTGCTGTGGACTTAATACGTGGCATTGGCGTATATGCAGGATTGAAAACTCGCTTGGTTGAAGGCGCAACCGGATTGTACAATACGAATTACGAAGGAAAGGCGCAGGCAGCCATCGAAGCACTTAAAACGGATGACTTTGTGTTTTTACACGTTGAGGCAAGTGATGAGGCCGGTCATGAAGGCGACGTGAATCTGAAGATAAAAACCATTGAGTATTTAGACCAACGCATTGTAAAGCCTATTTTTGAAGAGGTGTCAAAATGGGATGAACCGGTAACCATTGCTGTTTTACCTGATCACCCGACACCCTGTGCAAAACGTACACACACCGCGGATGCGGTGCCTTTTACGATTTACCGTCCGGGTGAAGCAGGTGACAAAGTACAGGTTTATGATGAATTCTCTTGTCAGTCAGGTGACTACGGTGTGTTAAGAGAAAAAGAGTTTATACATGCTTTTTTCAAAAAGTAGTAGAAAGAGATTATGCAAGTAGAAGGGAAAATTCAAACGCAGGGAATCAAATATGCCGGCTCTAAGTTGAAGATCATCCCTTATATTATAAAAGAAATAAAAGCGCTTCAAAACATCAACACTGTGTTAGACGGGTTCAGCGGAACCACACGGGTCTCACAGGCTTTTGCACAGATGGGCTATCATACTACTTCCAATGATATAGCGATATGGTCGGAGGTATTTGCTACTTGCTATTTAGTTGCCGACAAACCAACAGCATATTATCAGGAAATAATTGATGAATTAAATGCTTTAAAAGGGTTTGACGGTTGGTTTACAAAGCATTATGGCGGTGATGAGGCACAAGAAAAAAGACCTTTCCAACGAAAAAATACGCAGAAATTGGATGCGATCAGGTGTGCAATTGATAAAATGTCACTTTCGTGGGAAGATCAATGCGTGATTTTAACAGCTCTGATTTTGGGGTTGGACAAGGTGGACAGTACCATTGGACACTATGCTGCTTATCTGTCGAAATGGTCGGCTCGCTCGTTCAATGACCTGATATTGGAAGTGCCTATGCGCTTCAAGATACGTACGAAAAATCGGGTGATGCGGGGGGATGTGTTTGATGCAATTCGTACAAATTTTTACGATTTCGTTTACTTCGACCCGCCTTATGGTTCGAATAATGAGAAAATGCCATCCAGCCGCGTGAGGTATCAATCTTATTATCATCTGTGGACCAGCGTGATTTTAAACGATGAAGCAGCGGTGTTCGGCAAAGCCAATCGCAGGGAAGACACACGTGACAGTCAGGCAGTATCTGTGTTTGAGGAGTTTAAGAAGAATGAGGAAGATAAATTCATCGCTTTGGAAGCTTTGAGGAAATTGCTGCAGAAAGTGCAGGCGAAATATGTGATGCTCTCATACAGCTCCGGTGGTAAGGCTACCAAAGAAGAATTGTATGATATCATTGCTTCGTCCGGTAAATTGTTGAAAGTCATAGAAATTGACTACAAAAGGAATGTAATGGCTGATATGCGCTGGACCCACGAATGGGTAAATAGCGATGGAGTGCATTATGAATATTTATTTTTAATGGAAAAATAAACCTCGTATGTTATATTACAGTACAAATAAACAAGAATCAGGAGTAAGTTTAAGAGATGTTGTCATCAAGGGTTTAGCGGATGATAAGGGTTTGTATATGCCGAATTCCATTCCGGTTTTGCCTGATGAGTTTTATCGGAATATTGATACAATGTCCCTGCAGGAAATATCTTTCTATGTTGCCGGTCATCTTTTTGGAGAAGATATTCCCAAGGAAGATTTGAAGCAAATTATATATGACACCTTAAGTTTCGATATTCCCCTGGTTAAGGTAAATGACAGCATCTACAGTCTGGAACTTTTTCACGGTCCGACCCTCGCTTTCAAAGATGTAGGCGCTCGTTTTATGTCACGCATGTTGAGCTATTTTATCCGGAAAGAGGCTAAAGCTGATGACCTGGTGCATGTCCTGGTGGCCACCTCCGGCGACACAGGCAGTGCCGTTGCCAATGGTTTCCTGGGCGTAAAAGGCATTCACGTGCATGTGTTATATCCCAAAGGTTTGGTTAGTAACATTCAGGAAAGTCAGTTTACCACATTGGGGCAAAACATCACGGCTTTGGAGGTGGACGGGACTTTTGATGATTGCCAGGCACTTGTTAAAACGGCATTTATGGATAAGGAGTTAAATGCCCGCATGAAGCTTACTTCAGCCAACTCCATCAATGTTGCCCGTTTTCTGCCGCAGGCATTTTATTATTTCCATGCCTATGCTCAATTGAAAAAGATCTCTCAGAAAGCAGCCGACAATTTGGTGATTTGTGTTCCCAGCGGAAACTTTGGTAATATCACGGCCGGCCTGGTTGCCAAGAAAATGGGATTACCCGTGAAGCGTTTTATTGCTGCCAACAACCGTAACGATGTTTTCCTGGAATATTTGCAAACCGGAAAATATAACCCGAGGAGGTCGATACCCACCATCGCCAATGCCATGGATGTGGGTGACCCAAGTAATTTTGTGCGTGTATTGGATTTGTATGATCATTCTCATAAAGCCATTACTGCCGATATCAGCGGTTTCAGATATACGGATGAAGAAATAGCAGATGCCATGCGCCAATGTAAAACAGCCAACGGTTATCTATTAGATCCACATGGTGCCTGTGGTTATCAGGCTTTAGTGGATGGATTGCAAAGCCATGAAACCGGCATTTTCTTAGAAACAGCCCATCCTGCAAAATTTTTAGAAACGGTTGAGAAAATTATAGGTGAAAAAATTGAAATTCCCCAAAAACTTCAGGCCTTCATGCAAGGTAAAAAGCAAAGCATTGCGATGAGTAAAAGATTTGAGGAGTTTAGGGGGTATTTGGTTGGTAGCTGGTAGTTAGTAGTTAGTAGTTAGTAGTTTTTTTAGAAGTTAAAGAAGTTAGAGAAGTTAGGTAGTTTAAACGTTGAACTGTTTAATCGTTTAATTGTAAATTTTTCTGTCTTTATTCTCAGTTCAACAATTCAACACTACACATTCAACAATTTGTCTTTATTCTTTGTTCTTTGTTCTTTGTTCTCAGTTAAACAGTTCAACAATTCAACAATTCAACAAAACTAAACACTAAACACTAAACATTAAATATTAAACAATTTGTCTTTATTCTTTGTTCTTTTTGTCTTTTGTCTTTTTGTCTTTTGTCTTTTTGTCTTTTGTCTAAAATAAAAAAATATGTTTTCAGGAATAGTAGAAGAAGCAGCGCAGGTAACTGCTTTGCGTAGAGAGCAGGGAAACCTGCACATCACCATGACGTGTTCGTTCGTGGATGAGTTAAAAATTGATCAGAGTGTGTCGCACAATGGGGTGTGTCTGACCGTCGTTGAGAAAACCGATAAGACCTACACCGTTACTGCCATCAAAGAAACTTTGGAGCGCAGCAATCTCGGTTTGCTCAAGGTAGGCGACAAAGTCAATCTGGAGCGGAGTATGCAAATAAACGGGCGTTTGGACGGGCACATTGTACAAGGTCATGTGGATCAAACCGCGGTTTGTACAGAAGTGAGAGAAGCTGCCGGCAGTTGGTATTACCGGTTCGAGTATGCCTTCGATAAAGAAATGGCGAAACGTGGTTACATGACGGTTGATAAGGGTTCGGTGACTGTCAACGGAGTGAGCCTGACGGTTTGTGACCCGACAAACAACAGTTTTGAAGTGGCTATCATACCATACACTTATGAGTTCACCAATTTTCACCAAATTAAAAAAGGTACGGTAGTCAACATCGAATTCGATATCATCGGCAAATACCTCAGTCGCATGATGCAATTTCGTGATTGAGGATTTAATAGAATATTATCCTTGATTATTTTGTTAAACAGATAGAAATTAGTAAATTTGCATCCGATTTTACAAGTATAAATTTTTAAAAACAATAGTAAAATGATTAAAGTAGGTATTAATGGTTTTGGTCGCATCGGACGCTTGGTTTTCCGTGCAGCTCAAGAAAGAAAAGACGTTCAGGTTGTAGCCGTAAATGATCCTTTTTTGGATTTGGATTATGTGATATATATGCTGAAGTTTGACACTGTGCATGGTAGATTTAATGGTACAGCAGAAAACAAAAACGGCAAATTAGTCGTAAACGGTAAAGAAGTGAAATTCTTCGCTGAAACAGACCCTGCAAACATTCCATGGGGTTCAGTTGGTGCAGATTACATCGTTGAATCAACCGGAGTGTTCACTACTATTGACAAGGCAAAAGCTCACTTAGCCGGTGGCGCAAAAAAAGTAGTTATCTCTGCTCCATCCGCTGATGCACCTATGTTCGTATGTGGTGTTAACTTAGAAACATACAAGGCAGATATGGATATTGTATCAAACGCTTCTTGTACAACTAACTGTTTAGCTCCTTTGGCTAAAGTTATCAATGATAATTTCGGTATTGCTGAAGGTTTGATGACCACCGTACATGCTGCCACCAATACGCAAAAAACTGTTGATGCTCCTTCAAAAAAGGATTGGAGAGGTGGTCGTTCCATTTTGGGTAACATCATCCCGTCATCAACCGGTGCAGCTAAAGCAGTAGGTAAAGTTATTCCTTCCCTGAACGGTAAATTGACCGGTATGGCTTTCCGTGTTCCAACGGCTGACGTGTCTGTGGTTGACTTAACAGTACGCCTGGAAAAATCAGCAACTTATGAAGAAATTAAAGCTGCTGTTAAGAAAGCTTCCGAAAAAGAAATGAAGGGTATCTTAGGTTACACAGAAGACTCTGTTGTTTCCACAGATTTTATAGGTGATCCCCGTACTTCTATTTTTGATGCAGGTGCAGGAATTGCATTGAGTGGTAATTTTGTAAAATTGGTAAGCTGGTACGATAACGAATGGGCTTATTCTTGCAAAACCCTTGATCTGATTGTGCACATGAATTCTGTAAAAAAATGAGTTGATCGATTTACATAATTAATCCCCGATGGTGTAACGCTGTCGGGGTTTTTTATATTGAATCATAGCACTATCTTTACGGGACGAATTGGTTGAAATAATCTTGTAAATCAATAAATATGGAGACCAAACATATTTATCTTTCAGAATTAAAATCCGGTGATGAAGCCATCATAACCAGGGTGCTTGGACGCGGTGCATTCCGCAAACGCATCACAGAGATGGGTTTCGTTAAGGGAAAGAAAGTCAAGGTTATCAAAAACGCGCCACTGCTTGATCCTATCGAATATGAAATCATGGGCTATAAGATTTCTTTGCGTCGTAGTGAAGCTGAATTGGTCGAAGTTGTTACTACGGGTATGATTGAGCAGGTTTTGCCCTGTGAATTTATGGGTACGATAGATGATGCGAAGCAAAAAAAATCTGCGATTGAAAAAGGTAAGATCATCAATGTTGCTTTGGTCGGAAATCCAAATAGCGGCAAAACAACCTTATTCAATTTTGCTTCCGGATCTCATGAAAGAGTAGGAAATTATGGCGGTGTTACCATTGATGCCAAAGAAGCAAAATTTCATCAGTCAGGATATTGCTTCAACATAGTGGATCTGCCCGGAACTTATTCTATCACTGAGTATTCGCCTGAGGAACTGTATGTTCGCACCCATATTTTGGAAAAAATGCCGGACATAGTCATCAATGTGGTGGATGCTTCAAATTTGGAACGGAACCTATACCTGACTACCCAACTCATCGATATGGATATCAAAGTGGTAATCGCTTTGAATATGTACGATGAACTGAAGAAAAAAGGTGTCGAGTTTGATTATCAAAGACTTGGAAAGATGATGGGCATCCCCATCGTTCCTACCGTAGCCTCCAAAGGAAAAGGAGTTTCTAAATTATTTGCAAAGTTAATTGAAGTTTATGAGGACCGGGATCCCATTGTACGACACGTACATATTAATTACGGAAAACTTATTGAAAGAAGTCTGAAAGAAATTCAGGACCTCATTTGGAAAAATCCATCACTTACCGACAGGGTCTCTTCTCGTTTTATTGCGGTTAAATTGCTTGAGCAGGACAAATCTATTTGCAAATTATTGAAAAAAGTCCCCAATTATAATGAGATTGTCGCAGCAACAGAAAAAAATATTCTCTCTCTCGAAAATGAGTATGGCGAAAATTCTGAAACTATTTTGACGGATGCAAAATATGGGTTTATTGCGGGTGCACTCAGGGAAACATACAAAGAACCCAAAAAAACGCAACGTGTCATTCGTGAAATTGATGACTTGCTGACCCATAAATTCTGGGGATTGCCTATCTTCTTTTTCTTTCTGTGGGTTATGTTTCAGGCCACTTTTTCTTTGGGAAAATACCCCATGGAGTGGATAGAAGCTGCCGTCGGGTGGTTTGGAAATTTTGTTGCCGGTATTTTGCCTGAGGGATCTCTGAAAGATTTGTTGGTTGATGGTATCATAGGTGGTGTAGGGTCCGTAATCGTATTTCTCCCCAATATTTTGATTTTATTCTTCTTTATCTCATTGATGGAGGATACCGGATACATGGCGCGAGCATCTTTCATGATGGATAAACTGATGCAGAAGATCGGACTTCACGGCAAAGCCTTTATACCGTTGATCATGGGTTTTGGATGCAACGTGCCGGCAATTATGGCTACACGCACGCTCGAAAATCGCAAGGACAGGATTCTGACCATGATCATCACGCCATTTATGTCCTGCAGCGCCAGACTGCCGGTTTATGTGTTGCTGATTGCTGCTGTGTTTCCGAAATACCAGGGCATCTTGCTTTTTGGCATCTATCTGACTGGTATCGTGATTGCTATCCTGACCGCATTACTCATGAAAAATATAGCTTTTTCCGGGAAAGGTGTTCCTTTTGTGATGGAATTGCCGCCGTATCGTATTCCTACATTGAGAAACACCTTGCTTCACATGTGGCACAAGGGACAGCAATATCTGAAAAAAATGGGAAGTGTGATATTGATTGCCTCCGTCATCATTTGGGCTTTGGGCTACTATCCGCGTAATGCAGAACTTTCTGCAGATTATGCGGCAAAAATACAGGCCGTAGAGGATCAAGATGAAATAGAAGAGCACGAAAAAGAAATACTGATCAAGGAATTAGAGTATGCATATGATTTTGAACGACAAGAAAAATCATATATCGGCATGATAGGACATGGTGTTGAGCCTATTATTCGTCCCCTGGGATTTGATTGGAAAATGGGTGTTAGCTTAATGACCGGGTTGGCAGCTAAAGAGATAGTTATCAGCACTATGGGTGTTTTGTATCAATCCGGGTCAGGTGATGATGCGGGAGTGCAAGAATCTTTGAAGCAAAAGATCAGAGAACAAAAACACAGTTCCGGAGAGTTGGAAGGACAACCGGTTTTTACGCCCCTTGTGAGCATTGGTTTTATGTTGTTCATATTGATATATTTCCCTTGCGTTGCAGTTATTGCGGCTATCAGAAAAGAGGCAAATTGGGGCTGGGCAATATTTACGATGCTCTATACAACCGGCCTGGCCTGGTTGATTTCGTTTTTGGTCTATCAGATAGGAAGCATGATTTGTTAAAAAATGATGATTCTTTGTGTTGAACTTTATTGATTTTCAATGCATAGAAAATTTATTATCGTGATACAGCTGCTGTTATATTGAGTCAGAAATTAAAATTAAATACAAGATAAGTTGTTGATTTTCAGCCCTGTGTCTGTTTTTAAATGTGTTTGCGGACTATAAAATGCTAATAAATCAAAAATAAACCTTTATTTTTACAGTTTTATTTGTAACACTTAATAAAATTGAAAATGTCAGTTATTATTAGAGAGGTAAAGAGTAAAAGAGATCTGAAGAAATTTATTTGGTTTGGGATCAACATGTACAAAGACAATCTGTACGCAGCGCCTCCATTGGCGATGGACGATTTGTTGAACTTGTCGAAAGGTAAAAATCCCGCCTTGGATTTTTGTGATACAGCTTATTTCTTAGCCTATAAAGAGGGCAAAATTGTTGGAAGAATCGCAGGGATTATTCAACCTGTTGCGAATGAAACGTGGAATCAAAAACATGCGCGTTTCGGATGGATTGACTTCGTGGACGACCCTGAAGTTTCAAACGCCCTTTTTGGTGCAGTTGAGCGTTGGGCCAAATCAAAAGGAATGACCCATATTCATGGTCCTCTCGGTTTTACCGATTTCGACAACGAAGGTGCATTGGTAGAAGGATATGACAGGGCAAGTACATTAGCCACCATCTATAATCATCCGTATTATATTGATCATTACGAAAGATTGGGATTCGAGAAAGAAGCCGATTGGGTTGAATATCTGATCAAGGTGCCGGATGTGTTCCCTGAAAAATTCATAAGAATGGCAGAGATTGTTAAACAAAAATTCAATCTTCGGCCGGTCAAATTGGTTTCTAAAAAAGATACGGTCAAACGGTACGGACAAAAAATCTTTGATTTACTCAATGAGGCATACAAAGATTTGTTTGGCTTTGCCAGGCTAACAGATGAGCAGATACAGTTTTACATCAAGTTGTATTTTAGTTTTTTCCGTTTAGATACCGTTGTCCTGGTAGAAAATGATGAAGGTGATTTAATTGCTTTAGGAATAGCCATGCCGAGTTTCACCAAAGCGTTGCAAAAAGCAAAAGGTAAATTGTTTCCTTCCGGATGGTATCATATGTTGAAAGCCATCAAGAAAAATGACTTATTGGATCTGTACCTGATAGCCGTACATCCTGATTATCAGAATAAAGGAGCCAATGCGATTCTATTTGCTGAAATGATGCCCGTAGCAGCGAAAAACGGGTATCATTATGCTGAAAGCAATCCCGAATTAGAAACCAATACCAAGGTTACAGCACACTGGGATTATTTCGAACACGAAATTCATAAAAGAAGAAGGGTGTATATAAAAGAGATTAAATAAACTTCAATAATTGACACGACAGTTTGATTTTTTGGTTATCGGAAGCGGTATAGCGGGAATCAGCTTTGCCCTTAAAGCATCTCGCTACGGTACTGTTGCATTGCTTAGCAAGTCTTCTTTGGATGATACAAACACCTCTTATGCACAAGGCGGTATTGCTGCTGTAACCTACAGTCCCGATAGTTTTGAAAAACATATAGCCGATACCATAGTGGCAGGTGACGGACATTGTGATGTAGCGGTTGTTGAAAAAGTAATAAGGGAAGCCCCACAGCAAATTGAGGAATTGCTTGGCTGGGGTATTGATTTCGATCGTGATGGAGATGGTAAATTCGATTTACACAGAGAAGGAGGGCACAGTGAAAACCGGATTCTGCATCATAAAGACAATACAGGCTATGAAGTTCAACAGGCTTTGATACGTAAACTTAGAACTGTTCCGAACATAGAGGTCTTTGAAAATACGTTTGCGATTGAAATCCTCACCCAACATCATTTGGGAGAAGTGGTTACCATGCATACACCGAATATTGAGTGTTATGGAGCATATGTTTTAGACCAACGAACCAACCACATCCATACGTTTTTATCGAAGGTGACCTTGCTTGCTACCGGCGGCATTGGCGGTGTTTACGCTACTACTACTAATCCTGATGTTGCCACCGGAGACGGTATAGCCATGGTACATAGGGCGCGCGGCGTAATCAAGGACATGGAGTTTGTGCAGTTTCACCCAACTGCTTTTTATAATCCGGGCGAACGTCCAACCTTTTTGATTACAGAAGCTATTCGAGGGTATGGGGCTGTTCTGCGCGGACAAGATGGACGTGAATTTATGCAAAAATATGACGACAGAGGCTCTCTGGCCCCGCGTGATATTGTTGCCCGGGCCATAGATAATGAAATGAAAATCAGGGGACATGATTTTGTTTATTTGGATATAACGCATAAAGATGCCAAGGAAATAAGAGATCATTTTCCCAATATTTATAAGAAGTGTTTGAAACACGGTATTGATATCACTAAAGATTTTATTCCGGTATCACCTACTCAACATTATGTTTGCGGTGGAATAGCGGTTGACATGGATGCACGCACTTCCATCAACAGATTGTATGCTGCCGGTGAATGTTCGTGTACCGGTTTACATGGAGCCAATCGGCTGGCATCCAACTCATTGATAGAAGCCATTGTATATGCCGATGCTGCGGTGAAAGATGCAGCCAAACACATTCAGGATTACAGTTTTAACACGTTGATACCTGCCTGGGATGATGAAGGCACGAAGCTTCCGGAAGAAATGGTGTTGATTACGCAAAGTTTTAGGGAAGTTGAACAAATCATGAGTACCTATGTGGGTATTGTGCGTTCTAATCTTCGTCTGCAAAGGGCTATGAGACGGCTGGAGATTTTATTTAAGGAAACAGAAGATTTGTTTGACAGATCGGTGGTCTCGCGCGAATTGTGTGAATTGCGTAATGTGATCAGTGTTGCTTATCTGATTATTAAACATGCTTTGAGAAGAAAAGAAAGCCGCGGACTGCATTATACGGTTGATTATCCTAAAAGAGCCAATGGCAGTGAAAATAATTTGTTAGCATGAAGTGAATATAGAATATGTATAGAATATATTACATGTCAATTTTGTTGGGAGTTTTGCTTCTTTTTTCTGTTGAGTTGTCGGCTCAACAGGGGCTTAGCAGACCGTCAGTTGTGAAAATTGAAGGTGAAGGATTGCTGCCCGTTTCTAAAAAAGACACGACAGCTAATCAACAGATCATCCAGGCAGATGGATTTAGTTACTATACAACTGCAGCAGGGATATATATTTATTTTCCAAAGCCTAACAATTATGTGCGACTGTTTGCTTTGACCGGTCAGGTGCTTTGGAGTGGAGAATTGGTGTCTGGTCGCTTTTTTATTCCGACAGGAGAGGGAATTTACTTTTTGCGGGTCAATAATAAGAGTTATAAAATTAGTTGTAAAAAGACCTGAATAAGCCCGAATATAAAATACTGCCCCTAACCTCGGATCTTTATAATTTTTTTGTTTGTTTACTATGTGGAAAGACTTTTTCTTTTTTCCCCTTTCTCAACGTATCGGTATTATCGTGGTTATCTGTTTGATAGTGTTGTGTTCCATTGTCAATTTTTGTATTCCGTTTTTTTCTTCTGAAGACGACTTTCAAACCCATCCCAATGAAATGGCGGCATTTGAAGCGTTCAAACAATCACTGGTTTCCCTGGATAGTGCTCGTCACAGCAAAAAATTCCAAACTTACTCACGTTCTGATAGATCTGTTTATAAAAAATCATTCCGGCAACCGACTTCCGAAGTTCATTTGTTTGCTTTTAATCCCAATACATTGGATTCCGCAGGGTTTGTTGCATTAGGATTGAAGCCTTATGTGATTTCCAATATTTTAAAATATCGGCGGAAAGGAGGACAGTTTCGTGACAGCGAAGCTTTTGGGAAGGTGTATGGCTTGACTGAAGAGCAATTTGCAGATTTGGCACCATACATCCAAATTCCGAAAGCAGATGCTTTGCACTTGGAAGAAGAATCCAAATATGCCACTACTGTGAATCCTGCTCCTGAAATTATTGTTGAGCTGAATACTGCCGATACAACTCAGTTGATGCAAGTGAAAGGTATTGGCCGGGGGTATGCGCGTTCCATTGTTCGATTCCGTCAGCAGGCGGGAGGGTTTACAAGTGTAGAGCAGCTTCGTGAAATTTATGGAATGACAACGGAAAACTACCGGCGTATTGCTCCACATTGCACAGTTGATCCCGCATTTATCCGAAAGATCAAGGTCAATACTGCGTCCATTGAAAGACTCCGCTCTCATCCCTATTTGAATTTTTATCAGGCAAAACAGATTTATGAACTGAGGCGTAAAAAAGGCAGGCTCACAAGCTTTCAGGATATTGAAAAACTTTCGGAAATGAATGATTCGGTGTTGGTGAAGATTAGGCCTTATTTGAGCTTCGAATGATCAAACTCGGTGTCTTATAAGTGCCCAACTGCTGCGTTACTTTCGATATTCGGGCTCAGTCACATACTTCAGTATGCTCCTTCGCCCTCAATCTCAGTGCCTTGCATTTGAACACTTCTAAGACACCTTGCGGGTTTTTGGTTAAATATTTACTTTTGAGACAGCACCTT
>MTKW01010239.1_pt1 | contig 44309 bp, 43 predicted proteins | sample 1042761 | NCBI WGS metagenome assembly MTKW01 (sample SAMN06205366, study PRJNA360243) | anaerobic digester metagenome | biome: Wastewater treatment plant; feature: Anaerobic digester sludge; material: sludge; isolation source: anaerobic digester fed with sludge from wastewater treatment plant ... | reverse complement strand
ATAAAGGAAGGTTGTCTGTGCATACTTTATTATATGACATATTTTTCGCAGGGGTCAATGGAATAATAATTGACAAAAATTAAAATTATTATATAATGGTAAAAAGTGAATACTAAAGGTGATGATGGAGAGGAGTAGAAAGGGTACTTTCATAGAGAGGGAAATTCATAGGCTGGAAGATTTCCTGTTACAGGCCTTTTTGAAGGTAGCTCCTGAACTATGATATCCAAAGGCATTTGCCCAGTAGATTGATTCGGAGATGTCCGTTAAACAATTTGAGCGCTCCTATTGGAGAATTAAGGTGGTACCGCGAAGTGATCCTTCGTCCTTTTTAGGGACGGAGGATTTTTTAATTTGGGATGCCTATCGATCCCGCTCCCCTTATCCCAAATAAAGAGGTGAAAGCATGGAACAGGGAATAATAATACTCATTATTGGTGGAGTTCTGGTCTATGGTGCCAGAATATTGTCTAAAATGATAAAATGGGTTTCCCTATTGACCTTAAAAATAATAGGATTCATCATTGTCATTCTTGGTGTATTGAAGGTATTCGGAACCATTTAGATGAATGCAGAAAAGTAAGGAGGAGACCAATGGAAGAGAGAAAGAATATTAATAAGGTTTATGATCCAAAAGAGGTTGAGAATAATCTATATAAGAGGTGGGAAGAGAGGGGCTACTTTAGACCGGAGGTGAATCCCCAAGGGGAAACCTATACTATCGTTATGCCCCCACCTAATATTACAGGGCAGCTACACATTGGGCACGCCTTTGACGGCACCATACAGGATATTCTAATCCGCTGGAAGAGGATGCAGGGTTATGCAGCACTATGGCTCCCTGGCACCGACCATGCCAGCATCGCCACCGAGGTAAAGGTGGTTGAAGCTATGGCGAAGGAGGGGCTCACCAAAGCCGACCTTGGTAGGGAAGGATTTTTGGAGCGTGCCTGGGATTGGGCGAATGTCTATCGTAAAAGGATTAGCAGACAATTTAGGAAGCTGGGTGCATCCTGTGACTGGACCAGGGAACGATTTACCATGGATGAGGGATGCAGTAGAGCGGTAAAGGAAGTTTTTGTTGATCTCTATGAAAAGGGGCTGATCTATCGAGGGGATCGTATTATCAATTGGTGTCCCGATTGTAAAACAGCCCTATCGGATGCAGAGGTGGAGTATGAGGATCGGGAAGGAACCCTATGGCATTTCAAATATCCCATTATGGGCAGCCAGGAAAGCATCGTTATTGCAACAACCAGACCTGAGACTATCCTGGGAGACACTGCTGTAGCAGTCCATCCGGAGGATGTACGATATGCCCATCTAATAGGTAGGACCATCCTACTACCCCTTATGAATCGGGAGATCCCCATCATAGCCGATGAATATGTAGACCGGGAGTTTGGTAGTGGGGCGGTTAAGATAACTCCAGCACATGACCCCAACGACTTTGAGGTGGGGCTGCGTCATGATCTACCCCAGATCAGGGTGATGGATGACCATGCTGTTATGAATGAGCAGGCTGGAAAATACCAAGGCTTGGATCGTTATGAGGCAAGAAAAGCCATTGTGGAGGACCTAGAGGCAATGGGACTACTGGTAAAGGTGGAAAAGCATGACCACAGTGTGGGGGGGTGCTACCGCTGCTCCACCACAGTAGAACCTATTATATCCAAGCAATGGTTTGTAAAGATGAAGCCCTTGGCACAACCCGCCATTGATGTGGTAAGGGAGGGGAAGACCCGCTTCATCCCCCAACGATTCGATAGGATCTACTATAATTGGATGGAAAACATTCGGGATTGGTGTATCTCCAGGCAGCTATGGTGGGGACATCGGATCCCAGCCTACTATTGCCAGGACTGCGATGAGATCATTGTGTCCAAGGAGGCACCAGAAAGATGTACCTGTGGATCCTCCAATCTTAAGCAGGATGAGGATGTTTTGGATACCTGGTTCAGCTCGGGACTATGGCCCTTCTCCACCTTGGGATGGCCGGAGGAAACCCAGGATTTGGAAAGGTACTTCCCCAATAGTGTATTGGTAACCGGTTATGATATTATCTTCTTCTGGGTTGCCAGGATGATTTTCTCAAGTATAGAAGCCATGGGAGAGACCCCCTTTAGAGATGTTTACATCCATGGAATTGTTAGGGATTCCCTAGGGAGGAAGATGAGCAAATCCCTTGGAAATGGAGTAGATCCCTTAGAGGTTATCGAGAAATTTGGTGCGGATGCGTTGAGATTCACCTTGATCACAGGGAATTCCCCGGGAAACGATACCCGATGGCATACCGAAAAGGTGGAGGCGAATCGAAACTTTGCCAACAAGATATGGAATGCCTCCCGCTTTCTACTCATGAATATTGACCATGATATCCTGGAGAAGGAGGATATCGCCCTGGATAACCTTGCCATAGCCGACAAGTGGATTATCAGCCGCTGCAATACTATGATACAGGAGATCACCGACAATTTAGAGAAGTATGAGCTGGGCTTGGCTGCCGAAAAGCTCTATGACTTTATTTGGAGTGAGTACTGTGATTGGTATATCGAGTTGGTAAAATCACGACTCTATGGTGAAGATGAAAACAGCAAAATAGCAGCCCAATATACCTTGGTCCAAGTTTTGAAGGATACCCTAAAGCTCCTCCACCCCTTTATGCCCTTCATTACCGAGGAGATCTTTACCCATCTGCCCGGTAGGGAGGAAAGCATCGTGATCTCATCTTGGCCGGAATATGGGGAGGACCGAAGTTATAAGGATGAGGAAGAGGACATGGAGATCATAATGTCCGTCATCCGAAGTATTCGAAACGCACGAGCCGAGATGAATGTGGCTCCCTCTCGCAGGGCGAAGGTGATGATGGTTGCTGCCAGTCAAAGGGTTGCTGAACTTTTAGAGGGGGCGGAGGCCGATTTCCAAAAGCTTGCCGGTGCTTCTGAGGTAGTGGTAGGGATGGATCATGGAGGTATCCCAGAGAATGCAGTTACTGCTGTGGTGGATCAGGTTGAAATATTTATTCCCCTGGATGAACTCATTGATCGGGAGAAGGAGATCCAACGCCTTGAAAAGGAAAAGGCGAACTTAGAACAAGAGCTAAAGAGGGTTCATGGGAAGCTCTCCAATGAAGGTTTTATCTCCAAGGCACCCGCCCATGTTGTAGAGCAGGAGAGGGAGAAGCAGAAGAAATACCAGGAGATGATGGAGAAGGTACTAGAAAGATTGTCATTCTACGAAAACTAGATATGGAAAACTATTTACTCCCTTTGTCATTGGAATGGTTGCTCTTCTGCTAGTATGGAATCGTTGAAACTTTAAGGTGGCGTTAGCCACCTTTGGGACTGTTGAAAACCCTTGAGAATTGCTTTTCTGCTAATTCGCGAATAAGTCAATTTCTCAAGGGTTTCATTTGGGATAGTATTTTTCAGTAAGCCCAATGGCGGCGTAGTCGCCTTTTTGTGTCCTTTAATCTATCCATATTATTTATTATCCATATTTTTTATGCAGGTCTTCGGCTAATCTAATATATTTTTTTCGATTCTCCTGATGCTCCTTCTGCCCTTCATATTCGTCGAATTCTTTGTCTAACCTTGCCTTTGTACTTTCTTTTAGATGGGCCTGAGCGAGTTTATACAACACATTGTTCTCCTTGGTAATATGATCCTGCAATAGGGTGGCATAGCCGATGGCATTGGCGATGATATCCACCTCTGAATCCAGGTCCCCATTCTCATGTTTGCGTAGGGCGGCTTCCCAATATCCCACAAAGCGTCTTCCCAGATCGTGTTCTAGGAGCATCCCCTGTATGGGACCGTTTTTTACATTTTCACCCAGCTCCGAAGCCATGTCGTTAAAAACCATATCCTCTTCCTTACCATGGTGGTAGTGATCCGCATAATTCCTAATAAAATCGATCATGTCATAAAAATCTCCATGATGTACCTCACGCCTTTCCAATATTCCGATACATGCCCTTCGAATGGACTTCAGAACCTTAAGGATATTCTCGTGTTCCTCCACTAAGATATCGATACTTTTCATCTAATCCCTCCCTTTCGAACTATTACTTATTTTCATCCAATCCTTAATATTTAAACATTTTTTGATAAAAATACATTTTTCCATATACCTTCCCATAGATTGTACTAGAAGATGCGATACAAGTTTTAGTGGCTGGGATGAATTGGATTACCAATCTTTTAGAGGGAGTTAATAGATATGATTTTTTTAAAGACATTTTCCATCCAGGGATTGAGGAAAGGACCCTTTATTCGGATCTTATTCTTGGTGATGGTTATTATGCTTGTTCTTATCCCTCTTTTTAGCTCCGGGGATGAGGTAGTTTTTAGCCATAGGAAGGATACTATTATATTGGTTCTCGTTCCCAGTGAGACCTCTAGAATCGTATTGGAGGGTAAAGGTTTTAGAGAACAGGGAAGAGTACAGGAGCACACCCCCTTTATTCATGAAGTTCCATCTAACGGTGATATACATATCACCATGTATCCCCAACATGGATTGGTCTTGGAGAAACATCTGTGTTTTGAGAAAGGGAGGTTGCTGGCTTCACAGGACGAGGATTACTGGGAATGGATGTTGATCAATGAATGGCCCCATCAAGTCTACGAGGTACAACTCTATCCTTCTATGCCCTTAAGGATGGAGATGGAAGAGGAGATCCTTATCCATGAGGAAAAGGTGAATCTCAATGGGGTCCATGGACCTGAGGTCCTTCAACTCATCAGGCAGGGAGACCGCTATTTCTTAGAAGTGGATGGTACAAGGCTAGCATTAAAGGGGCGGGGGTCCATGGATTTTCAATGGGAGATCGGTGATATCAACCATGATGGGAATAGGGAGATCGTTATTCAAGGGGGACTTGGAGGGAAGCATAAATATGTGGAGATCTATGGCTATGGGGAGGATGGGATTAAGCGGATCTTTTGGGAGCATGGGGAGAGCATCACCCTTCATGACAATGGGAGGATTCAGGTTGAAAAAAGACTTATGGATACCGTGGAACATTACAGGACCATCACCTATGGATGGGAGGCAGGGGAGTATATAGAGGAGAGCGGGGCAATAAACTATTGGCAGGGGAAGCCAAAGTGGCCCCAAACCCCTGAGAGCACCATTAGAGCATTTTTTGAAGCAATAGAGATAGACCTGTTTGAGGAGGCCAGAGGATATATATCAGAAGAGTACCGGGGTGATGTCCATGTCAAAAAAATGATAGGAGTTGTAGAGGAGGGATGGCGGAGTATTGCCCGGCCTGCATACTATTTCCATGGGGGATATGGGCAAGGAGATATCCATTATATGGCTTTTTACTATGATACTGATATCCATGGAAGGTATAGCAGGATACGCATCTATGGCTTTGAGGGTGGTTATGAAAGCAGCTCACAGGGTCCCTGGAAAATAAAGTCCATCGTAGAAGTGGAATAAATTTTAAAAAAAGTATTGCATGTTTATACATTGTGATGTATAATTATTATTAATTACTGGATAGTTAAGGAGGATAAAACATGAAAAAAGGACTGATCGCATTACTTATTATTTTGATGGTAATCGCCCTTGTCGGCTGCAATAGTACTGAGCAACCTAGTGAGCAGGGGGAACAAACAGGAGAGGAGCAAGCTGAGCAAGGGGAGGTAAAAAAACTTATCGTTGGAACCAGCGCTGATTTCCCACCCTTTGAAAATCTTGAGGTGGTCGATGGGAAAGAAACCATTGTGGGTTTTGACATTGATCTGATCAATGAGATTGCAAAGGAACTAGGGGTTGAGGTAGAAATTCAGGATATGGACTTCAACGGCTTGGTAGCAGCAGTGCAGAGTGACAAGATTGATTTAGCCATTGCAGGTATGACCCCTGATGATGATAGAAGGGAGAAGGTAGACTTCTCAGATCCGTATTTCTACGCATCCCAAACCATCCTAGTAAAGGAAGAGGTAAAGGATGAATATGCTAGTATGGATGATATGGTTGGAAAGATCGTGGGATCACAACTAGGTACAACCAGTGATGATGTTATCTCTGAATTCGAAGGAGTAGAGGTAAAGAAATATAACAAGGTAAATGATGCTGTTCTGGATCTAAATAACGGCAGATTAGATGCGGTAATTCTTGAGGATTCCATTGCCGATGCCTATGTTGAAAGAAATCCAGGATTAGTGGTAATTGTTCCGGAGGGTTTAAATGAGGGGGAGGAGCCCTTTGCCATTGCCCTTGCAAAAGGACAGGATGAATTGCTAAATGATATCAACCAGGCTCTTCAAAAGATCAAAGACTCCGGTAAGTACGATGAGCTCATCAAAAAGTGGTTTGAATAGAAGAGAGAAAAGTATACATTATAGTATCCTATACTTATAGGAAATATGGTATGATATTTAAAGGTAAAGGTATGGTACAATGCCTTTACCTGATTTTATGTACTAGGAAGATATGAAGTTCTAAGTCTTCGGTTCAGAAAGGATGAGGGAAATGGATTTTGCTTCAATGGCAAAATATGCCCCGCTATTTGTAGAAGGTCTAAAGGTAACGGTACAGATCTCCTTTGTGGCCGTTATAATTGGTGTCGTGATAGGAATGGTCATGGCACTGTTAAGACTCTCTACCATCAAAATATTATCTTGGCTGGCAACCGGCTACATACAGATCATCAGGGGAACCCCGGTATTAGTACAGCTGTATATTGTCTACTATGGAACCTACCCATTGTTCGGCTTTAATATCCCCCCCTATATCGCTGCAGTGGCTACCTTTGGTCTGAACAGTAGTGCCTATGTGGCAGAGATCATTCGTGCGGGGATTCAGGCAGTGGACTATGGACAAATGGAGGCAGGCCGGTCCTTGGGTATGCCCTATTCAATGGTTATGAGATTCATCATTATCCCCCAAGCGATTAAGAATATACTACCTGCCCTTGGGAATGAGTTCGTTGTGCTATTAAAGGAGACCTCAGTGGTTTCTATCATTGGAACCGCAGATCTGGTCAGACAGGCGGACATTATTAAGGCTGCCACCTATAGTCATTTTGAGCCCTATATCATTATCGCCGTTATTTATATCATCTTAGTACTGGGTCTGTCCAGCGTTATGGATCGAATAGAAAGGAGGTTGAAGCGAAGTGATTATCGTTAAAGATCTCCATAAGAAGTTTGATCAACTACATGTGTTAAAGGGCATCAACCAAGAGGTAAAACATGGCGAAGTAGTGGTGGTGGTAGGCCCCAGTGGTTCAGGGAAGAGCACCTTTCTTCGATGCATCAATCTTTTGGAGATGCCCACAGAGGGGGAAATAATTATTGCAGGGGAATCTATCACTCAGCCTAAGGTAAATATCAATAGGATCAGGGAGAAGGTAGGAATGGTATTCCAGCACTTTAACCTATTTCCTCACTTGACCATCCTGGATAATATCATCCTCGCTCCAATGAAGATCAAGGGGATATCCAGGGAGGAAGCGACTAAGCGGGCAAAGACATTGCTGGAGAAGGTAGACCTATTGGATAAGATCGACGCCTATCCTGTCCAACTCTCAGGGGGACAAAAACAGAGGATTGCCATAGCCAGGGCACTGGCAATGGAGCCTGAGATCATGCTCTTTGATGAGCCTACCTCTGCCCTAGATCCCGAGATGGTGAAGGAGGTACTAAGTGTTATGAAGGACCTTGCCCTAGAGGGGATGACCATGGTGGTGGTTACCCATGAAATGGGATTCGCCCGGGAGGTAGGGGATAGAATCCTCTTTATGGATGAAGGCTTGGTGGTTGAGGAGGGAACACCGGAAGAGATCTTCAATCATCCCAAACACCCTCGTCTAAAGGAGTTCCTGGGTAAGGTTTTATAGAAGGAATCAAGAGTCAGAGGTGTTTCATTTCAATAATCTTAGTCAATGATACCCTACAATGAACTCAGACTGTTGAAAAACCCTTGAGAATTGCCTTTCTGCTCAGACAGCTTACCGCTTTTTGAAAGGAATTTAGGGTAAAAGCGGTTCGCTAATTCGCGAATAAGTCAACTTCTCAAGGGTTTCATTAAGGAACAGCATTTTTTCATTAAGTTCAGTCAATGATACCCTATCATTGGCTCTTCTTTTTCCTTTGGCCCTTGGTTATAGTACAATAAGAGGGGTATTAAAATAGAATCTATGGGTGAAGGGGAGGATACTCATTGAGATGGCTGAAACAATTTGCAATCATCATGTGGATACTATTTTTTGCAGAGATCCTAACAACAGGTCTCTCCATTCCCCTTCCGGGAACGGTATTGGGGATGGGCATACTGCTGGTACTACTTCTATTCCAAGTCATTCCCTTGGATCTGGTGGAGGAGGTTGGGAACTTTCTTTTGGGTATTCTCATCCTTCTCTTTATACCCGCAGGGGTGGGGATCATAGAGTACCTGGATCAGGTATTGCCAGCATTGATCCCTATTTTTGCCACTATAATACTGAGTACTATAATGACCATGGTGGTCACTGGTCATGTGGTTCAATACTTCATCCGAAGGGGGAGGAAGAGATGGGATAATGGAGATATTAAGGGAGAGTAGTACCTTTGGAATAAGCATGACCCTAGTGGTTTATTTGCTGTCCGTGAGGCTTTATAAAAGAACAAGGATTGGCCTGCTACACCCGTTGTTGGTCTCACAGATAGTTCTGATTGGCCTATTACAATATTTAAACATAGGCTATCAGGAATATTTAAATTCGGGTGCCAGCATCATCGCATCCTTTTTGGGACCTGCCACCGTTGCTCTAGCCATTCCTTTATATAAACAATGGAAGTTATTGAGGAGCAATGCCCTCCCCATCATTATGGGGATTATTGTAGGGAGCATTACCGGTATACTTAGTATATTCATTCTTTCCAAACTCTTCGGATTGGATAGGATGATGAACATCTCACTTCTCCCAAAATCTGTGACCTCTCCTATTGCTATGGACCTCTCTAAGCTGATAGGGGGGATCCCATCCCTGACCCTTCTTGGGGTCATGACGGCAGGGATCCTAGGAGCGGTTTTTGGCCCCAAGATTCTCAAGATTTTTGGGGTGAGTGAGGATATCGCCGTAGGCATTGCCCTAGGTACGGCTTCCCATGGGTTGGGAACGGCAAGAGCGCTGGAGGAAGGAGAGGTGCAGGGGGCTATGTCGGGCCTATCGGTGGGTCTTACAGGTCTTATTACGGCATTACTATTGCCGCTAATGGTAGGGATATTAAAAGGGTGGATGTAGTATTTAGGGGATTCCTTTGGTGTCAGGGAACAGGGAACAGATGGATATATTGGGGTCATTATAGCTCAACCGTAGAAAGGGAGAAGAAACATGAACTATAAAGAAGCTTTAGCATACATACATAGCACCAATAAATTTGGCATAAAGCTGGGTTTGGAGAATATGAAAGCTTTATTGGAGGAATTGGGGAATCCCCATAGGGATCTGAAATTCATCCATATTGGGGGTACCAATGGCAAGGGGTCTACCAGTGCCATGATCCATAGCATTCTATCGGAGGCGGGCTATAGGGTGGGCCTATTTATCTCGCCCTACCTAGAGGAGTTCACCGAAAGGATTCAGATCAACGGACAACCCATTGGGGAGAATGAGCTTGCCCAAATTACCCAAGAGGTAAGGACTGCCATAGATGTTCTAGTGACTAAGGGGGCAAACCATCCCACCGAATTTGAATTGATCACCGCCATTGGATTGGTGTACTTCCAAAGGCAGGGGGTGGACTTTGTGGTTCTGGAGGTGGGCCTGGGTGGCCGACTGGATGCTACCAATATCATCGAGGCATCGGAGGTTTCGGTGATTACTGCCATTGGATGGGATCACATGGAGCATCTAGGCTATTCTATCCAAGAGATTGCCGCCGAGAAGGCTGGGATCATCAAAGAAGGGGGAAGGGTGGTACTCTATCCCCAAGATGCTGAGGTGTCAAAGGTGATTCAAGATATCTCCGATGGTTTAGGGGCAGAGGTATTTTATGTGGGGGAGGTTCAGGTGGGAGCATTGTCCGCTTCCCTTGGAGGACAGAGCTTCTCTTATTGGGGAGAGGTCCTTCATCTTTCGGAGGTAGAAATCAAACTACTGGGAAGGCACCAGATCCGGAATGCCGCTACCGCCTTGAGGGCGATAGAGGTTTTAATATCAAGGGGTTTTGAGGTATCCCAAGGGGCTGTGATAGATGGGATGAAGAAGGCAAGATGGCCGGGGCGGTTTGAACTGATCCAGGACCGCCCCATCATCATCCTGGATGGTGCCCATAATCTCCAGGGGGCTGAAGCCTTCTTTCAAACGGCCAGCCAGCTATTCCCAGGACATAGGATGATATTGGTTTTAGGGATTCTAAGGGATAAAGAGGTGGATAAGATGATAGATACACTTCTTCCCTTGGCAAAGAGCATTATCACCATCGCCCCGGACAATCCAAGGGCTTTGTCTTCTAAGGAATTGGCGGAACGCATCAGGGGAAGGGCGGATGACCTTACCATCCTCCCGATGGATTCAATGGGGGAGGTCCTTGAATGGATTGGAGGCTGTAGGGGGAATGAAATCATCGCATTCGCCGGCTCCCTATATATGATTGGGGAGGCAAGGAAATATTTGACCGGTAGGGTTCAATGAAAATGGAACCAATCCACAGGAAATTCATAAGATAAAATAGGTTCATTTGAGAAGTCCAAGGGCTGATAGGGAACCGAGTTTTTTCTTGGGGGTGGTTGGTTTTGGATTCAGGGGAATATATCTTTACTGCAAATACCGGTGAGGATACCATATCCATCGTCGATGTTGGGGATCTAAAGGAAGTAGAAAGGCTGTACCTACATAGGATGATTGATATCAATGGCAACCGATTTCCCATCAAGCCTACCATTGGTCCCTATAGCTTGAAGGTTCACCCTTTAGACGGTCAACTATTCTGTGTAAATTGTTACGATCATAGTTTATTTATCATTGATATCCATAAAAAAGTGATCCTCAATCGGATCGATGTGGGGAAATATCCTTGCGAGATCGATATTGATTGGCAAAATCGGATTGCATATATTACCAATGGTGACTCCAATACTCTCTCCATCATTGACCTGGACCAGGAGCGAATGGTCTCCCAATTGCCCCTAGGTGAACTACCCCAGGGATTAATCTACAATGGGAAAAGGGAGGAATTATATGTAGCAAATATGTATGAAAATCGGGTATCTATCATTGATTGCACCCAACTGGTCCACCGTGATTCTATTGAAGTGGACAGCTGTCCAGCCTATGTCCTACTATCTCCCGATCAGGGCTTTTTATTTGTAAGTCTCAGCCAGATGGAATCAGAAGTAGGGGGATCTATTGCGGTGATTGATCTGGAAATGAGAAGGATAGTAAAGAGGATTGATGTGGGAAAGATACCCAGGCAGATGACTATTTCTACAAGGGAAGAGGTATTGTTCGTGGTGAACAGCACCAGCAACTCCATTTCCTTGATCTCCATCGGGGAGGGCAGGGAGCTGGGGCGAATCAGAACAGGAATCATGCCCCGGGGCATCGCCCTGGATAGGAGGGAGAAGACCCTATTTACAACTAACATTGGGGATAGCACCCTCTCAGTCATCTCCAGGGAGGAGGGGCGAATCCTCAAGAATATTCCCATTGGGAAAATACCTAATGGGATCGCCTACCTTGAATTATAGTTATAAAAAGAGGTTTAATCGTAGCTTTTAATCAGGGATGCAATGATGGCGGGGTAGATCTTCTCCCCATGCTGCTTCCAATTATTAGTGATATCCTTTGCCTGTTGATGGGTTGCCACTTGAAGGGATAGGTGGATAAGGGCGGTCTCATTCTCCATCATCTTTAGTTGGATCTCAAACTCTCCATCCCCCCTCCTTTGATAGGTGGCAATATTATGGCTTTCGTTTAGTATGGTACTGCGGTGGTCCTTAATATAGGAACGGATCTCATCGCATATTTCTTTGGGAAGTCGATTGGCGAATAGGTCTAAGGTTTCCTTTCCCTGCTTGGTAATGGTGTAGTAGCTCTTTCCCTGGGAAAGGCTTTTCTCCATTAGCTGGTTTTGGGTGAGTTCATCGATATATTGTTGTAAAAGGAAATAGTTGATATCCGAATTTTCCAAAATAATTTGGGTGATTTGGCTGCCGGATAATGGCAGCTTCATTGTTTCTAGGACATATAGGACTAATAATTTATTTTCAGCCAAGTTCAAATCATGAAACGGCATAATGAACCCTTCCTTCTATGAGATATATCCTATTATAGCAAATAAAAGGGATGAACAAAAATGAGAGGGGACCCCTCCTTAAGTAATATGCCTTTTATAGGGCACCCTTTCTATAGAAGTATTGGATATTTTTACAAAGAAGTAGTATTCCCAGATAGATGACCCCTATGACAGACACTACCGTTAGGAGGGAGAATATCATGGGAAGGCCGGCAAGGAGGTAGTTAAATAGTGGTTTGGAGAAGGAAAGGGGGATTATAGCGGCCAGACATGGGATCAAAATGTATTTTTTTACATCCATTGGATTCCTTGTAAAAAAGAATACCAGGATCAAATTTGCTGCAGAGATGAGGAAATAGGAAATCAGATAGGATAGGATATATCCGTTGACCCGATATTCGGGGACTGACACCAATACATAGGTGAGAGCAAATTGTATGAGCATGCCGCCTACAAAAATAAGGGTAGAGGTCCATTGCTTACCGATTGCTTGTAGAATGGATGTAGAGATCTGGTAGGTACAAAGGAATAGGGTAGCGATGGATAGCTGGGATAGGATGGTCCCATTGGCTTCCCCATATAGCAGGGTGAAGATGGGATCCGAGAATAGATAGAAAATCCCACTTAGGGGGATGCCTATTAAAAATGCAAGATGGATTGTCTTCTCCAGATAGAGCCTTACCACCAATCTATTCCCCTGTTCAACGGCTTCGGAGATCCTTGGAATCATGTTAAGGACCAGGGAGGAGGTTAAGGTAAAGGGAAGAAAGAGTAGCGGTATTGCCATGCCATTTACCCTTCCAAAACAGGAAAGGGCGGCAGACCGGTCTAAACCGGATGCAAGCAGCCTACCGGGGACGATGATGGAGGTAGCCGTCCGCAGCAGGGAGCTGATTACTCTAGAAAAGGTGATGGGAAGGGCAATGGTTGAAAATCTTCCTAGGGTTGGTATGAAGGACAAGCCCTCCATTGGTTGGGGACCTAGTTCAGCCCCTTTTACCCTCCGGTAAAAGAGGAGAAGGACTAAGAAGCCTGCCAACTCTCCAAAAATACTGCCCACCATTGAGATGGATATGGCTTTATCCTCCTGGAAGGGGTAGAGTATTCTCAATAGTGTGAGGACAATGAGCATCCTAGCAACTTGTTCGATAAGTTGGCTGAGGGCAGGGGGGACGACATTCTTGGTCCCATAAAAATGCCCTCGAAATATGGCGGAAAGGGAGGGAATGATAATGGCAGGAGCGAATATATAGAGGGGGGTGACCAACCGTTCATCCCTTAAAATGTTATTGGCAATAAAGGGTGTGCCAGAAAAGAGGGTGATGGATAACAGTAGGGATAGGACCACCATGATCCATGAGACATAATCCACGATTTTAAAACTATGTCCCATGTTATTCTTCGCTGTGGCTTGGGTGGTTAGACGGATAACGGCGATGGGGACTCCGGAGCCAACCAGGGTGAAGATCAGCATGGTAATGGGGTTGACCAGTTCAAGCAGACCCAAGCCTTCGGCGCCAATCAGTCGAACCAATAGGATGCGATATCCAAATCCCAATAGCCTGATCAATAAATTAACCCCTGTCAGTAGGATGGTGGAAAATAAGAACCCCTTCTTTACCATTCAATCACCCCATAATATGATAAATGTTATTCCGTTGGGGGTAGGAATATGCATAGAATATTGGGTACCTTATATCAGTATTCTTTCCCTGCTCCCTAATCACTGTTCCCTAATTTTCTGGTATCTAGCAACTAGTAACTACAATAAAGGAGGAGTATTCATGTACTATGTTCGAAATGAATCCAATAATGCGTATTTTAACATTGCCATGGAGGAGTATATTTTAAAAAAGAGTCTGTCCACAGGCGATAGCTATCTGCTCCTATATATCAATGATCCTGCCATTATCATTGGAAAGCATCAAAATACCATTGAGGAGGTAAATAGGGAGTATGTAAAGGAACATGATATCTATGTGGTTCGAAGAATGTCGGGGGGAGGAGCGGTCTACCATGATCGAGGAAATCTCAATTTCTCCTATATCCTGGAGGCGGGCCGTGGGGATGTGAATAATTTTGAGAAGTTCACCCTACCCATTATCAAGGCTTTGGATAGGATGGGCATTAAGACCCAGCTCTCGGGAAGAAATGATCTAACCATTGATGGGAAGAAGTTTTCTGGGAATGCCCAATACTACCATAGGAATCGATTGCTCCACCATGGGACCATCCTATTTAACTCCCGGATGGAGAACCTGTCCAAAGCCTTAAATGTGAAGCAGGAAAAGATCCAATCTAAGGGGATAAAATCGGTGCGCAGCCGGGTGACCAATATCATCGACTATCTTCCAGAAAAGAGAAGTATTGAGGAGTTTAGAGACCTGCTACTGGAATACCTTTTCCAGGAGGAGGGGGGAATTAAGGAGTATGCATTAACCCCTGAAGATATGGAGGGGATCCATGGATTGGTCAAGGAAAAGTATGGTACTTGGGAATGGAATTGGGGGGAGTCTCCGGATTTCGATATTCAAAAATCCCAACGATTTCCTGTTGGACTGATCGATGTCCGATTAAATGTCTCGGGAGGTATCATTAAGGATTGCAGAATATTTGGGGACTATTTTGGCAGCAGGGATACGGAGGAACTAGAGAGGTTGCTGGTTGGTATAAAATATAGGGAGGATGAGATCCGGCAAGTACTGAGAGGGGTCCCCTTGGAGGAGTTCTTTGGAAGGATATCCCTGGAGGAATTCCTAGGCTGTATCATATAGAGGGGATTTTATAAGAAAAATGCATAAGCTCCTTTTATCCGAATAAAATTTACTAAAGGGATAAAAGGAGGTTCGACCTTTGGAAATATTTTTTATTCGAAGAAGAAAGGCTGCTGTCTATGGGTTGGTGGTCCTATTGATAGCTGTGTCCATAGCCTTTACCCAGGGGATGGCCCCCAAGGTATTTCAAGCCTTTATAGGTCAAAATCGTCAAATACCCATCTATAGTGTGGATATACCCGAAAAAAAGATTGCCATTAGTTTTGATGCTGCTTGGGGGGATGAATTTACCCAGGAGATCCTAGATATTTTGGATGACCATGGTATAAAGACTACCTTCTTTTTGGTGGGCTTCTGGATAGATAAGTATCCAGACCAGGTAAAAAGGATCCATGATGCGGGGCATGAGATCGGTAATCACTCCAGTACCCATCCGGATATGGCAAAGATCCCCCAGAAGGAAATCATCCATGAGCTCAATGTGACAGGGGAAAAGATTGAGAGGATCACCGGGGAAAGACCCATCCTGTTTCGACCGCCCTTCGGATCCTACAATGATACATTGATCCAAACGGCAAGGGAATTGGGCTATTATACCATCCAATGGGATGTGGATTCCCTGGACTGGAAGGAGGAGGGGGTTCAGCCCATTATTCAAAGGGTCACATCCAAGGTACAAAACGGGTCTATTGTGCTCTTTCACAATAATGCAAAATACATGACCAAGGCTTTACCGGCAATATTGGATACACTGCAGACCGAAGGGTACGAGATCCTACCCATCTCAGAACTAATCTATAAGGAGGACTACTACATCGATCATTCGGGTAGACAGGTGAAGAAATAGGATGTGATAAGGGGAAAAATGCTGTTCCAAAATAAAGCCCCTGAGAAATGGACTTATTTATGAATTAGCGAATTGTTTTTACCAAGCTAAAGCCCTTGAGGTTTTGTCTTATAGGCTATCTGAGCAGAAAGACGAACCTTAAGGGCTTTTCATTTGAGAGCNNTGCATGAAATATTAGAATAGTGAAAACCTATAAATATCTACACATTATAGGAGCTGACATCCATGGAGAACAAGGATTTAAGTTTTAAAGGAGTTACCGATGACTCCCGCAAAGTTCAATCAGATTATGTATTTATTGCCATTCAAGGTGAGAGTAGGGATGGCAATGAATATATTCAGGATGCCATCAATAAGGGTGCAAAGCTTATTATCACAGAGAGGGACCTAGACCACCGATATCAAATCCCCTACTTAAAGGTGGAGGATGCCCGGGCGGCATTGGCCAACTTAAACGCCCTACTATACAGCACAACCCAAAGCAATATTAGGGTGATAGGTGTTACAGGTACCAACGGAAAGACCACCACCACCCACATGATCGAGGCAATTTTTAGGGAAGCGGGAAGGGATATTGCCCTGTTGGGCGGCCAGGGTCTGAGGATGGGAGGATTAAGAAAAGAATCCTCTCTGACCACGCCTTCCTCTGAGGAGATCAATAAATTTTTGTTCCAAGCGAGGAAAAGAGGGGTGGGTTGGGCGGTGATGGAGGTGTCTTCCCATGGATTGAAGCAAAAAAGGGTGGAGGGGATCCAATTTGACACAGCGATTTTCACCAATATCTCCAGGGATCATTTGGACTACCATGGGAACCTAGAGGACTATATCCATTCTAAAAGCCTATTATTTAAAGGATTAAAGGAAAACACCCGTGCCATTATCAATGGAGACGATCCCCATGCCTTCCGGATGATTGAGGGGAAAAGGGATATCTATGTCATAAGCTATGGTTTAAAATCAAAATCTACCATCACTGCATCTAGTATCGATATGGGGAATGGCATACGATTTAACTATTGTCTTCAGCGCTCTCTGGATACCTACCGCCATGGTAAAATTGAGGTTCAGGAATTTCCCATAGAGGTCAAGCTCCTGGGTTACCATAATATATACAATGCCCTTGCAGCTATTACTACCGGACTCATCTATGAGGTTTCTATTCAGGATATACAAAGGGCATTAAAGGGCTTTTCACCGGTAGCCAGGAGGCTGGAATATACCTCTATCCCTCCCTACTATGTTCTTGATGACTATGCCCACAACCCCAGTAGTCTTGAGGCAGCCTTTCAATCACTTCAAAGCATCAACTATCAAGATCTCTATGTATTGGTTGCCCTTCGAGGAGGGCGAGGGGAGGAGATCAACCGGGAGAATGCGGAGATCATAGCCAATTGGTGCACATTATTGAAAGTCAGGGGACTGTATATCACTGAAAGCAGGGACTGTGTTGATCTGGATAATAGGGTGCAGAACCATGAGAGAGAAGGATTTTTGCGAACCCTTAGGAAAAGAAGGGTGCCCTATCGTTTTCATACCAATCTTAGGAATAGCATTCAGGAAATTTTAAGAAAGACTAAGGGGGAGGACCTCATAGTACTTTTGGGTGCTCAGGGAATGGATGCAGGAAAGGAACTCATAAAAAGCCTAATATCCTCCGAAAAAAAAATCTTCCATTGAGAAGATTTTTTTCATAAAAGTAGGACAAAAGGAATAGTTATATTCTATACTGCGGATTTGTATGAAAAACAAGGGAGTAGAAAAGGGAGGGTAAAAGGTGGTAAATTATAGCTTAGATACCAACAGGGTATTGATGGCGGGAAAATTGAAGGGGGAACTAGAATTTAGCCACTCCATATATGGGGAAGGATTTTATAATACCTATATAGAGATACCAAGGCTCAGTGAAACAACCGATGTTTTGCCCCTAACCATTTCAGAGAGGCTCATTCAAGGCATATCCCTCCAGCAGGGGGAAGAAGTAATGATTGAGGGTCAGCTTCGCTCATACAATAAAACGGTAAATGGGAATAATCGATTGTTATTAATGATATTTGTGAGGGAATTAAGGAGGTTAGTTGAGGAGGAGGAGCCAGGGATTAAGAATCCCAACCAGATCTATTTAGATGGCTTCATATGTAAGAAACCCCAATATAGGACCACCCCCTTTGGTAGGGAGATCACCGATCTACTGTTAGCGGTAAATCGCCCCTATAACAAGTCAGACTACATACCCTGTATTGCATGGGGGCGAAATGCGAGATTTGCAGAGAAATTAGAGGTAGGTCAAAGATTGAAGCTATGGGGGAGGGTTCAAAGCAGGGGGTATCAGAAAAAATACCCCAGCGGTGAAGTGATCGACAAGGTTGCCTATGAGGTGTCCATATCTAAGATGGAAATGGTAGGGAAGGAGGCAACGGAATAACATAGCAATCCCAGTGTTGCTGCAATTGACAAATGACAACTTTTATATTAGAATAGTTGTTGATTTACATTTTATTCTAAAAATAGTAAAGAGAGGTCATGTATAGTATGAAGGGGTTATCGAAATATTCACAAATTGCCCTTGATTTGGCTCATAAAATTGTGCAGGGGGAGTTGAGCGTGGGGGAGCGGATCTATGGAAGGTCCACTCTAGCAAGCCTTTACCATGTTTCGCCTGAAACTATTCGTCGCTCCTTAACCCTTTTGGCAGAAGCCGGGGTAGTTAGGGTTACACAGGGAAGTGGCGTTACCATCCTTTCCAAGGATCTAGCCTATGAATTCATAGAGAGGACCAAGGGAAAATACTCCTTGGCAAGCATGAAGAAGGAGATTAGGCTATTGCTTAAGGAACGGAAGGCAATGGAAAAAAAATTTGAAGAATTGGTTAATAATCTGGTAGAATATAGTGACAACCTAAAACACATAACTCCTTATAACCCCTTTGAAATTGATATCGATGGTTCCTACACCAATGCCGGGAAGACGATAGCTGAAGTTGAATTTTGGAAGAGCACCGGTGGGACATTGATATGTATAAAGCGGGGAGACAACATGATTCTTTCTCCGGGTCCCAACTATACCCTGGAGGTGGGAGATACCATCGTTGTGGTTGGGGATATTGATGTATATTATAAAGTGAAGAAGTTTTTGAACCAGGTCTAAGAGATCGAGGGGAGAATGGATGATTTTAAATAATATATTTAAACTAAAGACAAGGGATATCATGGCTACAAATGTTTTAAAGGTAGCACCCGATACACCCCTATCCGAAGTGTTCACTAGTATGATGAGAAAAAATCGTCAAGAGGCACTGATCATAGAAAGGGTCGGGGAGGATCGTGAAAAAATNNCTAAACCAAACCATTAAAATCCACATGCATACCAATGTTTATACCTTTCCGCCTGACCAGCCAGCAAAAAGTGCCAGGGATTTCATGGTTAAAAAGGGTATTGGCAGGCTTCCTGTTTGGGATGGCAAAAGGGTGATCGGGATTGTGGATACCATTACCTTAAGGGATACCTTTTATAAGGAAACGGAAGAGCTTAGTATGCAACTTAGGGAGGTCATAGAACAGCTACACGAAGGGGTTTGCGTGGTGGATGATCAGGGCATCGTCCACCTTTGGAATAAAAGTGCCGAAAGGGTTTATGGGGTAAGTGCGGAGGAATTACTAGGAAAGAAGCTGAAGGACTATTTCCCCAATGCCCTATTGGATATGGTGCTGGAGAGTAAGGAGCCGGTGGAGAATGTGCCCCATTCTCCCAGGAAAAACACCTATGTTGCCATATCGGCAAAACCCCTTTGGTTTGGGGATCATTTAGTAGGTGCGGTCTCCTCCGAAAGGGATATTACTGAGATCACCCAGCTATCCCAAAAATTGGAGGAAGCAAACAAGAGGGTGGAATTCCTTGAAACCGAATACCAAAGGATTGCCAAGGATCAATTTCAAATAGGTGCTATTATCGGGAAAAGCAAAAAGCTAACCGATGCTATCCTTTTGGCACAACAGGTATCCAAGACCAATGTAAATGTGCTGATTACCGGAGAGAGTGGCACGGGTAAGGAAGTATTTGCCAGGGCAATCCACCAGGAAAGTGGTAGGAAGGGGGATTTCATCGCCATAAATTGCAGTGCCATCCCCAGTAATCTACTGGAGAGCGAGCTTTTTGGGTATGAAGGGGGTGCCTTTACCGGTGCCCTTTCCAAGGGGAAGAAGGGCAAATTTCAATTGGCGGATAACGGAACCATCTTTTTAGATGAGATCGGGGAGATGCCCCCGGATATGCAGGCAAAACTCCTAAGGGTGATTCAGGAAAGGGAGATCCAACCGGTGGGCAGTGAAAAAACCATTAAAATGAATGCCAGGATTATTGCCGCTACCAACCAGGACTTGGAAAGCATGATGGGAAAGGGGCTATTTAGGGAGGATCTATTCTACCGCTTAAATGTTGTTTCCATACACCTCCCCCCTTTAAGGGAGCGAAAGGAGGACATCCCCCTCCTAATTAACCAATTTCTAGAGGAATTCTCCCAGGTTCATAATATTAAGACCATATCCCTACCACCGGACATCCTAAAGATACTTACCGATTATGAATGGAAGGGAAATGTAAGAGAGTTAAAGAATGCCATTGAACGATTAGTGGTTCTATCAAACGGAAGAACCGTATTGAAGGAGATGCTACCCTGGGAAATTTTAAAAAGTTTAGAAAAGGATAAGGGTAAGACGGATGAAAGTCCCATCACCGAGTATGATCTGGAGAAGGTATTAGCACAAACTGAAAGAAAATTGATCACCGGGGCATTGAAGATCTCCCAAGGGAATAAGAAGAAGGCAGCGGAACTACTAAATATCCCAAGGAGCACCCTGTATTATAAGATCAGCCAATTGGGTTTAGAAGATTAGGCTGAACACCACAGGGCAGCTATGTCAAAATTTTGACGGGTGTCAGAAAATAGACATAAGGCTCCATGACATGTTTTTAACTTAACAAACTACAGGGGGATAAGGGTTTCAAGTACTTTTTATTCATGCCCACCATAGAAAAACGGCATGTCAATTTTTTGACACNNGAATACTAAATGAGGCAATATATCTTTACAAAGGAGGTGAAAACCAAATGGAATTTCGTTTTCCTTTAAGACAGCATGTTGGTGCCCCTTGTAAACCATTAGTTGTTGAAGCCCAAGAGGTTAAAAGAGGGGAGAAAATTGCAGAACCCAATGGGTTGGGAGCCTTTATCCATAGTAGTATTAACGGCGTCGTAAAAATGGTGAACGAGAACGAGATCATCATTGAAGGCGAAGAGGACCAACCTAAGGAATATGTACCTATTAAGGATACCGATGACCCTTTAGAAGCTATTAAAGAGGCAGGTATTGTAGGCGCTGGGGGAGCAGGATTTCCCACCCATGTAAAGTTGAACACTAAAATTCCAGGTGGTTACGCCATAATCAATGCAGCAGAGTGTGAGCCCATCTTGGGTCACAATGTCCATTATTTAGAGGAGAATGCAGAAAAAATCCTCCGTGGGTTAAAGATCATAATGGAAATTACTGAGGCAACCCACGGTATCATTGCCATAAAGGCAAAGCATAGAAAGGCCATTGATGTTTTGAAAAAGTTGATAGGCGATGACAATATCGACATCAAATATCTTACCGATCTATATCCTTCCGGGGATGAGAGAGTGGTTATTCGCGAGCTGCTTGGCATCGAACTAAAACCAGGGCAGCTACCAGGCGAGGTAAATATAGTGGTGCAGAATGTTGAGACCGCTAAAAATATTGCCCTAGCCGTTGATGATAGAAAGCCGGTTATTGATAAGGATGTGACAATAGGAGGGCGTGTAAAAAATGCCCGGGAAGGTAAGACATTTATGGATGTTCCTATTGGCTATCCGGTCATTAGACTCATTGAAAAGGCCGGTGGATATGTTAAGCCCTATGGTGAAATTGTACTGGGAGGACCCTTCACCGGTAAACATGGAAATGAAGAGGACCCGGTCGTTAAAACCCTTGGGGGTATCCTTGTAGCCATGCCCTTCCCAAAGGATGAGAGAAAGTTTGGAATCCTTGCCTGTGAATGTGGTGCCCAAGAGGACAGACTAAGAGAGGTAGCAGAGGCTATGGGCGGAGAAGTGGTTGCAGAAGAGAAATGCAAGCGAATGGTTGAGGTAAATGGCAGATACCGTTGTGAGCTGCCCGGAATATGCCCCGGTCAAGCACAAACAATTATGAGTCTAAGGAAAAAAGGTGCCCAAGTTATTCTTACCGGAAGCTGCGGCGACTGAACGAACACTGTTATGACAGTTACTCCTAGGTTAGGAGTACCCACATACCATCATACAGATCATGTTCTAAGAGCTGCAGGTCAAAAACTGGTAAGAAAAATAAAGGATAAATAAATTACATCTATAAAGGAGGTTTTATAATGTCTATTACTCCAGAAACTGCAGAACAACACAGAAATGATTATGCGGTGGTATGTTGTAGAACAGAGGCAGGAAAGGTTGTTACTCCGGATGATTTAGAAGATCCAGCAATCTTTCCAGATTTGGAGGATTCAGGGTTGTTAAGTATCCCAGAGAATACTTTAAAGATTGGCGAAGTGCTGGGGGCAACCCTGACACAAACCATTGATTCTCTTACTCCTATTACTCCGGACATGGTAGAAGGAGCCAATATTATTGAAGTGGCAGAGGAGGAGCAAGAGGTAGAAGAGGCACAAGAGGAATTACCACAAGCAGTGGTAGCACAGCCAGCAATGGTAGCAGGGAACCCAGGGGTTCTAAAGATCCACATTGGAGAGGGTAAGGATATCAATTTAGAAATTCCTATGGGATATGCTGCAGGACCAGTAGCACCACAAGAAGTTGCAGCACCAGTTGTAGCTCAGGAAGTGCCAGCTGAAAAGGTACAGGAAGTACAGGAAAAAGTGGAATTACCTGATAGAAAGGTAAGGGAGCTTGTTAAGAAGCACTACAAAATTGACAAGGTAGAGTTTGGACCAGAAACAAAGATTGAAGGAACCACACTTTACATCAGAGAAAACATTTGCGAGGATGCCGTTAATGCAGATAAGTTAGTAGTATCCATCAAAGTAGACATCATTACACCGGATAAGTACAACCAATACAGTGAAACCATTATGGATGTTCAGCCCATAGCTACTAAAGAGGGCGACAGCAAATTAGGACAAGGTGTAACCAGGGTATTGGACGGTGTCGTCGTGGTAGTTACAGGAACGGATGAAGGTGGCGTTCAAATCGGTGAATTCGGTTCCTCAGAGGGTATTCTTGAAGAAAACATCATGTGGAATCGACCTGGGGCACCGGATAAGGGAGACATCTTTATCAAAACCGAAGTGGTTATTAAAGAGCATACCAATATGGAACGACCAGGACCATTGGCAGCCCACAAAGCAACCGACTTCATAACCCAAGAGATCAGAGAGGCATTGAAGAAGTTAGATGACGAAAGCTTAGTGATAGAAACAGAAGTCATCGAACAATATAGACGTCCCGGTAAGAAGAAGGTTGTACTAGTGAAGGAGATTATGGGGCAAGGTGCTATGCATGATAACCTAATCCTTCCCGTTGAACCAGTTGGTGTATTGGGTGGAAAGCCAAATGTAGACCTAGGTAATGTTCCCGTAATGTTAAGCCCCTTAGAGGTGTTGGACGGTGGTATCCATGCATTAACATGTATCGGACCAGCTTCTAAGGAGAATTCCAGACATTATTGGAGAGAGCCATTGGTTATTGCAGCCATGAATGATCCAGAGATCGACCTATGTGGAGTGATCTTTGTAGGAAGCCCACAAATCAATGCAGAGAAATTCTATGTATCTGAAAGATTGGGTATGATCGTTGAGGGTCTCGATGTTGACGGTGCATTCGTCACAACCGAAGGTTTCGGAAACAACCACATTGACTTTGCAAGCCATATCGAGCAGATTGGTATGAGAGAGATCCCTGTTGTAGGTATGTCCTTCTGTGCAGTACAAGGTGCATTGGTTGTTGGTAATGAGCACATGAAATATATGGTAGATCTCAACAAGTCTCAAGATGGTATTGAGAACGAAGTACTATCCTGTAACACACTGTGTGAAGAGGATGCCATAAGAGCACTAGCTATGCTGAAGGCAGCCATGGCAGGGGAAGATGTAAAACCCTCAGAAAGAAAATGGAATCCCAATGTAAAGGAAAACAACCTAGAGCTAATAGAAAAAGAATATGGGATCGAGATTGAACGAGTTGAGAATGAGCAATCCCTTCCCATGAGTGAAAAAAGGAAGGAAAAGTATTCATAAAAAGAAGGTCTAGATATGAAATATGGAGATAAGATGATCTATATGGAAGGCATCATAACACGGGTCAGAGAAGGATCAATAGAGATCGATTTAAAGGGAAGGCTAGGGAGCATGAAGGTGCCCATGCGCATGCTAATCACTGACTATCCCTTAGAGGAGGGTCAAGAAGTAGCCTTTAATATGAGTTTTTTAGAAGTGATCCGACCAGAAGTCAACCAGAAATATCGAAGCAATCTAGATCGACATCGACAACAAATAGATAAGGAGGTAGAAAAATGAATATAGTAAAGGGATTACAATCAGAAATTTTTGCCCCTATTACACCACCTTCTGTGTTTACTCCTGTTACCAAGGAATTAAAGGACATGAAGGTAGCATTGGCAACAGCAGCCGGTGTACATTTAAAATCCGATAAAAGATTCAACCTTGCCGGAGATTTCACCTTTAGAGAAATTCCAGGAGATACACCATCCAGCGAACTAATGGTAACCCATGGTGGGTACGATAACGGGGATGTGAACAAGGATATCAACTGTATGTTCCCCATTGACCGACTTAGAGAGTTAAAGGAAGAGGGTTTAATCGCCGAGGTCGCAGAAACCCACATTGGATTCATGGGTGGCGGTGGAAACCAGCAAAAATTCACCGAAGAGACAGGTCCACAAATCGCACAACTCTTAAAGGATGAGGGTGTAGACGCTGTATTGATGACCGCAGGCTGAGGTACCTGCCACCGCTCTGCCGTGATTGTGCAGAGAGCGATTGAGGAAGCCGGCATACCAACCATTATCATTGCAGCCCTTCCTCCAGTAGTACGTCAAAATGGAACACCTAGAGCGGTTGCTCCCTTGGTGCCAATGGGTGCCAATGCGGGCGCACCGAATGATCCAGAGATGCAAAGAAATATCTGTAGGGATACATTAAAACAATTGGTGGAGATTCAAACCCCAGGAAAGATCGTACCACTACCCTATGAGTATGTAGCTAAGGTTTAATGAAATAGGTTCTATCTAGCCCTGTATGGGGTTAGATAGAACCCATAAAAGGTGATTACAATGGATAGAAACAAGGATATAGAAATGAGAAGACTAGTCATCAAAGCATTTCATATGAATCAAGTAGAACTAGGGGATGTTTTTTCAATAGAAGAGCAGAAATTAATTGTTCCTGAAGACTATTTTTCCAAGGGTTTGTTGGAAGATAATTCATATGTAGAAAAAATCGATGTAAAGGTTATTAAGCCCAATGAGCATGAGATCGAGGTAAACAGCATCATGGACATCATTCCTATCTCTACTAAGGTGTTAGGAAGGTTAGGCGAGGGAATCACCCATACCCTTACCGGTGTCTATGTTATGATGACAGGCGCCGATAGAAATGGCGTACAGATGGCTGAATTCGGCTCCTCGGAAGGGGTGCTAAGGGAACAGCTCTATTTAGATCGTCCGGGTACTCCCGGAAAGGATGACTATATCATCCATCTAGATATTACTTTCAAGGAAGGATTAATGTCCAGCAGGAACTTCCCCTTGGAGGGTCATAGGCTAAGTGACCTATTTATTCAGGAAATAAGAGAGATTATGAAGAAATTGCCAGGTCGAGGATATACGGAAAAGCATGAGTTCTATGATAGGATACGACCTGGTAAAAAAAGAGTAGCGATTGTTAAACAAATAGCAGGCCAGGGCGCTATGTATGACAATCAACTATTCCCCAAGGAACCTTCAGGGTTTGAAGGTGGGAAATCCATTATTGATATAGGAAATGTTCCGATCATCCTAAGCCCTAACGAGTATAGGGACGGAGCATTGAGATCTATGGTGTAAAGGAGGCGGACTTATGGGTATTGGACCTTCGACAAAGGAAACATCCCTTCACCACTTTAGAGATCCTCTATTGGATGTTGCCAGCTCAGATGACGAACTAGATGTTGTTGGAGTAGTACTGGTAGGTACCCCCCAGGATAATGCGGATAAGAACTTCGTCGGTCAAAGAGCTGCAGCCTGGCTAGAGGCAATGCGGGTTGACGGGGCAATTATATCCTGTGATGGATGGGGGAATAGTCATGTGGATTATGCAAACACCATAGAGGAAATAGGGAAGAGGAATATTCCCCTGGTAGGTATGACCTTTATCGGTACGCAAGCACAATTCGTAGTAACCAATAAATATATGGATACCATAGTGGATTTTAATAAATCAGAGGAAGGCATTGAGACAGAGGTAGTAGGAGAAAACACAGCAGTTGAAATTGATGCAAAAAAAGCTATAGCATTATTAAAATTAAAGATGCGAAGGAGAGGTTAGGATGAAGTTTTCAAAGAGCATTCATGCGATTGATTCCCATACAATGGGAGAACCAACCCGTGTTGTTATAGGTGGCGTTCCAAACATACCGGGAAAGACCATGCCTGAGAAAAAGGAATATCTTGAGAAGAACCTAGACTATGTAAGAACGGCAATTATGCACGAGCCAAGGGGCCACAACGATATGTTCGGTTCCATCATCACACAACCCACTACTGATGAGGCGGATCTGGGCATTATCTTTATGGATGGCGGCGGATATCTAAACATGTGTGGTCATGGTTCCATCGGGGCAGCCACTGTAGCGGTAGAAACCGGTATGGTTCCGATGGTCGAGCCTGTGACTGAATTGACCTTAGAATCACCGGCAGGATTAATAAAGTCTAAAGTTTCGGTAAAGAATGATAAGGTAACTGAGGTTTCCATTGTAAATGTTCCCGCATTCCTTTATAAGAGGGATGTAGAAATAGAAGTTCCGGAGATTGGAAAGGTCACCTTAGACATATCCTTTGGTGGAAGCTTTTTCGCCATCGTAAGTGCTGATCAATTGGGATTAAAGGTGGTTCCTGAAAATGCAACCAAACTAAAGGAAATCGGTTTAGAAATTCGAGATATTGTAAACAGAGAGGTTGAGATTCAGCATCCGACCCTAAGCCATATTAAGACGGTGGATCTTGTTGAGATCTTTGATGAACCCACCCATCCCGATGCGACCTATAAAAATGTAGTGATCTTCGGCGAAGGGCAGGTAGACCGTTCCCCATGTGGAACAGGGACCTCCGCTAAGATGGCTACCCTGGTCGCCAAGGGCGAACTAAAAGAAGGGGAACTTTTCGTCTATGAAAGTATCCTAGGGACCCTATTTAAGGGCAGGGTATTGGGAACAACTAAGGTAGGAGAATATGAAGCTGTTATCCCAGAAATTACAGGCAGTGCTTATATCACTGGATTTAACCACTTTGTTATTGATGAGGATGATCCAGTAAAACATGGATTTATCCTAAAATAGAGAAGATGATCGTTAGATGTTTAGAGGAAGCGATAGCCGATGTCGCCTAAAGAATAAATAGCAGCAACCGATGTATCACTAAACAGGAGCTGCTAACTTTACAGCAGCTCCACCATAAAAATGCTTTTAGGCATAATTCATTGTTGTCAACCCTCAACCATTATGTCAAAATGGTAGGGGTATGATAAATATATATCAAAGGGAGGATTTAAACCATGATTAGTATCGTATTAGCCGTTCTTGGGGTTTTCACAGCAGCATTCGCCGTAGTATTCGGTAAAGATGTTTATGCCAACAAAAACAATCTAGAGCAAGAAACTAGCTTGGCCAAGACAAGTATAATCGGACTTATCGTAAACTTTTTCGACACCTTGGGGATTGGTAGTTTTGCACCAACAACCGCACTGTTAAGATTTTTCAAACAGGTAGAGGATAGGATTATTCCGGGAACATTAAATGTATCCTGTACTATTCCAGTTGTTCTAGAAGCATTCCTATTTATGACTGTAATAGAGGTAGAGATCATTACACTTATCTCCATGCTTGCAGCAGCAGTTATTGGAGCTACATTAGGTGCTGGATATGTAGCAAAAATGCCTGAGAAGAAGGTACAACTTGTTATGGGTATTGCCCTACTTGCAACTGCCCTACTATTCATCGCTCAAGGTGCAGGCTGGATCGCAGGATTAGGTACCGGAGATGCTATCGGATTAACAGGAACAAAACTAGTCATCGCAATTGTTGGAAACTTTATCCTAGGCGCGCTAATGACCGCTGGTATCGGACTTTATGCTCCATGTATGGCGCTGGTTTATGCCCTTGGCATGTCCCCAGCAGTTGCCTTCCCAATTATGATGGGTTCCTGTGCTTTCCTAATGCCAGTGGCTTCCATCAAGTTTGTTAGAGAGCAAGCTTACAATAAGAAGGCATCACTAGGTATCACATTGGGTGGTATATTCGGGGTACTAATTGCCGTCTACATTGTAACCTCACTACCATTGGATATGCTAAGATGGTTAGTAATCGCTGTTGTAACCTATACTGGTATTACTTTACTAAGATCCGCATTAAAAAATACACCAGTTGCTCCAGCAGAGAACTAGAATTTACAAAATACGCTTTGTGACAAAGGGTCCCCCCCTTTGACTCAAAATAAAAGAGGCAGTGGCTTTTATAGCCACTGCCTCGCATTTTAGTTGATGGAATACCCATTAGCAGCTACCTGATACCTGGCCATAGAGGATTGCCATGGCTATAGATTAAACTCCCTAGCGATGACTTGAATGGCCTTATGTTGGTCCTTGGGTTGGATCACATAGGAAATTTTAATCTCTGAGGTGGTTACCATGTGGATGGGTATATTTGCCTGAGCGAGCAATTTAAACATCCGGGCTGCCACCCCCGATTGGCTTCTCATGCCGATTCCTACCACGGATAGTTTACTTATATCCTCCTTAACTACCATCTGTATTTCAGGATATTCTTTAATCCTATCTTTAATCAACTCTTTGCCCTCCATCAGATCCCCCTTGGGGAGGGTAAAGGAGATTGAAACTTGATTGTTCTGAGGGAATGTTTGGCTGATCATATCAATAATGATGTCCTGTTCCGCCAGTGAATGAAAGATGGATGCGATGAGTTCGATATCATGGGGGACATTGTATAAACTGATCATTGCGTCATCATTATTTATTGCCATCCCTGTAATAGCAGGACCTTCCATCGTCTTCTCACTCTCCTTAATCATTGTCCCCTTACTGTCCTTCATACTAGAAGTCACTAGGATGGGAACATTGAATTTTTCTCCAAGTTCAATGGCTCGGGTATGCATTACCCCTGCTCCTAAGCTTGCCATTTCCAGCATTTCTTCATAGGAGATCCAGTCTAATTTTTTTGCCTCAGGAAACAACCTGGGATCTACTGAATAGATCCCATCAACATCAGTATAGATCTCACATACACAGTTTAAGTAGGCAGCCAATGCAACCGCAGTGGTATCCGAGCCCCCTCTGCCTAGGGTAGTGATATCCTCCCTTTCATTGATCCCTTGGAAGCCTGCAACAATAACAATTTTATCCTGGTTCAATGCCTCATGGATCCTTCGACCATCGATCTCTGAAATCCTCGACTTTGTATGGGTGCCGGTGGTTTTAATTCCTACCTGTTGACCAGTAAAGGAGATGGCACTATGTCCTAGCTCATTTAAGGCTATGGACAGAAGGGAAATGGAGATCTGTTCACCGGTGGATAGAAGCATATCCAACTCCCTTTTAGGTGGGTGGGCACTTAAGGAGTGTGCCATATTAAGAAGCTCATCAGTGGTCTTTGCCATGGCTGAAACCACAACAACCATTTTATTGCCTTCCAGCTTCCTCTTAATAATTCTTTCTGCCACCCTTCGGATACGATCTATGGAACCCACAGAGGATCCTCCGTATTTTTGTACTAGTACTGTCAAGAAATCACCTCTCTGTATTAGGTATAAGCCCTATTGATTCTCGTTCAATAATTTTTCCATATTGTAATACCCGGAATTTTTACCGGCGATGAACCCTGCCGCCTTAATGGCACCCACTGCAAAAATGTTTTTAGAAAGGGCAGTATGTTTGATTTCAATCAATTCATCCATTCCTGCGTAGAGAACGGTGTGTTCCCCCACAATAGTGCCCCCGCGAATGGCATGGATGCCGACATCCTTCTTCTCCCTCTTCTCATTCTTTCCATGGCGTCCAAACACACGGTGGCTACTTTCCTCCAGCGACTGATCAACGGCATCTGCGAGCATAAGTGCCGTTCCGCTTGGAGCATCCACCTTTTTATTATGGTGCTTCTCTATAATTTCAATATCAAAGGACTCTGCTAGGGTCTTGGTTGCCCTTCGAACTAGATCCAGAATAACATTGATGCCTAGGGACATGTTTGCCGATCGAAATATTGCGATCTCTTTGGATAGGGTCCTTAGATATTCCTCATTCTCCTTAGATAAACCTGTGGTTGCCATTACTATGGGAAGTCGCCTTTCCTTTGCAAAATTGGTGATGTCATCGAAGGCAGAATAGTGGGAGAAATCGATGATCACATCCGCTTCCTCTTTACATAGATGCATATCACTATATACAGGGAAGCCATTATTATAGCGTTTGACATCCCGATCAAAGCCAGCTACGATCTTTAGGTTGTCATTCTTTTCTACCAACCCTGTGATCACTTGCCCCATTGCACCATTACATCCGCTTAAAATAATTTTTAGCATTGAGTACCCTCCTTAAATATCAAACCCATAATCCACCAAGGCTTTCTTTAGCTTCTCTAGGTTCTCTGGTTCCATATCTACTAATGGAAGGCGAAGGGGGCCTGCCTTAAATCCCAATAGATTCATGGCAGTTTTTATTGGTATGGGATTGGTCTCTATAAACAGAGCATGATTTAACCTATTGGTTTTTAGTTGCAACTCTAGGCTGCCCTTTACATCTCCTTCTAAGTACTTCATTACCATATCATGTATATCCTTTGGAATGATATTTGCGGACACTGAAATGACGCCCAATCCCCCTAGGGATAGTATGGGAACCACATGATCATCATTCCCTGAATAGATGGCAAAATCAGGACCGCAATACATGGCAATATCAGTGATCTGACCTATATTTGCACTTGCCTCTTTTACTCCGATGATGTTTTTATGCTTGGAAAGTTCATACATGGTGGAGGCTGTGATGTTCATTCCTGTTCTTGCCGGAACATTATATACAATGATGGGGATGGAGACTGCATCGGCAATGGCATAGAAATGGGCAATGATCCCTTTTTGGGTGGATTTATTGTAGTAGGGATTAAGTACTAACAGCCCATCCGCTCCTACACTTTGGGCATACTTTGACATTTCAATGGATTGTGCCGTATCATTGGTACCGGTACCTGCGATAACAGGAATTCGTTTATTAATCCTTTCCACGGCAAAGCTTATTGCCTGCTGCTGCTCTTCCAGACTCATGGTCGCTGTTTCACCCGTAGTACCACATACGATAATAGCATCGGTGCCCTGTTCCACATGCCAATCCAAGTACTTACCAAAGGCTTCAAAATTAATCCCATTCTCATGGAAGGGAGTAACAATGGCTACACCGGATCCTTTAAACAATGACATATTATCATCCTTTCTTTATTATGGTAGAAGGTATGGGGGATAGGAATGCCTATTAGGCCCTACCTACTACCTATAAATATTTTTTGCCTATAAAACAAATGGTCTCCTGATAATTACTTCATGGGGCTATTGATCAACAGTTCGGCTATTTGTACCGTATTGGTTGCAGCGCCCTTTCGGATATTATCTGCCACGATCCATAGGTTCATTCCGTTTTCAATGCTTTCATCCCGGCGGATTCTTCCAACAAAAACTTCATCCCGATTCTCTGCGATACGCGCCAAGGGATAAACATTATTGGTGGGATCGTCCATGACAATAATCCCTGGCATGGACTCTAGGACTTTCCTAGCTTCGTCTAAGTCAAAGGGTTTCTCAAACTCCAAATTGACGCTCTCACTATGCCCATAGAAAGCGGGGACACGAACAGTTGTCGCCGTTACTCTAAGGGAGGGCTCATGAAGAATCTTTCGGGTCTCATGGATCATCTTCATCTCTTCCTTTGTGTATCCATTATCCAAGAAATCATCGATGTGGGGGATACAATTATAGGCAATGGGATGGGGATAGAAAGCGGCTTCCTTACCCCTAATTCCATCCTCTAGATCCTTGACACCCCTCACCCCTGAGCCGGATACTGCCTGGTAGGTAGAGAAGATAACCCTCTTTATCCCATAACGATCATGTAGTGCCTTTAAAGGAAGCATTGCCTCGATGGTGGAGCAATTTGGATTAGCAATCAACCCCTTATGCCAGCGGATATCCTCTGGATTGACTTCGGGCACCACTAGGGGTACCTCAGGGTCCATTCGAAAGGCGGAACTATTGTCCACCACTATGACCCCTTTTTCCACAGCAACAGGGACGAATTTCTTACTGATAGAGCCTCCAGCGGAAAATAAGGCAATGTGGATATTCCGATCAAAGGAGGACTCCTTTAGCTCTTCCACCATATATTTTTTTCCTTTAAACTCTATTTCCTTTCCTGCCGACCTTGATGATGCAAAAAGATAAAGCTGATCAATGGGGAAATCTCGTTCTTCAAGGATCTCTAGAATCTTTTCGCCTACCATACCCGTGGCGCCGACGATGGCTATATTGTATTTTTTCATCCTTTTTCCTTCCTTTCTCCATTCTCCTTTGTATTACCTATTATACTCTATAATAGTAATTATAGAAGTTTGCAGGGCAAAATCTAAAATAAAAAGCTAGCCTTACGGCTAGCTGTGAGTATCCTATAGGGGAAAACATTTAGTCTCCTATTTTATTCATAGGGATCAAAGGATCGAATCACAGATAGCGCCCCATCAAATACTTGATGAGAGTCCTATTGCTATTAACAATAGGCCCAGGATAACCCCAAATAGGAGGGGGAGATCCTTCGGCACTTTTTCCTTTCGGTCTATTTCATCAGGCTCCTATTCCCCTCCAAAAACCTACTGATAAAAAGTGCTCCTCTATCCTCATCTATGTTACAACCATTATACACTAACATCCATGATATGTAAAATTTATCCTAGGGATTCTTTTAGGATTTTAAAAAGACTAAAAATTCTTCCTCATTACAATTTGCCAATTTACAAAGCTGTTCCATGATATGGTCCTTTAAATCCCTATATTCCTCTTTCTTTGTATGCTGGGCGGCAATATCTAAGGCATTCAATATAATAAACATATCCTGCTTTGACATTTCCTGAATGCTAATCTTGTTAAATTCTTCCACTGTTGCTCATCCCCCTAACTTGATTATCAGATATAGGTTCATTATAACAATTATGTCGAATAAAATAAATACTTGTTGGAATATACATGAAGGCAGTCCCCAGGCATTATGAATTTTAGCCAATCATGATATAATTAGAAGGTAAGAGAGCTTTTACTGGTAAAAACCAATTAAAGGATGAAGGAGAAGATAGGGTTGAAAAAATGGATCCCAATAGCGATTGCACTTATATTAATTATTCTTAATCCCATAACTTCCAGAGCAGAGATTCATCCTACAGGATGGACTGGACATGGTATGTATCTAGTACAGGGGGAGAATATTCAGCTGGATCAAGTGGATATCGGTATCACCTTAAATAATGATCAAACCTCCTCCATCGATATGGAATATGTCCTTGTAAACAAAAGCAAAAATACCGTACAGGTCACCTTGGGTGTACCAGAACATGAGGTAGAGTTCAAGAATTTTTACTCCTGGGTTTCTCCCTACGAATATAGGAGTACCAAGGTCAAGGGAGACACCATTAATTCTCAGATCCATAATTTAAAAAGGGAATATACCCACTGGAGGATCTTCTCTACCCCCTTTAAGGAAGGGGAGGAAAGGATTGCAAGGGTTAGCTACAATGTGGACAACCATTATCTAAGTGAGGGGAGAACCCTAATCTCCTTTCTGCTGGATCATATCCGTACTTGGGAGGGGAATCCGAAGGTAAATGTTTCGGTTTTTTTCGATAGCAATGAGGTAAAGGTGTATAACTTTGGCAAAGAATTCAGCATACAGCCTCAAGTAGATGATAAGCTCAACCTAAGGTGGACCCTTGATAGGATAGATGGGGAGGAAAGTATTGATTTCGACTATTTTTCAGTGGATTATGAGATTATTAAATTCCTAAAGGCTCAGAAATCCAGCAGGATTCAACGAATCGTCACCGCCTATGAGAGGAAGGATTATACTGAGGTGGTAGATCTGGGCAAGGAATATATTAAGAACCCTGAAAACGATCAGCTCCAGAAGGAGATCTATTTTATCATGGCGGATGCCTATCTGCAGGTCGGGCAGCCCGAGGAGAGTCTGGTTATCTATCAACTCATTGAGAGTGAATCCATGTTCTACCAAGGCATACAGGATAAAGTGCAAGATTTCATTATCTTTAATCGGGTCAATGGCTATCTAGAGACGGAGGATTACAAGACCCTATATCGACTCCTTGCAACCATTATCGACAATGATAACTACAGCTTTATTTTTCAAGACTGGGCAAAAAAGCAAGTAGATAGGATTCCCCGGGAAATTGTGGACCAGGTCATTCAAGAGGATCGAGTGCCAGAGGGTTTCGAAAAGATTTTGCTGGATATACAGGAGGGGAAATATAACACCAGTATTCTCGTCATCTTTGGCATCCTTTTCGTGGTACTTCCCATACTTCATTCCATTAGGAAGAAGAAGCGGGATAAAAAGTTTTTATTTCGCAAATAGTCTGTTTGAATAAAAAAGAACCTTCCATAGAATAATTAGGATATGGGAGGTTTTCATATGACAAAATCAAAAAAGAAAAAGAAGAAGGATCTTACACCCGACGATCTTTTAAAATTTGAGATCGCTAAGGAATTGGGTTTGATGGAAAAGGTTGAGCGATATGGTTGGGGAGGCTTAACTGCAAGGGAAACCGGACGAATTGGTGGTATTATGACCCGAAGGAAAAGGGAGAAGAAGAAAGACAATAACCAATAGGGGGATGGTTATGTATCAGAAATTTGCACAGGTCTATGACCTTCTAATGGCGGATGTAGACTATGAAGGCTGGGCGACATATATTCAAGAGCTATTTTCATACTATGGGAGCAAACCTAAAACCATAATCGACCTTGCCTGCGGGACAGGGAATATCACTATACCCCTTGCCCAAAGGGGCTATCAAATGACTGGTGTGGATATTTCCCAGGATATGCTAGCAGTGGCGGATCAGAAGGCTGCTGAGCTTGGCCTTCCGATCCAATGGGTATGTCAGGATATAAGGGCGCTGACAGGTTTCCATGGAAGGGATGGCATCCTCTGTGCCTGCGACGGACTAAATTACATCCTTCAAAGAGAGGACCTATGTGTCGTTTTTGAAAGGGTGTATCAAGCCCTAAAAAAGGATGGGATCTTTGCCTTTGACCTCAATTCAAAATATAAGATTGAAGAATTGCTCTCGGGTCATACCTTTGCCTATGCAGGGGACGATGTGTCCTATATCTGGGAAAATTATTTGGACGAGGAGCAGGGGATCATAGATTTTGAATTAAGTTTTTTCGTGAGGGAAGGGAGGCACTACCGACGATTCAACGAGACCCATCAGCAAAGGGCATACCCCTTGAATGAGGTTTTGGAACTACTTGCAGCCACAGGCTTTAGAGAAGTGAATTGTTTTGAAGCATTTTCCTTTAACCCACCCCGATATATGAGCGACCGACTACAATTCATTGCCCAAAAATAACATAAATTGGAAGGATTACATATTTTAACGGTAGACCCAATAATTAAAGATATTCCTTTAGTGATTGGGTACAATAGGAATAGATAGCTCTTAAACACAAACTAAAGGAATGGTATTATTTATTCTCTTAAACACTATATCTAGAGTGGGTTATGAATGTTATACACAATATAAAAATATGGACAAAATGTGTTTGACACCCAATATCATTAGTGATAAACTATAGTGGAAGTAATGAAGCTACCAAGACTTAACAGGTTTTTGTAGTGGAAGAGCTATCAATTTTATGTTTCAAGTTTTAGGAGGAATGTATAAAGATGGAAACAGGCACAGTAAAATGGTTTAACGCAGAAAAAGGTTTTGGCTTTATCTCCAGAGAGGACGGAAGCGATGTATTTGTTCACTTTTCTGCAATCAACATGGAAGGATTTAAAACATTAGAAGAGGGACAAGAAGTTCAATTCGAAGTTGTTGAAGGAGAAAAGGGACCTCAAGCTACTAATGTAACAAGAGTATAATTAGAACGCTAATTAATCATACATTGAAGTAGCCATCAACCCTATGCTGATTGCATAGGGTTTTCTAATTTTGGTAGAATAGGTGTTAGATATAGAATAGGGAACAGATGGTTGAATTTTACTGATAACTAGTGACTTTTCTGGTAATTGGTATCTGCTAACTGGTTACTAGAAACAAAAAAGGAGAGCGCTATGACCAAGGATTATGTAATACGAGCAAGAACAAAGGATGTGCCTCTCAGGGCATTTGCTGCGTCCACCAAAGAGATGGTAGAACAGGCACGAAGGATCCACCATCTAACGCCCCTTACCTCAGCAGCACTTGGTAGGGTGCTGACGGCAACTGCTATGATGGGACAGATGTTAAAGAGTGAGAATAGTAAGCTAACCATGCAGCTAAAAGGGGACGGTCCCATAGGTTATGTACTGGCTACAGGGAATGGAAGGGGTCAGGTAAAGGGCTATGTTGGAAATCCTCAGGCAGATCTCCCTTTAAAAAGCACAGGTAAGCTAAATGTAGGTGCTGGAATCGGCCAGGGTACATTGAATATTATCATGGATTTGGGGTTGAAGGATCCCTATGTAGGGAGTGTTGCACTGGTTAATGGCGAGGTGGCAGATGATCTAACCCACTATTTTGCCATTTCGGAGCAGACACCCTCTGCCGTATCCCTGGGGGTTTTGGTGGATAGGGATCAGAGCATAAGGGCTTCCGGTGGCTTTATTATTCAAGTGCTGCCCGAATGTCCGGATTCTATTATCGATAAACTGGAAGAAAATATTCTACAACTACCTCCTATTACAAAGATGCTGGATGATAATAATGATCCAGTGGATGTATTAAAGATGGTACTAAAGGATTTTGAGATCCAGTTCTATGGTGAACAGCCTGTAGAATATTTCTGCGATTGTAATCGTGAAAGATTGGAGAGGGTGATGATCAGTATTGGCGAGCAGGAGCTAATAAATATAATTAAGGAGGACGGAAAAGCCGACCTTAAATGTCATTTTTGTAACAGGGAGTACCATTTCACAAGAGGGGATTTAGAACGCCTGCTTTTTAGTGCTAAAGCAAAGAAATAATAAATTTTAACTTTAGGCAGGACCCTTGGTGATTTGTAAAGGGATGGATAATAGCCACCATGCTAATGGGGTGGATCTAAGCCAGGATCTATGGATATTGCTATGGGAGGGAGATAATGCTATAATAATTGTGGAATCTTGCCAAAGTGTTCCCTAAGTTTTTGTGTTCAAGATATTTCCATACCAATATCTAATCTTGATTATTGACTATTTTTTGTTTTTAATATATACTAATATATGTCGCTAAAGACAGTGGTCGCATAGCTCAGCTGGGAGAGCACCTGCCTTACAAGCAGGGGGTCATAGGTTCGAGCCCTATTGCGACCACCATTATGGCCCGGTAGTTCAGTTGGTTAGAATGCCAGCCTGTCACGCTGGAGGTCGACGGTTCGAGCCCGTTCCGGGTCGCCATATTTGCCCAGATAGCTCAGTCGGTAGAGCAGAGGACTGAAAATCCTCGTGTCGGTGGTTCGATTCCGCCTCTGGGCACCATCAAGCTTGCGGAAGTGGCTCAGTGGTAGAGCATCGCCTTGCCAAGGCGAGGGTCGCGGGTTCAAATCCCGTCTTCCGCTCCAATCGGGCGCCATAGCCAAGTGGTAAGGCAGAGGTCTGCAAAACCTTTATTCCCCAGTTCGAATCTGGGTGGCGCCTCCATTATACTGTTGGCTACAGAAATTTTTACAACTACATAAACACCAAAATAAAAATCTCCCCAATATTAGAGGGAGATTTTATGATTTTAATATTTAAATCATTACATTGCACCTGTTTGCACATTGGATATGTACGGGGACCAAGAAAATAGATATAATCATAGCATTATTCTTGGACTAAGGTACCAATCTCAGGTGCATTTTCGATAATGACCTCTTTTAGGGGATCATCCTCAATCAACTCGGTAATATCCTGTCCGGGCGGATACTTTTCAAGGATTTCATCCAATTCCTCTAAATCACTTACATCATAGATCTGATGGTCAATGGCGATATAGGCAGGCTGATCTCTTTCTCCGTCATAATCGGATAGTTCTTCCTGGGTATAGGGGTAGATCTCTGACTGAGCGATAATGATAGCCTCATCGGTGGGTCGATTGCTATGATCTCCAATAAGTAGGATTAGAATGGCTAGTGCAAACAGACTATAGGAAATTTTTCTATGCATTGCTACCCCCCCAAAAGTACTTGAAATCATTGACTTAACAAAATTTTATCATATGAAGGAACAAAAAGGTAGGCATGGATAAAGGAATTGTTTAAAAAATATAGAACTAATTCTAAATAAAACAAAATAGTAGAAAAAGGGGAGAGGGTAAGGATGAAAAAATATATTCTAGCCTTGGATCAGGGAACCACGAGTTCCAGGGCAGTCCTATTTGATAAAAGGGGTCATGTTTTGGGATTAGCCCAAAAAGAATTCCCCCAGCTATATCCCCAGGCAGGATGGGTGGAGCATAATCCCATGGAGATTTGGGGAACACAGATGGGGGTGGCCAGGGAGGTCATGGAGACTACAGGGGTCTCTCCTATGGAGGTGGCAGCCATTGGTATTACCAATCAAAGAGAGTCCACCATCCTGTGGGACAAAAATACGGGAACCCCCATTTACAATGGGATTGTCTGGCAGTGTAGACGATCTGCAGGGATCTGTGATGAATTAAAGGAAAAGGGCTGGGGAAAATACATAAAGGAAAAAACGGGGTTAGTCATCGATGCCTATTTTTCTGCCACCAAGGTAAAATGGATATTGGAACATGTGGAAGGTGCCAGGGAAAAGGCGGAGAAGGGCGACCTGTTATTTGGAACGGTAGACAGTTGGTTGGTATGGAACCTGACCAAAGGGGAAAAGCATATTACTGATTATACAAATGCCTCAAGGACCATGCTCTACAATATCAAAGAGAGATGCTGGGATGAAAGGATATTGGAGGAACTGAGGATTCCCCCTCAAATATTGCCTCAAGTGGAGCCCTCCAGCTGTATCTATGCCTATACCCATCCAAGCGTATTCGGAGGGATAGAGATACCCATAGCAGGGATTGCCGGGGATCAGCATGCCTCCCTTTTCGGCCAACACTGTTTTGAACCGGGGATGGTGAAAAATACCTATGGCACCGGTTGCTTCATGCTGATGAACACTGGGGAGGACCCTATCGACTCCCAACAGGGTCTGTTAACTACTATTGCATGGGGATTGGAGGATCGGGTGGATTATGCCTTAGAAGGGAGTGTCTTTGTTGCCGGGGCGGTGATCCAATGGTTGAGGGATGAACTGCAGATGATTGATAGTGCCGCTCAGAGTAAGGAGCTTGCAGAAAGGGTACCGGATACCAATGGTGCCTATATTGTTCCTGCTTTTACGGGCCTGGGGGCGCCCTATTGGGATATGTATGCAAGGGGAACCATCGTCGGCATCACCAGGGGAACCAATAGGAATCATTTGGTTCGAGCTGCATTAGAATCCATCGCCTACCAGAGTAAGGAACTTTTAGAATCCATGGAGCAGGATTCTGGCATCCAGCTTCAAGAACTAAGGGTAGATGGGGGGGCTGTCGCCAATAATTTCCTTATGCAGTTTCAGGCGGATATCCTAGGTAGTAGGGTGGTCAGGCCCAGGATCATAGAGAGTACGGCATTGGGAGCAGCATACCTTGCCGGATTGGCAGTGGGATTCTGGAAGGACATCCAGGAGATCAAGGGGCTGAACTCTATTGATCGAATGTTTAGACCTAAAATGGAGGAAAAGGAAAGGCAGCGTTTATTTGAGGGATGGAAAAAGGCAGTTCAAAGGAGCTTAACCAAGGCTTGATGGAATGGATATTGCACCTATAAATGACCATGTGGTACACTTATTATGCAATTATTGATGCTTAACTTAGGAGGAAAGAGATGCAGTCTTATATTATTTGGGCAATCATTTCCTACTTGGTAGGGAATTTTGCAACTTCCTATTTGATCAGTAGGGCATTGGGCAAAATCGATATTCGACAACATGGTAGTGGAAACGCTGGAGCTACCAATGTATTACGGGTGCTTGGGCTGAAAGCCGCCATTGCCACGCTTTTAGGGGATGCTCTAAAAGGAGCCTTGGTGGTTGCACTGGCAAAACATTTTGGGGATATCCGAATCGCCATGATCAGTGCATTGGCTGTGATATTAGGCCATAATTTCCCTGCCCTATTGAAGTTTAAGGGAGGGAAGGGGATCGCTACATCCATCGGGGTGTTCTTTGTTATCGACCCCTTAGCCGCCTTGATTCCTATCCTTATAGGAATAGTAATCATTGTTTGGAGTAGGTATGTATCCTTGGGCTCGATTTCAGGAATGGCATCCCTTCCCATTGTACTGCTCCTATTGGGTCGACCCTTGGACCGAATGATCTTTGGATTGGCTGTGGCACTACTTGCGATCTATCAACACCGATCCAATATAAAACGGTTATTAAGCGGGACCGAGAATAAAATCGGGAGTAAGGGGTAAGAAGATAAGGAAACAATGAAGGGAGGGCTAGCTATGGGTTTAAAAGAGGAGATGCTAGAAAGAAAGGTATGGGCAGTGATTGGGGTTACAACCGATAAGGAAAAGTTCGGATATAAAATTTGGAGAACCCTTTTGGATCACAACTATCAGGTCTATGCTGTTAATCCGAAATATCAGGACATCTATGGTGAGAGGTGCTATCCATCCTTAAGGGATCTACCGGTTATCCCTGAGGTTATCGATATGGTGGTTCCTCCCCATATCACCAGCAAAAACCTGGAGGAAGCAAAGGAACTGGGAATCGAATATATTTGGTTCCAACCGGGTACCTGGAATGAGGAGACCATCCAGAAGGCGGATGCCTTAGGACTCAAACATATTGAGGATTGTGTCTATGCTACCCTAAGGGATGGTAAATAGAGAGTCAGAAAAAGGAAGGTAGAGATCGGGGCCCCCCGCAGCTCTACCTTCCTTTTTATATGCCTTCTACCCTTTTAACACCCTTAGGGAATTTAATACGGCGATGAGGGAGACCCCTACATCAGCAAAAACAGCTGCCCACATAGTTGCCATCCCTAAGGCCCCTAGAAGTAAGACAAAGCCCTTGACGGATAGGGCAAGGATAATATTTTGGATAACGATGCCCTTGGTCCTCTTGGCAATCTTAAGGGCAGACAGGATCTTGGAAGGCTCATCGGTCATAAGGACGATATCCGCTGCTTCGATGGCGGCATCCGAGCCCAAGCCTCCCATGGCAATACCGATATCCGCCCGGGCAAGTACAGGGGCATCGTTGATTCCATCCCCCACGAATACCGTTTTTTTATCCGTCCTACCCTGGCTTTGGATATCTTCAAGAATTCTCACCTTGTCCTGGGGGAGTAGTTCAGCATAGTGTTCATCCAGCCCAAGTTGCTGGGCGACTGCTTCTCCCACCCTTTGCCGATCCCCGGTCAACATAATGGATTTGATCCCATGGTTTCTCAAGCCCTCGATGGTTTTTTGGGCATCATCCTTTAATTCATCGGCGATGACAAGGTAGCCTGCATATTTTTGATCAATGGCAACATGTACGATGGTACCCTGCTCCTCGACCTGGGGCAACCTGAATCCTTCTCCTTCCAACAGCCTGCTGTTTCCCAGTAGGGTATTCTTTTCTTGAATCATTACTTGTATTCCCAGCCCCGGTAATTCCTTATAGTCTTTTATGTCATCTTGATTAATGCTGCCATTATAGCGATGGATAATGGAGAGGGCAATGGGGTGGTTGGAATAGTATTCGCCATGGGCGGCAAATTTAAGCAAGCTATCCTCTGTATATCCTCCATGGGTATTTATTTGAACCACTTGGAATACACCCTTGGTTAGGGTTCCTGTTTTGTCAAAGACCATGGTCTGGATTTGGTTTAATCCTTCTAAATAGTTGCCCCCCTTTACCAATATTCCGTTTTTAGAGGCGGCTCCAATCCCACCAAAAAATCCAAGGGGAATGGATATAACCAGGGCACAGGGGCAGGAGATGACCAGAAAGACCAGCGCCCTGTAGATCCACTGGGAGAACACCTCACCCCTTATCAAAAGGGGAGGGAGCATAGCGAGGACAAGGGCGGAAAAGACCACAATAGGGGTATAGTATCTGGAGAATTTGGTGATAAATTGCTCGGTGGGTGCCTTGTTGCTCCCTGCCTGCTCCACTAGTTCAAGTATTTTGGATAGGGTAGATTCCCCAAAGGTCTTGGCCACCCTGACCTTAAGCAGCCCGTTGATATTAATGGAGCCACTGAGGAGTTCATCCCCGGTTTTGATTTCTCTGGGTAGGGATTCGCCGGTGAGGGCGGAGGTATCCACCATGGAATGACCTTCCAGCACCCTACCGTCCAAGGGGACTTTTTCACCAGGTTTGATTATAATAATATCCCCGATGGAAACCTCGTCAGGATGTACCTCTATTACATCCTCATCCCTTATTAGATTGGCGTAGTCAGGTCGGATATCCATAAGCTCCCTAATGGATCTTCTGGAATTATCTACAGCACGCCCTTGGAAGAACTCCCCGATTTGATAAAAAAGCATTACTGCTACCGCTTCAGGGTATTCTCCAATGGCAAAGGCGCCTAATGTAGCAAGGGACATTAGGAAATTCTCATCGAACACCTGCCCCCTAAGAATATTCCTTCCGGCGCGGAGGAGGATGGGACCTCCGATGAGTAGATAGCTAAGAGTGTATAATATGATTTCCAATGGTTGTTTAATGGGCGATGCCAAACCAATGATGAAAAGGACCAATCCCAAAAGTGTAAACCCATGATCCTTGAAAAAGGATCCTTTATTTCCATGGCTACCATGGGTCAATGAACCACTCGACTCGGTGACAATAACATTAGGCTCATAGCTTTTGATAATATTAAGGATGGTGCTATGGATATTCTCCCACTCCCCATCCCCATTGATTTCGATGGATAGGGTGGAGGTGGAGAAGTTGAGTTCTGCCCTGCGTATTCCGGCCAATGCTTTAACATCCCTTAGGATCTTATTGGCGCAGTCCACGCAGCTAAGTGCCTTTAAATGCAATTTTTTGTTGGTCAATGTTAAGCCCTCCTACAAATGGGAAATATGGTCGCTACCTGACTTCAATATCTCTACAATATGATGGTCATGTAAGTCGTAGTAAACCATCTTGCCTTCCCTATGGAATTTAACAATATTTTTTTGCTTTAACAGTCTTAATTGATGGGAAATGGCAGATTGACTTACCCCAACAACCTCGGCAAGATCACATACGCACATTTCAGATTCGTACAGGGCATAGATGATCTTGATCCGAGTGGGATCCCCGAAGATCTTAAAGAATTCAGCAAGCTGATTCAGGTGATTCTCCTTGGGAAAGTGTACCAATACCCTTCTGATCACTTCAGGATGGATCACTGTTGTTTTGCATACTTCAACCTCTCTGCTCATGGATGAACCTCCTTAATTCAATATATGATCACATATTCANNATGGATGGGGATAGGGAATAAGGAATGGGAACAGAGAACAGGAAACATAGCCCTGGGATTTCTAATTAATCTGGAAGGAAAGAAAAACCCTTGAGATATTGTCATTTTTGGGAATTAGCAAGTCACTTTTCCCTTAAATATCATTCAAAAAGGGGCAAAGCTCCCTGAACAGAAAGACAATCCTCAAGGGTTTGTAATTAGTATAGGGTAACTTAGATACTTTTTCTAATCCATCAAAGCCCTGCCTACTTCTCTACCATACTCTATGCATTGTTGAATGGCACCATCATCGGGATTCCATAGCACCTTTAGCCCATCATTCATGAGCTCAAACCCTGCTTGTTCTAGTTGTTGGCTGATCATCTTGACCGCTTCGCCGCTCCAACCATAGCTACCGAAGGCTGCAGC
>MTKW01001040.1_pt1 | contig 44489 bp, 42 predicted proteins | sample 1042761 | NCBI WGS metagenome assembly MTKW01 (sample SAMN06205366, study PRJNA360243) | anaerobic digester metagenome | biome: Wastewater treatment plant; feature: Anaerobic digester sludge; material: sludge; isolation source: anaerobic digester fed with sludge from wastewater treatment plant ... | reverse complement strand
TTAAAGCGGATTGCTTACATTTGTAGCCAATTTTAATTTTCTCATTTTTCCGCAATGAAAAAAACATATTGCATTATATTTTGTCTATTGGGCCTGGCGCTGGTAGGCACATCCTGCAACAAGAGGAAGACATATGCTGAGCTTCTCAAGGATGAGACCCGGGCAATCGAAAAGTTCATCCTTGAAAATAAACTGGTCATCCTGGATGAATTTCCCGAGAATCTGGTTTTCAAACCCAACGAGTTCTATCGAGACCCCGCTACCGGCGTATATTTCAACATTATCGTGCCGGGAGATACCGCCCATAAGGTGAAAATTGGCGAGGAGGTCTACGTGAGGTTCAGCGGCCTGCGCTACTTCACCTCTTCGAATGACACGACCGAATATAGCAACGACAATCTGATAACCAACCCCTTTCCTGAAACATTCATCTACCGCGGAGCAGTAAATGTCTCCAACCGCTCCCTCTATTCAGGAACAACCCCCGGTTGGGTCGTCCCGCTCACCTATATTGGACATACTGGTGTGGTGAAAATGATCGTCCCGTTCAATATGGGCTCCTCTTCCGACCAGCAATCCTATTCGACAACATATTACGGCAATGTTAAATACAGGTTTGAATCGCAATCATAACAAGATATGACACTAATCAAATCCATATCAGGTATTAGGGGAACCATTGGCGGGGTTGTGGGCGAAAACCTCACCCCGGTCGATATAGTAAAGTTTACATCGGCATATGCATTGTTTATCAAAAACTCCACCGGCAATCCAAGACCAAGGGTGGTTGTAGGAAGGGATGCAAGGATATCGGGCAGTATGGTACACAGTCTTGTAACCGGTACCCTGATCGGCATGGGGTGCGACGTTACGGATATTGGGATGGCAACCACGCCTACCACCGAGATGGCAGTGGTAAAAGAGGCTGCATCTGGCGGTATCATCGTAACGGCCAGTCACAACCCGAAACAGTGGAATGCCTTGAAATTGCTGAATGGCAAAGGGGAGTTCCTCAATGCTGAAGAGGGTAACCTGATCCTGCAACTGGCCGAGTCGGAAAGTTTCGTATATGCTTCTGTGGACCAGCTGGGAGAGGTGAGCTACAAACAATACCTGCATGCCCATATCCAGGAGATACTTAAACTCGATCTCGTGGATACGGATGCCATTAAGGCTGCCCGCTTCAGGGTTGCGGTGGATGCGGTTAACTCGGTTGGAGGAAACGCTGTTCCTGAGTTGCTCTATGCATTGGGTGTAAAGGAGATCTTCAAGTTGCATTGTGCGCCGCACGGCAATTTCTCGCACAACCCCGAGCCGTTGCCTCAAAACCTGACTGAACTCTCCTCCTTGATGAAAAGCTCCAAGGCGGATGTCGGCTTTGCCGTCGATCCCGATGTGGACCGGCTGGTAATCTATGGCGAGAACGGTGAGCCGTTTGGCGAAGAGTATACCCTGGTCGCCGTTTCGGACTACGTGCTGCAACACACCCCTGGCAATACGGTTTCGAACCTGAGCTCGACCCGTGCCTTGCGTGATGTTACGTTGCAACGGGGCGGCAAATATTATGCAGCTGCAGTAGGTGAGGTTAACGTGGTGACAAAAATGAAGGAGGTTGGTGCCGTCATCGGAGGCGAAGGAAACGGCGGAGTAATCTATCCGGCATCCCATTATGGAAGGGATGCGTTGGTGGGAATCGCTCTCTTCCTGACCCATCTGGCTAAGTCGGGGAAGAAGGTAAGCGAACTCAGGGCAGATTATCCCGGCTACTTCATGTCGAAACAGAAGATCGAGCTTACTCCCGATATCGACACCGATGCCCTACTGCAAAAGATAAAGGCTCACTACAGCGGAGAGGAGGTAACCGATATCGACGGTGTGAAGATCGATTTTCCCGATAAATGGGTGCACTTGCGCAAGTCGAATACCGAACCGATTATCCGGATCTATTCGGAGGCAAAATCCCTTGAAGCGGCTGAAGCGGCCGGAAAAGAGATGATAGAATATATTGAAAAATTCAAATAAAAAGAGAAATAGTGATTGATTTCATCGATTACCGTATATTAAGACAGCCGATGTTTTAGTTGCGGTAATTTTTTGTTGAAATACAGACGACAATATCGCATGAAAGAACGCCTGATCAGTGATGACGAGATAAGAAGGTTTCATCCGATCTTTCGTGGAAAGAACGGAGAGAAGTACATAAAATGGGGAATGAAGTTGTCGGGGCTCAAAAATGCCTGCGAGATTTATGACCGATCGAAACACCTTACCGGCGTAGCTTTCTGCACCGATCTGCTCGACAAGCTGGGCCTGAAGCGTACAGTTGTGAATGCCGAGGTGTTGGAGCCATTCAGGGATAAACCATTTATTGTGGTCGCCAATCATCCCAACGGTCACGTCGACGGGATCGCCCTCATCGAGACCGTTGCCTCCCGGGTGGACAACTTCAAGGTGATGGTCAACTTCATTCTTGGACTGGTAGATACGATGGATGAGAACTTCATCAAGGTCAATCCGTACAAGCATACCGATAAGATGAAGCACATCTCGCTCTCCGGTATAAAGGAGTGCATCGACCACTTGCGGGGAGGCAACCCGATGGGCTTTTTCCCGGCAGGATCGGTCTCCCGGTTAAAATTCCGCAATGGGCGGCTTATGATCCACGACCGCACCTGGCAACCTTCGGTAATCAAGCTCATTGAGAAGGCCCGGGTACCCGTTATCCCGCTTTACATCGATTGTCGGAACAGGTATCTCTTCTATGCTACCCGTTTTATCTGCTGGCAGCTGCAGAGTCTTGTCCTGTGCCACGAACTGTACAACAAGAGGGGGAAGGAGATGACATTGACGTTTGGTGAGCCTATCATGCCCGAAACGATCCGTTCGTTTGGCAGCACGGATGAGTTGGGTGTTTTTTTGCGTGATAAGACCTACGCATTGGCAAAAAAAAGGTAATTTTGCAATTGTCGGCAACTGCTTGTTGCTCTCTGCTTTCATCGTCTCAATAGAATGGCTAAACAAAATATACAACAAGTCAAGCAGCGTTTCGGCATTATTGGAGTATCTCCCGGATTGGACAGGGCGATCGATATCGCCTTGCAGGTTGCACCGACCGACCTTTCGGTGCTGATTACGGGTGAGAGTGGTGTCGGAAAGGAGAATTTTCCGCAGATTATCCACCAGTACAGTCGCCGCAAGCACGGTCCCTATTTTGCGATCAATTGCGGATCCATTCCCGAGGGAACCATCGACTCCGAGCTCTTCGGTCACGAGAAAGGGTCGTTTACGGGGGCGCTGGCAACACGGAAGGGATATTTTGAAGTGGCCAACGGCGGCACCCTCTTTCTCGATGAGGTGGGAGAGCTGCCGTTGTCTACACAGGCCCGGTTGTTGCGTGTGCTGGAGACCGGTGAGTTTATCAAGGTGGGATCTTCCCAGGTGGAAAAAAGCGATGTCCGGGTGGTAGCGGCCACCAACGTGAATATTGCCCAGGCCATTGAACGGGGGAAATTCAGGGAAGACCTCTATTACCGGTTGAACTCTGTCCCCATCCGCATCCCTGCACTTCGTGACAGACAAGAGGATATTGTCTTGCTCTTCAGAAAGTTTGCGAGCGACTGTGCCGAGAAATACATGATGCCGCCCATCACTTTGACCGACGATGCCAAGGAGTTGCTGAAAAACTTCCGCTGGCCCGGCAATGTACGGCAACTGAAAAACGTGACGGAACAGATCTCGGTAATCGAACATGAACGGGTGATCACCTCCGAGATCCTGCAGAAATATCTACCCAAAACAGAAACTGCCTTGCCTGTATTGGTTTCACAGTTCAGGGATGCAGACCAGAAAAATTTCTCGTCCGAACGGGAGATTCTCTATCAGGTACTTTTCGATATGCGGAAAGATATCAATGACCTGAAAAATGTGGTGAAGACCATACTGGAGGATGCCGCATCTTCAGTTCCGAAAGAGGATAAAACCGTATTCCACTCCTCCGTCTCCCAGCAGGAGAACCCTTCGGTGGCCCTGCCGTTGCAATACGACGAGTTGATGCACAAGAAGATGCACCTGGGTGAAATGCACGACAATGCCGAGTTCCAGGAGGCGACTGAAGTTGAGTTTGCAAACCTGTCGCTGGAGGAGGCGGAGAAGGAGATGATCATGCTGGCGTTGGAGAAACATAACGGTAAGCGTAAGCAGGCTGCCAGTGAGCTGGGTATTTCCGAACGGACCTTGTACCGGAAGATCAAGGAGTACAATCTAGACAAATGATGAAAAGATCAACCAACATAGCAATAGCGCTGTTGCTCCTGCTGAACTCCTGTTCCATCTCTTACAAGTTCAGTGGGGCTTCCATCGACTATAACCTCACCAAGACGTTGCAGCTGGGTCATTTCGTGAACCAGGCCCCCTTGGTTTATCCGCCGCTGGAGGCTCGTTTCAATGAAGCCCTGAAAGATATGTTCACTCGCAACACCCGTCTGCAATTTGTGAACCAGAATGGCGATATGGAGATCGAGGGCGAGATTGTGGGGTACGAACTTACACCGCTTGCGGTGCAGGAAGATGCGTTTGCAGCCGAGACCCGTTTGACGATGAATGTCCGCATGCGTTTTCGCAACAACAAGATACCGGGGCAGGACAAGGAGGAGACTATATCTGCCAACCGCACTTTCTCCAGTAATGTCAACTTGACTGACGTGCAGGATCAGCTGATAAAGGAACTTACCGACGAGATAGTGGATCAGATTTTCAATACGACAATGGCAAACTGGTAGAATGGATCGATCGGATTTTTTCAGTTATATTGCAGACTACGGAAAATTGACCGAGACCAGCCTGGAGGAGTTGAAGGCGCTGGTGGAGGAGTACCCCTGTTTTCAGGCGGCACACCTGTTGTTGGCCAGGAGTCGCTATCAATTCCGTCGGGAGGAGTTCGAGAAACACCTGCCCGAAGCGGCTGTCTGCTGTGCCGATCGGAGCCGGCTCTTTTACCTGATCAATAATGAAAAGTATGCCAGGTTCTTCCCGAAAGCCTCCTCCCTGGAGGAGACCGACCGGACCCAGACCCTGTTGGATGCCTTTCTGGATTCATTCTCTTTGGATGAGCCCGAGGAGAAGATGCCCGAGATCGAGACAAACATTATCTCTACCGACTATCTCTCCTACCTGCAGAGCCTGGAGGGAGAGTCGTCGCCGAAAGAGGAGGATTCGTCCCGGCCCGAACTTAAGCACCAGGAGATTATCGACACTTTTCTGGAGAAAGCTGCCGCCAATGAGATCACGATAACTTCGCGCGAACCGGAGCCGGCTAAACCCAGTGAAGTGGAGAAAATGCCTGGGGGTAATGGATTCTTAACGGAAACATTGGCAACAATTTACATCAAACAGAAAAAATATGAACAGGCGTTGGCAATTATTAGGCAATTAAGTTTGAATTTTCCAAAAAAAAGTGTTTACTTTGCCGACCAAATTCGTTTTTTGGAACTTTTGATACTCAACGAGAAAAATAAAAAAGAATAAAACATGTATATCTTCATTACCATCCTTATTTTGCTTGCTGCCATCCTGATGATTCTCATCGTGTTGGTGCAGAACTCCAAAGGCGGTGGATTGGCTGCAGGTTTCTCTTCATCGAATCAGATAATGGGTGTCCGCAAAACTACCGACTTCTTGGAGAAGGCAACTTGGACACTGGCTGCAACGATCATCGTTTTAAGTATCCTGACAGCGAAGTATACCACTTCAAGATCTACTGTTCCAGAATCGCAGGTTGAAGTAGAGCAACCGGCTCCGCTCAATCCGGCCACTGCGCCCGATGTAGCTCCGGTATTGCCGGTTACTCCTCCATCGGAATAAACCGATTCGATCAAGACGATAGATGAAAGAGAGAAGCTCACCGTTTCTCTCTTTTTCATATCCATCCTTTCCTGCCTTTCAAATCAACATTTATGTTCCACACTACCGGTTCAACCTCCCTCGTACAAGATAGAAAACCGCACTATGAGATACTCGACGGACTGCGCGGGGTTGCAGCCCTGATGGTCATTCTCTACCATATTTTCGAAGGGTTCGCAACCAGCCCCATCGATTAGCGGTTTAACCACGGATATCTGGCTGTCGATTTCTTCTTCGTCCTCTCCGGATTTGTTGTCGGTTATGCCTATGACGATCGGTGGAAGGGTGGATTGAAAGTGAAGGATTTCTTCCGGCGGAGATTGATCCGGCTGCATCCGATGATTATCCTGGGCTTTCTGTTGGGCGCCATCACCTTTTTTATTCATGGTGGCGAACAGTGGGACGGGACACCCGTCTCTCCGGCTCTTGTGATGCTTGCCCTGCTCCTGAGCCTCTTCCTGATTCCCGCGGCTCCCGGATCATCTGTCGAGGTGCGCGGTAACGGGGAGATGTTCCCGTTGAACGGACCGATATGGTCACTCTTCTTCGAGTATATTGGAAATATCCTGTATGCACTCTTCATCCGCCGCCTTCCTACCGGTGCCCTGACGCTGCTTGTGCTGCTTGCAGGTGGTGGATTGGCTTCGTTTGCCCTCTTCAACCTTTCCGGTTTCGGGCATCTGGGTGTGGGATGGACGATGGCCGACTACAACCTGTATGGCGGATCTCTTCGTCTGCTCTTCTCCTTTTCGGCAGGCCTGCTGATGACGCGAAATTTCAAGCCGGTACGGATCCGGGGCGCTTTCTGGATCTGTGCGCTGCTGATCGTCATCCTGCTCTCCGTCCCCTACATCGGTGACGGAACGGCTCCCTGGAAAAACGGGCTCTATGATGCGGTCTCTATCCTGATTGTTTTCCCGCTTCTGGTTTATCTCGGTGCTTCGGGGAAGATCACCGACAAAAAAAGCTCGAAACTTTGCAAATTGTTGGGCGATATATCTTATCCGCTTTACGCGGTTCACTACCCCTTCATGTATCTCTTCTATGCCTGGTTATGGGGCAACGGAGTTCTCTTCTCCCAGGCTTGGCCAGTGGCCCTGTTGCTCTTTGCGGGGAATATCCTGTTGGCCTATCTTCTCCTTAAGTTCTACGATGAGCCGGTACGCAGATATCTGACAGGAAAACTACGCCGAGGGTGAACGGAATTCCGGAGGCCCGCCTCTAATGGAACAGGATGTCGCTCACTACATCCATTCCTGCATGTTCGTTCAGCTTGTCGATCAGGTTCTGTTTGTTCATGATCAGTTCGGCCCGCAACACCGACGATGTCAGTTGCACATGGAGGACGTTCCGCCGGAAATAGACATTCCTGGTATAGTGCGAGACACCCTCGCCCAGCAGTTCCCGCCATGCCGATACGGCACGGTGTTCGGCCATCGAGCTCTTCAACCCGGGATTCTCATCGAAGAAAGCCGAGAGGATGGTTGCTATGGGTTGGGCATTTTTCTTATCCATAAATCGTAACTTCTCCGTTTTTTACCGAATAGATATGCTGACTGTTGTTGATGCGGCTCAATATCTTGTCGAACGACTCCCGGTTGGTGTCGGAGATGAAGATCTGGCCAAACTCATCACTTGATACCAGTTTCACGATCTCTTCCACCCGGTTGGCGTCGAGCCGGTCGAAAATATCGTCGAGCAACAGGATGGGTCTCCTTTTCCCGGTTTTGAGCAGGTAATGGAACTGTGCCAGCTTCATCGATACGAAATAGGTTTTGTTCTGTCCCTGCGACCCCACCTTCTTTATTGGGAACCCGTCGAGCAGCATCTCCAGTTCGTCGCGGTGAATACCGGTGGTAGTGTGTCCCAGCGCCATATCGCGTTGGCGGGTTTGGCGAAGGATCTCCCTGAAGTTGCCATCGTTCAGTTGCGAAACATAGTCGAAGGTGGCTTTCTCGTTGGAGAGACTGATCCTTTTGTAAAACTCGTCGAAAACAGGGATAAACTCCTTTACGAATGCTTGCCGTTTTTCAGCTATCAGCTCGCCGTCCATCACCATCTGCTCTTCCCAGAGCTCCAGCAGGGTGTGATCGATTGCGTTCCCCTCCATTTTCAGGGTGGCGTTACGCTGTTGCAGCGCATTGTTGTACCGGATCAGTGCCTGCATGTAGCTTTTGTCGAACTGCGAGATGGCGATGTCCATGAACCTCCGCCGCTCGTCGCTGCCTCCCTGGATAATCCCGATATCGGCCGGGGAGATCATTACCAGCGGAATAAAACCGATATGGTCAGACAATTTCTCGTACTCCTTTTTGTTTCGCTTGAACTGTTTCTTCTGTCGCCGGCGCAATCCGCAATAGATCTCCTCCTCCGTCTCCTGTCCCTCGATCAGGTATCTTCCCTGTATCATGCAGACATCGGCATCGTGCTTGATGATCTGGCTGTCGACAGGATTGGTGTAACTCCGGCAGAACGAGAGGTAGTAGACGGCATCCAGCAGATTGGTCTTGCCCATGCCGTTGTTTCCCACAAAGCAGTTTATCTTGGGCGACAACTCCAGTTCTACCTGGGCCAGGTTCTTATAATTGATGATGGATAGATGATGTAACGTCATTGTAGCGATACTATTCTGCCAGGATCAACTGCTGCAACTCTTCGGGATTTACGTTCACCTTCAGTCTTCCCTCCTCGGCAAATGTTATTTTTCCGGTCTCCTCCGAAACGACAATCACCTTGGCGTCGGTCTCCTGCGTTATGCCCAGTCCCGCACGGTGCCTGAGTCCCATATGCTTGGGAATGTTCGGGTTCTGGGAGATGGGGAGAATGCAGCCGGCGGCCTTGATCTTCTTCCCTACCACGATCATGGCGCCATCGTGCAACGGACTGTTCTTGAAGAAAATATTCTCAATCAGCCGGGAGGAGACATCGGCATTGATGATCTCACCGCTCTGCTCATACAGGCTGAGCTGAAGATCGCCCTGAATGACGATCAGTGCCCCGACCTTGGCTTTCGACATGTTCATGCAGGCCAGTACGATCGAGGTGATGTGAGAGATGTCTTTCTGCTGCTTGTCGACCGGCACAAAGAGTTTCGAGATGAACTTCCATCCCTTCTTCGAGCCGAGCGACATCAGGAATCTCCTGATCTCATCCTGAAAGAGGATCACCAGCAATATCAGTCCGATATCCACAAACTGATCGAGGATAGAGCCCAGAAGCACCATGTCGAACACTTGCGATACCAGTACCCAGATAATCATGAAGACCACAATTCCGATAAAGAGCGGGCGCATTCCCGATATCTTCACCATCTTGAACAGGTAGTACAACAGTGCGGCTACCAGCAGGATGTCGATAAAATCTTTTATTCCAAAGTGTTCGAACATATGACGCTGTTGCTTATCTTTTTTGCAATTTTCACACACTCCACCGCCTCTTTCACGTCATGAACGCGCAAGATGGCGGCTCCCGACAACAGGGCAACGGTATTCAGGACCGTTGTCCCATTCAGGCTCTCCTGTGGTGAGCATTCCAATAATTTGTAAATCATCGATTTTCGGGAGATGCCTGCCAGGATCGGTACCTCAAAGATATTGAAATATTTTAAATAAGCCATCAACTGATAATTCTGATCCATCGTTTTACTGAACCCGAAGCCTGGATCTATGATGATGTCGTTCACTCCCAGCAGGTTCAGCTTGGCTATCCTCTCGGAAAAATAGTAGAGAATCTCCTGGATAAGATTGTCGTAACCGGTATGCTGCTGCATGGTTTGCGGTGTGCCGCGCATATGCATCAGGATGTAGGGTACATTGAGCCGGGCAACCGTATCGAACATCTTGCCGTCGATCTGGCCGCCCGAGATATCGTTGATGATGTTTACGCCATATTTTTCTACTGCCGGTTTGGCCACTTCCGAATAGAAGGTGTCGACGGAGAGGATGGCATCGGGAAACTCCTTGCGGATGATCCGCAATGCCGGTTCCAGCCGGTTGAACTCTTCAGTTGCAGGAATCAGTGAAGAGGTGGGTGATGTGGATTGGCCTCCGATGTCGATGATCCTGCCACCCTCTTCCAGAATCTGCCTGACACGATTGACGATCTCGCTCTCCGACTGTTTTCTACTCTCCTGGAAAAAGGAGTCGGGCGTTATGTTCACGATTCCCATGACCAGCGGTGTGGAGAGGTCGATCAGGTTGCCGTTTATGTTGATGGATGGTCTCATGAATGGGCGGTTATAGGGTTGAGTCAGGGTTCTGGCCGGGATAATCGATGGTATAGTGCAGCCCGCGGCTCTCCTTGCGTGCCATGGCCTGCTTGATGACCATATATCCCACCTTGATGATGTTCCGGAGCTCACAGATCTCGCGTGATACTACCGAACGCTGGAACAGATTCTCGGTCTCGCGAAACAGGATGTTCAGCCTGTCCATGGCCCGCTGCAGACGGATATCGGAGCGGACGATCCCTACATAGGAAGACATGATCTGACCCACCTCCTTGTAGCTCTGAGTGATAAGCACCATCTCCTCGGTGGAGGTGGTGCCTTCTGCATTCCAGTCGGGAATATCTTCCCGGAAAGTGAAATTCCTGAAACGGGGCAGGGAGTGTTTGGCCGCCGAGTCGGCAAAGACCACCGCCTCGATGAGCGAGTTTGAAGCGAGGCGGTTGGCTCCGTGCAGGCCGGTGCATGCACACTCGCCATTGGCGTAAAGCCGGTTAATGCTGGTCTCTCCGTCAAGGCTGACCAGGATGCCTCCGCACAGGTAGTGCGCTGCGGGCGCTACCGGGATCATCTCCCTGGTGATGTCGATGCCGTAGCTCAGGCATTTCTCGTAGATGGTAGGGAAATGTTTTTTTGTCTCCTCCGGATCCTTGTGGGTCACATCCAGGTAGACGTGATCATCGCCCCTGTTCTTCATCTCCGTATCGATGGCACGGGCAACGATATCACGCGGTGCAAGCGATAACCGCTCGTCGTACTTCTGCATGAACTCCTTGCCATCCTTTGTCCTCAATATGCCACCGTATCCACGCATCGCCTCCGTGATGAGGAAGGAAGGGCGTACACCCGGATGATATAATGCGGTGGGATGAAACTGCACAAACTCCATGCCCCTTATCTCGCCCTTGGCCCGTGCAACCATTGCAATGCCGTCGCCGGTGGCAACCAGCGGATTGGTGGTCGTCTGATAGATGCACCCGATCCCTCCGGTAGCCATCATCGTTATGCGTGAAAGGAATGTCAATACTTCCTGTGTCTGTAAATCCAGGATATAGGCTCCGTAACACTCAATTCCGGGAGTGTGGCGGGTGACCACCTGTCCCAAGTGATGCTGGGTCAGTATCTCGATGGTAAAGTGGTTGTCGAATACATCAATGTTGGGATGGTTTCGGATGGCTTTGATCAGGCTTGTCTGGATCTCGGCTCCGGTACTGTCCTTATGGTGCAGGATCCTGAACTCGGAGTGTCCTCCCTCCCGGTGCAGATCGAAATTTCCCTCCTCATCCTTGTCGAAATCGACCCCCCAGCTGATCAACTCCTTGATTTGTGCAGGCGCCTCCTTTACAACACGCTCCACAACCCGGAGGTCGCAGAGACCTGCCCCGGCATCGAGCGTGTCGGCAATGTGCTTCTCGAAATTGTCCCAGGGATTTGTCACCGATGCAATGCCTCCCTGGGCATAAAAGGTGTTGGCATCCTCGAGTGTAGTCTTGGCAACAATGGCCACCTTGCCATATTTTGCCACTTTCAGGGCGTAGCTCATCCCTGCAATACCCGATCCGATGACCAGAAAATCGTATTTGTACGCCATGCTCTTTTTCCTGTTTTTCTCTACAAATTTAGGCAATTAATGTTTACCATTTGCTGACTCAGCCCCATTAATTGAAGGGCGGGAGATTCAAAACCTTCCGGTTGCCTGAACAGACCACACTCCGCAAGGTGGAGAAGGGAAGTAGCCCGGCCTATGGCGATTGATGAAAAAATAAAGTTAAAACATTGAGGTTTAGTTTGATTGTTTCATTAAAAATATTTACTTTGTGTAGCGTTCGGATCCTGATTGTGACTAACAACTTAATCTTTCCATCTCAATGAAAAATAGTCGGATGGCTCATTTGCTGATGCTTCTTCTCTTTAGTTTTCAACTCTTTGGCAATAATCTGTTGCCGGCAGAGAGCTATACGTTGCGTGGCAGGGTATTGGCGGCCGATAACCGTGAACCGCTCTCCAATGCGAGTGTGACCGTAGGAACCCTGAATATTTCGACCGTAACCAATCAGGATGGATACTTTACGCTTAGGGTTCCGGAATCGGCCAGGAACTCCAGACTGATCATCCGATACCTGGGATACGAGAACCTTGAGATTCCGGTCGTTACACTGATCGACAAGCCTAATAACCACATCGTGCTGCAGCCCTCGTTCATTGAACTGGGAACATTAGAGGTGGTGTCGGGAAATGGTCGCGAGCTGATACGGGAGGCGTTGAACCGCATACCGCAGAACTATGCCGTAGATCCCACCATGATGGTGGCGTTCTATCGGGAGTCGATCAAGAAAAATTCCAATTATATCTCGCTGGTGGAGACTGTGCTGGATGTCTACAAATCTTCCTACCGTTCCTACGAGACTGATCAGGCAAAGATCTATATCGGCAGGAAGGCGACCGACATCTCCCCGCGTGATACCGTGCTGTTGAAATTTCAGGGTGGAATCAGTACGGCTCTTATGCTGGATGTGGCCAAGAATCCCGAAATAGTATTTGGGGAAAGGGGCGATGAGTATAACTTCACCATCGAAAGAATGGTCAGCATCAACAACAAGCCGCATTACGAGATTAGCTTCTTGCCCCTGCCGGGAATAACCGATATTCTCTTCCGCGGGAAGCTCTTTCTCGACAGGGAGTCGTTGGCCATCAGCCGGATGGAGTTCAATATGAATGTGGAGGGGAGGAGGGATGCTTCCAATATCTTCATCCGCCGGAAGCCCTCGAAGATGAAGGTTGATGTGGAGGAGGCCAGCTATGTGGCCGATTTCATCGAAGATGACGGAAAGTGGTTTTTCAACTACAGCAGCACCCAGGTCAGATTCAGGGTGAGGTGGACCAACCGCTTCTTTGGGCTTTTTGCCACAAACTACACCATCAACTCCGAGATGGCCGTTACCGACAGGTACCGGGATGGGGTCAACAAATTTCCGAGGGAGGAGCGTATCCGGTCTACCGATGTGATTGCTGAAAAGGTGGAGCACTTTCAGGATCCCGATTTCTGGGGTGAATATAACGTGATTGAGCCTGATATTGAGATTACCAACGCCATACGAAGGTTGAGCGGGAGATTGATACGGCGTGCAGAATAAATAGTTCTAAAATGTTTGTAATCTGAAAATTTAGCTGTATCTTTGCCACCCGAAACTTTTTATATAATTTTATTTACAAACAAGTTTTATGTATTTAGACTCTGAAAAAAAGAAGGAAATCTTTGCCAAGTACGGGAAGTCTAACACTGACACTGGCTCGCCTGAAGCGCAGATAGCATTGTTTTCATACCGTATTTCGCATTTGACTGAACATTTGAAGTCAAATAAAAAAGATTATAACACTGAACGTGCACTGAAAATTTTAGTGGGTAAGCGTCGTCGCTTGCTCGATTACCTGGTCGAAAAAGATATCGAGAGGTATAGGGCCATTGTTAAGGAGCTGGGTCTGAGAAAATAAAATTTTCACTGGAAAAAGAAAAAAGAGAGTCGACGGGTTTAACGTAGCTCTCTTTTTTGTTCCCGTCCAGCAAGAATTGATGGACTGATGGCTTTGGAAGCAAAAAAAAAGAGGAGAAATTGAAAAATATGTTATAGAACATGTAAAAATATTTGGCAAGTATGGTTAAAGTGACCTATCTTTGTATCGATAACCTAAAACAATCTTTTTTACCTTATTGATAATAGCAGGATAAACCGAAGACAAAAGAGGTCATCTCTAGCGAGGTGACCTTTTTTTATTCCATCATGTAACCGATCAGCGGCTCTTTTTCAGGAAAATATAAGGTGTACTCTTCTCCCATTTCAGCAATCCTGTAGCCAGTCAGCAGCCGCGTCAGTTCACCGGCATCCAGTTCCAGTTTCGGAGCCGCTCCCTCTTCAGGGATTGAGACCCTGCCGTTCTCCAGCTGGAAATAAGCGTTGTTTCTTTCAATCAGGGAATCTGACACCTTCAGGGTGAGTGCCGTTTCGGGATGGGCCGCGGCAAATATGGCCAGCAATTTCTCCGCATCGATCACGCGCGACATTCCCGTCAAGCTTCTTTTTGGCGGATAGCCGAAGAGGGCAGCCTCTTCGGCTATTGCCCTGAAGTGGTCGACACTGTGTTGAATGGCCATATCGCGATGCCGGAAAAAGGAGTTGAATTCCCCGTATGCCAGATCAAGACTCTCCGAGCCGGATAGAAGTTGATGCAGATCGGGCAGCACTACTCCCTCGTCGAAGGTTTGAACAAAGCCAAACTGCCTGTAGTAGTTCATTACCGGTTCATCCTGCGGAACCAGCATGACGAGGGGAACGGCTCTTTTCTCCAATTCGTCGAAAGCTCTTCGGATCAAGGCCCCCATAAACCCTTTTCGTCGCGCCTCGGGCAAGGTGCATAGTCCGGAAAAATAGGCAACAGGAATCATCCGGCCATGAAACGAGAACCGGAATGGGAGCATTTGCAGGGAGGAGACCGCCTTTCCGCTGTCGAAATAGATCAGCGTGTTTTCGTTCCTGTATTTTTCCCTGAAATAGATCTCCATATATTCAGGCGAGTCCCCGAAGACGGTTTTCCACATGTCGAAAACCGCTTGACGGCTACTGTTGTCGGCATACCGTATCATCGCGATCGATCCTTTAGGCGTGCGTTGTACTTTTCGAGCAGGATATCGGGCTGATATGAGAGTTTGGCATTTCTCAGGTTCTCGAAACCCATATCCTCTTCACGGTTTATATAGGTAAACCCGGTTGTCTCATGTTCGGCGAATTGCTGGTTGATGATACTGTAGGCGCCATGAATGGAGGTGTACGCCTTCTCCACGTGTACCACAAACGTATCGCGGGTAAGCGGCTCCCCGATGGTGAATGCGACGATCTTGCCCCTCACCCGGATGACCCCCCCCTTCAACCCCAGGTACTCAAAATTATCCAGCATCAGTGTGGTGGCCACATCATCGTAAACCAGCGACGGATCCTTGTCGGCCATGTTGATCTCCATCCATTGGTCGAGCATCTCCTTGCACTCTTTTATCAGTGACGGATTTCCCGAAAGCGATCCATACTCCCATTCATTCTCGCGCTTAAACCGGTTGATGTGGTTTCTCTTGCTCTGTAACTTCTTTCCGGTGAGGTTGACCAGTTTCTCCGAACTGTAGATATAGTCAGACACACTTCGATTGAACTTGTAATCGAAAATATCCGGCATCTCCGCTTCGATCTCATCCATCATCTCCCGGGTCAACCCCCTGATCTGGAATACAGTGTCAAACTGCTTGTGATCATCCATGATCATGTCGATAGCCTCCCTGATGTTCCTGCCACCAATTGGTTTGAGGTATGAGTTCCGGCCGTTGTTATCCCTGAACCTGACGAAAAACCATTCTCCTTTGGTCGCAAATTGGGTGTCAAACTTTTTACCCCAACAGAACAGGTTGGTGAAGCAGAGGTCGGATGCCCTGTAATTCTGTTTGCATAGATAGGAATTGATGACCTCCTTATCTTTTAACTCTATGGGCTTAAATGGTAGCATAAAACGGTTGTTAGTACTTACTGAGTCTGAACAATCTTTTATGCGAAAAGTTTAACAAAAAAAGGAATGACACCGTCATTCCTCAAATTTGGGTCACTTTTTTTATCCTGTGCTAAAATTTCTTGAACCCGATGATCTCTCTTACGGGGACAATGGTTCTCAACGCATTTTCCCGTGCCTTTTCGGCCCCTTCACGGGTGACTTTTCGCAGGTAGGCGTCGTCCCGCTCAATCTCCAGGATCCGTTCACGGATGGGCGTCGTCACTTTGATGATATCTTCGGCCAGCTGTTTTTTCAGGTCTCCATACCGGATCTCGCAGCTGTTCCATTTCTCCTCGTAATGTTGAACCACTTCGGGCGTTGAGACCACACGCAGAATGGTAAACAGATTCTCGATATAATCGGGCTTGACGGAGTTGGGCTCGGTGGGTCCGGAGTCGGTAAGGGCCCGTTTCACCTTCTTTTCGATCTCTTTGGGCGAATCTGCCAGATAGATGGCGTTTCCTTCCGATTTTCCCATCTTTCCGCTGCCATCCAGTCCCGGAATTTTCACCAGCTCTTTCCCGAAATTGTAAGCAACCGGCTCCTTGAAAAATTCCACGCCGTAAAAGTTGTTGAACCTGCGGGCAAATTTACGGGTCATCTCAAGGTGCTGCTCCTGGTCTTTCCCTACCGGTACCTTGTCGGCATTGTGAATAAGGATATCTGCAGCCATCAGTGTGGGGTAGGTGAGGAGTCCCGCATTCACGTTCTCCGGCTGTTTTCTCGCCTTTTCCTTGAACGAGGTGGTCTTGGCCAACTCTCCCATATAGGCATGCATGTTCAGGTAGAGATACAGCTCGGCAACTTCCGGCACATCGCTTTGGATGTAGATGACCGATTTTTCGGGGTCGATACCCGCCGCCAGATAGTCCACCAATACGTTTTTGACGTTTCCGTGCAGCTCCTTCGGGTCGGGATGCGTGGTCAGTGAATGAATGTCGGCAATAAAAAAGAAACACCGGTTTTCGTCCTGCATCCGGATAAAGTTGCGTAAAGCACCGAAATAATTTCCCAAATGGAGGTTGCCCGTCGACCGGATTCCGCTAAGTACTGTATCCATAAAAATTAACTGTTATATTGGTGTGCAAAGGTAATAAATATTTGCGATTTCGGTTTTGATCCGTGCCGATGTTTGACAAAACTGCTCGGCAGCATCTCTTTTTTTAGTAAATTTGCAATGGACAAGCACCGTTGTCAGATCTTGAACAGTAACGGCGACATATATGGCTGTTGTCTGAAACGGAACTTGCTCTTTTCTCTTGGCAAATCAGCGACAGATGGGTCGCTAAATACGAAACTGAAATAATTAAATAATTACAATGAAGAAGTTTTTCCTATTAATTACCGTCTCTCTATTCGCTCTTCTCTCTTTTGGCCAGCAGGTTGAACCTGAAATTTCAATCATTCCGGAGCCAGTTTCCGTGACAAGAAAGGGTGGCAGCTATCAGCTCCCCGACAAGATAGTGATCTCATCTCCCCGGGGAGATGGAATGGGTATTGTCAATGAATACCTGATAAAAAAACTTTCCGTTGCACCTGGCAAGCAGGTAACCCTGGACAGCAAGGGGTCCAATGCCGATATTGTTCTGAATATCAATAAAAAGGCTGATCCGGTCATTGGCGACGAAGGGTATGCTTTATCGGTCACCTCCAGCAGGATCAGCATCAGTGCAAACAAGCCGGCCGGATTGCTCTATGGGGTTCAGACCCTGCTCCAGCTACTCCCGCCCCAGATCGAGAGTGACCGCCCCGAGCCGGGGATAGTCTGGCAGATTCCCCAGGTGGAGATCACTGATTATCCCAGGGTGGCCTGGCGGGGACTGATGTTGGATGTTGCCCGCCACTTCTTTACCGTAGATGAGGTGAAGCGTTATCTGGACAATATGGTGAAGTATAAATACAACCGCTTCCACTGGCATCTTACCGACGACGAGGGGTGGCGTATCGAGATCAAGAGCCTGCCCAGGCTGACCGAGGTTGGGGCATGGCGGCAGGAGCAGATCGGCTGGTTTGGGGGCTTCTCCCTGCCCGATCCCGCCGCACCGAAGAGTTACGGTGGCTTCTATACGCAGGAGGAGGTGAAGGAGATTGTGCGTTATGCCAAGGAGCGGAACATCGAGGTGATGCCCGAGATCGATGTTCCCGGGCACAGTTCGGCTTTCCTGGCGGCATACCCCGAGCTGGCCTGTTTCCCGGAAAGCGGTGAGCACGCGGTTCGTACGGGGGCCCCTTTCATGGACTGGAATACGGGGGGACGTCCCGAAGCGTTATATGAAAACACGCTGAATCCTGCCAACGAGAAGGTGTATCAATACCTCGACAAGGTGATGGGGGAGGTGGCCGCACTTTTCCCGTTCGAGTATATTCATACTGGCGGCGACGAGGCGCCCTACACTTACTGGAAGAAGAGTCCCGATGTGAAACGGTTGATGGAGCGCGAGGGGATCAAGGATATGGCAGGCGTTCAATCCTATTTCGGCAAACGGCTCGAACGGATCATCCAGTCGAAAGGGAAGAAGATGATGGGCTGGGACGAGATCCTGGAGGGAGGCATCACCCCCACCACCGCCCTGATGAGCTGGCGCGGTGTAAATCATGGCATCGAGGCATCCAAGTCGGCCCATTTTGTCGTGATGAGTCCCACCACCTATGCCTATATCGATTACATGCAGGGTGACATCTCCACGGAACCGAAGGTCTACGCCTCGTTGCGGCTGAACCAGACCTACAAGTTCGATCCGGTTCCGGAAGGGGCCGATGCCCGGTTTATTCTGGGAGGGCAGGCCAACCTCTGGACAGAACAGGTCTACAATATCCGTCAGGCGGAGTACATGACCTGGCCACGCGGTTTTGCCATCGCCGAATCGCTTTGGTCCCCGAAGGAGAAAAAAGATTGGAAGCGGTTCGCTGCGAAGACCGAGCACCATTTTGTCCGGCTAGATTACGGCAAGACTAAATATTCACCGGCCATCTATGACCCGATCATACGTGTAACCCGCGAAGGGGAGCAGTATGTCGTAACGCTGACAACGGAGATCGACGGGTTGGAGATCTATACCAGTTTCGACAGCTCCACGCCCGACAATTTCTATCCCAGGTACGACAGCCCGCAACCGATACCCAGGGATGCATCCTTGATGCGCATCATCACCTACCGCAATGGCAAGCCGATCGGAAGGCTGATGAGCATTCCGGTGGAGGAGCTGAAGAAAAGAGTCAGGTGAATTTGCATAATAAAAAGAATATCACTATCTTTGCGCCGCTTTTGAAGGCTCCCTCGTGTGATGGGAAATAAAGAAGCAACTACTGGCTTTATTTTGAGTAACACAAACAAAATTTAAAAAGGATGAAAACGTACGATTTGAAAGGCGAAATCAGAGCAGATTTCGGAAAAAAAGCAGCGAGAAGCTACCGCAGAGAAGGGCTTATCCCGTGTGTGGTGTATGGTGGAAACAATGAGAACAATGTCCACTTTGTGGTGAAGAACAGCGATGTTCGCAACCTCATCTATACGCCCGAAGTTTATCTGATCAACCTTGTTCTGGATGGGAAGCCTTCAATGGCGATTCTGAAGGAGATACAGTTCCATCCCGTAAAGGATGACATTCTCCATATCGACTTCCTGCATGTATTCCCTAATGTTCCGGTGGAAATTGAACTTCCGGTACGGTTGGAAGGATTGGCAGCCGGTGTCAAGTCGGGTGGTAAACTGTCGCTCGATATGCGCAAGCTGAAAGTTAGGGCTCTGGCTGAGAAATTGCCGCAGGAACTGGTTATCAACGTAGAGAATCTCGAACTGGGCAAATCTATTCAGGTTGGTGAGTTGAGTTTCGAAGGACTTGAGCTGTTGAATGCCAAGAATGCCGTTGTTTGCCGCGTTCAGCTGACACGTGCCGCAAGAGGTGCTGCAGCCAAGGGACAGTAATGGTAAAGTGAAGAGATTGAAATGAAGTATTTGATTGTGGGGTTGGGCAATATCGGCCCGGAGTACGAGAATACCCGCCACAACATAGGATTTATGGTATTGGACGCTTTTGCAAAGGCGTCCAATACTGTTTTTCAGGACAGGCGCTACGGTTTTGTCGCCGAAACCCGGGTGAAGAACCGGTCGCTGCTGCTGCTGAAACCATCCACCTTTATGAATTTGAGCGGGAATGCAGTCCGTTATTGGTTGCAGAAGGAGAATATCGGGTTGGAAAACCTGCTTGTCATCGTGGACGACCTGGCCCTCCCATTTGGGACATTGCGACTGAAATCGAAGGGGAGCAGTGCCGGTCACAACGGGTTGAAACATATTGAACAGATATTGGGTACCCAGCAATATGCCAGGCTGAGGTTCGGTATCGGAAACGATTTTCCCCGCGGCGCACAGGTAGATTATGTGCTGGACGAGTTTTCCGGTGAAGAGAAGCAGTCTCTTCCGGAGCGGTTGGAGAAGGCTGCCGAGATTGTTCGCAGTTTTTGCCTGGCCGGGGTAGAGATAACAATGAATCAGTATAACAATAGATAGTCAGAACGGGAGTTTCCGGACAAGATGGATGAAGTTCGTATCGATAAGTGGCTGTGGGCTGTGCGGATTTTCAAAACCCGTACCGCAGCGGCGGAGGCGTGCAAGAAGGGTCGCGTGATGATCGGCGACCTCCCGGTGAAGCCCTCGAGGATGATCCGTACAGGAGATGTTGTGCAGGTGCGAAAACCACCGGTCACCTTCTCGTTCAAGGTGTTGGGGCTGACCGATAAACGGATGGGCGCAAAACTGGTTCCGCAATTCATGGAAAATGTCACCCCGCCCGAGCAGTATGAGATTCTGGAACTGAACAAGATCAGCGGGTTTGTCGACCGGCAGCGCGGTACAGGACGTCCCACCAAAAAAGAGCGGCGCGACCTGGAACAGTTTACCGATATGTTCGATTTCGACGAATTGGACTGGGACGATTAGGGGTTACCGCAAGAGGGTCAACTTCCCGTTTTCCCGGTTATAGCAGGGTAAGACCGGAGCTGTGTTCTGCTGCAGGCAGTAGGCGGCATCTCCTTCCACCCCGCTGGCTGTAAGGCGACTGTAATGGTCGCTCTTTTTCAGGTAATCCAGGGGGGAGCGGTTGGCCTTTCCCCACAACTCCAATGCTATCCGTGCGGCATCCGATCCGAAAACCACCTCATCCCTTTTCGACAACCTTTCCAGAAGCGCACCGCCAAACAGCGTATCTTCCAGGTTTACTCTACCGTTCCAGCCGGCGCACAAGACAACCACCCTCTTTCCCGACGAAAAACAGGCATCGGCCACTACATCGATATTGGAAAATGCCCCGATTAACAGTCTGTCACAATCTTTTGCCGCCTCAATGGCCCTTGTGCCGTTGGTCGTGGTGAAGACAATCTCACGGCCCGCCACTATTTCCGGCCTGTATTCAAACGGTGAGTTGCCGAAATCGGCAAACTCCACACGGCGGGTTTTCCGTTCGGCTCCTACCAGATACCCTTCTGCCCGGTACCGCCTTGCCTCTTCGATGTCGGCAACCGGGATTATGGCTGCAGCTCCGTTGTTGAATGCAGTACACATGGTAGTGGTAGCCCGGAATATATCGGCCACCACAACCAGATCGTTCTCTTGTTGATAATGGGGGTAAAGAACCGGTGAAAGGCAAATATCGACAGTCATAAGCAGTGAGTTTGCCACAAATTTACAAAAAACAAACTTGTTTTTGTACCTTTGTGTAAAATTCAAGGAATGCCAATTGCAAATTATCGTCTGATTCTCGCCTCCAATTCCCCCCGGCGAAAAGAGCTTCTCTCCGGTATCGATATCGGATATGAAGTGAGAACATTACCCGATATAGATGAATCGTACGGCGACGATCTCTCTCCCGAGCAGGTGGCAGAGTTCCTCGCGGGGAAGAAAGCATCGGCCTATATGTCGCAACTGAAGGAGGATGAACTCCTTATCACGGCCGACACCATTGTGTTGCTCGATGGAAAGGTCTACGGGAAACCGACCGACAATGCCGGGGCAAAAGAGATGCTCCGCGAGCTTTCCGGACAGACGCACCGGGTCATTACCGGTGTCTGCCTCACCTCATTGACCAAACAGGTAACCTTCTCCGAAGTTACCCGGGTGACCTTTGCCGACCTGTCGGAGGAGGAGATTGCATACTACGTGGAAAAATACAGCCCGATGGACAAGGCGGGCGCCTACGGTGTGCAGGAGTGGATCGGCTACGTGGCGGTGAAAAAGATCGAAGGCTCCTACTTTAACGTGATGGGTTTGCCTATCCACCGCCTTTATGAAGAGTTGAAATCGGGTTTCGGCTATCGGGTTACCGAATAAGAAAAAATATTTTATCTTTGTGCTTCCCAATAAATCATTACATTACGATGCTTACAGTAGAAAAAATCGGCGGAACATCCATGTCGCAGTTTCAGGATGTGTTGCAAAACATCATTAAGGGCAACCGCAAGGGCGATGAGTATTACAACCGGATATTTGTCGTCTCGGCATACAATAACGTCACCAACTGGTTACTGGAACACAAGAAAACAGGTGAACCCGGAATCTATAACAAGTTCCTCAGGGGCGAGGATTACAGCAGCGCACTCGATTCATTTTGTCAGCGACTGTTACTGATCAACGACGGATTTGCCGATATCGGGCTGGATCTGAAGGAGGCGCGCGACTTCATCCGTTTCAGGATCGACCAGGCCAAGACACTGCTCTACAGCTTGGGCAAGGTGCTGGCATCGGGATATGTGAATATGGCTGATATACACCTGGCTGCCAGGGAGATCCTGGCCTCTATCGGCGAGGCGCACTCGGGATGGAATTCGGTGAACATCCTGAACAACAACGGCATCAACGCGCGGTTTATCGATCTTTGCGGTTTTAACGACAACGAACCGCTGACTATCGACCAGCGGATCCATCGCGAATTTGCAGGGGTAGATTTCAGCAATATCGTTTGTGTCGCTACTGGCTATACCAAGGGAACCGAGGGGATCATGCGGGCATTCGACCGGGGTTACTCGGAGGTCACCTTCAGCAAGATTGCGGTTGAAGTGAAGGCCGACGAGGCGGTCATACACAAGGAGTACCACCTCTCCAGCGCAGATCCCAAGATTGTGGGAGTGGAGAACAGCATCCCCGTGGGACAAACCAACTACATCATTGCCGACCAGCTGGCCGATATCGGGATGGAGGCGATCCATCCGAAAGCGGCTAAACCCCTTGAGCTGGCGGGAATCAATATCCGGATCAAGAACACGTTCGAGCCGGAACACCCGGGAACCCTTATCTCCCGCGACTATGTCTCACCCGAACCGAGGGTGGAGATCGTATCGGGGTCGCGCAAGGTGATCGCCGTGGAGATCCATGATCCGATGATGGTGGGTGAAGTGGGTTACGACGCCCGGATCATGCACTATTTCCAGAAACATAACGTCAGCTATATCCTGAAGTCGACCAACGCCAACTCCATCACCATGGTGATCTGGGACAACGAACGGGCCAGCGAGCTGATCCGCGTACTCAAGGAGGTGTTCTATCAGGTTACGGTCAAGCCGGCGGCAATCATTTGTGCCATGGGAACCAATATCGCGATGCCCGGCTTCCTCTACCGGGCCGCAAAGGCATTGCACGAAAAGGGTATAAACGTGGAGAGTTTCGCCCAGTCGCTGATGCAGGTGAACATGCAGTTCGTCATCTCGCGTGAACATTACGAGGAGGGTGTGATAGCCCTTAACGAGGCCCTCTGTAAAAGATAGAGATATATTATTTGTTATGCCTATGAAAACATATGTTGTTCGCCGGACAACCATTGTCCTGGCGATCTTCCCGCTTTTGTTCAGCCTTGTTGTTGCATCCTGCAACAGAACAGGATCCAGTCGGGATGTCACTGAAGCGGAGTTCCGCAATCCTGGAAGGGAGCATTATCCCGAAACCTGGTACCATTTTATTGGCGGTAACGTCTCCAAGGCTGGAATAACTGCCGATCTCGAGGCAATCGCCGCTGCCGGGATCTCCGGTATCCAGTTCTTTCATGGTCAGTTTGGCGGCGCATGGCCCGGTGTGGATCCGCAGATAGGGGCCTTGAGTGAAGATTGGGACGAGCTGGTACAATGGACCGCGGAGGAGTGCAAACGGTTGAATCTGCGCTTTACCATGCAGAATTGCCCCGGATGGTCGTATGCCGGGGGACCGTGGATCGAGCCGGAGAACTCCATGCGCCATCTGGTATTCTCCCGGACCGATCTCACCGGTGGAGCCACGACCGACACCATCCTGTCCAACCCCCGCGGTAGTGAGGAGCCATGGCGCGACTACCGCGACCTGTTCGTGATCGCCTTTCCCACACCCGAGGGAGATACCGGTGAACGGTTGATTCCATCCACAGTTACAGCTAACCGGTCCGACCTGGCCTGGCGTGACTGCCTGGTAGATCAAAAACCGCTGATCCTCGCTCCATCGGCAGAGGAGCCTGCCACAATCGATATCACCTTTCCCCAGCAGGTCACCCTGCGGACCGTCGAGTTTCCCCCCATCGACTCCTATTCCCATGCCTGGGTCTATGAACCGGGGGTGAAGGTAACCCTCTATGCCAACCTGCCCGGTGGCGAACGACGTGAGGTTGCCTTTATCGACATGCCGCCAGCCAACTGGCAGGACGATATGCCCGTTTCGATCGCCTGTGAAGAGGTGAGATCCGACTCCTACCGGATCGAGATCGCCAACCTCCATGAGATGACTCTCCGCTACATCAACTTTTACTCTGCAGCCCGTCAGCAGAACTGGGAGTCGGAGGCTGCATGGACGTTAAGACGGATCGTGAGGGAGCCCTATCCCCGGCAAGATTCCCGTGCCTGGGTAGATCCCGCCACGGTGAGAGATATAACCGACCGGATGGATGCAAACGGAAAACTGATCTGGGATGTTCCTGCCGGAGAGTGGACCATCCTCCGTATCGGCCATGTCAACACCGGCCAGAAGAACGGGCCGGCACCCGCCGAGGCGACAGGCTGGGAGGCCACAAAACTTCATCCCGACGGCATCCGGACCAATTTCAATGGCTATATCGGCCGGCTGATCAGGGATGATGGCGTGCTCAATGGAGGATTACTGCAGGGCGTCCTGCTCGACAGCTGGGAGTGCAAACGGCAAACCTGGACCCCCGGTCTGGATGAGCTCTTCGGGCAGAAGTGGAGCTATCCGCTCCATCCCATGCTGCCTGCCCTGTTCGGATATGTCCTGGAGAATCCTGAAAATACCGCCCGGTTCCTGCGCGACTGGCGGGTGACCCTGAACGATCTGCTGGTAGAGAATTTCTTCGGCGAGATGAAGCGGCTGGCCAATGAGCATGGGCTGACAGTCTCGTTCGAGACCGCCTCGGGCGATGTCTTCCCCGGTGATATCCTGGAGTATTACAAGCATGCCGACATTCCGATGTGCGAGTTCTGGCAGCCACGTTCCGACTCCTTTGTGGGAAGCATCGAATTCAAGCCGGTAAAGCCGGCGGTATCCGCCGCCAGAGGCTACGGCAAAAAACGGGTGGCCGCCGAAGCGTTCACCTCGTTCGAACTTACCTGGAATGAGCATCCCCGATTTCTGAAGGATTTTGCCGACGACCATTTTGCCCGCGGGGTGACCCACCTGGTGTTCCACACCTATACCCACAATCCGAGAACCGACTTCCTGCCGCCCGGTTCTTCGTTCGGGACCGGAATCGGGACCCCGTTCCTGCGCCTGCAGACCTGGTGGCAACACATGCCCGGTTTCACCGACTACCTGGCCAGGTGTAACTACATGCTGGAAGCGGGCAGGCCGGTATCGGACGTTTTGATGTACCTGGGTGACGAGCAGAATCACAAACCGCTCCAGAATCTTCCCTTCCCCGAGGGGTACTCTTATGACTATTGCAATCCCGACATATTGCTGAATCGCCTGTCGGTTCGTGACGGCCAGCTGGTCACTCCCGAAGGAATCAGCTACCGTCTGCTCTGGCTGTACGACTGCAAGCGGATGTTGCCCGAAACCCTGGAGAAGATTGCTTCGCTTGTCGAGGCCGGAGCGATCGTTGCCGGCGATCCTCCTGCTGGTCTCGCCACCTTGAGCGGAGGTGACGTTGCCCGGCGGAGGTTCGACATGGCAGTCAGGAAACTCTGGGGAGACGGTTCGCAGGAGCAGCTTACCCTGGGAAAAGGAAGGGTATACTCCACATCCGATATTGCCCGGGTGCTGGAGACAGAGGAGATCCTGCCCGATCTGGCGGCCCGCTCACCGAAGCTTCGCTGGCTGCACCGGCAGACCGGCCAGTCCGACATCTATTTCCTTTCGATGCCTCCTGAAGAGGGGTATAGCGGAGTCGTGGCCTTCCGTGTGTCGGGAAATGTAGAGATGTGGGATCCCATGACTGGCGAGATCTTTGCCCTCCCCTCCCGTACCTTGGGCGGTTATACTGAAGTTGAGGTGGATATTCCAGCCGGGAACTCCTGCTTCCTGAGGATCAGCAGAGAAAAATCGGTGAAACCGGTGAAACAGCCGGTATCCATTCCGGTTGCCCACCTTGGCCAGGCCGCCTGGAAGATCCACTTCCCCGAAGGATGGGGCGTGGAGCAGTCGCCAGTGACCATCGACCGGTTGCAGCCCTGGAAGGAGCTTCCGCTGACGGATGAGGGAAAAGCTTTCTCCGGAACTGCCGCCTATGAAACCACCTTCCGGCTGGACCGGATTGAGGAGAGCAGCGCCTACTTTCTTGATCTGGGCAGGGTGGAGATGATCGCCCGGGTAACGGTAAACGGCAGGGATGCGGGCAGGCGCTGGAGTTCTCCCTACCTGCTGGAGATCACCGGCTACCTACAGGAGGGTGAGAATAGCCTCCGGGTGGAGGTCACCAGCACCTGGTTCAACCGCCTGGTCTACGACGCCGGTCTGCCCGAAGCAGAGCGGAAGACCTGGACCATTGAGGGTCCCCGACCGGATCTCCCGTTAAAGGAGTATGGTCTCCTCGGTCCGGTTACCATTGTACGTACCGGCCAACCGCAATGATTAAAATAAGTTAAAGTCGGTACCGTGCGTACCGGCTTTACAATTTTCTTATTTACTTTGTGCGACAAAGTACTTTTTATATGAAAAATCGTGAAGCTTTAGAAGCAGTAAAGGAGATCCGCTCGATGATGGAGCGGTCGACCCGCTTCATCTCCTTCAGCGGAACCTCCACCATCCTTGTCGGCCTCTATGCCCTTGTCGGATCATTTATCGCCAGGAATCTCCTCGCATCGGCCAGTTTCACAGCCGACAATTATCGCATCGTTTCTTGGCTGTTTGTTACCGCCCTCCTGCTATTTGTGCTGTCGCTGTCGACAATCCTCTTCTTCTCGATCAGAAAAGCGAGGAGGAGGCAACACCCATTCTTCAACAAGCCGGCATACCGTACCTTTTTCAACTTTTTTCTGCCCCTTGCGGCAGGAGCCCTTTTTTGCGGGGCCCTGCTCCTTAACGGGTACTTTGAGCTGATCTTGCCAGCCACATTGCTGTTTTACGGTGTCTCATTGATCAACGCCTCCAAGTACACCTACGGCAATATCTTCGGTTTAGGGTGTGCGGAGATGGTGCTGGGCTTGCTGGCCGCATTTTTCCCTGCCGAAGGATTGTGTTTCTGGGCTGCCGGTTTCGGTCTGCTCCATATTTTGTATGGAATCTATTTCTACGTCACTGTTGAAAGAAAAGAGGGTAAATCGTGAAGGAGTATCTCGACGATATCAACAAAGCCTTTGAAAGCAAGGTGCGCCTGGGAATCATGTCGATGCTGATGGTCAATGACGAGGTGGAGTTCAACACCTTCAAGGAGATGTTGGGACTTACCGACGGTAACCTGGCCAGCCATCTCAAGACGTTGGAAGGTCTGGGGTATATTGATGTGAAAAAGCAGTTTGTCGATCGGAAGCCGCGAACCACCTATTCCAGGTCGCCAGCAGGCGAACAGGCATTCAAGGTGCATCTGCAGGCCCTGGAGGCACTGATCAGGCAGACGGCCGACTAGACGCCCTCTCTGTTTGACGCCACCCTGGAGCGAATGTCGGATGCTTCCGTAAGATGGGTCAATAATCAATAACAATATGGAAACAGAAAAAAAAGAACAAATGAACCACTTCCCTCAAGGGGAAGAGAAGCCGGGTCTCGTTGAGCGCTACGCTACAACCATAAAACTCTTTTTTGTGGCTATGCTCACGCTGATGCTGCTTATCCCGCTCGCCATGATCCAGTCACTGATCGGGGAACGGCAGAACACCCGACAGGAGGTGGTAAGGGAGATTACGTCGAAGTGGGGCGGGGAGCAGACGATCACCGGACCGTGCCTGGTGATTCCTTATGAGGAGATTCGGGTAGAAGAGAAGCGGGAGATCGTTGAAAGAAGGAACCTGCTGCTACTGCCTGAAACGCTGGATGCGAAAATCTCCACCAGTGTGGAGGAGAGGAGACGGGGTATCTATGATGCGTCGGTCTACAGGTCGAATATCCTGTTGACAGGAGAGTTCGACATTTCGGTGATCGCCCGGCAAAATCTGAATCCCTCTCAAGTGAAGTGGAACGATGTGCGGATGATTATTGGCCTCTCCGATTTGAAAGGAATACAGGAGCAGGTCTCGTTGGAACAGGACGGGGAGGTCACCATTTTCGAACCGGGGATTCCTGTGGAAAACCTGGAACCCGGAAGAGGGAGTGCGTCAGACAACATGCTCTATGAACTGTTCAGTGTGGGCTTGAATGCGAAACCCGCTTTCCCAACTCCCGATTCGGCCCTGCAGGAGATCTACCCCTTTTCCGTCGCCATGCGACTCAACGGTTCACGGGGCATCTATGTCGTGCCAGCGGGCAAGACAACCACCGCATCCATCCAGTCGGACTGGACAACACCCAGTTTCGACGGGGAATTCCTTCCCCAGACCCGGGAGATCAGCGACAAGGGATTTGTGGCAGAGTGGAGAGTACTCGACCTTAACCGGAGTTTCGGACAGGTTATCCGTTCAGACAACAGCAATACCCTCAACCAGATGGCTGCTTCGCGGTTTGGCGTCCGGTTTATCCAGGCGGTGGACCAGTACCGGCAGAACATGAGGAGTGTGAAGTATGGCATTCTCGTTCTCCTGCTCACGTTTGTCGCGGTACTCTTTATTGAACTGATGCGGAAGAGGCGGATCAACCCCTTCCAGTATCTCCTCGTCGGATTGGCGCTTCTCCTCTTCTACACCCTGCTGCTCTCCATGTCGGAATTGCTCGGGTTCAATCTGGCCTACCTGATCGCGGCAGTCATGACCACCCTGCTGATCNNCCTGCTGATCCAGATGGAGAGCTATGCCCTCCTTGCCGGCAGTCTGGGACTCTTTGTCATCCTGGCGGTGATCATGTACTATTCGAAGCAGTTGAGGTGATGGCATTGGGCTGGTTACGGGACGTACCGGCTTCTCCGGACAACCGTTACCGCTACAATAGAGGGGGCTCCTTTTCAAACATCCCGCAGTCAACTTTTCCAACCAGAATGAAGAGCGGATAGTTATGGGTCAATCTCCATTCCTGTGAAATGAACAGTAAGCCAGTGAGCATCTCCAGTAGTCTGCCCCGGGAGGTAATCTCCCGGGCAGACGAGGGGTTACATTTCCGTCTCTTCGTCGTAAGTCTGATACAGAAAATCGTTGTAGGGAAACCGCTGGATATGTATTTCACGTGCTTTTGTGTAGATGAGCGTTTTCAGTTCATCAATATTGGTTTTGTTCTTTGCTGAAATGAAAATGGCATTCTCCTTAAGTTTACCCATCCACGACTGTTTCAGTTCCTCGAGAGATCTGTTCTGCCGTGTCCTGGGGGTCAAGTCGTCCTCCTCTTTTTCAATGTGGCTAAATGCATCTATTTTATTGAAAACCAATATGGTAGGTTTTTCGGTTTTGTCGATTTCGTAAAGTGTCTTTTCAACCACCTCTATCTGCTCCTCGAACGCCGGATGTGAAATATCCACCACATGGATCAGGATGTCGGCTTCACGCACCTCATCGAGGGTCGATTTGAACGACTCGATCAGGTTGGTGGGCAGTTTCCTGATAAATCCCACCGTATCGGTCAACAGCAGGGGCAGGTTCTCAATAGTAATCTTTCTGACGGTGGTGTCGAGGGTGGCAAACAGTTTGTTCTCTGCAAATACTTCCGATTTGCTCAACAGGTTCATCAGTGTAGATTTGCCCACATTGGTGTAGCCGACAAGCGCTGCCCGCACAAGCTTCCCCCTGTTTTTACGCTGAACCGATTTCTGCTTGTCAATCTCCTTGAGTTCGTTCTTCAGCCGTGAAATGCGGTCGAGAATAATCCGGCGGTCGGTTTCCAGCTGTGTCTCCCCCGGTCCGCGCATGATGACTCCACCTCCGCCTCGCTGGCGCTCCAGGTGGGTCCACAGCCTGGTGAGCCGGGGTAACAGGTATTGATATTGGGCCAGCTCAACCTGCGCTTTCGCATGCGATGTCTGTGCGCGCATCGCGAAGATATCGAGAATCAGGCTTGTCCTGTCGAGAATCCTGAGCTTCAGTTCTTTTTCAATATTCCGTATCTGCTTTGCCGATAACTCATCATCGAAAATAACTACACCTACCCGATTATCTTCATCCAGCACATATTCGGCAATCTCTTTCAATTTGCCAGTGCCGACAAAAGTGACCGAGTTGGGCATCTCGAGGCGCTGGACGAATCGTTTGCCGGGATAGAGCCCTGCCGTTTCCGCCAGGAAAGCCAGCTCGTCCAGATACTCGTTGACCTTCTCCTCTCCCTGGTCAGGGGTGATCAACCCGACCAATACCGCGTTTTCGTTTTTTATCTCACTTGTAATAAAGTCTTTCATCCTGTAGAGTTGCCAATGTTGAGTTATTCAATCATATCCAGAATCCGATTCCCGCCATGAAACAGGAGTGCGAAAAGTCCCTGATAAACCGGTGCCGATATTCGAAACTGACCCTTGTCTTGTAGCCGAAGTCATACTGAAGCCCCATCCCCAGGTTAGCTCCAATGCGTCGCCTTGTAATGTCGACCGGGTCGGATCCATCCATTTTGGATGAGTCGAACTTCCGGTTGGAATAGTTCAGACCAGCCACCGGATAAAATGAGAAGAGCCATGTAACGGGAATCAGGTAATGTGCGTCAGCATCTACCTCCCACATGCTCACCCCTTTCCCCGGCAGGTAACGGGTATATGCCGGCGAAAACCGCAACTGGTTGGTATGGTAATAATGCAGATGGAGGCCTGCCCCGATATTTCCGGCACTGTTGCCGTATCCGGCATGCACCCCCACTCCGACGGTCCCCTCAAATTGTGCGAAAGCGACAGCTGAATAGAGGACAAGCAACAGAACAGATAACCCGATAACTCTTTTCATCTCCAAATCAACTAATCGTAACTCTTTTCTCCTTTCAAGGTCGGCAGGTGCCACTTGAACTTCACCGCCAGTATCCGGGTGAGTATGACAATGGATGCCGTAGCCACCTCATTGATAACAATATTCATCCCGCTGGCATATCCAATGGTGAAAAAGATAGCCCCTACAACACATGCAAGTGCATAGATCTCTTTTCTGAAGATGAGTGGAATCTGGGTAATCAGTATATCGCGGAGCATCCCCCCGAAAGAACCGGTAATTGTGCCCATGATCACTGCAACCCAGGGCGCAAATTCCATTGCCAGCGTTTTTTCCGTTCCAACCACCACAAAAAGTCCCAATCCGATGCTGTCGAAAAGGAAAAAGGTATACTGGAGCTTTACCACCTTGCTTTTGAACAGAATCACAAACAGGAGGGCCAGCAGTGTCGCCCATAAATAGACATGGTTCAGCATCCAGAAAGGAGTCACGCCGATAAATAGATCGCGGAGCGTTCCGCCACCAATCGCCGTCACAAATCCGATCGTAAATGCGCCGAACAGGTCGAAATTTTTGGTCGAAGCCATCCGGACCCCGCTGATGGCGAATGCAAATGTTCCAAGGAACTCGATGATATCCACAAAACGGACATGTCCAACAAACTCAATCATATGATCATTCCGCTTCCCAGACAAATCCTGCTCTCCAGATCGTACACCACGCCGAACTGACCGGCAGCGATGCCTTGAACGGGCAACTCGGAGGAGATGGTATAGAGATCGCCCTTTTTTGAAATATGTCCCCTGGTAAATTCGGGTGTGTGACGTATCTTGAATGTGATCTCTTTTTCCCCTTCGAAATCACCCCAGGGATCTTTGGTGATAAATGAAAATCCCTGAAGGTTGATCACGTTGCCATACTGGTATTTGGTGTCATATCCCTTTGATACATAGACAATATTTCGATTGACATCCTTTTTGATCACAAACCACGGACCACCGCTCAAGCCAAGACCTTTCCGCTGGCCGATGGTGTGAAACCAGTATCCCTGGTGCCGGCCGATGATATTCCCGGTCTCCAGTTCAACAATCAGTCCCTCTTTCTTGCCGAGGTAGCGTTCGATGAAACGGTTGTAGTTGACTTTCCCCAGGAAGCAGATTCCCTGACTGTCTTTCCGCTGGGCCGACGGGAGCCTGTTCTCCGCAGCGATCTCCCGGACCTCCGATTTCAACAGGTCCCCAATCGGGAACATCAGTTTTGAGACCTGTACATAACTTACCTGCCCAAGGAAATAGGTCTGATCCTTTACATGATCCTTTGCGGTGGAGAGCCATGTCAACCCTTCAGACTGGGTGGTTGTGGCGTAATGGCCGGTAGCAATCCTGTCGAACTGGTGACCCCATTTCTGCTCGAAGGTGCCAAACTTGATAAGCTTGTTGCACATCATGTCGGGGTTGGGGGTCAAACCGCGCTTGACCGATTCGATGGTGTAGTGCACGACACTGTTCCAGTACTCTTCGTGTAGTGAAACAATTTCAAAGCGGCAACCGTACTTTTTGGCAATAAAGGTTACGATCTCGATATCTTCTTCCGAGGGGCAATCGATATATCCCTCCTCGTCCTCCATGCCGATCTTGATATAGAAAATGGTGGGGTCGTAACCCATCTCCTTCAGTCGATGAACCACCACGGAGCTGTCCACTCCGCCCGACACCAATGCTGCAATTTCCATCCAGTTTTTACTTTTCGATGCAAAGTTACGAAATTGTTGAGAGTTAGGTTCAATCTTTCTGCCAAAAAATTGTATTTTTGCCGCTTCAAATCAACAAACATTATGTCAACAAATCACCCTGCCCACCCGAAAGGGCTCTACTTCATCTTCGTCACCGGCATGTCTGAACGCTTCAGCTATTACGGGATGCGTGCCATATTCACCCTCTATCTCATCAATGCGCTGATGCTCGACAAGGAGTTTACCTCGGCCATCTACGGCAACTATACCGGTCTGGTCTATCTCACTCCGCTGATTGGAGGGTATGTGGCCGACCGCTACCTGGGGATGCGCCGTTCCATCCTCTGGGGAGCCTTGATGATGGTGTTGGGACAGTTCCTGATGTTTTTCAGTGCGCTCAACTACGAAAATGTGGAGGTGGCCAAGTGGCTGATGTATGGGGGACTTGGCGGACTGATTCTTGGCAACGGCTTCTTCAAGCCCAATATCTCGTCGATTGTCGGCCGGCTATATGAACCGGGTGACAAAAGGCTTGATTCGGCCTACACCATCTTCTATATGGGGGTAAACCTGGGCGCTTTCATGGCACCGCTGCTGTGCGGCTTCCTGGGCGATACCGGGAATCCGGCCGACTTCAAGTGGGGCTTTCTTGCCGCGGCAGTGATTATGGTGGTCAGCCTGCTCTTCTATATTGCCAGGAAGAACCGCTATCTGGTGGGACCCGACGGGGAGCCCATCGGGGTTGTGCCTGCCAACAGGGGAGGTGGCGAACGGCGTGAGAGAACGGGCAGGCCGCAGCAAAAACTGAATCTTTGGCAGCTGGCCCTTTGGATAACAGGCGGTATCGTGCTCTTCCTGCTTTTTTTGAGAGGAGGCGAGGGCGATTTTATCGGCGCGCTGATCTATTCGGCCTGTATTGTCGTTCCAGGCTTTGTCATCTCCGATCCCTCGCTGAACAGGATCGAGCGTCAACGGATCCTGGTGATCTATATCATTGCATTTTTCGTCATTTTCTTCTGGGCTGCATTTGAACAGGCGGGAATCTCGCTCACCTACTTCGCCGAGGAGCAGACCAGGCGCAACCTGCTTGGATGGACCATGCCGGCCAGCTGGTTCCAATCGTTCAACGCTGTCTTTGTAGTGTTGCTGGCTCCGCTATTCTCCTCGCTCTGGATCCGGTTGGGCGAGAAAAACCGGGAACCCTCCTCACCCGCCAAGCAGGCTATCGGACTCTTCCTGCTCTCGCTGGGATATCTGCTTATTGCGCTTGGTGTCAGAAATGTGGCTCCGGGTATGAAGGTGAGCATGCTCTGGCTTGTCGGGCTCTATTTTATCCACACCATGGGTGAACTGACCCTCTCGCCCATCGGATTGTCGATGGTCAACAAGCTCTCGCCGGTACGCTTTGCCTCACTGCTGATGGGTGTCTGGTATCTCTCGATGGCCACGGCAAACAAGCTGGCAGGCTCGTTGAGTTCACTCTATCCCGAAGCGGGAAAGAGCAAGATGTTTCTTGGGATGGAGATCGCCACGCTGTTCGATTTCTTCATGATTTTTGTGATCATGTCCGCCTTGGCTGCCCTGGTGCTGTTTGCGCTGTCCCGGACGCTCCAGAAATTGATGCACGGTATAAGGTAGGAAGAAACCGACGTTTTTTTATATTCGAAAGAATTTATATCCATTTTTCCAAAGTTTTTTTCTAACTTTACAGATTGATATGTTGCAATAGCGGTAAAAAAAGTTGCAATTGCACGGGGCAACAGCGTTTTAGAAAAACGGAGGAGTTGCTTTTTCACCGGATGAGTTCCGGTTCCCGAGAGAAAGAAAAAAACGATATAAATGACCTACAAATGGAATTATCTAACCCTTACAACCGACCAGAAAATTAAAAAAGATGAGCTGACGAAAGAGATACAACTAGATCCCGTACTGATAGAATTGTTGCTGAAACGAGGCATTTCAAGCGTGGAAGAGGCCCATAAATTTTTGTATCCAAGTCTCAGCGATTTGCATGATCCTTTTTTGCTGCCGGATATGGAGAAGGCGATTATGCGAATCGAGCAGGCAATCGGAAACAAGGAGCGAATTCTTATCTACGGTGATTACGATGTAGATGGTACGACTGCCGTTTCGTTGGTTTACAAGTTTTTGCGGAAAATAACCAATAATATTGATTATTATATCCCGGACCGGTATGATGAAGGGTATGGCATCTCGATTCAGGGAATCGACTATGCCGTTGAAACAGGTGTCAAGCTTATTATCTCTCTCGATTGTGGCATAAAGGCAATAAAGAAGGTGGCATATGCCAAGGAGCACGGAATCGATTTTATCATATGTGACCACCATATGCCCGACGAGGAGTTGCCCGATGCTGTGGCAGTAGTTGATGCCAAGCGGGCAGATTCGATCTATCCCTACAATGAACTTTCAGGTTGCGGAGTCGGCTTCAAGCTGGTTCACGCCTTTTCCATACGCAACGGTCTCTCGTTTTCGGATATCGAGCCGTTGCTGGATCTCGTGGCGGTGAGCATTGCGGCCGATATCGTCCCTATCACGGGTGAGAATCGGGTGATGATGCACTTCGGTCTGAAACGGCTCAACTCCAATCCAAGCTTTGGACTGCGCGGAATCATCGAAATCTGCGGATTGAGCAAGAAGACCATTACGGTAAATGATATCGCCTTTAAGATCGGACCGAGGATCAACGCTTCGGGGAGGATGATGAATGGCAAGGAGGCGGTAGACCTGATGTTGGCCAGCGATATGACGCAAGCCAGGGAGAAGGCGATCAATATCGACAAATACAATGAGGACCGTCGCGAACTGGACAAGCGGATTACCGACGAGGCGGTAGATTTTGTGGATAACCGGTTCAATATTGCCGAACATAAGAGTATCGTCCTCTACAACGAGACATGGCACAAGGGCATTATCGGTATTGTCGCCTCAAGGCTGACTGAGAAGTACTATCGTCCGGCAATCGTGCTGACCAAGTCGGGGGGACTGATCTCCGGGTCGGCGAGGTCGGTCAACAATTTCGACGTTTACAAGGCCATTGAGGCCTGCAAGGATATTCTCGAGAATTTCGGCGGCCACACCTATGCTGCCGGTCTTACGCTGAAGGAGGAAAATCTTCATGAGTTCATGCGGAGGTTCGATGAGATCTCTTTCGAAGGGATCGAGAGCAAGATGATGCAACCGCAAATAACGGTCGATGCCGAGATCTCCCTGAACGCCATAACTCCGAAGTTCGTGCAGGGTTTGTCACTTTTCAACCCTTTCGGCCCGGAAAACGAGAATCCGGTTTTTGTGACCCGTGGTGTACAGGATGCCGGAGGGAGCAAGCTGGTGGGACGCGGATTCCACCATATCAAGCTGGAACTGGTGGACAGAACGGTTTCCGAACCTGTACAGGCCATTGCCTTCAGCTCCGATACCCATTTCAAGAAGATCAAGGAGAAGCAGCCAGTAGATATTTGTTACACCATTGAGGAGAACCGTCACGGTGGAAGCAGCTATACGCAGTTGTTGATCAAGGATATCATGGGTTAGCTCTTCTTACGGTCCCTAAAACGAAAAATAATGGAGTCGGCACTGTTTCACGGTATTCTTAAGGAGTACTGGGGCTACGATTCGTTCCGGCCCCTCCAGGAAGAGATTATCCAGTCGGTCTGGGAACGGCGGGATACGCTGGGCCTGATGCCAACGGGCGGCGGCAAGTCGCTCACCTTCCAGGTTCCCGCACTGGGCATGGATGGACTCTGTCTGGTTGTCACACCGCTGATAGCATTGATGAAGGACCAGGTAGACAACCTTCGGGAGAAGGGGATAAAAGCAACGGCGGTCTATTCAGGAATGTCGCGGGATGAGATCCTTACCGCACTCGAAAACTGCATTTTCGGCGATTATAAATTTCTCTATGTCTCACCTGAGAGACTCTCTTCAGAGATCTTCCTGGTAAAACTTCAGGCCATGAACATCTGCCTGCTGGTGGTGGATGAGTCTCATTGCATCTCCCAATGGGGATATGATTTCCGCCCCTCCTATCTGAAGATCGCTGCCATCCGCGACACCCTTCCGCATGTTCCCGTATTGGCGCTTACGGCAACGGCTACCCGTGAAGTGGCGGACGATATTCAGGAAAAACTCCATTTCAAGGCTAAGAATGTCCTGAGGACAAGCTTCAAGCGCGAGAATCTCTCCTATGTGGTTCGCACCACCGAAAACAAGATCGCGGAGCTGGTCCATATCCTGAGATCGGTGAACGGGTCGGGCATAGTTTATGTCCGCAGCCGAAAGGAGACGAGGGAGATCGCCGTTGCGTTGCAGAAAGCGAAGATTTCGGCCGATTTCTTCCATGCCGGCCTATCCCACGAAGAGAAGGTTTACAAACAGAATGCCTGGAAAACGGGAGAGTGCCGCGTCATTGTATCAACAAACGCTTTTGGCATGGGTATCGATAAACCCGACGTGAGACTGGTAATCCATATGGATCTGCCCAACTCGCTGGAGGAGTATTACCAGGAGGCCGGACGTGCCGGTCGCGACGGTGAGCGTGCTTATGCCGTTGTGTTGTATACGAAGGCCGATAGTGCAAAATTGAAAAAGCGGATCACCGATTCGTTTCCCCAGAAGGAATTTATCGTGCGGGTTTACGAGGCGCTGGGCAACTATTTCCAGATTGCTGTCGGGTCGGGACTCAACGCCGTGTACGACTTCAACCTGCATGAGTTCTGTCATGCCTTCAGGTTTCCCCACCTCCAGGCGTATCATGCGTTGAAAATCCTTGAGCTGGCCGGCTACATCGAGTATACCGAGGAGGTGGATGCCCGCTCGAGGCTGAGATTCCTGCTATATCGCGACGAGCTATATTCCCTCGATCTGTCGAAAGAGTACGATGAGCTGATTCATGTCATCCTCAGGAGTTATACCGGCATCTTTTCGGAAGATGCCTATATCGACGAGGCAATGTTGGCGATCCGTCTTGGCAAGTCGCGCGACGAGATCTATCAGATGCTGCTTCACCTGGCCCGGTTGCGCTACATACAGTATGTGCCGCAAAAGAGAACCCCCTTTATCGTCTATACCTCTTCCCGTGAAGATACTCCATTTGTGTCGATTCCCCGTTCCGTCTACGAGGAGCGTAGGCGACGATTCGAGAAGAGGATTGTGGCAATGGCCGATTATGCCGAGAATCTGGAAATCTGTCGTGGCAGGATGCTGCTGATCTATTTCGATGAGCCAGACCCTAAAGATTGCGGTTACTGCGATGTTTGCCTCAGGAAGAGTGAGTCGGGCCTCTCTAACTATGAATTCCGCGAAATCGAATCGTTGCTGACCCGATCGCTGGAGAGCAGCTCGCCGCAGCGGTTGGACGACCTGCTGAGATCGCTTCCCGGCTTCCCTGCCGAAAAAGTGATCAGGGTAATCCGTTTTCTGGTCGACAGGGGCAGATTCTCCTTGAATGACGACGAGATCGCCTTATCTGTCCACAACCCAGGTTAGTACAGCGCCGGGCAGTATCTCATAATGTATCTGGTAGGTTTTTCTTTGCAGCGTCTTTGATTCGCTGGCTTGGAAATGGCCCTTCATTCCAGGCTGAAAAGGGTGTACACGTAGGTGGATCTTGAAGTCGATCTCCCTCTCCTCCATTACCTTGAACATTGTCTCTTTGGCCGACCAGTGCAGCAGTTGATGGATGACTTGTTGAGAGGGGTCGATATATTCGTGCTCCGAGATAAATTTTTCCGACAATCTCTTTACCCGTTCCGAGATGGTCTCTACATCAATTCCCACGGGACACTCCCTATGTAGCAGCAGCGCCGCATACTCCCTTGTGTGGGATATGCTTATTTTGTAGGATCCATCTACCAGAAACGGCCTTCCATCGGGTTGGTTATCGATGATCTTCTCCTCTCCCAGCAGTTCGAATAGCAAAACCCTGGTGGTCAGCCACTCCATGACCCTTCTCTCGGAGCGCATCTTGGAGATGACCTCCTTCGCCGCCTGCAGCTGTCCCGCGGGAAGCAACCGGAGCAGCTCCCGGTAATCGCCGCTTATCGTTCCGATCCCGATCAGACCGCCATCGTCGATATGTTCCTTGCGTAGCAGCATCGTCTCAGTTGTTCTCCTCTTTTGGAGGGATATAGCGGACCTTCACGATCCTCCGCTTGCTCATCTCTTCCGCCTGGAATCCATACCGCTTGTACTCCACCAGCTCCTTCCGTTTGGGGAAGTCTCCCTTTAGCTCCAGCACCAATCCAGCTATGGTATCAGCCTCCTCCTGCAACTTTTCAAAATCCCTCTCCGGAACGCCGGTCACCTCGATGAAATCGTCGAGCGACGTCTTCCCTTCAAAGATGTATGAGCCGTCCGGGGCGAGCGTGTAGAAAGGTTTTGCCTCTTCGTCGTACTCATCGCTGATATCTCCAACAATCTCCTCCAGGATATCTTCCATCGTCACCAGTCCAGATGTGCCACCATATTCGTCCACCACAATGGCCATGTGGTTCTTGTTGGCCCTGAACTCCTCGAGCAGGTCGTCGATCCGTTTTGTCCCCGGTACAAAGTAGGCGGGGCGGATCAGGGACTGCCAGCGGAAATTGTCTGTCTTGATAAGGTGTGGCAGCAGGTCCTTGACATAGAGGATACCTTTGATGTTGTCCGGACTCTCCTCGAAAACAGGGATCCGGGAAAAACCCGCCTCCACGATAAACCTGATCACCTCCCTGAATGAAGTGGTAATGTCGAGGGCCACCATGTCGCTCCTTGAGACCAGGATATCCTCCACTGTCTTGTCCTTGAATCGGATGATACCCTCCAGCATCTCCTTCTCCTGTTCCTGCTGGATCTCTCCCGATGTGATTTCAAGCGCCTTGGAGAGGTCGTCCATCGAGATTTCATACCTTTTCCCGATGGCACTTTTGCCGAAACCGATGCTTCGATTTACCATCCACGACGTGAAGGGCTCCATAAGGCGGTTTATGATCCCGATAACCCGGGAGTGGCGACGGGCAAAGAGCAGTGAACGTTGTGACGCGTACATCTTGGGTACGATCTCAACCAGCAAGAAGAGAAAGAGTGCGATTATCAGCAGCGAAAGTATGGTGCTGCCGGGATTGCCGGCAAAGTGGGGGATGAGCCCCAGCAGGTGGAAGAGCAATACGATAAGCGTTATGTTCAGCAGGTTGTATGCAATGACCAAGGCGCTCATCAACCTCTCCGGATTCTTGAGCAGGCGGGAAACCCGCTTTGATTTCGGATCGGTATCGGTATGGATCTCTTCGGTCTCTTCCTGATTGAGGGAGAAGAATGCAACCTCTGCGCCTGAAATGATCGCATCGATGAATATAAGAATCGGGGTGAGCACAATCAGCAGGTAGTCGGCAGCAGAAAGTACGGCTGCCTGTGCTTCTGGATGTAGCAATGAAAACGGATCAGGATCCAAGGGGGCTAAATTTAGTGATTTTTAGTTTCGCAGGCATCTGCGACCCATTTGTCGCTTGCGTGCCTATGATCTTGTTGTTAACCTACAAGACCTTTTGACCGATGCTCGCGAAAGTTGAGTTAATAATACAAAAGAGAATGGTTTGTGCTCAGGAGAACGGGAAGCCGAAAACTTTTCTCTCCCGTCATCGGCCCCCCGTCAGGTAAGCACAAATCACTCCCCGCAAAATTACAATCTTTTTTTAAAACGGCAAATCATCAGTTTCGGAGTTGTCGCCTAAATCGACCGGTCCCGTGAAGTGAGTTTCGTGTTTATCACTCTGAAGACCTGAGCCTTCGGCTGATCCTGCCTTGCGGTTCAGCATCTCCACGTTATCGGCATAGATCTCAGTGATATATCTTTTCACACCGTTCTGGTCGTCATATGAACGCGAACGGATCTTTCCCTCGATATAGAGTTGAGTGCCTTTTCTCACAAATTTTTCAACTATCTGTGCCAACCCTCTCCAACAAACAATGTTGTGCCATTCCGTGCGTTCCGGAACCTGTGTCCCGTTTGCCGCCGTGTACCCCCGCTCACTGGTTGCCAGTGGGAAATTCGCTTTTACGTTGTCGTTGTCAAAATACTTGATCTCCGGATCTTTCCCCACATTCCCTACTAAAATAACTTTATTTACCGACATAGCTTAAAAATTTGGTTTAACTCAATAATCAATTCAAAACAAAATTAGTGATTATTTTGATTCCTGCAAGTTTTACATTTAAATTGTTTCGAGATATCTCTGGAGCAGCCGTGATACCGGATATTCAGACAGGGAGGCACTCCCGATCCGGAGAAAGTCCCCTTCCAGAGCGGGAAATTTCGTTCCGGGAAGTTCCACCCGGTAGAAATCGGCGTGGATAATCCGGTGCGTCAACAGATGCTTGAGCCGGCACACATGCCTGAAACTGACCTCACTGTCGGGAGGAAACAGGGTGTGAAACCGGGGATCGGACTGCAATGCAGCAAGGTCACTTTCGGTTTCGGTCTCGATCAGCGGAAACTCATAGAGATTTCTCCAGATGTCGGCATCTTCTCTTCTCCTGATAAAGGTAAATCCGTCCTGTTCAATATGGAAGTAGTTGAGGTAGCGTCTCCTCAAAACCGGCTTCCCCTTTTTTACGGGGAAGGCGGAGACCTCCCCTCTCTCAAAAGCCATGCAGTAGTGTTGCAGCGGACATTCTCCGCACCGGGGGAGCCGGGGCGTGCAGACAAGTGCGCCAAGTTCCATGATGGCCTGGTTATGGGTGCCGGGGTCCTGCGGGTCGAGAATGGCTGCGGCCGTTCCGGTAAAAAGTTTTCTTCCGGTTGAGGTGTCAATCGGCTCTTTAATGGCAAAGAGCCGCGATAATACCCTGAAAACATTCCCGTCGACAACAGGGTAGGGTTGCCCGAACACGATCGATGCAACTGCTGCTGCAGTGTATTCTCCCACGCCCTTGAGCCGAAGCATCTCGTCATGCGATGCCGGAAAGTGGCCCTTAAACTCCTCCACCACCTGTCTGGCTGCAGCATGCAGGTTCCTTGCGCGGGAGTAATAACCCAGTCCCTCCCAACACTTCATCACCTCATCCTCGGGAGCCTTCGCCAGCGACTCGATATCGGGAAACCTCTCCATGAACCGGAGGAAATAGTCGCGTCCCTGATTTACACGGGTTTGCTGTAAGATGATCTCCGAAACCCATACGGCATAGGGATTGTTCGAGTCTCTCCAGGGCAAGTCTCGCCGGTATTGGCGGTACCACTCCTGCAATTGTCTGCTGAGCAGGTTGTCGTTGCTTTGTTTGTTCATTTTGACGGGAATCAGTTGCAAAACTACGTCAAAAAAAGGTATATAGGAGAAAATGAGTGAAAAAAATAAAATAAAATCCCATTTATTTTTTGGGATGAAAAAAAAGCTATATATTTGCAGTCCAAAATTTTAAGAATTAACTATATTATCATTAACATTAAAAAAATAATAAAATGACTAAGGCAGACATTGTAAACGAAATTGCGAAGAATACGGGTGTGGATAAAGCATCTGTTTTGGCTACGGTTGAGTCTTTTATGGAGGTTGTAAAGGATTCGTTGGCAAATAATGAGAACGTTTATTTAAGAGGTTTCGGTAGCTTTATCGTAAAGAAAAGAGCCGAAAAGACTGCTCGCAACATTTCAAAGAACACCACCATCATTATACCCGCACACAATATACCTGCCTTCAAACCGGCAAAGACTTTTGTTGCTCAGGTAAAGGATAACACCACCAAATAAATAGCAGAATTACGTAAAATTTAAAAACTAAAGAAGATGCCAAGCGGAAAGAAAAGAAAAAGGCATAAAATGGCTGTTCACAAAAGGAAAAAAAGACTGAGAAAAAACAGACATAAAAAGAAGAAGTAGTCTTTTTAAACTTTTACTTAACACACTTACATACAGGAACAAACTTAAAGATTGTATCGAACAAGTTTGTTCTTTGTGTATAACCATTTTATTGGAGAGTGTTCGAGAGAACACAGCTTTCTGCTCAGCGGAGCAGAAAGCCTGATTATTAATTATTTAAACTATATAAATTGTGGCAAGCGAACTTGTAGTGGATGTTCAGCCTAAGGAGATCACGCTGGCGGTGCTCGATAACAAGAAACTGGTCGAGTTACAGCAAGAGAGCCAGGATGAATCTTTTGCGGTTGGAAACATCTATTTAGGCAGGGTCAAAAAGTTGATGCCTGCGCTGAATGCTGCATTTGTAGATGTAGGACACAAAAAGGACGCTTTTCTTCACTATTTGGATTTAGGGGTAGAATTTAATTCTGTTGCGAGTTTTCTGAAGACGGTACAAGACAAGAAGAAGATACCATTATTGCAGAAAATGAAGCTGCTGCCCGAGATCGAGAAAGAGGGTTCCATATCGGACAAGTTGAAGGTTGGACAGGAGGTGCTGGTGCAGATTGCAAAAGAGCCTATCTCAACCAAAGGCCCAAGATTGACTGCCGAAATTTCATTTGCCGGTAGATTCATGGTCTTGATTCCGTTTATAGAGAGGGTATCGGTCTCGCAGAAAATCAAGTCACGCGAGGAACGTGCGCGTCTTCGTCAACTCGTACAGAGCATCAAGCCTAAAAACTTCGGCGTGATCATACGTACCAATGCCGAAGGCAAAAGAGTAGCAGAACTTGATGCAGAGTTAAAAGTATTGGTCAAACGGTGGGAGGAGACTGCAGAGAAGTTGCCCAAGGCAAAAGCTCCATCACTGGTTTTCGAAGAAACAGGACGGACAGTAGGTCTGCTTCGAGATATTTTCAGCCCTTCGTTTGAGCAGATCCACATCAATGATCCGGGTGTGGCAAAACAGATCGCCGAGTATGTCAGCATCATTGCTCCCGACCGAAAAAACGTGGTAAAGCATTATAACGGAGCAACGCCCATCTTGGACAACTTTGGCGTAACCAAACAGATTAAATCGCTCTTTGGCAAAACCGTTACATTCAAGAACGGCGCTTATCTCATTATCGAGCACACCGAAGCCCTTCACGTCATCGACGTGAACAGCGGCAACCGGAACAAGCAGTCGCTCGGACAGGAAGAGAGCGCATTTGAGGTGAATTTGGCAGCTGCCGAGGAGATTGCCCGCCAGTTGCGTCTTCGCGATATGGGAGGTATCATTGTAGTCGACTTCATCGACATGACCTCGGGCGAACATCGCAACAAGCTCTTCAACAAGATGAACGAGCTGCTGGCATCCGACAGGGCAAAACATAAGATTCTCCCATTGAGTAAGTTCGGGTTGATGCAAATCACGCGCCAACGCGTGCGTCCCGAAATGGAACTGGCTACAAGCGAGGTATGCCCCACCTGCTTTGGAAAAGGAAAGATCAAATCCTCCATTCTATTTACCGACACATTGGAAGGAAAGATCGACTATCTGGCCAACAAATTAAAAGTGAAGAAATTCAGTCTGCACATACATCCATATGTTGCGGCTTATGTACAACAGGGTCTTATTTCGTTGAAATACAAATGGAAAAAGAAATATGGCGTTGCAATGAAAGTGATACCCAACCAAAGTCTGGGATTCCTGCAATACCAGTTCTACGATAAGGACAACAACGAGATAGACCTGAAAGAAGAGGTTGAAATGAAATAAAGTTCCGCAGATGCGGAACGACAAGTAAAAACCGAATTGCAAAGGCAGTTCGGTTTTT
>MTKW01012274.1_pt2 | contig 44664 bp, 40 predicted proteins | sample 1042761 | NCBI WGS metagenome assembly MTKW01 (sample SAMN06205366, study PRJNA360243) | anaerobic digester metagenome | biome: Wastewater treatment plant; feature: Anaerobic digester sludge; material: sludge; isolation source: anaerobic digester fed with sludge from wastewater treatment plant ... | reverse complement strand
GGCTCAGGATATGTCAGAATAGCGGGACGCAATGCAAAAGCGAAGATAATTAGTAACAAGTTCTGCGCCCAACCTGGCCCAGAATACACGGCAGGTTGGGTAACCAATTCTAAGGTTGCGAAAATTGAGGTAACCCATCGCTTTGGGCATACGGTTACAGCCCGAATTAAGAACGGTTTCTGGTGGGCAGGGCCATACGATTGGGATCGTTGGTCCGAGTTGAAGGCTACAGCCTACGACAAAGCGGGTAAGGTTTTATATTTGATGGATGATACTCAGGGCCCATAGTACGAAGGTAGGTTAGTTGAATCCATATAATGCTGTAAAAGTGGATCGGTGCCAATGTGGAAGACAGGTCACGTTGGAGTCCAGGACACTCGTGTTTTGTGTCATCCGGATGTCTTATGCACGGCTTCTTTATCGATTGGGCCCAGGGCATTGTTGTTTGTGTCAACAAGTCCCTTCAGTTGCGGGATGAAATTGTCTCAAGAGCCAGCCCGGGACAATTTCATCCCTGCTCTTTTGCCTGGTCTGGTCTCATCATGGAGATTCCGCCCGTCTCGACATCATCATGAAACTATGTTTAGGCAGCAGAAAAGGGGACTTATCAGCAGAAGATCACCTGGACGGAAGATAACCTGGAGGTTAATCTAGAAGATGACCCGGCTAGAAGATAACCTAGAGGTGTGTAAACTGAGGAAAACTGCTTTTGGAAGAATCGCGTCAGGGGCACTACGGATGGGCATTGCATGTGTTGTTTTGGTCTTAGCATTGGGTGGTTGGGTAGCAGCCTTCGGACTCATGGCCAGGCCTGAGAAGTCAGATTGCATAATCATCCTGGGCTGTAGGGTATACGGCACTGTACCCAGCCCTTTTCTCGTGAGCAGGATTGAGCAGGGGTTAAGGCTTTACCAGGAAGGGTATGGAGAGTACATAATAGCGTCAGGGGGACAGGGCCCGGGAGAAGATGTTTCCGAAGCCCAGGCAATGAAGGATTACTTGATGCGCAGAGGAGTTGGTGAATCCCAGATCATAGTTGAAGACCAATCCACATCTACGTTTGCAAATCTTCAGTACTCTAAGGAGAAGATGCTTCAGCACAATCTCGAGACCGCGATAGTCGTATCGAACAAATATCACCTGGCCAGGGCATCAATCATGGCCAAAAGTCTCGGCCTTAATGCTACATATTCAGGGGTCTTTGTTTCTGAGCACAAACGTCCTGAGATTCTTGGTTTCTTGCGTGAAATACCGGCACTTGCCTACACACTGCTGTTTCGGCTCAGAGGGTAAGATGGCGGGTTGCTACATAGTTCTTATTTGAGCCAGCCTACGGACGAAATAATATGCGGAGATTGGGGGTCTGAGCCTATGTCCAATAGATCGTCCGGTTCGAGAACCAGGGTTACGGTTGGCTGTGAACACTTGTCTGAGTCCATATCTAACAGATCGTGCAGCCGAGGGCATTCACGACCGGTGTCTGTAAGCCAGGCTCTGGCGATTTCGTTCCGCCTAGCAAAGCATTATCTTTGTCCGAAGGCTCAGGGAATAGCCGCTGAGGCCCTTGGACCTGCTGGGCTGCGTGTATCTCAAACGGCCCAGGTATCACATCTACCACTAATACCCCAGGTGGTGCGGGCCATCTCGGGAGTTCAGGCACAGGTTGCTTCTGCTGGTTCGTTGGCTCTAAGAGCCAGGATAGGGAACCTCTCGCCTGAGGATGTTGCAGATGCTCTGTGGAGCAAACGGGATTTGGTGAAGACCTGGTGTATGAGGTCTACCCTGCATTACCTGCCTTCAGAGGATCTGGCCGTGTACATTGCCGGATTAGGGCCGGGCATAGCACTTAAGGAACAGCGGTGGATGGCCAGGCGCGGCCTGGATATGGCTCTTCTGGAACATATGGTTGAGGCAGTGATAGAAGCATTGTCTGATGGCCCTCTTACCAGGCGGGAAATAGGCTCTCGGGTTGTTGGTAAAGTAGGCGAGGAGGCCAGACCCTGGGTGGAACACAGCTGGGGAGGAGTTATCAAGCAGGCGTGCCTCCGGGGGCTCGTTTGCTTTGGGCCGGACCGGGGCAGGGAAGTCACTTTCGTACAGTTAGACCAGTGGATTCCCGGGTTCGAGCGGCTGTCTGATTCAGAAGGTTCTGTTTTGGCCATGGCGAAGGTGCTGGAGCAGTGGCTAAAATGTTACGGACCTGCGACGATTCAGGATTTTTCCTTTTGGTCAGGCGTGTCTGTTAGGGAGGCCGCCGAAGCCCGGAGTATTCTTGGTAACAGGGCGGTTGAGGTTATGGCCGATGGGGTTAAAGCCCTGGTTATGCAAGAGGATCTCGAGATTCTGGCGATTGCAGGTGAAAACGCGCCCAAAGAAAAGCCAAATATGCAGGAGAATCTGGAGACTCTAGCAACGTCAGACTGGGCTGGTGCCAGCGAAGGTGTAAACCTTCTGGCCTGTTTTGACCCTTTCCTGCTTGGCCACCGGGACAAAGGTGTTCTGGTAGAAAGGGAGCACTACAAGAAAGTTTTCAGGAAAGCCGGGTGGATATCCCCTGTTATCCTGGTGGGAGGCAAAGTGGTAGGGACATGGGATTACACTCGGTTAGGTAAGCGGCTGCGGGTTATGCTTATGCCGTTTGGCGGGGTTTCTTCAGAGATGTTCAGCGAGATGACTAGAGAGACGCCAAAGGAAAGGTCCGGAGAAGGGGTTGGAAAAGGCTCCGGAGAACGGTCCGGACAAAGAGCCAGAGAAGTCCTCAGTGGTAGGATGAGGCAAACTCTCAGAAAGGCTTTCCAAGGATTCTTCAGAGAAATGCCGGGCGGAGTAGATTCCGGATTGAAGCAGTTGGAGGATGAGATTGAAGATATAAGCCGATTCCTCGGTTTCGAGCAGGTGGAGGTCGATCTGGAGTAGAGTGAAAACAGTCCGCACCGATTCCTTTATTTGTTCCTGAGGGCTGAAGTGAATTCGTAGTAGTGCGAGACTCAGATTGACTTGCTTGCGTTTCCGCCAGGGCATTTCAATAGACGGGTACATTCGACTTGAATACGTAGCTCTAGCTTGTGTTTCAGGCAGGACCATTTCAATAGACGGGTACATTCAACTTGAATGGTAACCTTGGCTTGCACTTCAGCCACAACCATTTCAATAGACGGGTACATTCAACTTGAATGGTAACCTTGGCTTGTACTTCAGCCACAACCATTTCAATAGACGGGTACATTCGACTTGAATACGTAGCTCTAGCTTGTGTTTCAGGCCGGACCATTTCAATAGACGGGTACATTCAACTTGAATGGTAACCTTGGCTTGCACTTCAGTCACAACCATTTCAATAGGTGGGTACATTCAACTTGAATACGTAGCTCTAGCTTGTGTTTCAGGCAGGACCATTTCAATAGACGGGTACATTCAACTTGAATGGTAACCTTGGCTTGCACTTCAGCCACAACCATTTCAATAGACGGGTACATTCGACTTGAATACGTAGCTCTAGCTTGTGCTTCAGGCCGGACCATTTCAATAGACGGGTACATTCAACTTGAATGGTAACCTTGGCTTGCGCTTCAGCCACGACCATTTAATGGGCAGAACATTCCACCAAGATACGTAGTCCTGGTTTGATTTCAGCCGAAACCTTTCAGCCGGCAACACCTTCTTCCGGGACCTGCAGTCCTGGTTTACAGGTTTGCCGAAACCGTTCAGTCGGGGTACCACATGCCACTCGGGTCCCGTTTCCTCCTGCCCGAAGGCTGAATGGCCGTGACATGCCATTCGGCTGGCTTGAGGCGTCCGGGTTGCACAGACCAAAAAGGAATTCGGCCAGCCGTGACAGAATCTGAACCGAGGAACCCAATGCTGGGAACTCAATGCATGAAACCAAACGCGGGGAACCCTATAGTGTAGATGTTGGCAAATGTTCCCTGAAACTTGGAGGTAATTGCACATGGATATGGATGAATACCGGCTTGCTGTAGTCAAGGGCGACATCACAAAACAGCAGGTTGATGCAATTGTGAATGCGGCCAACAATACCCTGCTTGGCGGAGAAGGGGTTGACGGCGCCATACACCGGGCTGCGGGCCCAGATCTTCTTGAGGAATGCAGAAGAATCGGTGGCTGCAGGAGCGGCCAAGCGGTCATCAGCCGGGGATACAGGCTTCCTGCAAAATGGGTTATACATACTGTTGGGCCGGTCTGGTATGGGGGCGATTCTGGCGAACCGGATCTTCTGGCAAGCTGCTACAGGAATTCGCTGCGGATTGCTGCAGAGCATGGTATTCGTACCATAGCATTTCCGTCTATCAGTACAGGGGCATATGGGTATCCAGTTGCTCAAGCGGCGCCGGTTGCAGTCGGTGCAGTGGTTGAGTTTCTGAGAGAAGCAGCAACGCAGGGGACTCCATCAATAGAAGAAGTCAGGTTCGTCTGTTTCAGCGAACCGGTTTATTCTGTCTACAAGAGCGAGGTTGATAAGTTACAATTCAACCGGTAGAAATGAGGAGGTGGCTACCCCTGCTGTGCACAGATGGTTGCCAGTTGCGTGGGTTACAATTCGGTCGCTAGAATTTAGGAGGTGGCTACGGTTAAAATACGTGTTTTGGGAAAGTACTCACCCTACCCGAAAGCCGGCGGGGCCTGCTCCGGATACTTGGTTACATCGGGTAACAACGGCCTACTTCTGGACTGCGGCCCCGGAGTCATATCAAGCTTCGGCAGGTTCGAGCCGCTGTCCAGGATTTCGACTGTTATCCTCTCACACCTTCACTTTGACCACATATCAGATTTCCTTGCGCTGCGGTATGTAGCGGTTCCGGACCAGAGGTATAAGGAGCTTCCGAAGAAAATCAGGGTTTTTGCCCCGGCCAAACCGGAAAGGGAGTTCAGCCTTCTATCCTATAAGGAAGGCGTTGAGGCTGTTGCGATTCCCGGGGGCCTCACGAATTCGAGACATATCATAAATTGCGGTTGTTCCGGAGGTTCCAGTGAGTTCGAAGGTTTAAGCGAAGATTCCGGGAGTTCACAGAATCACTCAGGCCCTCTCATGCTTAATGGATTCAAAGTGTCCTTTTACCAGGTAGAGCATTCCGGCCCATCGTACGCTGTCCGGCTTGAAAATGAGAGTGGCGCTGTCCTAACATACTCGGGAGATACCAGGCCTTGCAGAGGACTCCTGGAAGCGGCAAAGGGTGCAGATCTCTTTCTATGCGAGGCTTCAGCCATTGAAACAGACGCCGAGTTTGCCAAGTCCGGGCATCTTACCGCGAGGCAGGCAGGGGAGATTGCCAGAGACGCCGGTGTGTCCAGGTTGCTCTTGACACACATATGGCCTCTCTATGATGAATCGGTGCTTTTGAAAGAGTGCCAGGATGTGTTCAAGGACAGCGAGATAGCTGCGGAGGGGAAGGAATACCCGGTACTTGTGCCGTAGTTCAAGTCGCATGGTGGCAGGTTTATGTATTGCTAATTGTAGGTTTATGTAGTAGATTATTGCCGGAGGCGATTGAAATCAAGCTTCTGACTCCTCGGGAAGTAGCATTGATGTTAAATATTTCCGAGTATACCGTAAGGGATTATGCCAGACGCGGAATTATTCCTGCACGTAAAATTGGGAAAATGTGGCGGTTTGCTGAAACCGATGTTGCCGAGTGGCTCAAAGGCTCTTCATTGGATAGTGGTTTCATTGTAAGCGGTTCCAACAGAGGCTGTTGCAGTGCAGACGGTTCCAATGTGGATGATAGGGAAACAGGTCTCATACTTCGCGACGCTGAACACAGCCAGATTTCCCATGGAGCCATTCAGTCTATGTCTGGAGCCACGGGGCCTGTTTCCGCAGATTCTGGAATAGACGCTGCTTCTGACAATGCGGTACTACGCTCTTATGCTGGGGCCGAAGATCATGCTCGCTTGGACAGACGCCGGGCAGCTGGCAAGGCTCTTGATGAGATCCGGAGAAGAACTGCACCTATGAGCACAGATGAAGTGATCGAAATCCTACGGCTGACGAGAAGGCACTCTGAACCACGGGGCGGTTCCGATGAATGACAATATTAGGACAGTAGTGGTAGATGCAAGCGTAGTTGCCAAGTGGATCTTTACCGATGAAGGAGACTGTATTGAGGCACTGAACCTCAAGAATGATATTGAGGATGGAAGGCTAACCGCGCTTGCTCCGAAGCTGTTGCTCACTGAACTGATGAGTTTGCTATCAGTGGGTGTCCGCAGAAATCGGATTTCGAGCAAAGACGCTCGCATGGTACTGAAGTACCTGTTGGATATTGGAATCTTATACGTGGATGAATCAATGTTCTTAACTGACAGTCTTGAGCTTTCCGTAGGCTCACAGTTGTCTCTATACGATTCTGTTTACGTGGCATTGGCTCAGTTGTCCAGGAGCCCATTGTATACGGCGGATAGGAAACTGATTATGAATGCAGAGCGCCTGAATGATGGAGCTTTGTGTTATCTGGCCAGGGATATTGGTACGTATCCGAGTTAGTGGATTAATTGGGGTTAGGGCAAATCCTTTCGTCAATTCTCCGAGCCACACTGTAAGTGTACGGCGTAAAATACTCGAGCCAGAACCCTCTCGCGGTAGGGTTAAAACTCTCAAAATCCACACCCAAACGAGTGTAGCCTTCTGCTTTCAGAGTCTCCAGCAAGAAAGCCAGAAGTTCCGTATATAAACCACTTCCGCGATACTGCGGAAACATGCACGCGCCGCAGATATTCATCATCAGCGGGTCATCGCATGCGAAGTTCTCGCCGGACTCCATGAGCTCAATGTACGCAATAATACCGTCGGTACCGTCTTTTCTTCTGGTACAGAAGAACCTGGAGTTTCTGCGTCTTGCTGTTTCTACCATCTCAACTTCGGTAAACTGAGAATTCGGAAGAAACATGGGGCTTTGGGCTAAATGGGTAATCAACAGGTTTTTCAGTGGGAGCAGTTTCGACGCCTTTGCACTAGGGAGTTCGAAAGACTCGTAGCCCGTCTCGCGCTCACGAGTTAAAATTTCAACGGTGCTCACACATAAACTCCTGGCTGCCCTGCTCGAAGTCTTGCGCTCACAAGTCAGTTTTTCAACCGGGCGTATGGCATCTATACAGCGCAGTCCGAAACCGTTCCAGAAAAAGCTTTGCACAGCCTCTGCATCGTGTGCATACAGAGCGATGGCATGGCTGAGAATACCTTTCTGGACCCAAAGCTCGGCGGCTGCCTGATACAGCCTTGAGTAGATCATACGCCTGTTATCTTTTACCGTGCCGTGCGCGTGAATGGGTGAAAATGTGCCCCTCGTCAGCCCGAAATGATTTTCTCTGGGATTATAGCAGCACAAGAAGCCAACCATCTGCCCGTTCTCAAACGCTGCGACACCTAGCCTGTTGTCTGCAAACCGGGAAAGGTCGGGGACGACGCTGACCGGAGGGAGAACCGGCACAGACGAGCGCTCCTCCTCATAGTTTGCCATGGCTATTCTTGTTGCCTGCTCAATGTGACATTTTGTGAACTCGGTTAGTTTGAACATTGCTGTCCTCCAATGGGTAGGTGCCCTGTCACCGTGGTTACTGGGCTGTTACCCATGGTTAGTATGCTGTGAATCCTTCAATAGGCAGGTGCCTTCTAGCAGTGGTCATCCCGCTAGAAACGCTGCCGCTACATGCCGATTCAGGCCTATTTGGAAATCAGATAACCGCGAATTTCCGATAATTTCATTTTGATAGAATCAGCCCGGCAGCAAACATAATATCATGTTACTGCCGGACCGCCTATGCTATCATGCTCTTTGGTTATCGCCAATTCTTATGGTGCGCGCCTGCTCAACGAACCTTTGACACAGGCCCGCACGAGCACCGTCTTTTCAGTAACGCCGTGCTTCCTGCAATCTTATTCCTCTTCCATAAACGGGTACCTGTAGTCAACCGGCGGGTTCAAGTTTTCCTTGATGGTCCTGGGGCTTAACCACCGCATCATGTTGATCTTGGATCCTGCCTTATCGTTGGTGCCTGATGCCCTGGCACCGCCGAAAGGCTGTTGGGCAATAACTGCCCCGGTAGGCCTGTCGTTGATATAGAAATTCCCTGCTACGTGGGCAAGGCGCTTTTCAATTTCCACAATGGCCTTTCTGGACTGGGCAAACACCGCGCCTGTCAGCCCGTATACCGACGTGGTATCGCACAGGCCAAGAGTCCTGTCCAGATCCTGGTCCTTGTAAACGTAGATGGTGAGCACCGGGCCGAATATTTCTTCTTCCATGGTCTTGAAACGGGGATTGGTAGTTACTATTACAGTGGGTTCAATGAAGAATCCGGTGCTGTCATCGCAGTTTCCGCCGTAAATAATCTCTGCTTCAGAGGACTGTTTAGCGTAATCGATGTATGCCTTTATTGACCTAAAGGCCTGGGCGTCGATTACTGCCCCCATAAAGTTGGTGAAATCCTCTACATCGCCCATTTTGATGGTACTTACTTCTTGAACCAGTCTTTGCTTTACCTCAGGCCAGATACTTTCCGGTATGTATGCCCTGGATGCTGCCGAACATTTCTGGCCCTGGAACTCAAATGCCCCTCTTACCAGAGCGATCACCAGAGACTCTATGGCAGCTGATGGGTGGGCGAACACGAAGTCTTTTCCACCTGTTTCTCCTACCAGCCTGGGGTATGTCCTGTAATTTGGGAGGTTCTTGGCCACTGTGAGCCACATGGATTGGAAGGTGGCTGTTGAACCTGTGAAGTGCAGTCCGGCGAACCAGGGATTGGAGAAGGCAGCCTCTCCTACTACGCTTCCTGGGCCAGGGATGAAGTTGATTACTCCATCGGGAAGGCCTGCTTCTTGGAGGATCTTCATCACGTGGTATGAAGAATACACTGCTGATGAAGCAGGTTTCCAAATTACCACATTGCCTGCCATGGCCGGTGCGGTGGGGAGGTTCCCGGCAATAGATGTAAAGTTGAAGGGAGTTACTGCGAGAACGAACCCTTCAAGGGGCCTGTATTCCATGCGGTTCCACGAATCCCGGGTGGATTCAGGCTGTTCCCGGTAGATTTCGTTCATGAAATATGTGTTGAACTTGAGCATGTCGGCCAGCTCGCATGCCGAGTCAATTTCCGCCTGGTTTGCGGTTTTGCTTTGACACAGCATAGTGGCTGCGTTTATGGTGCTTCTATATGGCCCTGTGATCATCTCTGCTGCCTTCAGGAAAACAGATGCCCGATGTTCCCATGGCATAGATTCCCATTCCAGGCGTGCTGATAGGGCAGCGTCGATAGCGGCCCTCACTTCTTTTTCGGCGGCAATGTGGTATGTGCCGATTACGCAATCCTTCCTGTGAGGGATTATGCACTTTCCAGTTTTGCCGGTCGTGACTTCTTTGCCGCCTATGATCAGCGGAATCTCGATTTCCTGTGTTCTTAGTTCTGTGAGACGCGCCTTTAGCTGCGCTCGTTCCTTGGTGCCAGGCGCATAGGATAGCACTGGTTCATTTTCGGGCTTGGCTACTTTGAAGATAGAATTTGCCACAGTCTTCACCTCTTAGTTTGATGCTTGGTTCGCCCGAGTACCGTAAAGAAACTGTGTTTGCTCAATAGCCGGTAATTCCTTTACACAAGAACGGCTATTGCTCAGCCCCACTGCCGAATGAAGCCGAAAGGAACACTATAATTTGCGCCAAACCCGAAGCAAAGGCCAGGCAGGCGCTGATGGTTCAGTAATGGTTCACGCTCAACCTGGCTCGATTTTTAGAAAACTCATATTTGACCACTCTCCTTTCCAAACACGGGAGGCGTAACCGTTTCCAATTACACCCTATCGGCTTTGATGCCATACCCTTTGGCTCTAGGCATCAGAGCTCGGAGATGGGATCATGATTCATGTTTCTTTGTTCGGTACCCAGACTTGGATCGATGCTTAACTTGCCATATGGTTTCCACGCATTTCCGCTCACCGCGCATTGTGCCATACCATTCCATGGACTCCCGCTTGCTGCACACTGTGCCATACGGTTTCCACGAATTACTGGGTTTGTACCATATGGTTCAACACAGGCAATTCAATATGTTCTGGCTGTATTCCTTCTTTTCGAGCTCTCTGTTTTGCCGAGACATTTTGTTGGGACCTTTTGCTGAGGCACTCTGCTGAGACATAGTGTCCTTCGATGAGAAATTCGTGAAGAATGGCAGGTATAATAAGGCTACGATAGATTAGGATTTTGCTGTGAGAGAAGGGGGATGCCAGTGGCGAGGAAGAGACTTGGGTTAATCGTGAATCCTATTGCAGGCATGGGCGGTAAGGTGGGGCTCAAGGGGACTGATGGCATGGGCGTTTTGAAACGTGCCATTGAACTTGGGGCTCGTCCTGAAGCACCTAAGAGAACCATGGCTGCCCTTGAAGTGCTGGTGCCGATTAGGGACGATCTTGAAATTCTAACCTATCCGCAGGATATGGGTGAGAATCAAGCAAAGGCCCTGGGATTTAAGACTGTTATTATAGATCAGGTTGCCGGTAGCGGTAAGATCGCTGATGAACGCGGTTTTGCTAACAATGGTGAGGTTGCTAATGAAGGCGAGGTTGCTAATGAAGGTGAGGCTGCTAATGAAGGCGAGGTTGCTAACGAAGGTGAGGTTGCCGGTAGTCAAATAGGCCTGGCCAATACGACTTTCAAGGACACAGAAGACGCTGCCAGGAATATGCTTGAAGCCGGGGCCGACCTGATACTCTTTGCCGGAGGGGATGGGACTGCCCGTAACATATACAACGCAGTTGGGGACAAGGTCCCTGCCCTGGGAATTCCGGCAGGAGTCAAGATTCACTCGCCTGTATATGCTACCAATCCTCGGAACGCAGGGCAGCTGGCTGCGAAGTTCCTAAAAGGTGAGATAACGGCCGTTCGTGAATCTGAAGTGATGGATATTGATGAGGATGCTTTCCGGGAAGGCAGGGTCACCCCCAGGCTGTACGGGTATCTTCGAGTGCCCCACGAGGAACGGTTGATGCAGAATCTCAAGTCTGGCAGTGTCGAGAGTGAAACAGCTGCCCTCGATGGTATTGCTGATAGAATCACAGAAGAAATGGAGCCTGACGTGCTGTATATTATCGGGCCGGGGACCACGACCCGTCCGGTCATGGAGAAACTGGGACTCAAGGCCACTCTTCTCGGAGTTGACGTTGTTTTGGATGGGAAATTGGTAGTAGCTGATGCCGGCGAACAGGATTTGCTGCAATTGCTGAACTCGGTAGAAGGAGCCGGAGTTTCAGATGGGTTGGAACGAACCACAGGTGCGCCCATGGACGCTTGCGCCAGAGCCGGAGAAACTGAGGCTAATTCTACAGACACTTGCAGTGTGGCCGGAGGAACCGGAGGCGGGTATCGAGAATCTGCAGATGAATCGCTGGCCAGTGCCAGGCGTGCCCAGATCATCGTTACCATTATCGGAGGGCAAGGGTATGTTCTCGGGCGAGGAAATCAGCAGTTAAGCCCCGAAGTAATACGCAAGGTAGGCACTGATAACATCCGGATCATAGCCACCCGGGATAAACTCAATGCCCTGGATAGGCGCCCGCTTCTGGTAGATACAGGTGATGATGACTTGAACCGGGCACTGAGTGGCTATGTCAGGGTGCTTGTTAGTTACGACAGAGAGGTAATGTACCGGATTGGGTGAGTTTCTTCTTGGGTATTCGTACACGTATTGGACAAGCGGTTGAGGTTGTATATTGAGTTATGTATTGAGACGACAAATCGGGGAGGGGTTCCGTAATGAAAAGTGTTGAGATACTTCCGCTCCGCGAACAGGCCAAGATCAGAAACCGGTGGCTTAAACAACGGCTTGAGACGATTTTACCGGCTGTAATGGATCGCGAAGGATTCGACATGTGGATTATTGTGGCCCGAGAGTACAACGAGGATCCGGCTATCATGAGCCTCCTTCCGGAACCAATGATGTCGGCCCGAAGACGGACTATCCTTGTATTCTACAGAAGGCCCGGCGTTGATGCCAGTACTGAACCCGAGATGAAAATCGGACACGAAACAAAGGCGACAGCCAAAGCCGGAGCTACCGGAGCCAGCCTTGGAGCCGGATTCGGAGCCTCCGACAAGCCGGATGCAGTAGAAAGACTGACTATTGCCAGAGGCGGAGTGGTTTTGGCAGGCTTGTACCAGGCTGCATGGCCAGAAGCTGAACCTGATCAGTGGCAGGCACTTAAGCAAGTAGTGGAAGCAAGAGACCCAAAATCCATAGGGATCAATGTATCCGAAACCTTTGCCTTCGGCGATGGGCTGACCCATTCAGAGTACGTCAAACTCATGGAAATCCTCGGCCCCAAATATCGAGAGCGCACGCGTAGTGCCGAACGGCTGGCAGTTGGCTGGCTCGAGCAGCGCCTGCCTGATGAGATTCATACTTATTCAGGGGTTGTACGTATTTGCCATCAAATAGTGGCAGAGGCTTTTTCGCGCAAAGTGGTACTTCCAGGTGTTACCACACCGGCCGATGTTGCATGGTGGATGAGACAGCGTATGCATGACATGGACCTCAGGCCGTGGTTCCAGCCCAGCGTAGAGGCTCAGAGGTTTGGCATAGGATCTACCGATTCCGATTTGCCTATACTTCCGGGAGACCTTCTTCATTGCGACGTAGGGTTCTATTACCTGGGGCTTGCGAGCGATATCCAACAGAACGCATATGTTCTCAAACTCGATGAAAACACAGCACCGGCAGGGTTGGTATCTGCTCTGGCTACGGGAAATCGCATGCAGGATATTGTCATGGGACAGATGGCCAGAGGGCGGACAGGAAATGAAATCTTGCGGGACTCACTCGCTCAAGCAAAGGCTGAAGGAATAAAGGGAAGCGTGTATTGCCATCCAATTGGGTATCATGGACATGCAGCAGGCCCGACAATTGGATTGTGGGATCAGCAGCAAGGTGTACCCGGCAAGGGAGACTACGAGCTATTTGACGATACCTGCCATTCCCTGGAGTTGAATATCCGCCAGGCCATACCCGAGTGGAACGGACAGGAAGTTCGCATGGCTCTGGAAGAAGATATCGTCTACACCGGCGGGAAAGTACATCTGCTGGATGCCAGGCAAGAGCGGCTGCATCTCATATAGCCCAAAATAGCAGCTAGCATAAGCAATGAATGAAGCCTTTTTCGCCAAAACACAGTTACCTTTCAATAGAGTCATTCTGTTACTGTGAGGTTTGTAACTCGAGCTGAAAAAGCGCCGTTCCCTGGACAGCTATGGCTGATCGTAAGTATTGAATGCAGATCCAGATGGAGTGTTTCACAGATCGAATTGTCTCGACTGAAGGGAAAGCCTGGTTCACGACTACGGCGGAACGTATCACCGGCTGAACGTTATGGCAGTTTTGTGGCAAAGCCGCCTGTATCTTCACCCGGAAACATAAATCCGGGAAGTTGTACGAATGACTATGTAGGCAGCCGTTGGGCACTAAGGATAGTAGTTGGATGAATTATGTCTGTTCCTAAGCCGGGTAGTGTCAAGAGCACCCCTGGCCATTAGGGACCATTAATATATGGAGACAGCACCCGATTATGATGATAATGAAAATCAGACAAAAGTCTAGGGCATATAGGGCCTCAAAGGCCATTGGAATTTCGAGGACTCCCGGTACTCGCGGAGTCTGCGGTACTTTTGGGACTCCAGGCATTTCTGGAACTGCAAGTATTTCTGGGACTGCAAGTACTTCTGGGACTGCAAGTACTTCTGGGACTCCGAGTGCTTCTGGGATTACCGGCACTCCCGGTATTTCCATTGCCAGGCTTGCTGCAGCATCTCTTATCCTTCCTATTGTGTTTTTCCTTGCTCTGTTCGGTGATCAAATAGGTTATGCACAGCCTTCGTACAAGTTCTCTGATGTAGAAACCCACTGGGCCCGGCCTGTAATCGAGGAAATGACTCAAATAGAAGTAATCAACGGCTACTGCGACGGCACTTTCAGGCCTGACAGATATGTGACCAGGGAAGAAGCAATAAAGATGATATGCTGCGCTTTTCCAGAGGCGTTAGATTTGCTGAATAACTCTAAGCCGTTGGTGTTCAAACCCGACTATCCTGACATTCATAAGAGGTGGAGTACGAATTACCTAATAGCAGTGACCGGTCTTGTGAATGGGTACTCTGACCTCACATTCAGGCCTGCTGACCCCATGATCAGGTTGGACGCAGCCGTTTTGCTACTCAAGGCCAAGTTCCTCCAGGAGCCGGTGATTTCAAAGGACGACCCGGAAAGCGCTTCACTTCTGTTCATCCCTAAACCTGGTGATGACTCGGTGGAACGGATCAGAAAATCTTCTGAGGCCAGGGCCTTAGGTACCGGAGATGATTGGAACGATACTATCAACCTGTACAACGCCATGGCTATGCTGGTGGAAGCAGGAATTGTGAAAGGGTATGACGGGGGCAAGATGGGGTGGGGCAGCCCGGTTACCAGGGCCGAATTGTGTACCCTGGTTAAGCGGGTGTTGGAGTACAATCCGCCTACTTCAGGTACATATGTAGGTCTGAACCTATCGTCTGGCCGGACTGTCCATGTTGCAAAAGACCATGAGACAGACACGTCGAAGGACACCTCAACGGACACTTCAAAGGGCATCCCAAAGGATACCAACACTCCAAAGGACATTTCAAACGCCGTTTCTGAGCTGGGGTCTTTTTACAGGGACCGGTATATTGATCCGTATCAACGGGCAAAGACAATCTATGATGCCGTTTCCATGAATTTTGCTTACGATTACTCGTCGTATCTTAGTGGTGAATACAAGAGTCAGGAATATGCAGACGTCATTAGACGTGGGAACGGAGTGTGCGCTGGTATTGCCCGGGTATACGTGGTTGTTGCCAGGGCTGCAGGGCTTGACGCAGAAGTGGTTTCGGGCTGGGGTATGAATCCTGCCATATCAGGGCCTCACGCTTGGGTTAGGCTCAGAATCAAGGATAGGGTCATAGAATGTGATCCTACCTGGGGAATGTCAGGCAAGAGATTCTTCGACAACTTCGATGAATACAGGGCTGCCGGAGATTATGACTGGCTAGAAGGTATGTAGAAGAAGATAAAACTTCTGTCAAATGGGCGTCAGCCAGACAGGAATTATCTGTATCTTTAAAGAAAACCTCCACGAACGACTCTATGAAAGGCTTCAGCAAAATCCCTAGACAGACTGGAGGGTTAGATAATGGATGAGACTGTTGTTAGACGAGAACTCATGAAGTCGGGTTTTATTAAGGGGCCTATCCCATCAGACCAGAATAAAGGCCTTCCTCAACCTCCTTTCGAGAAACCGCATGATGAGAAATTGGCAGTTGTCGATCTTCCGGAGGTGGACCCCGGGATCATAAAGAAGACAGGTCTCTTTGATTGCATGGCTGATAGGCGGAGCAGGCGGAAATTCACAGGAGCCCCACTGTCCCTAGCCGAATTGTCCTTCTTGCTTTGGGCCACCCAAGGCGTGCGGGAAGTTATTCCTGGACGGACCTTCCGAACAGTACCATCAGCAGGGTCAAGGCATCCGTACGAAACCTACCTGGTAATCAGAAATGTTGACGGTCTTATGCCCGGGCTTTACCGGTATCTGGCTCTTTCCCACAAACTTGAGGCCATCAATGCACGTACTAATTTGACTGATGAAGTCGTAAGGTTGTCAGGAAACGTCAAGTGGATGAGTCAAGCAGCGGCATTTTTCATATGGGCTGCGAACGCCTACAGGTGTGAGTGGCGGTACCATCGTGAGGCAGCCAGGGTCATGCTCATCGACGCAGGCCATATCTGCCAGAACATGTACCTTGCAGCAGAAGCAATCGGGTGTGGGACGTGCGGAATAGGAGCCTATAACCAAGAAGGCATGGATTCACTGCTTGGGCTCGGCGGCATAGACGAGTACGTTGTCTACTTCGTCCCGGTAGGCAAACGGGGACGGTCCTAATTTTTCATCTATTGGGGCCGAAGACGTGCAGTTAGACATGAGCTGAAACACGGGGACTGTCCCAACGTTTCACGGTGAAGAAAATACCATGTCAGAGAATGATGCATCGCAGGACGGTACAGGTGTGACTTAGAAATGGCCAGAACAGCGGAACAGTAGCGCAGGAGACCGGCATGTTCGGTGGAACCGGCAAGCCCGGCAGATTCGGTAAAACATGCAAACCCGGTAGAACAGGCAGAACGAGAGCCGGCAGAACAAGCAGCTATTTGCATTTGTATACTATGTCAGAGACTATCAGGATGCCAGGGGGGACATGACATTGGACATTATTAAGAATTGGATCATTCAACATCAGGATGAGCTAACGGCGATATCCGACAAGATTTGGAGCTACGCAGAATTAGGGCTAGTTGAGCACAAGTCTGCTGCGCTTCAGGCTGAGTACCTAGAATCCCACGGATTCCGTATCTGCATGGGAGTGAGTGGCATGGACACTGCTTTTGTGGCAGAGTGGAACAGCGGCAGGCGCGCCGGTGTATCGGCCGATCCGAGTGTCATCAGGCCTGTCATCGCATTCCTTGGCGAATACGATGCCTTGCCAGGGGTTTCAAACAAGCCAATACCCGCCAAGGAGCCGGTACAAGAAGGTGCTCCGGGCCACGGGTGCGGCCACAACCTTCTGGGAGTTGCATCAATGGGAGCAGCCATAGCACTGAAAGAAGTTGCTAGGGCCCAGGGGTTAAGCGGAACAATCCGCTACTACGGCTGTCCGGCAGAGGAGAGTTCTTTCGGGAAGACCTGGATGGTCCGGGATGGGATTTTCGATGACGTGGATATTGCACTTACCTGGCATCCGGGAAATGTCAACCGGACCAGCAATTCCACCAGTTTAGCCGACCTTGTCTATAAATTTGATTTCTACGGCAAGACGGCCCACGCCGCAGGAGATCCCTGGAACGGCAGGAGCGCCCTTGATGGAGTTGAACTTATGCATGCAGGTATCGAGCGTATGCGTGAGCACATGAGGCCCGAGAACAGAGTTCACTATGTGATCACCCACGGCGGCGGCGCTCCCAACGTGGTGCCCGAATATGCCCAGACCTTTTTCGACATCAGGGCCGGCAATCTGGAAGAATTGGACAAAATGTACAGCTGGGTTCATGATATAGGGCAGGGAGCTGCCATGATGACCCAGACGAAATTCGTACCAAGGTTTCTGGGGGCAGCCGCCAACGTCATTCCTAACAGAGTCATTACCCGGGTCTTCTGCCAGGTAATGACTGAACTTGGTGCCCCCGAGTGGACAGACGATGAATTGGAGTTTGCCTCGAAAATGCAGAGTGATCTTGGCACTGATGCTCTGCAAAATAGCCTGGCCAGGCTTGGAGACGAAGCCTCATTGCTGGGTCAAACCAGGATTTGCGATGTGGTTTTTCCAGAGGAAGAGTTTATTGCCCAGGGGAAGGGTTCTACCGACGTAGGAGATGTATCGTGGGTCGTTCCTACAGGCCAGTTTAACACGGCCTGCTATGTGCTTGGCTCGCCTGGACACAGCTGGGCAGTTACATCCTGTTGCGGTATGAGCATAGGCCATAAAGGAATGATATTCGCTGCCAAAATCCTAGGTATCGCAGGGGGCAGGTTTATGACTGATGAGAGCCTCAGGGAAGAGGCCAAAGCAGAATGGAAAAAGCGGCTTGATGGCAGGACATACAGGACACCGGTGCCACCCGATATCAAGAAACCGCCCCTGCCATTCGAGTGACACACGGGGAGAAAGACGGGGACGGTCCTAAGTTTTCATCTTGTTTGGGCCAAACGTGCAGTTAAACATGAACTGAAATGCGGGGACGGTCCCAATTTTTCACCCTACTGTGGCGGAAGACGTGCAGATACAGCGACTGAAACAGGGGGACAGTCGTAATTCTCCGTTCTTGAAACAAAGAATTGAGGGCCGTCCCCGACCTTTTGTATTTCCGATCCTTTTCGGAACTTGTGAAGAAACCAGACGTCTATGAGATGGCAGTGGTTTCCATCAACATGGGAGCCCTTGGACCAGTTTCCTACAGACACACGTTTTTATGGAATCGAGTGTATTTGCTCGTGGACGGAGGTATGTGTGATGCAATGCCGTATTCCAAAACATAAGTCTACCGGTACAGTTAGTACTTGTTTTACCAGGGTGTGGCAAGCATGGCATGGGAGTTTCACTTCGTGCATGGTTGAACCTGCTGGTTCAATCCGTCCTACCACGGTGTGCCAAACACGGCATGCAAGACTGCCAGGCCGTGAGCACCAGAAGGCTGCCGGCGCGGGTTTCGGTATGGCCGTAATTATGGTTTTGGCCCTGGCATTGGTATTCGCCTCAGGCTGTTTCCACCGCGAAGTTCTTGACAGCCCGAGTAGTCACCTTTTCGATGCAAGAGAGGTTGACGTAGAAGATGAAATCGCCGGCCTGACAGTAGAGGAGATCTCGGATTTCCGTGAGCGCCCCGGCGAGGAACAAGAATACTCTGTACGCGTAAGGTTCTCAGGGGAAGTGACCATTTCCGGGAAATATGTATTCTCCCAAGTAGACGACCGTTCTGCACCCAATACCCAGTCCAACCCGATTGTATTTTTCCCTGACGATGAAAGTGTGGCAAAACTGCCGTGGCTTAAAACTGACTCGCGGACTCCATCCTTCGTTCTCCTGGACGTTGAAAAAATCAGGGTTTTTGGATGGCCCGGAGACATTGGGAAGGCAACCATCACAATTAAAGACTATTGCATAAACTTCTTTCCCTCGTGCGAAGGCGTAAACAGCGCAAAACTTATGTGCGTAGTCCTTTGCGAAGTTGACAAGGATATGTATGCAGCCGGGCGCCGGGCCTTTTCAGGCGGCAGCGTAGGCGGTGTTTACTATGTAACCGAACCATATACTTCTTACTCCCTGCGTCAGGAAGCCGCAGTTTGCCCTGACGGTAACAGTTTTCTAGTGACAGTAAAGAACGACGACGGGGTTCATGTGTGGGTATTGACTCTATCAGAGCATTGGAGATACCCGACTGTGTTTTTCTCAGCGCAAGAGGCTTGGGCCAACGGCCGCAATATCTTGCTTCCCCTTGGATGGACGACAGACGAAACTTGTTTGTTTGTGGTAGGCTACGACCAAATAGATGGCCTCCATGCAGGGGAAAGAGGTGTGAGCATAAGGCAGGGGACCCTTGGTAAGGACAATGCTGAGGAGGCCGGGTTTGTCTCTCTCGAAAATGGCATTTTGCACTCGGCATGGTATAGAAACGGATCAGACAAAGCGTATTTCCACGCTTCAGAGGTTATCTGGGAGTATGATGTGAAAAGCCAGACGCTGGAGGCCTTGAAACAGGACCTTCCACCAGACGACAGCCCGCTTGTGAACCCATTGTTTTCCCCTTCCGGTGAGTTTCTCATATATGGCAGCTATGGTGACAATCGCAATGCTGATAAGCCCGGTGGCGGTGAGCTCGGAGTTTACCTGGTGGATTTGAAAACCGGTGATGAAACTGTAATATTGCCTGTTGGAGACACCTTCAGCTTTTATCCTCGGTGGTCGCCTGATGGCAATTGGATTTCAGCCTACACGGCTTCCAGGAATGGCCATGTCTCGAGCCCGGACTCTTGGATATACGATTATGATATTTATTCGGGAACAGACGGCCCGGCCGGCGTTGCCCGGAGTCTGACCGTCCGAAACGTAAAGACCGACAAGACCTGGACCGCGGAAGTAGAAGATAAGCTAATCTTTGCTGCTACTTGGTCAGTTGATTCAGAGAAGGTGTACTTCATGACAGGCGAAGCAGGGCCGGTAGGGGCGAGCGGGCCGAGAATGAATTATGACAGCCTGTATTTCCTGGATGTCAATAATGGAACTGTGGGCCAGGCTGCCGGCTTTAGCGTGCTAACTGAGCTTATAAGTGAATCCCAGGGTCCATTACAGCACGTATATCCTGTGGGCGGGACCAAAGACTGCTTCATTTTAAACGTTATGGCAGGAGGACACGAATCCCACGATTCGGTATGGTGCGCAGGCAAAGACATTCCTCTTTCCAAGATGTGCGATGGCGAATGGATAGCACCTTTTGGTGTGGCAAATTGCGGGGGCACAATGGCAGGGTTTGTCAAACAGGATCAAGGATATTCTTTCTGGAAAGTCGATGCCGGCGGCCCCGAGCAACTAAGCCGGAATGTTAGCCCTGGACGGCCTTTTACACGTATGGAGTTGTTGGGTTGGTCTAGGATTACGCGATCCGGTTCTGGAGAAGCCAGCACCGGCGATGAGTTTCGTTTCTACAGGGTCTGCGGAATTGGTTCTGACTACAACGCTGGCACGTCCGAAATTATATGGTAAACGGAATGGGGAGGACATTCAAAATGAGTACCTGGCTGGTTAATTGCAGACTAATTGACGGTACCGGAAGTCGTCCAAAAGAAAACATGGCAATCGAGATACAGGGCCCTAAGATTCGCAGAATTGTTCCTGGAAACGTGTTCGGCGGAGATGAGACAAAGGCTGGCCCAGGGGATCAAGTCGTTGATCTAGGCGGCAAGACAGTAATACCCGGCTTGTGGGACAGTCACATGCACCTTACGTTCTTCATCAATACACGGCAAGACTTTGCACGCATTCCTGACCTTACCCTTCGGGGTGCACGCCGGGCCATGCAATTCCTTGCCGGGGGAGTCACTTCTTGCAGGGTTTTGGGTGATGAATCAGGCGTGGATTTTGCTCTGAGGGACATGATCGCCGACGGCGAATTTCCAGGCCCGCGGCTGTTCATTTCAGGCGAACCTGTTACTACCACAGGCGGGCATGCCCACGATAGCTCAGGCATAGAGTGCGATGGCCATTATGAAGTCCGCCGTGCAGTCAGGCAGCAGCTCAAGCGCGGGGTTGATTTCATTAAGATTATGATGACCGGTGGAATAATGGGAGCCCATGAAGGTTTTGGAAACACCCAGATGACGCCTGACGAAGTACGCGCTGCCACTGAAGTGGCCCATTTCGCAGGTAAGCACGTTGCGGCGCACACAGGAGGAGCCGAGGGTGTAGAGATGGCCATTAAGAACGGGGTAGACACAGTTGAGCATTGCTATGCCCTTGACGAGAGGGTTGTTGACATGCTGGCCGAATCCAATACCTTGTGCGTTCCTACACTGGTGGTTACAGACTCAATACCTCTCTATCGTGCTACAGGTGCCCCGGAATTTGCCCTGAGCAAACTGAAAATCGCCCAGGAGTACCACCGGCGAGGCTTTCAGTATGTGGTCAAAGCTGGCGCCAAGTTTGCAGTCGGATCTGACCTGCCGTCGGCAAGAGTCAACGAGGTGGTGGCAACCATCAGAGAAATGGAGATTATGGTTGAACTAGGGGCTCATCCTATGTCTGTGATTATGGCTGCCACAAAGGTCCCGGCTGAACAGTGCGGGCTTATCGATGAAGTTGGTACCCTGGAGGAAGGCAAGTTTGCAGATTTGGTTGTGGTAGATGGATGCCCGTGTGAGAACATGAAGGTTCTAGAGAATCCGGTTTCAGTCATGAAGGACGGCCGGTGGGTTAGGATTACAAAGGATGCAGAAACGCCGGACCTTGGGGCTTGGTGATATTTGATGGCATCGGGTGGCATTCGGTGGCATTCGGGAGAACTCGTATCGTTTGGCACAGGATGCCAGGCTACCGGGCTACCCTGGAGCTAACCTTCGGCCATTGCATTGTCCTGTATTGTGAGTCGCTTCTGACCTGAACGCACGACCGGTAGGATGTTGGAATAAACTGCAGGCCGGCAGAGCAAATGCACTGTCAACCTGCAGTTTGGTTTTTCGTGCCGCTCCGCCTTGAAAAATTGAGTGAAAAATTGGGACAGTCCCCGCATTTCATGTAGAATCGTCTTTTTTGGCCTGTCTACCTCGGTGAAACGCCAGAACCGTCCCAGCGTTTCACCGGCCCTGTACCAGGCATTTTCGTTCGGGTTCGAGTGAAAAATTAGGACCGTCCCCGGTTTTCGCCGTCGCGTTCGAGGACGAGGTAATAGCATATTACTTGCAGGGCAAACAGCGTGATAACTGTTATCCATGCCCAGGTGCTGCTCATTTTGTACATTACGCCGCCGATTACGCCGCCAACAGCCATGCCTGCTGAGGTAGCTCCTGTACCAAAACCGTCCCAGGTTGCCCGGTATTCTTCGTCAACTGCTTCCATATTGATTGCCATTACAGCAGGTGACGATATGTTAGCTATCATAGAGATCAGCATTAGCAAGGTATAGATCTGCCACAGTGCATTTGTCCACAAGACTGACAACATGAGTATTGGGAAAATGGTTCCTGTACTCAAGATGATGCCCCGCCTGCCTTTTAGGTCTGCTATTCTGCCTCCAATCAGCATTACCAAAGCCGTTCCCAGGCTTGAGATAACGCTCAGGCCGGCTATTGCCTGATAAGCTGAAGAAAACTTATCCATGACGGTGAACGGCAAGAGAATATTGGTGGCACCGTTGGCAAGTCCGTTGGCTAGAAATGCTACGAGTAGGAGTACAAGGCGCCTGCTGTCAGAGTGCTGAAACATCTCCTGCCCTGCCGCGGCAAAGGACTTTATTGAATATCCCTTGGTTCGCTGCTGATGAGGGCTGGGGACACTTTGATAGTCTTCTCCCGAAGCAGACGGTGTTCTGTCAATATCGTTTACAGGTTGTTTCAGCGGGACAGCCAGGAATATAGCTAATGCAGCCAGAACCAGAGCCAGAATAAGCGGCGGCCTTACACCGTATTGGTCGGCCAGGAATCCAGCCGCCAGGGGAGATACTACACTGGCAATCAAGGACATAGTCTGATATATGCCCAGTGTTGTTGCACGACTTTCTTTTACAGTATAAGCAGCGATGAATGCAGTCCGGGCAGGGCTTTGTATAATTGAAAGGCCCCGTACCAGCGATACCATGACCAGCCCTACGAAACTCCGTGTAGAGAGTAATAGGACTATGACCGCGCAGCGCAAGAGCTGCCCTGCTGTATACATGTTCTTGCGCCCCAGCCTGTCTGCAAGAATTCCTCCGGCTGCAGCCACAACGGCTGAAGTCAATTGCAGGACAAAGTTGAGCCATCCCTGGGTTACCGATTCATACCCGAGGTTTTTGTACCATGGTGCCAGCAGCGACACAAAAAGCCCTACTGCCAGGGTTTCAACCATAGTGATAACCATTAGCCTTCGCATTCCTGCTTCCATGTTGTCCCAGAATGCCTGAAGTTTCTGTATGGGATTGACCGGTTCAGTGCGAGTAGCCATTCAATCTCCTCCTCAATCTCTGCTCAACAGGCGAAACCGATAAGTACAGATGATACTTCTCCTAAAACCAAGCCGGTCTCTATGGAAAATACTCAGGATGCATTTAAGATAATACACACAAATATTGAAAAAGTAAATGGGGTTATTAAATAATTTAATAAGCCTCAGTGATTGTCGAAGAAAGTATTGAAGGATGAAAACGTTATTTCAAGGCCGGGAACGTTACCTCTACTGCCTACTTAATGGCAGTTGAGCAGTAGAAATAATTATCCTGGAAGAAATAGAGTTTACAGATTCTCTAGGCCAGGATGCCCCGGCCATTCGATGACTCTGCCGGGTTTTCAATCAGCCACCAGATCAGCCACCGGATCAGCCACCAACTTTTAGCCTTCAGGCTGGGCATCTGTTATGAGATTGTGCGTATCTAGGCTGGATGCTATGATCTTCCAAGGATCATGTCGATTATGCGGGAGCGAACAGCTTATGGGGGATTACAGGAAACGGACTGGCCATTACCGCATTTTTGTGGTTGAAGATGATTTGAAAATGGCACAGTTAATATGCAAGTACTTAGAGAAGTATGGGTATTCTGCGTCAAGGGCCACACGGTTTGACGATCTGAAGTCAGAGTTTTTTGCCGTATCACCCCACCTGGTGTTGTTGGACATAAACCTCCCCTATATGGACGGCTTCTACTGGTGCAGGCAAATTCGGACTGTGTCAAACGTTCCCGTAATCTTCATCTCGGCAAGAACAGACGATCTTGATCAAATACGAGCCATTGAAAATGGCGGCGATGATTATATTACCAAGCCGTTTAACGCTGAGATAATGATAGCCAAGATCAGGAGCACATTAAGAAGGGTATACGGAGAGTACTCGGTTCAGCAGTTTGGCTCTGCTGATGTTGTAGAGCTTGCCGGGCTCTACATTCACCGCAGCGAATGTGTACTTGAGTATGACGGTAAAAGGGTTGTTTTGACACCTAAGGAAATGAGGCTACTTGAACTAATGGTGTCGAAAGCTGAGTCTTTGGTTTCAAGAGATGAACTCCTTGAAGAGTTATGGGATGATGTTGATTTTGTTGATGACAATACCTTGTCGGTGAATGTGGCAAGGGTAAGAAAGAAACTTGAGGAAGTGGGCATCATAGATGCCATTTCTACTGTGAGGGGCCATGGCTACCGGTTAACTGCAACGTGGAGGGAGCGACGTCAGCGTTGAGATTTCGTGATTACCTGGCTGACCGGGCCTTATTCCTAGTAGTGTACGTTTGCGGTGTTTCCCTGGCTCTTCTTACTGTGTGGCTGGAGCCGGCAGCATCGGGTGTTCGTATCAAAGGGGGCACTTTGGCCTACGCCATGGTTCTTTCCGTGGTTCTGCTATTTGCAGCCCTGGTTTTTGATTACCGGCGAAAAGCTCCGTTTCTGTATCAGATCGGCCGGGCTGTTGAGTCTGACGGTTCAATCGAGGATGTAGTATCTATTACAGACCCTGTATCAAGGCAAGAGCAGGAGCTTACCAGGATTTTGCACAGCCTTTGCCGTAAGTATCAAGGCGAACTGGCATGTTCTCGCCGGAACAACGAGTTTAGACAGCATCTTTCTGATCGCTGGGTACATTACATGAAAACCCCTGTCTCAGTAATCGAACTTCTGATCCGGCAAGGGGAAGAAATCACCGGTGTGGAAGCGGCAAAGGGCCTCTTGGGCAGCATAGGCGAGGAAAACCAACGTTTGGCTGAGCGACTGGGGCTATTTCTCAATTCTGTAAGACTTGATAGGTTTGAAGAAGACCTTCGTATTGAAACAGTAGCTATTCTGCAGCTGTCCAGGGACGTTTTGAATTCCCATAAGAAGGAACTTATCCGTTATTCGATTTTCCCCAGAATCGAATGTGAAGATGCGGAGGTATGGGTGCCGACTGATAGAAAATGGATGAAGTTTGTTATCGATCAGATAGTGTCCAATGCTATCNNAGACAACGTGGGGCGCCATAGACAGGCCCAGCAGAAATCTGGTAGTCACGTCTGAGAACAAAGGTGATACCTGCATTCTTTCGATTAAGGACCAGGGAGTAGGTATTCCGCCTGAGGATATTCCTCGGGTTTTTGATCCGTTTTTCACAGGATTCAACGGGCGTCTGGTTCCCGAATCCACAGGTATGGGACTGTATCTTGCCCGCCGGGTGATAGGCCGACTAGGGCACAGAATTTCGATAGAGTCCAAGGTAGGCGAGGGAACCACGGTTACAGTCACGTTCCTTCTTGATTCTGTGACCGAGGGTGTTATGGAGAGGTCGAAGGGGTAGAGTTACGTCATTCTTTCAAAATCGTAAGGTTCAGCACTCTCATTGAAAGGGTAATCGATAGGAACGTTTCTTCCTCCCTATTATGCTTTATTTAAGGGATTAGAATCATATGGATTCTGCCACTCTAGCGGGATTAATGGTTCATAGAAGTCCTATCTGGTTCCGGTGAGGGAGGAATTGACTGATGGCAGTTGTTAAAGTGCAAGGGCTTACCAAAGTCTATGGCTCGAAGAAAAGCAGTGCTGCTACCCGGGCGCTTAGCAATGTAAGTTTCGAGATTCAGGAAGGTGAGTTTCTCGGGATCATGGGCCCGTCAGGCAGTGGCAAGACAACCCTGCTAAATCTTCTGGCATCTCTGGATGTGCCTACATCAGGGGAGATTGAGATAGGCAATATCAATCCGGCGAAGTTCCGGGACGAAGAGATGGCCCTTTTCAGAAGAAGAAACATCGGGTTCGTTTTTCAGGATTTCAACCTCCTGTATACCCTCTCAGTGAAGGAAAACATCATTTTGCCGTTGGCTCTTGATAATGTTTCACCTGATGAGATCGAGAGGCGAGTGAGCGAAGTGGCGGCGCAGCTTGGGATAACAAGAATTCTCGATAAGCGGGTTTTTGAGATCTCCCAGGGTGAGCAGCAGCGTACGGCTATCGCCAGAGCCATTATCAACAGGCCGGGCGTGGTTTTGGCCGATGAACCTACCGGGAATCTTGATTCAAAGGCAGCCAATGATGTAATGAAGACTTTCAGCAGCCTGAACCAGAATCAAGGCATTACGGTATTAATGGTAACCCACGACCCATTTGCTGCCAGCTTCTGCAAAAGGATATTGTTCTTGAAAGACGGCAGGATTTTCTCAGAACTCAGGCGTGGCGATGGAAGGCAAGGGTTCTTCCAGCAGATTATTGACGCCCTTGGCGTGATGGGAGGGACCTTCGATGACACTTACCCATCTTATTTCTAAGAATATAAAGGGCTTGCGGTACAAGTACATTACGTTTCTTCTGAGCAGTATCCTTTCGGTCACGATTTTCTATCTCTTTGCGTCTTTTGTCATGCATCCAAATGTGGCGTATGGCTACCAATTACACGCAGAGAGAGTTTAGAAGGGCCTTGTATTCTGCGAAGTGACATTGTTGCCTTTTCCTTTTTCTTTGTTTGGTACTCAAGTTCTGCATTTATCAGATCACGGTCCAGGGAATTTGGCCTGGTAACTTTACTGGGAGCATCCAGAAACCAACTGGGTAAGATGATTTTCAGTGAAAGCATGTTGTTAGGTGAAGCTGCGATTGGAGCGGGGATTTTCATTGGCACACTGCTCTTAAGGCTTTTTCTTTCGGCTATGAGCGTAATGCTCCAAGTAGATTCGCCTATTCAGTTCGCCTTGGTACCTCAGGCAATTGCCCTTACCTTCGTAGGCTATTCAGTTCTTTTCGCTGTTGTAGCGATTATAAATATCTGTACGTTAAAGGCGGGCCACATAATTCAGATGGTCAAGGAATCACAAAAGGCAAAGAAGCCCCCGGCTTTTTCACCGGTGCTCGGCATCCTGTCAGTGTTATGTCTTGGGGTAGGTTACTATTTTGCCTGGACCACAGAGGGGACTACAGTGGTCGCGAGAATACTGCCTGTGACAGGCATTGTTTCGGTGGGTACTTACTTTTTGTTCACCCAGATCAGTACATGTGTGCTTAGATTCCTGCGGGGGAATAAGGGTTTGTACTACCAGAACATCAATCTTCTTACTGTGGCCGAGTTGGGGTTCAAGATACAGGACAATGCCAGGGTGCTCTGTGCAACGACGATTTTGAGTGCCGTTGTAATAACTTCAGTGGGTACTCTCAATATCGGCAGCCAGCTGCTGGTTGAGATGAGAGAAACCCAGTATCCCCGGGCCCTCAGTGTAGCTATCCGGGGTATCGCTTCGCCTTCGCAATTGGCTGAGGAGATAACGCGCGAGCTCCAATCTGATGGATTGAAGGTAGAGTCTAGGCTGGTTCTTCCAGGGGTTATGTTTGAGTATAAAGAGAGCGGGATCTATCCTGTTCCTCTGATATGTGAGGAAGGCTACAACGAATGGGCGATCCAAAACGACGCTCCTGATCTTGACGTCTTGCCAGGCCATGGAGTGTGGGTTAGGGAGTATCCACGGAGTTCTGAGTATCCCACTACAGTTTGGGGACACCTTGAGTCCCGGTCTCCTTTTGGAGGGGAAGATCCTGACAAGGATAACATGAGTCTTGTAGTCGATGGCGAAGTACTAATGCCTATCATGAATGTGCCGTACTCTCGGATTCTCGTAATTGACTCAGATGAGATGCAAACGCTTCTTGAGTTGGCAGCACCCAAAGACAATCTGCTACTTGCGAGTTACGAGATTAGCAATTGGACGCGGTCTTTTGACGCAGTGAAGAGGATAAGAGCATCTTTGAACAAACAAGCAGAGCAATCGGGTTTCGAGATACTTGATTTCTCATCCCGGGTTGAGCCGTACCAAGAGACCAGGCAAACCAGAAGCCTTACTATGTTTCTTGCCCTGTTTGTCACTGTACTGTTCTCACTGGGTACTGGCAGTATGTTGCATTTCAGGCTTTTCACAGACCTGGAAGCGGACCGGGCGAGATTTCTATCAATGAGGCGTCTTGGATTATCATGGCACGACATCAAATCCATAGTAACAAGGCAGGCGGCCATGCTGTTCTTCGCTCCTTTCGCAGTGGGAATTATCCACAGCGTGTTTGCCTTCAAGGCTCTGTCAGGCTGTATTGTGTTGGATGGCTCTGTCGCCGAGTCGGTGATTGTACCGCTGACTGCACGGTATGCGGCAGCACCTATTGGGATATTCCTGGCGCTTCAGGCTGCGTACTTCCTGATTTCCAGAAAGGCATATGTGGGTGCTATAGTATCGGGAGAAGGAGACCGGCACTGATATTGATTGCTGCCAGGCCAGGCGCCCTCTTAGGCTACTTTACTACCAAAGAGAGATATTCGCTGAAACAAAGCACTGCCTGTATTGAGCCAATCTTATCTCTTGCGTGTCACTCGCCCGTTCCCTGTTGTATACACCCACTTGCAGCCACTGTGTTGGCCAATCTTGTCTTTTCTGAGTATCACCGGTGGGTGATATGATTAAGGTAGGGTGTGTGGTTGAACGCCAAAGGGGGGTCTGTGATGAGGTTATGGAGCATCAGAGTTCCGGTAGCTTCCACTATAATATTGGTCTTGCTTGTGACTATGTTCTCCGGATTGGTTTTGCCAGGATGTGCGCCGAAACAGCCGGCTGAGCCGCTGAAAACCCAGGAGGAGCTGGAAGGCATGGCCAAGGAGTTCGTCCTCGCGCTAGCCGAAGGAAATTACGAGGACGCCCGCAAGGAATTTGACAAGAAAATGGCTGCAGCTGCACCTGCCGCCAAATTGAGTGAGCTTTGGACAGGGATAGTATCCCAGGCAAGCGATTGGCAGAAGATTACCGGCACCAGATTTGCCGAAGAGTCCGGGTATCGCGTTGTCTATGTTACCGGCCTGTTCGAGAAAGGTTCTCTTGATATCAAGGTGGTTTTCGACAAACAAGGCAAGATTTCTGGTTTGTGGCTTGGGACCCTGGAGTCCAGTGAGTACAAAGCTCCAGGTTACGCCGGCCAGTCCCTATTTACGGAAGAAGAAGTTGTGGTTGGTGCAGGAAAGTGGGCTCTTCCAGGCACTTTGTCGATGCCCGCTGGCATTGCAGCCGGTGATAGGGTTCCGGCAGTAGTCTTGGTTCACGGCTCAGGCCCAAATGACCGGGATGAGACTATTGGCCCAAACAAGCCTTTCAAGGATTTGGCATGGGGATTGGCTTCAAGAGGTATTGCGGTGCTTCGATATGAAAAGCGAACCAGGGAACATGGGGTTGAATTCGCCCAGGATACCACTGAAGCCAGGAACATCACTGTCAAGGAAGAGACTATCGATGATGCTGTACTGGCCGTGAGACTTCTCAAGAACGTAGAAGAAATTGACCCTGACAGGATATTTGTTGTTGGACACAGCCTTGGCGCTACTGTAGGGCCGAGAATAGCAGAAGCATCTATACGTATTGCAGGCCTTGTGATGATGGCACCTACAAGCAGAAACCTGGTTGACCTGATTCCTGAGCAAATCGAGTATTTGGCTAACCTGGATGGAAATGTAGATGAGAGCGAGTCAAAGCAAATTCAGGAAGTCAGGGCAGCGGTTGAGACAATCAACTCAGGAAGGCTAAAAGAAGGGGAAATGGTTCTTGGTGCTCCTAAATCCTATTGGGATGATCTGGCCGCCCACAATCAGGTCGAGGTTGCCAAACAGTTGACCCTACCAATCCTCATATTGCAGGGAGAACGCGACTATCAGGTTACCATGGTTGATCTTAATGGATGGAAAACAGCGTTATCCGGCAAGTCAAATGTTTCGATAAAGACATACCCGGATCTGAACCACCTGTTTATGAGCGGGTCCGGAAAGAGTACTCCTGACGAATACGCTGTACCGTCCAATGTCTCTGAAGAAGTGGTAAACGACATAGCTGAATGGGTAAAGAGAGTGGTGGGCTCCTAACGCCCCGGACCAACCGGATTCCCGCCTGATCGCAATAAGACCCATATTGTGACAGGGTTACACGAGTTTTCTTGCAATCACCACATATTGAAGTTCTAGGCTATGTAGTATATTGTAGAATTGTATGTCCTATTCACAATAATTATTCACAAAACCAAACATCAACATCGCAGAAAGGATGACAGATGTGTCACTGGGAAAGGAACTCCGGAAGGATCGGGTGGAGAAGGACTTGTTAGGCACCAGAACCTTACCCGCCCAAGCGTATTATGGAATCAATAGTCTTCGAGCCTCAGAAAACTACACTTTCAGCGGTTACCGCCTCCATCCTGACCTGATTGTAGCCCTGGCGATAGTCAAAAAGGCAGCAGCACTGGCTAACTTGCGGGCCGGCAAACTTGAACCGGCGAAGGCCCAGGCCATTGCCCAGGCATCAGACGAGATTATTGCAGGTAAATGGCACGATCAGTTCATCGGAGAGGCAATCCAAGGCGGAGCGGGAACAGGCATCAATATGAATGCCAATGAGGTTATCGCCAACCGCGCATTGGAAATCCTTGGCCACAAACCTGGCGATTACAGGAAGATTCATCCGCTAGACGATGTAAACAAGGGCCAATCAACCAATGACGTGGTGCCGACTGCCATACGTATAGCCGCTATCCGTTTGATTGGAACCTATATAAACGCAGCGGAACTTTTGACCAAAACTCTCGAAGAGAAGGCGTCTGAGTACCGGGATGTTCCCAAACTGGGCCGTACTCACTTGCAGGATGCAGTACCGCTTACCATAGGACAAGAGCTTGGCGCCTGGGCCTGTGCCATATCTCGGGATGTAGAACGCGGGCGCAAGGCCATCGAACTCCTATCCAAGGTTAATATGGGCGGTACAGCTGTTGGGACCAGTATTAACGCTGATCCGGTTTATGTGAACTCTGTAGTTGAAGAATTGCGTAAGTGCAGTGGTATAGATGGACTGAAAGCCGCTTCTAACCTGATAGATGCTACTCAGAACCTCGACGTGCTTGTTGAGGTGTCGGGCCTCACAAAAGCTACCGCAACCACTCTGATCAAGATTGCTAACGACTTGCGCCTTATGGCTTCCGGCCCCATGGTTGGCCTGGCAGAGGTAAAGCTTCCTGCCATAGCCGCCGGNNATTATGCCAGGTAAAGTCAATCCAGTCATACCGGAACTGGTTAACCAGGTCTGTTTCCGCGTATATGGCAACGACCTGACCATAAGTTTGGCGGCTTCAGCCGGGCAATTTGAACTTAATGTCATGCAACCGGTACTATCTTTTGCCCTATTTGAAAGCATAAGCATGCTCACAAATGCTATGGAAGCCCTGGCTCTCAAGGTCGTTAAAGGTATGAAGTTTGATATCAAACGATGTGAACGGTACGCAAGCAGCTCACTGAGCCTTGTTACGGCCCTTGCACCCGTGATTGGGCACAATGTCGCATCTGAAGTGTGCAAAAAAGCCATGGATAGCGGCCAGGATATTCTCAGTGTGGTCACTGAGTCGGGCATACTCGACGAGCCAACTGCCAGAAGGCTTCTTGACCCCCACACCATGGTTAGTTTGGATTCAAAGGAATAGGTTGGTCTGTTGTGCTTTGATTTTCGCAGGATGCATGTTAGTTTGCGAGGCAATTTGTACCAGGTGGTGTAGCAAATGAAGGAAATCCACGCGAAAGAGATTGCTGCAGCTGTGGAGCAGCTGTGTATTGATGCCTGCACCAAGTTGGGCGATGATTGGTGGCAAGCTATGGACAAGGCTGTATCCCAGGAGGAATCTCCCCTGGGAAAAAGTATGCTCCGGATCGTTTGCGAAAACGCCAATCTGGCAGCTTCTACAGGCGAAGCTATCTGCCAGGATACCGGAACAGCTGTAGTGTTTTTGGAAATGGGCCAGGACGTACGCATAACAGGAGGACACCTCTACGACGCCGTAAATGAAGGAGTACGCCGCGGATATGTCAATGGCTATTTGAGAAAGTCTGTAGTGAACGATCCTTTGCTCCGCAAGAACACCGGTGACAACACACCTGCCATAATTCATGTAGATATTGTCCCAGGCTCTAACCTGAAAATAACCGTAGCTCCAAAGGGTGCAGGGTCTGAGAATTCTTCAGGGCTCAAGATGCTAAAGCCGGCAGATGGACAAGACGGCGTTATACGGTATGTGCTGGAAGTAGTAGAGGCCGCCGGGCCCAATGCTTGCCCTCCAATAGTAGTAGGCGTAGGGTTGGGCGGAAATCTTGAGAAATCGGCTCTGCTGGCAAAGAAGGCCCTCTTGCGGCCGCTGGGGAAAAGACATCCTCAACCTCATATAGCAGAACTTGAAGAGGAAATCCTTGAGCGGGTGAACAGCACCGGAATAGGCCCCCAGGGCCTGGGAGGGCGCATAACAGCTTTGGATGTGCATGTAGAAACCTATCCGACTCACATAGCTAGCTTGCCTGTGGCGGTAAACATACAGTGCCATGCGTCCCGCCACGCAGAAGCTCTATTGTGAAAAAGAGGTGAAGCAGATGAACCGGATCAAGGCTCCCCTTGATTTTGAGACCATAGAGAGACTCGAGGCCGGCGACCAGGTGAACTTGAGCGGCGTGATTTTTACCGGCAGAGATGCGGCTCACAAAAGACTGGTGGAAACCTATTTAGCCGGACAAGAACTGCCCGTAGACCTTAGAGGCCAGATTATCTATTACGTGGGCCCATGCCCGGCCAAACCGGGAAAAGTGATAGGTTCTGCAGGGCCCACAACCAGTGTACGTATGGATTCTTATACCCCTTTGCTAATTCGCGAGCTTGGCCTTAAAGGGATGATCGGCAAAGGTGCCAGGGGCCAGGAGGTCATAGACACTATCAAAAAAGAAGGAGCTGTATACTTTCTAACCATAGGTGGTGCAGCGGCTCTACTGGCACAAAGAATCAAGAAAGCTGACGTAGTAGCTTATCCGGAGTTCGGCCCGGAAGCTATTTACCGCCTGGAAGTAGAAGATTTTCCTTTGATTGTTGGCATTGACCGTCACGGCCGCAGCGCCTATGGAGAGGGCAGGGCTCAATACAGGAAGATTCCCTCATGATTGCGGATCTTCATCGAGTTCCTGTGGCGGAAATGTATCGCTCAAACTGTCTCGGTATGAAGATACCACGCTGGTTTGGGGAAATGTGTATAACGAAAGGGTTTCAAAAGCACTATCTTAAACATTGAACATTGGGAGGTAATGCGTTTATGGACCTTCGCACCAAGGCACTGTCTTTACACAAGGAAAACAGAGGGAAAATCGCTATTCGGAGCAAGATAGAACTTAAAGACCGGGAAGCTCTGGGCTTAGCCTATACTCCCGGAGTAGCCGAACCATGCAAAGAGATTCACCGGGATAAAGAACTGGTTTGGGATTACACGTTCAGAGGTAATATCATAGCTGTTGTAAGTGACGGAAGTGCCGTTCTGGGCCTGGGAAACATAGGCCCGGAAGCCGCTTTACCTGTTATGGAAGGCAAATGTGTCCTATTCAAAACTTTCGCTGATGTAGATGCTTTCCCTTTGTGTCTTGGAACTCAAGATGTAGATAAGATAGTAGAGACCGTCAAACTCATTTCTCCGACAATAGGCGGAGTCAATTTGGAGGACATATCGGCTCCCCGGTGCTTCGCCATAGAGGAAAGGCTTAAGAAAGAAACAGACATACCCATTTTCCACGATGACCAGCACGGTACGGCTGTAGTTGTGGCTGCCGCCATGCTTAACGCCATCAAAGTGGTAGACAAGACACTAAAAGATATAAGAATAGTCGTAAACGGTGCAGGAGCAGCCGGAATGGCCATAACCAACCTCCTTATAAGTATGGGGGCAGGGGACGTAATTCTTTGTGACAGCAGAGGAGCCATCTATGAAGGCCGCTCAGAGGGAATGAACCCTTACAAAGAAGAAATAGCCCGGAGAACCAACCGCGACAAAGCCAAAAGCTTATCTGAAGCACTAAAGGGTGCCGATGCCTTCATAGGAGTATCAGTAGGCGGAGCTTTAACCCAGGATATGGTAAAGAGCATGGCCAAAGACGCTATGGTCATGGCCATGGCAAACCCGGTGCCTGAAATATACCCAGATGAAGCCAAAGCAGCAGGGGCAAAGGTCGTAGGCACAGGCCGCTCGGACTTCCCTAACCAAATAAACAACGTTCTGGCTTTCCCCGGCATTTTCAGGGGCGCACTGGATGTAAGGGCCAGCGACATCAACGAAGAAATGAAAATAGCAGCGGCACACGCCCTGGCTGGCCTGGTAGATGAAGGCAAACTCAACGCCGATTTAATCATCACAGACGTATTCGATCCAAGGGTAGCTCCAACCGTAGCCGCAGCCGTAGCCAAAGCCGCCAGAGACACCGGCGTCGCCCGGTTGTAAGATTGGGACGGTCCTAACATTTCATCCCCGGAACGCGGAGACTGAAAACCGGGGACGGTCCTAATATTTCATTCGAAACGAGGGGGAACGCGGGGACGGTTCGCGCGTTCATGCCCCTTAAGGAACACGGCATGGAACAAAGGGACTATCAGTACTTCCGGTCTGTCATGGAAAAGGAACAGGGGCCGCCAAACAAAGGCGGCCCCTGAATTTCAGTCCATAGTTTTCAGCATTCAGATACCGGTGCGCAGATTTACGAACTGAATCCGTTGTTGTGGAGGTTTTCGGAAACAGCGGGTTGAAGTGTCCTTCGGCACTGCGTATGGCGCAGTTCTTTCACATGACAAGTATAATAGGGAGATGGGAGAAATGAGAGTCAGCCCCCAGAGCGAAAGAGCAGAAAAAGCTGGCAATGGTAGTATTGGCAGCATTGGCACTATTGGATTTCCGGGAAACGGCCGTCCTCGGCAGTACAAAGGCGGTGATGAAAAGGCCATTGTTGACCTATGGAACAAGGCCCTTCCCAAGGACGCTATCAGCCCGCTTTTCTTTCGCAATCGAGTCCTGCTTGACCCAAACTTCGATCCTGCCGGATGCTTTTTGGTCGAAGACGACGCCGGAACCCTTGTAGGATTTCTCCTGGCCATCTACCGCAAAACCCCGCTCTCAGGAACTGACCTTGAACCCGACAATGGGTGGATAACTGCGTTCTATGTAGACCCGGCCCATAGGGGGAAAGGCATTGGAAGGCTTATGTTTGACGCAGCCGAATCCTACTTGAGAGCATCAGGCCGTAAGAGTATTTACATATCTTCCTACGCACCGAACTACTTCTACCCTGGAGTAGATGAGGACCTTTACAGCGATGCACTTGAGTTTCTAACCCACCGGGGCTATTCAACTTTGTACCCGGCTGTGGCTATGGACAAGAACCTTGTGGGGTTTGAGGTCCCTGGCGACGTTGCCGCCTTGAAAGCCAAAAGGGAGGAAGAAGGGTTTTTCTTCGGCAACCTTTCGACGCCTCTTCTGTCCAGGGCCCTTTCATTTGCTCAGGATGAGTTTGGCAGCGATTGGGCGAGGGCCATACGCGAAGGGCTTGCGCGAGGTATCCCGTATGACAATTTCCTGATTGCCAAGAAAGAAGGCCGCATAGTGGGATTTGCTCTTTTCGGGGCTTACGACTACGTTGCTGAGCGTTTCGGCCCCTTCGGAGTAGACGGCGATTTGCGCGGCCTTGGCCTGGGCAAGATTCTTCTTTACTACACTCTGGATGCGATGAGGCAAAACGGGCTGCACAACGCGTGGTTTCTTTGGACAGGAGAGAAATCTCCTGCAGGCATGTTGTACAAGAGGGCAGGCTTTGAGGTTACCAGGCGCTTTCTTGTGATGAAGAAAAGCCTCTAGGCGGACTTCGGAGATGAATCCAGATGAGTACGTCTGAAAGGAGCATGTTGATGAGTGCCGATAATAGCAAGAGCATTATGATAGTCGGAGCCCACGCAGGAGATGCTGAACTAATGGCAGGAGGAGTTGCAGCCAAGTACGCCGGCATGGGACACGCTGTCACCCTGGTATATACAACATGCCTGTTTTACCTGAGTCTGTTGGGCCGCACAATATGGCCAAACCGCATGTCCATGTAACCAATATGCCTACATGGTGGTATAATGTAAGTACAAAGTAATACCATAGGGGGTGGCATTGTGATTAAGACCTTGACAACTCACGGCAACAGCCTGGCCTTAATCATAGACAAGCCGATTTTGGATTTGCTGAATATCACCATAGATACTCCTCTAAAGATTACGACAGATGGAGAGAGCCTGATTATCTCGCCGAGTACCCGAGATCGAGAAGGACGGTTTTCCAAGGCCTTAGTGAAGGTTAACGAGAGGCATTCATCTACGCTGCGAAAACTAGCAGGTATTGAAGATGAGTGAGATAGTTTTTCTGTCAGCAGCGGAAGTTCTTGAAATTCATCAAGATCAGATTGAGCGCTATGGTGGAGCTGCGGGCTTGAGGGACATCGGGCTGCTTAAGTCGGCTTTGGCCATGCCTGCAGCTACTTTCGGCGGCTGTTTTCTTCATGAGAACGTTTTCGAGATGGCGGCGGCATACCTGGTTCATATATGTTTGAATCATCCGTTTATGGACGGCAATAAGCGAACGGCTCTTGTAGCAGCACTTGTGTTTCTCGAGTTGAACGGTGTTAGTATCCAGGATCCATCGGGCGCACTATACGAGCTAACTATGGAAGTATCCCAGGGGAAGACAGATAAACGCACTGTTGCAGAAATCTTTCGAGGATTGGTTGTACTCGAGTGAGATGGCCATTGCACTTACGGTGAGGGCCCTGGTAGAAAACCAGGACCCAAAACTTCTACGCACCCGTTCAACGAGGCGGGCTACCCTGTGCTCTTCAACTTTGGCTTACCGAAGTTCATGTGACAGGTGGACGGTTTAACACAACTGCTTGTTGTCACGCGTGTCTTCTTGCCGGTTAGTGATATGACTACCGGCGGTATCAACACAACTCCTTGTTGTCACGCATGGCGTTATAAACCTTCCTTTCCTCAAGAAACTGCTTCTCGCGAGGGCTGAGATTGAGGCGCGTGTCCGGCGAAGGAAGGACTTCTGGGATTACCAGAACATCCTCACCTTCTTCCCTGTATTGCACAACCAACCCTAGGTCGATTAGGTCCTGAACAGCTCCGCGGACAGATTTCCGGTGGGGTTTCCCATACTCCTCGGCAAAACGTTTGGCGACCTCCTTTCTCATAGGCGGCGGAAAGTACGGGGGGCCTGCCCTTCTGCCCTGGCTGTACAAATCCTTGATGTTGTTCCACATGAGTTTACCTCTGCATTTGCCCTTGGACACAGCGGCAATAATGAGATACATAGCTGCAAGCTCCACCGGCAGGTGGCGCGCCCAGCCAAGATCAAGCATTCTTTGCAGTTCGGGGAGATCATCCATTAAGACTCGCACCCTGGTTGCGGAATTGGCGTTCCTGTCCACTTCACCTGATTGGTTTCGGCGCTTTGCATGAATCACGGTAATAGGCTCCTCCGAATTCGCCTGCCGCAATCTCGACAAGCGGTTTTTCATACCTCCCTCTGGGCTGTCGTCACCTTTGATCCCGATCCGGCTGAAAGGCTCAGGAAGGACGTCCGGGATGTACAACCTTTCTTCCCTGTTGAGCTGGCCCTTAACGACAAGGCCAAGGTCAATCAGGCATTTAACCAATCCTGCCGGGGTCTTCTCGTAGCCTCCGTACGTTTCTTCGAACCAGGGTTCAAACTTGTCAAGGTATTCCTGCTGCCTTGGAGTAGGTTCATAACGCAGCGCTCCCGTACACACGTCTTCAATACCCTTCCACTGGGATTCCCCGATCAAGCCAAGAAAATCGCTGAGAGCTACTGTTTCAAATGCCACGAAGAGGGCAGGCGGGAGTTCATGGAACCAACCCATTCTGAAAGCCTTCTCTACAACGGGGAGAGCCAGTGTGTCTAGTATGTTTGTAAGATCATCTGTGTTTTCCAAGTCTGAATCAGAGAAATTGTCAATCATTCTCAACACCTCCTGAAAAACACAATTCGACGGAAGTTTGGGAATTCCTGCCACGTTTGACGGTTAATGAAACTAAATTTACATATATCGCCATATGCGGCAGAGGAGTGGGGCAATTCGACACAAAAGGCGGTTATATGGAGGGGTACTGACATTAGGTGGTCGATTCTAGTACCAGGTTTGGCTGGAACCTGGCGGGTTTTGATACCAGGTTTGGCCCGAAGGTGGTCGATTTTGGTACCGGGTTTGGCTGAAACCTGGCGGGTTTTGGGGCCAGTAATGCCTCTGTCCGCACCCCCTAAGGTGACAATATTGCTGTCAGGTAAAAGCCACTAAGAGGAGGTCTGCCTGCCCCTGCATACATAACGTATAATGTAAGGGAAGTAAGCATCTGCCTGGCGTGAGGGAGGGGGAGTAAATGCATATCTTCTTGTTTGTCATGGCCATGTTGATACCGTTGACCATGATAGCGATCGGGGTATATTGGAGGAACTATGCGCCGAAGAGAGTAAACTGGATATACGGCTATAGAACTGCTATGTCTATGAAAAACGATGAAACATGGGCATTTGCCCATAGGTACCATGCAGAAGTATGGCTTTGGTCCGGTGCAATCCTGGCGGCCCTGTCGCTTATATCGCTGGTTGCCCTGATTGCGGTAAACAGGGAAAGTATGTTCGAGCAGTATGTTGGCATAATCATGGTCGTTCAATGTGCAGTGCTGGTACTGTCGATAATTCCAACCGAAAGAGCCCTCAGGAAGCATTTTGATGCTGATGGAAACCCAAGACTGTGAGCTGAGGCTGAACTAGAGCTGAGAACGAAGACTGGGGCTATGGTACCCCTTGCCACTGTTAGCCAACTCGGAATCATGAACTGTGAGCGAAAAACAGGGAACGAACGCTGGGACCCAGGATTAAAACTGAGGCCTTGCATTGACCCTTCAAGGGTTAGCCGAGAGATGGCCAAGGTCGGGTTCTACTTCCTCCAGAAAGCAGGCGTAAGGATAACCAGGACGCTGAAGATTTCCAGGCGGCCTACGAGCATCATGAAGGTAAGCAACAGTTTTCCCACCCCGGGCAAGTGAGCGTAGTTTGCCATGGGCCCAACAGAACCCAGGCCAGGGCCTACGTTTCCCAGAGTTGCCGCCACTGACGAGGCAGCGCTTATCATATCCAGGCCCATGGCCAGCATACACAGGGTTGCTACAGCAAATAGCGCTATATAAATTCCGGTGAATGCAAGCACCTGATTAATAATGCTCTCAGGGACAACTTCGTCGTCATGGCGGATAGGCAGGACAGCTTTGGGATGCAGAAATTTGTACATTTCCCTGTACGCATGTTTGGCCAAGATCATCCACCGTGCCACTTTTACAGAACCGCATGTTGAGCCAGTGCTTGCTCCGACGAACATCAGAACAAGCAGGACGGTTTTTGAAATATCAGGCCAGGTGTTGAAGTCAGCAGTTGCGAAACCGGTAGTCGTTGTAATAGATACAACCTGGAACGCTCCATGCCTGAGCGCCTCTACAGGCGAGTACACTTTAAGCAGCGTAACAGACAACAGAAGGATGGCCGCTATTGTAATGCCTGCATATGCTTTGAACTCCTGATCTCGGAAAAGAGCCCGGTGATCTCTGTGTGAAAACAGTCTGTGATACAAGGCGAAATTGACCCCGGCAGCAAATGTGAAGACTGTGGTTATTAGTTCAATGGGGACTGAATTGTACGCTCCAATTGATTCAGCTCTGCTTGAAAACCCGCCGGTCGCCATTGTCCCAAAAGTGTGTATGAGAGAGTCAAAGAGGCTCATTCCTGAAAGACACAGAAGAACTGCCTGAGCCAGGGTCATGGCTGTGTATATGATCAGAAGAACTTTGGCCGTCTCGCGGATCTTTGGTTTGAGTTTTTGTACCTGGATTCCCGGGACTTCCGCCCTGAAAAGCTGTGACCCGCCCATTTCAAGACGGGGAATGAGGGCAAGGGATATGACGATAATCCCCATACCTCCCAGCCAGTGAAGGAGGCTTCTCCAGAACAAGATCCCTGCCGGCTGCGCTTCGATGTTGGTAATGGCTGTAGCACCTGTTGTCGTAAACCCGGACATTGCTTCGAACAGAGCTTCCGGTAGGCCGTTGAAAGTTCCGGCCAGCAGAAAAGGAACAGCTCCTGCCAAAGCACAAAGAAGCCAGCCTCCTGAGACAATAAGGAAGGACTCCCTGAGCCTGATGTCGCCCTGGACGGTTATTCGGGTGAGCAGTATACCCGGGATTCCAACAATACAGATGGATGTCAGGAAAGCAAATGCATCCCCTGACCTGTACCACAGCGACCAGGCAAGGGGCAAAACCATGGTGGATGCAATGAAACACAAGAGCAACCCCATTGCCCGGACCACTGCTCTAACGTTTATTTCAGTCAATTCTCACCCACCGGTTCTACTCCTTATCCTCACAATGATGGCACGAACTTGTCTCGATGTGGTTGCTATCGATAGTTCATTTCATCAGAATCTTCATCTGCCCACAAGGGTCTGCAAGGGTTTATAAGTGCCATAATGTCCACAAGTCTCTACAAGCTATAGCCCCCGGAGCGTCTACACTCGTCCATGCCGATGCTCAGTGTCCACAAGTGTCCACGAATTACAGTCCCAGCGATCTCCTTACACTTGGTATAGCCTGTTCAAGGGAGAATGCTACCACCCTGTCGCCTGACAATACTTGAGTATCACCTCGGGGAATGATTGTCTGCCCCTTCCGGACCAGCATCCCTATTAGGGCGTTCTCAGGAAACCCAACATGCTTGAGGGGCTTGGCCGTAACCGGCGAGCCGTTGGATACCATAGCTTCAAGCACTGTGGCTTTACCCTGTTTGATAAAAGTGACGTCGAGGAGCTTGTCCTCTTGGAGCAGTTTGAGGATAGTACTGGCCATAATAAGCCGGGGCACTACAGTAGCATAGATCCCAACGGCATCAGCTATAGGCCCATATTCTTCCCGCTCAAGCCGTATTATGGTTTCTTTGACCCCGAGACGGTTGGCAAGCAGCGCTGCCATGATATTGGTTTCGTCGTGGCTTGTGGCGGTAACAAAAGCATCGGTCCCTGCAATATTTTCGCTGTCCAGAAGATCCACGTTAGTTCCATCTCCGTGGATAACGAGAGTATGGGGGAGGTTTTCTGCCAGCCAGCGAGCTCTTCCGGCGTCCTTTTCAATCAGTTTCAGCGACAGGCCGTGTTTTCGCAGCCCCTCAAGGATTTGACATGCGTGAAAACCTGTTTCGCCTCCGCCCACAATGGTGATGGTTTTGATCTGGTTGAGAATGCGCCCTGGCATTATTCCAGACATTAGGCCGGCCTTGTTAAAATGCCCTGTCTTCCCCAGCATGTATATGCGATCTCCTGGCTCCAGGCGTGTCTTGCCCCTTGGAATCAGAAGGCCGCCGTCCCTGTCCACAGCCACGATAAGGCAATCTTTGAGATTCAGTTCTTCTAGGGTTTTTCCTGTCAGCGGTGAAGTTTTCGAATTGAGTTTGAACCCGAGCAGTTCCACGTTTCCGTCGGCAAAGTGGCGAATTTCTGTGGCAGTGGGGCTGCGTAGAAGGTTGACGATTTCCCTTGCCGTAAGCCGCTCAGGATGAATCATTATGTCTACCCCTAACTGGTTTCTAACAAGAGCATCTGAGCCAACGCTGTATTCAGAGTTGCGGACTCTAGCAACTGTAGTCTTCACCCCGTAGTTCTTAGCCGCAAGGCACGCCAGTATGTTGACCTCATCCTGGCCGGTAACTGCAATTACCATGTCAGCGGTTTCCACGCCTGCTTGTTCAAGCACCTTAGGGCCCGCTCCGTTCCCGTGTATGGTCATTACGTCTAGGATCTCACGGGCCGGCTCAAGGTTTTGCCCGTCTATATCAACAAGCACAACATCGTGAGATTCTTGCACCAATTGCCTGGCAACCCTGAAACCAACCTTGCCCGCCCCGATGACAATAATCACCATAACAACGTCCCCCAGTCAGAATGTGGTTGGTTGGCCTGTAACATAACAGTACATGATGAACAGGATTGCAGCAATCTCATAATCTGGAACGCGGGTGGAACGCGGGGACGGTCCGGAACGCGGGGACGGTCCTAATTTTTCACCGGTTGACCGAAAACAGGGCAGGAAAACGGGGACTGGAATACTGGGACGGTCCTAATTTTTCACCCTGAAATAAGGAAGGAACCGGGTGAACGAGGAACGCGAGGTTCGTGGACATCTGGAGAATACTGGAACACCGGGACGGCTGACGGTTTGCGCGTTTCATGGAACACGGGCACACGGGGAGGAACACTGTGACGAGCGCAGAGGCGGTCTGCACGTTTCAGTGGATTCACCTGCGATACCGTAATGCAGTTCCCTTCGCAACGGTTTTCTGTGGCGATGAAAAACAGTTTCAGTGAGTTCACACCCGATACCGTGCTGCAGTTTCATCGTACAGTCTTCTGGTAGTCTAGTTAGTGATAAGGGAGGTTCCAGTGATGAAAAACCGGACTTTGAAATTTGTCGTTTATTCGGCGGTAATCGCCATGGCTGCCACAATGCTTACAGGATGTCTGCCAGGCGATGGTACATCCAGCTCGTCAAAACCAGCAGGTTTTTTGTGGGGCATCTGGCACGGATGGATAGCGCCCATATCCCTTATTGTAGAAATCTTCAGACGGGATATAAGGATCTATGAACCTGCCAACGCAGGGTTCTGGTACGATCTTGGCTATTATATGGCCGTAATCGGTGGGTTTGGGAGCGTGTCGCTGGCTCGCAGGAAGAAGCGAAGCAGGGATTGAGATAATCAAGGCCAGGGAGAGTATGCCTAGCCAGTCTTTCTATGTTGAGGAATACTCATTTGTTTGATTTCTAGAAATAATCGGCACAGAACGTGGCGGCCCTGGGGAAAAGGTCTCCTAGACTTCTTAATGCCTCCATACGGCCAGGTGCTACTTTGATAATTCCCAGAGCGTAGGCCTCGGCAGCACTCGTATACCCGCAGGCCACTTGCGAGAAAGTGGTGATATCCATTGCAAGATCTGCTGAGACGGTTCCGTGCTCTGCCACCTCCCGGGCTATCAGTGCGGTATCCCTGACATCCACCTCTAAAACCTTGTTGTTCCACGGGCAGACTCCATCGAACACGTCGAGAATAAACGGAGAAATGCGGCCCGGGCACTGGCTTGTGGACGAACCAGTGACTGACGAACGGGCGATGGCCGAACGGGTGATGGGCGAACCCGTGACTGACGAACCGGCTATTGACGAACGGGCGATCGACGAACCAGTGGTCGACCAACCGGCGATTGAGGGAGCGCCGCAGAAGGATTCAAAGAAACCCTTCACGTCTACCACACGGAACATGAACCTCGAGTGTATTTGTCCGCCCCGGGGTTCCGCTAGGATGTGCCTAATTGGGCTTTCTACCGGGAGGTCCCATGACATCTCGTGGGCCTGAGAGTCGTGGCCCGCCATGAACTCCAGCAGGCTGCGGTAGCTCTGAGTATCGACTGCAAAGGCTTCTCTTATGTCCATCCGCCTGTCATCCCCAGACGGCGAAAACGAGTAAATCACATAAGATACCGGAGTCACCGGATTTGAGCCAGAAACACCGAGATATATGTACATGTTCTTGCCGTCGGCCTCAATGTGCTGGAGGCTGATAATCTTTCGCTCCCATATCTCTTTTGTGCGAGCCACGATGCAGTTGTAGCCCGAGGTAGCCCTATCGTATACTCGAGCAAGCATATCGAGGTTGCTGTGAGATTCAGAAGATAGTGAAGACCGCGAAGACTCCGAGGATAGGGAAGAGAACGAGGACAGCGGCAGCCGGATAAACCTGCACTGGGACGTAGGCTCAACGAATTCAGAGGATACGGTTGAGCCGGCCGGAGCGGCTGCTCTATCTAGCCCTGTTGATTCAGGCGATCCACACAACACATATGTTCCATCTGAACTGTAGGATCTGGCTGTTCCACCACGTCTGGACGCTTCGGCTGCTCCGTCCGTCATCCGATACGAAGCTAGAACGCTCATAGGCAGAACCATTCTGAGATTATCACTGGCATGCTCCCAGCCATACTTTCTGTAAAATGAGTACTTGAACGGATAAAGCATAGATACCAAGACTCCACGCTTCCTCATACACTCAAGGGCTAGTTCAAGAAGTTTGGCCACATGCCGGTGGCGGCGGTGTTCCGGCTGAGTGGCCACGCCGCCAACCCCGCCCATTAGCACAGTCTTGCCGAAGAGACACACTGGGTAGTAGGTCACCGAGAGTCCTGCCACCATGTCTTCGCCTACAAAGGCCCCGAATGAATCTTCCATTTCAGCCTGGTATGGAAGGGAGTACCACCTTGCTGCCCGGCCCCGGCTCATTACGTAGACATCCCGGTGGAGATCAGCCATTTTCAGTGTTTCGTCATTACTCAGCATTCTGTATGATACGGCGTGGATGTTGGGTGGGGGAATCTGGCCTTTGTTGCAGTGCATACTGGTCATCTCCTATTTCTGGAT
>MTKW01037142.1_pt1 | contig 44703 bp, 38 predicted proteins | sample 1042761 | NCBI WGS metagenome assembly MTKW01 (sample SAMN06205366, study PRJNA360243) | anaerobic digester metagenome | biome: Wastewater treatment plant; feature: Anaerobic digester sludge; material: sludge; isolation source: anaerobic digester fed with sludge from wastewater treatment plant ... | reverse complement strand
GCTACATCCAGTTCCGCAAGCGTGCAGTTCTCTGCATTGGGCATCAATGGCATAGGCATGAAATGCATATTCAGGCGCTATCCAAAAGTACCTCCTCAATAACTAGAGAAAACTTCCGAGAACCGCTCTAAACACTTTCATGAATAAGGCGGGCTAGGCGCCAGCTCGGCTCAGACCAACTCCGGCAGTGGCCCCAATCGAAGGCGATGGCTGAGGGGGTACGGCTGCGTGGGGCTGCCTGTGGGCAGCCCTAGTGCGCCAACCACCTCGACCGGCTTCACCGAGGGTCCGGCGCCCATCTCGAGGCGCATGGCGAGAGCATCGTCCCCGGTGGCCTCGAGTGTGAGGATGGACGGCCGAGCGTCGAGCTGCCTTTGCTTGCCCTTGCGTTCGCGCTCTACGAGGACCTCGGGCTGGGCGAGCAACGTCACGCAGCGCTCGGTCAGCTCGCTGCGGCTGGCCGTGCCTGGTGGCAGGGACACCTCCCAATCCGCCCACGGGATCAGATGGTACGGCGGGGGCTTTCGGCCTTCGAGGGCATGGGCCTCGCGAAGATCGATCCCCGGCTGCATCCGCGGCAGCAGGGACCTCAGCACGTCCACGGGAGCGGCAAAGCGGTCCAGGCAAAGGCAGACCAGCTCGGCATCACCGGACGCGCCGACACCGATCGGCGACGCGAAGACTATCCTTGGGCGTGGGTTGAAGCCCTCGGTATGGACTATGGGCAGCCCCGCGCGCCGAACTCCGCGCTCAAAGGCCCGCATCACGTCCAGGTGGCCCAGAAACATGGCTGGACCGTGTTTCCGGTAGACGATCTCAACCAGCCACCTGGCATCCGGCTCCGCACCCATAGCACCTCACCCCCCCGCAGTCCGGCGTGAGCTCGCCGGATCGAGCGCGCTCGGCCTCCCGGAGGAGGAAGGCTCGGTCCACACCGGCGTGGATGTGATCCCACGGGAGGGGTCCGTCCTCGGGGAGACCGCCGGTCCGTTCCACCAGCGGTACTCCGGCGGAGGCTAGTGCGTGTATCCACCGATCGGTATCGGCGAACTCATCCCATCCATCGAGCTTCGCGCCGGCACGAAAGGCTGCCTCGATCGCCGGCGCCAGCTCGCGCCCCCCGCGGGCAAGCAGACACTCAAGCTGGGCCGTGGCGGGGTCAGACCAGCTCACATCGGCGCGCCGCTCCTTCCGAAGGGCATCGGTGACGATGCGGCGGCGGCGTTCGAGGGTCTCTCCATCGGCCTGGGCCGACCATTGGAAGGGCGTGTGGGGTTTGGGGATGAAGGCCGCCAGGGATGCCGTCACGACGGTGCCTCGCTTGATCCCGCGGCTCGTGGCCAGGCCGACGATCCGCCGGATGATCCGGACGATGCCCTCCGCGTCCTCATCGGTCTCGGAGGGAAGACCGATCATGAAGTAGAGCTTGATGAGGCTGAAGCCAGCGTCGAAGGCCGCGCTGGCGGCAGCCATGATGTCGTCATCCGTGACCTGCTTGTTGATGACGTCCCGCAGCCGCTGGGTGCCCGCCTCCGGCGCCAGAGTGATCCCTGACTTCCGGACCTGGGCGACCCGATCGGCGAGGCCCACGGACAGAGAGTCGACACGCGTCGACGGCAGGGAGAGGTCTATGCCCCGGGCGGCGTGGGCCTCGACGAGGAGGTCGCACAGCGGCCCGATCTCGGGGTGGTCGGCCGCGCTAAGGGACAGCAACCCCAGCTCCTCGTGACCCGTGAAGCTCAGAATCGCGCTGGCCTGGCCCTGTAGAGCCCCGACCGACCGGTTCCGCACCGGCCGGTCGATCATCCCCGCCTGACAGAAACGGCAGCCGCGAGTGCACCCGCGGGCGATCTCGAGGGTCGCGCGGTCGTGGATAGCCTCGATGTGGGGCACTATCGGTTCGAGGGGGTATGGCGCCGCGTCGAGATCGCGCACCAGGCGGCGCCTCACGGGCCACGGAGCCGCCTCGCGTGCCCCAATCACGTACGACCACCCGCCAGGCGCGGCGGCCACATCATAGAGGGCGGGCACGTACACGCCTTGTATTGCCGCGAGTGAACGGATCCTGTCGCATGAAGCCTCACCTCGGCTGGCGATAAGGCGATCGGCCAGTTCGAGCACGACCTCCTCGCCATCGCCAATGACGAAGGCATCGATGAAGGGCGCCATAGGCTCGGGGTTGACGCAGCACGGTCCGCCCGCGATGACGATGGGACCCGAGACTCGTTCGGAGGAGCGCAGGGGCAGCCCGGCCAGGCGCAGCATCCAGAGCACCGTGGTATAGGACGCCTCGACCTGCAGGCTGAAACCGAGCACATCGAAGTCGCCGACAGGCGTGCCCGACTCCAGGGAGTGGAGTGGCAGACCCTTCTCCTCGAGCAGCGCCGCATAGTCGGGCCACGGGGCGTGAACGCGCTCACACGCGATGTCATCCCTGCTGTTGAGGACCGCGTAGAGGATCTGGCAACCCAGGTGGCTCATGGCTATCTCGTACACGTCAGGGAAGGCCAGGGCGAAGGTGAGCGACACCTCGCGGTGGTCCTTCTTCACCGAACCTAACTCACCGCCCACATACCGAGCGGGCTTGAGCACGCGGAGCAGTTCGTGGGGCGATAAGGCCAAGATGGGGCAGTCTCCTTAGCGATGGTAGGTCTTCAGTCTACCGCCTGGGAAGGGTCTTGCCGACCTGTGATGCCGTGGAGGGCATCGTTGGTCCAGAATGACAGGGAAGCATCGGGAGGGGATTGAGCATGGCAAGGGCTCGCACGGCGGCAACCTCCGTGCTGGCGTGCGCCGCGCTGGTGGCGCCGCTTGCCCCCGTGCTGGGGCAGTTCGGTCCCATGGATCTCGGGGTGAGCCCCGGTGGGCACTATGTCACGGTCAACGGCGCGACCTGTGTGCTGGTCGGTGACAGCGGCGCGCAGTGCGTCATGCAGAACGCGAACCTCGACTACCACCGATGGATCGATGACTGCGCCGCCGCTGGGCTCAATGCCGTGCACATCTGGGCCTTCGTGCCCGCGAGGCAGAGAGCCGATGGCTCGGTTGTCGAGGAGCGGTACGGCTATGTCTATCCCGACCTGACACCGTGGCCGCGTCGGGATGGCGGACCCCTTGCCGCCGATGGCCGTCCCCAGTGGGACCTCACGCGGTTCGATGAGGGGATAGGACCGGACCATTACTGGCCACGCCTGCGGGATCTCTGCCGCTATGCGGGCCGCCGCGGGCTCGTGGTGGGAATCACGGTGTTCTTCGGCTGGCCCAAGCATCAATCGGACTGGCAGTACCACCCTCTCAATGCGCGGAACGGCGGGCCGGTGGAGGACACGGGGAATCCGATCACTCAGGTTCAGATCATCGAGAGCCCGGGTACCGAGGTGCTGGACCGGCCATGGTCGGAGGAGTGGCCGGCCGCGCTCAAGACGCAGTGGATCTGGGAGCGCTTCGCGGACAAGCTCATCCGCGACACGCGGCGCTATGGCAACGTGTTCTTCGTGTTCATGGATGAGCACTCGTATTCGGAGGGGAACTGCGGTGACCACTTCGCGGAGTTCTTCCGCGGCCGTGGAGCGCTATGGTGCGATTGGGAGCCGCGGCGGGAGCAGGTCGACCTGGCCATGAGCCCAACCCTCAATACGCGGGACAAGAACCCGGACATCGTCCGAGGCTTCGCGGGTGAGCTGCCGCGCCCGTACGTGTTCCTCGAGGGGCCGCCGTACCGAGGCGAGGAGGTGCGCGAGGACCTGTGGAGCGTGCTCCTTGGCGGGGGCCACTTCTTCTTCCACAACGACGCCGACCAGGAGACTCCTCAGACCGGGGTCATGGGGTATGACCCACACGTGGTGGGTGGCTACGTCGGTACGGAACGTCGACGGTGGCTGGGACATGCCTGCCGCTTCCTCAACGACGAGGTGGTCAACCTGGACCGTATGGCGCCCCACAATGAGCTGGCGCCCGATGGCGGGTATTGCCTCGCGGCGCTGGGGCGGGAGTACCTCGTTTACGTGCCGGCAACCGGCGACCAGCAACTGGTCCTAGCCGTGGCAGAGGGGAGCGAGCCGGTCGCTGTTCAGGTGCTGGAGCCGGCGACGGGGGAGGTGCGGCGCGTCACTGCCACCTGGCAAGGCCAACAGCTCCTGGCGCCACTGCCCTTCGAGGCCGATCAGGTAGTACACCTGCTGTGCGGGCGCTGACGCAGCACTCGGCACAGCGCGAAGCCTATCAGCGAGACCGCCAGCCCTGGGTACATGGGCTCCAACCCGAGGGGGTACTGAGGGCCGAACTCGCCCGGGTTCAGGTTGCCGAGGATCATCCAGGTCAGTGAGACGCCGGTGGCGAGGAGCATGCAGGCGACGGCGCTCGCGCGCCCGATGCGATATCGCGGCCAGTACGCGGTCAGCAGGGGTAGCAGGAGTCCGGGGATGAACGCGGCGCCGACGTTGTACCAGAGGTCAACGACCGAGGGGACGGTCACGGCGAGAGTCAGGGCGATGGCGGTTGTGAGGAGCAGGCCGACCACGGTGCGCAGGTTCAGCCTCTCATCGGGGTCTCCGCCGAGCAGACGGTAGACGAAGTCGCGGGTGAAGGTGACGCCCGACAGGAACATGGTGCTGACGAGAGTGGACATGACCGTTGCGAGCAGGCCGACGAAGAAGAGCCCCTTGACTCCCGCGGGGAGGATCTCGTCGGCCAGCAGGGGGTAGGCCATTACGGGCTCGGCGAGGTCGGGGAGTCCGGCTCGGGCGTAGAGCCCGACGGAACAGGTCAGGAAGTCGAAGAACATCCAGAAGCCGATGCTCACGAAGACCCCGCGCTGGGCCGTCTCGGGCGTCCTCGCCGCATAGCATCTCTGGTGGAAGGAGGGGTCCACGAGGGTCCAGAGGGCGATGAAGAACCAGGCGATCATGTACTGTGCCGAGTTGCCGCCGTGCCAAGTGAGGTGCTGGGCGGGGAGGGCCTGACGGAGGGCCCCGACGCCCCCGTAGGCGCTGACGCAGAAGGGGAGCATGATGATGAAGCCGGCGAACATCAGGACGAACTGGACGATGTTCACGCGGACATCGGACTGGAAGCCGCCCGCGTAGACGTATACGGTGGAGAGAACGACGCCCACGACCATCGCGGGCAGGATGGGCCAGCCGAAGATGAGCTGGAGTAAGACGCCGAGCATCAGCACATAGGGAGCCGGGGTGGACAGGAGGTAAATGAAGCCCGCCGCGACGAGGGCGGCGGGCTTCCCGTAGGCCTCGTCGATCTTGTCCGGGATGGTGTAAAGGGAGGCCTGCCGGATGCGCGGCGCGAGGACGACGGCGAAGACCGCGGCGAAGACATAGTAGGGGACCCCGAAGACCAGCCAGACGGAGAGGCCGCTCTGGTAGGTCCACTCCCCCACCCCAAGAATGCCGCCGTACCACGTTGCGACCAGGGTGGCCACGAAGGCCGGTGTGGTGAGGGTCCGGCCAGCGAGGAAGTAGTCGTCGGAGGTGCGCCCGCGACGGAGCCAGCCCAGGCCGGCCACCATCAAGACGGCGAAGTAGGCGATGATGAGCCCATAGTCGAGGGCCTCGAACTCGATCCGCGGCACGGCATTACTCCCCTCTAGGACGCCTGCCCAGTGGTCAGGGCGACGACGATGACCGACCCGCCGGCTACGTCGATGGAGGCATTGCTCACGACCACCTCGTTGCTCAGGCCGCGCGAGCCGGGTTCGACCACCTCGTCGAGCGGCCAGCGAAGGCCGTAGGTGGTGATGTGGACTCCCACGGCGAGGGGAAGCAGAGACACGGCGGTCCCCACGCCCAGGCCCAGTTCGCGGCGGCCCTCGACGGCCCAGAGCTCCCAGCCTCCGCCCACGAGCCGCACATCGGCCGACGCGGCATAGCGCGCGGAGAGGAGCACGTTCGCCAGGGTGTGGTCAATGCGCCCGCCGTCGGCCCCGAGCATGCGAACGATGACGTGGCTGGGCCCCTCGAACCCGCTCTCGGCCGCGGCGGAGATGACGTGGAGAACGGCCTTCTCGCTGTCCGAGTTCTCCTGGACACTGTGGGGCCCGCAATCGACGATCCGGACGCCAGGGACCGGGGTGGCGATGGAGTCCATGTCGCCGATGACCACATCGATTCGCCGCCCCTGGATGGCCTCGCCACAGGCGGCGCCGTCGGTGTAGACGACCAGGTCGGCGCGCGCCTCCTCCTCGGCGAGCAGCCACTGTGGCGGCGGATCGCCCCCGCAGACGATGAGCCCTCGGAACACGGCCTGTGCCGCCCCGTCCGTCATGGCTGCACCGACGGGTACATGGTCAGGCCGTTCCAGGTGATCGCGTCATCCTCGACGGTGGAGGTCGCATACCACTTCGAGTGGCCGTCGGCGAGCATGAAGCTATCCCCTTGGTTGTGCCTGGAGCGGAGGATCTTGACGTAGAAGAGGTCGGCCCAGTCTGGGCTGTCGAGGGTGTTGAACCGGCCGCCCCAGCCTGCGGCGAGCCAGTCGGAGTCGTCATCGGTTAGCAGCACGCACTGAGCGGGGGCTCGGACCTGGCTGAGGGTGGTGATCCTCAGTGGCAGCCAGCTGTAGTAGGCGGGGATGTCGATCCCCATGTTACCGTTCCAGCAGTAGCTGAGGAGGATCGGGCGGCAGCCGGGGAAGTCCTCGTGGGGCGGGCGGCCGTCGGAGGGGCAGGCGAAGATCTGGTGGCTCTTGGTGTAGGGCGCCAGACGGTTGGGCCAAGTGAGGGGTATCTGCGCCACGGTCCCCGGCCCCGACGAGGCGTCCTGGAAGTTGACGGGGTAGGTCTCGTCGTAGTCGTCGGCATAGAGCATCACGCTGGTTCCGATCTGGCGGAGGTTGCTGAGACAGCTCGTCTGGCGTGCCTTCTCACGGGCCTTGGCGAAGACCGGAAACAGGATCGCCGCCAGGATCGCGATGATTGCGATCACGACCAGCAACTCGATCAAGGTAAAGCCTCTTCGGTACTTCATTCCCATCAACGTCCTCTCACGGAGGCCGCGGGACGGTGGATCGAGGACCAAAAAGCAACAGGGCGCCGCGGAGGTGCCCGCGACGCCCTGGAGGAGCTTGACTCGATCGCTTCCCTACGTCGGCATTATCCGCATCAGGTTCAAGGGTTGGGTCCTGGTCGGACCCTCTCAGCCGTGTCTAGGCACCCCTAGCTTGCATTCAGTTGTCGGCTACACATTAGCACATCCGGTGGCGGCAAGCAACGCGGTGCGCGGCTCCCGTCGCTCGACATCGCCATGGTTCTCTGGCATCCTTGGAGGGCTCTTTTGGGAGGCGAGTCGTGCGCGTCATCGTTCAGCGCGTGGACAGGGCTCAGGTGACGGTCGATGGGGGCGTCGTGGCGTCCATCGGCAGTGGGCTCTTCTGCCTTCTGGGGGTAGCGGGAGGCGACACGGAGGAGGATGCCGCCTTCATCGCCCGCAAGCTGATCGGCCTGCGCGTGTTCGGGGACGGCGAGGGACGGATGAACCTCTCGGTCCTGGAGCTTGAGCCCGCGGGGGGCATCCTGGTGGTGCCGAACTTCACCGTGTGCGGGGATACGCGCAAGGGCCGCCGGCCGAGTTACGCCAAGGCGGCGCCGCCGGAGATCGGCGAGGCCCTGTTCGAGCGGGTCTGCGGGTTGGTGGCGGCCGCCGGCGTCGAGGTAGGGCGTGGGGTGTTCGGGGCGCACATGCACTGCGAGTTGGTCAACGATGGTCCGGTCACGGTGATCGTGGATAGCGAGTTGGGTCCGGGCAGACCGGAGAGTCGGAGCGATGGTTAGCGACCGGGAAGACGCGGACACGCCTGAGATTGAGGAACCCGATACCGAGCCGGTGCCGGAGGAGAAGGTCTCGGACCGTCTGGCGGCGCTGGGTCCCGTGGAGGGCGAGGGCCTCAGCCGCGAGGACCAGGTCAGAGTCCGGCTCGCGCGAGGCGATTTGCTTTCGGAGATGGGGCTGGTCGAACGGGCCCTGCGGGACTACCGCGAGGCCGCCCGGCTGAATACGAGCCCGAGGAACCGCCGACTCGTCGCCGACAGCTACTTCGCCATGGGCCTGCCCCAGCAAGCCTTTCGGACCTACAAGAAGGCCCTCCGCCTGGACCCAAACGACCCCGAGTCCCACCTCCACATGGCCGAGTTTCTGCGGTCCATGGGGCGCACCGCCTGGGCGATCGAGGAGTTCGAGGTGGCGGCGGAGTTGGATCCCTCGAACGCCTACTACCGCCTGCGGCTCGGCGAGGCGCTCCTCACCATGGGGAGGACTTCCGAGGCGGTGGACGCCCTGCGCGAGTCGGTGCGGCTGGACCCCCAGACCGCGTACCACCGCTTCCGCCTGGCTAACGCCCTCATGCGCCAGAGCGACACGGCGGCCGCCGCCACCGAACTGGATGTGGCTGTGGCGCTCGAACCGGTGGACGACTACTATCTCGCCCTGCTCGCCATGTGTTACCAGATGCTGGAGCGGCCCACGGACGCGGTGGGGGCGCTGCTGCAAGCCGTGCGGGTCCGCCCGAAGAACCGCGCCTACCGGTACCTCCTGGCGGAGGCGCTCGAGGACCTCGGGATGACCCAGGAGGCGGCGCCACACCGCTCGCGTGCCGTGGACCTCGATGAGTATGATCGCGACTACATCCAGCGGCTCCAGGCGAAGGTCCTTCAGGAGAGCGACTGGGAGAGGCCTAACTGGGGCTAGGCGGGCCAGGGCGGGGCATCGAACGAGTGTTTGTCAGCCCCTAGTGACCGTTTGCCGGAGAATCGCTCGGCGTGTGGAATGTAGCGGTGCTGCTGTTTGCGGAGGTCCGGAGTGGCTACGAAGTTGGCGCGGACGCGGAGGCTTCGCGACCGCAATCCATTCCTTGTGTTGTGGATGCCTCTCCTGGCCTGGATGGGCTTCCTCTGGGTGATGTCTGCCCAGCCGTCGCTGGCCCCCTACGGGATCAGAACGGGCCAGCCGGGCTGGAGCGGGCTGCTCGCTCTGGATAAACTCGCTCACATGTGCGCTTACGCAATCCTCGTGCTTCTCGCCTTCCGCATCCCCTATGGCCGCCGGGTGCCCGTGCTCAGCCACGCGCCGGTTCTCTTCGCCGTCGTCTTTGCGCTGCTACACGGTCTGGCCGATGAGATCCATCAGGCCTACGTCCCCGGCCGGATGGTCTCCATGTGGGACCTTGTGGCGGACGCCATCGGAGCGTTCGGGATGGGGCTCTTCCTGGTCCTCTGGACCGACCGGCCACGGGGACCCAGCCGCGTTGGGGATGTGGCCAAACGTATGCGGAAGAAAGCGCGCCGAGGCTCACCGCGGCGAGGCCCGGAGCAAGCCCCCTCGTCGGCCCGTATGTAGCCGCGCCCCCGTTGGGCCTCCCCAGTACATGTGAACGCGCCCCTCGCGAAGTTTGCGAGGGGCGCGCGTTGGATTGCTCGCCTGTAGTCAGCTACTCGACGGCCGCGTCGTCCGTGATCTCAGCATCGCCGGCCTTCGCGGCCGCTTCGCCCATCGGGGCGCCGGTTTTGCTCTTGGGCGGAATCATCGTCGGGTCAGACGTCTGCCGCCCGGGAGTGTCCAGCGGCTTCTTGCCACAGCCGGCGGCGATCGAGAGCGCGACAGTTGCCGCGATTCCGAGTAGCACGAGTCTCCTAAGGGTCACCACTTCACGAGCCTCCGATCATGGTATGGAACAACCAGCACAGGGCGCGAGCGACCCCTCAAGGCTGCTCGCGCGCGGCAGAGGACTATTGCGGATAGGTCCAGTCGTCGTTGCAGGTGTACTCCTTGGCGTCCCTGGGCGGGTCGCTCGCGATGATCATGTTGATCGGAGTGGTCAGCAAGGAGTTCTTGATCCACTTGGCATGACCATCCGTGAAGCCGAGGTTATTGCCTCCGTTGTGGCAGGCCCAACGTGCCCAGACGTTGCACCACGTGCCCATGTCGGGAGCGCAGTGATAGCCCTCCAGGATCATGATCTGCTGGGCGGGCTTGTCAATGGACCCTATCGGCGCGCCCGCATCATTGAATATGTTGCCCTGGTATAGGTAGTGGAGGTTGTTGGGGTTAGTCGTCACTGGGTTAGGCACTCGAGCTTCCTCGGTGTTACCCCCGCTGCAGGAGTTGCTGGGGCAGAAGAAGATCTGCCAGTTCTTGGTGTATGGATAGACCGCGCTGCGCCACGTGCCAAGCTGGTTGCCGTTGGGGTCGCGCGGCCGATTCGGGGCGAACTTCTCGTCATAGTCCTGGGCATACGCCTGGCAGGCGGTGCCAATCTGGCGGGAGTTCGAGAGACAGGAGGTCTGCCGAGCCTTCTCGCGGGCTTTGGCGAAGACCGGGAATAGAATGGCGGCCAAGATGGCGATGATCGCAATCACTACAAGCAACTCGATAAGCGTAAAACCTGTCTTACGGCGGTGCATTACACCGTCCTCCTTTGTTCCGCTCCAGCCGCTCCCTGCGGCATAGGAGTTGATCTCAGGTCGGTACTCTCGCCTGACGCGGCCCTGGTGGCCCAACACCCCGTAATCCAGTGGTGGGCAAGCTCCATCAATCGCTCGATCCGGTCGCTATGCCTTGCCTCAGCCTCACCTCCTAGCGCACTTTCTCCGAGCCTTGGTCACTCCTCGCAACCACCCATTGCCTCCTCAGGTTCGCCTCGTGTCGTCGGATGCCTCCCCAGTAAAGCCCTAGATTCGCGCGATTCCTATGGCATTTGCCCGTCCAGGGCCAGTTTGCATCGCCATTCGTCACATATCTTGCGGGCCTTGCTCGCGGCAATGCCGGTGTACTGCCGGTAATCCGAGAGGACCCGCCTCTGGTCTGGCGTCATGCGTTGGGCATAGGGCCGCAGCTCATCACTGTGCTCCATGAGGGCCACCGGTGGCTCGCCCGTCTGCTCGCTCTGCAGGGTCAGGCGACGGACGGCTTCGTGCGCGTCCGGATGTCCGAGGCCGGCGAGGATGATGTAGAGCGGTTCGGCAAGAGTCATGCGCCCCGACATCGCCAAGTTGCGTTCCATGGCCCTCTCGTCAACTACCAGTCGACTCATGATGCGGGTGAGGCGGTCGGCGCACGCGACCACGGCCACGACAAGCTCCGGGAGGAATCGGTTGGTGGCCGAGTTCGTCAGGTCTCGCTGGTGCTCGGAGAGCTGGTCGAGGTACATGGTAACCATACGTGGAGCGAAGACCTTGAAGATAGCCTTCACGTTCTCGAAGTTCCACGGGTTCCGCTTGTGAGGCATGGTGGATGACCCGACTTGGTCCTTCTCGAAGGCCTCGCCGACCTCGGTAATCTCGCTCCGCTGAAGGTGTCGCATGTCATCGGCGAGGTTGGCCATAACGCCCAGGCAGGAGGTCATCACATGGATGAGGTCGGTCATCGGCTCCGCGGCGACGACCTGGGTGGAGTGGGACCCTGGTTCCAGCCCCAACTCCGCGAGGACCTCGCGCTCAAAGGCCTCGGGATCCTCGAGGAAGAGGGAGGAGGCGTTGTACGCGCCCACGGCGCCGCTCAGCTTGCCCTTCATGGCGGCGGCCGCGGAATCGAGCGCGAAGATGCGCTCGCCCAGCCGCGCCACGTGTTCGGCCATGGCGAAGCCGAAGGTGATGGGCACGGCATGCTGCCCGTGCGTACGGCCCATCTGGAGGGTATCCGCCTCGCGCTCGGCAATGGCGATGAGCTCTATCTCCAGAGCCACGAGGGCCGGAATCACCGCTTCGCGCGTCGCCCGCTGGAAGCGCGCGGCCATTGCTGTATCGATGACATCGAAGCTGGTGAGGGTCCAGTGGACGAAGCGGCGAGCCTCCTCCGGCACCCGGGCCCGGATGGCGTTGACGAGGGCGCGGACGTTATGGTGGATGCGGCGTTCTTCGGCGGCGACCTCCTCAGGCGTGACCTCCTCGCAGGCCCGAACGATGGCATCCGCGGCCTCCGGAGGGCATAGGCCGCGACGTTCGAGCACTCTCACGAGCGCGGCCTCGACCCGCGCCTCGTACCGCACCCGGGCGCGCTCGGAGACGTACGGACTCAGTGCCTGGAAGAGCCGCTCATCGCCACCGTAGTAGCGGAAGTCCAGGGGCGAGACGCAGTCGAAGAGGGAGAAGGTATCCACGCTGACTAGCCCATCCTCTCGGTGTGGCGACCCAGGCCTACTGCTCGGGGTCCGAACCTAGCCCTGCGCGTTCACGTAGGCCACGGCGGCGACGGCGGCGGTAGCGCCATCGCCAACGGCGGAGGCGATCTGCCGCACGCTGTCGATGCGCACATCCCCGGTCGCGTAGAGGCCCGGCACACTGGAGCGCATGAGGTGGTCGACGACCACGTACCCGTTCTCATCCGTGTCCACCAGGTCCCGGACGGCCTCGCTATTGGGTAGGTTGCCGACGTAGATGAAGACACCGTCGCACGAGACGAGGGTCCGCTCCCCGGTCTTCTTGTTGAGCAGCCGCACGCCCGTGACGCGCCCGTTCTCGCCCACGATCTCCTCGACGATCGAGTGCCAGGTGACGCCGAAGTTCTCTTTCTCGAACGCGCGATCCTGAAGGACCTGCTGAGCGCGGAGTTCGTCGCGGCGATGCACGCAGCGCACCGTGTTGACGATCTTCGTGAGGTAGATGCTCTCCTCGATGGCGGCGTCCCCGCCGCCCACCACGACGACGTCCTTGCCCTTGTAGAAGAACCCATCGCAGGTGGCGCAGTAGCTCACGCCGCCCGTGCGGTACTCCTGCTCGCCGGGCACTCCAAGGTAACGTGGGTGGCTGCCGGCGCAGTAGATGCAGGCCCTACCGCGGAACTTGTCGTCGCCGTCGGTGTGGGCGGTGAAGGCGCCGTCCTCCTCGCGGGTGACCTTCTCCACGTTGGCGTAGGTGACTTCGATACCCAGGGCGGCCACGTGCTCGGTCATCTTCTGAGCGAGCTCCGGCCCCTCGGCATGGATGATGCCTAGGTAGTTCTCAACCGCCTCGGTGTTGTTGATCTGCCCGCCCGCCGGTCCTCGGTCCAGGATCACACTCGTGAGCCCCGCTCGGGTGCAGTAGAGGGCAGCGCAGAGCCCGCCCGGTCCTGCGCCAACGATCACCACATCGAATAGCTCCGCCATCAGATCACTCCCATTCGCCCTTGAGGCTGCTCCAACGGACCGGATGCACCCGACCCGCTCGCAGCTCCTTCGCTAACTCACTGGCAGTGCCCACTGGCCGGTCGAATCGCGTTGCGTACGCTCCCACATCAGCGACGCGGTGCGCATCGCTGCCTGCCACCTGAGGGAGCCCCAGGCTCTCCGCGAACTCCGCCGCCTTCGCAGCGGCGACCTCGTCGACGTTCACGCTATCTACCTCGATGGCATCAATCGTCAGACACTCCACAATCCGATGGGCGTCGTCGCCGTACCGGAAGGGGTGGGCCAGTACCATGGCGGCGCCCGACCGGCGAACCAGCCGCTCCAACTCCCCTGGGTCGTAGTACGGCCCCTGGAGCTCCTCGCACCCCAGAACCACTATGTGGGCGACGATTCCCCCGGGGCCGTAGCAGTTGACCTCGATGCCTCGGAACAGAGTCATTCCTTCCGGGCCGCCCCCAACCTCCGCGTCAGCGCGCTCCTCCGGGTAGACCACGTCGTGCTCGGTCACGCAGAGGGCATCGAGGCCGCGATCCATGGCTGCCCGGACCATGGCCGTCAGGCTGTCACGGCCACATTCGGAGTACGCGCTGGTGTGGCTGTGCAGGTCAACGATCAAGAGAGGGCAACCCCAGCCTGTGCCACTTCCACCTCGTTGCCGCCTGCGGCGGCGCTGTCGAGGGCTGCCTGTAGCACCATCTGGGTGCGCGCGCCCTCCAAGAGGCTGGGTTCGGCTTGTCGTCCCTCAGCGATGGACGACAGGAACTCATGCAGGCAGGCGACGTGGAAGCGCAACCAACCTGGGGCGAACTTCGGGCCGGGCCACGAGGCGGGAGCGGGGTAGCGCTGGACGCATTCGATCTTGGTGTAGCCGACATCGCCGCCGAGGTCGCCCGATGGGCGGCGGCCATCGTAGTGGTGAAGCCAGCTCGGCTCCTCGGAATCGAACCGCAGCGCGCCGTTCTCCCCGTGGATCTCGAAACGCAGCGCGTCATTCGCGCCCGTGGCGAGGCGCGAGGCCTCGATGAGCCCATAGGCCTCGTCGGTGCGCACCGAAAGGAGAGCTATGTCGTCAACCTTCACGACCCGCCGCTCGGCCGAGCCCTTCGCCACGGGCCTGGATGTGATGAGGGTCGGCAACTCGGCACGGACGGACCGAATCTCGCCGGCCAACCACCGCATCAGGTCGATGACGTGGGATCCGAGGTCATAGAGGGCTCCTCCCCCACTGCGCTCCAGATCCATCCGCCAGGACATGGGACGCTCCGGGTCAATGTAGCCGGCGTGGAGGTACTGGGCACGGTAGTGGAAGATCCGTCCCAGGGCGCCGGAGGCCATGAGCTGCTGCGCCCGCAAGGTGGCGGGCACGAAGCGGTTGTGGAAGGTCATCTGGTTAGGGACGGGATGGTGTTCGAGTGCTGCCACGATCTCCACCGCCTCGGCGGCACTGAGGCAAAGGGGCTTGTCGCAGTAGACCGCCTTGCCGGCGCGGAGAGCCTCCATCACGAGGCGGGCGTGGGAGTCGTTCGGGGTGCAGATATGGACGATCCGGATGTCTTCCCGGGTAAGGATCTCCGCCGGGTCATCGGTGGCGAAGTCGAAACCCCCGTGCTCCTTCGCCGCGTCAGCGGTCGCCCTGCGGGAGGTGCATACGCCCACCAGTCGGGTGCGCAGCGGGACAGGCTCGTAGTAGTACCGCATCGTCTGGTGGGCGTAGGTGTGTACCTTGCCGATGAAGCCGTAACCGATGACTCCGACGCCGTACGTGTCCATGCTTCTCCCCGGCTCTCGACAAGCCGCGAGTCGCGGCATATACTTTGGGGCCTTGTCAGCGGGCGCCCGGAGGTGGGCGCATCGGTCGCGCCCTAGGTGTGGGTGATTGTACCCGACGGGGCGGCGGCAGGTCAAAAGGCCGCGGTCGCGCCGGGCCTTGACACAGGCAGAGTGCATGGCTACATTGTGGGGTTCGGAGGCTGCATCATATGCCCAGTATCGAGCGACTGCAATCCTACTCGACGGACCGCTTCCTCGCTTATGAGAAGCAGGTCGTCGAGACCATGAAGCGCGAGGAGGAATCCCGCCGGCGGGCCCAGGAGGAAGCACGGGCCAAGAAGCGGCGTTCCAAGAAGAAGAAGAAGAAGAAGTAAGCTAAGGCTGCGGCGGGGTAGCTCAGTTGGTCAGAGCGCGCGGTTCATACCCGCGTTGTCGGCGGTTCGAATCCGCCCCCCGCTACCAAACATTTCGCCCTTCGGGGTTGTGGATAGCCGGCGTTCGGGATCGAGCATCCTTGGGCGCCGGCCTTTCGTTTTGGGGAGGTGCTCACCGTGGTGCTCGCTGCCCTCATCGGCCCGCCCAACTCAGGCAAATCGCTGATGTTCTGTGCCCTTACGGGGCAGCAGAGCGGCGATTCCCCAGTGCCATTCAGCACGGACCGTGTTTACGTCGCGCCCGGAGTGCCAGCATTGGGCGAGATCACCATCATGGACACCCCCTCCGTCGCGCGACACTCGCACCGGGGCGAATGGCTCGGCCTCATCGGATTCGAGGCGGCGAGGCGGGCGAGTGCGCTTGTCATGGCGATCAAGTGCTTCCAGACAGGAGCCGGACCTCTCGAATACCCCGGCTGTACAGGCGATCCACTGGAGGACCTGCAGATCGTGGAGCGCGAGATGCTCATCGCCGACTTGATAGCCATCGAGGCGCGTCGCAATGAGATGAAGCCCAGCGACCCGGCGCGCGAAGCCGCCACGGCTATCCATGACGCCATCTCGGGGGGCCAACCGGCCCGCGACATGGGTATTCCGGGGAGCGAACTGGAGGATCTTCTCGGCGTCTCCCTCATCACTGCTAAGCCCGTTGTCTACGCGCTCAACACCGATGAAGTCACCGCCTACGAGCCCGACCGTCTTGGCTCAGAGGAGGTTCTCGCCCAGCGTCTGGACTTCCGGGGCGCGCCGGTGGTGTCATTCTGTGCGCGTCTCCATGCCGACGCCGCGCTCCTGGGAGAGGGCCCCGGACGCGAGATGCTCGCCGAGTTGGGAGTTGACAAGGACGCTGCACGGGAGGTAGCTTACGCGATACGTACCGCCTTGGAGAACGCCCGCTAAGGCGGATGGCAGGTGAATGGAAAGCTGAACGGGTGTGGAGTTGGTCCCACCCGTGGCTTCCCTTCTCCCGTCGCCCATTGAGCGACGGGCACTGACCGTGGAAGGGAGGTCGGCAGATTGCCCGACCCTAGTCTGGATACCCAGTACGACGTTCTGTACATCCTACGACCCGAGTTGTCTCAGGAGGAGCAGGAGGCTGCTATCGCGGCCTTCGAGGAGGTTGTCGTCGCAAACGGTGGCGAGGTCCTGGCCACCAGCCCCTGGGGCCTGCGTCGGCTCTCCTACGAGCTGGACGGTCTCCGTGAGGGCATCTACGTCAACATGCCCATACGGGGCAAGGCTTGCGTGGAGGAACTCGACCGCCGGCTGCGCATCGACAGTCGCACGGTGCGCCACCTCATCATCCGTGAGACCCGTCGCCAGTACAAGACCCGCCTACGCCAGGGCTCTGAGCCGCTGGTGGTTCCAGCAGCCGAAGAACCGGAGCCTGCGGTGGAGGAGGGACCCGAGGCCTTGGTAGCGGAGGAGCCGGAGAGCACCTTCGAGCCCACACCCGTTGAAGCTGAGGAGGCGCCAGAGAGCGCCGAGAGCCAGGCCGAAGCGGCGGATGCCGCGGACGACAGTGACACTCCGACCGAGTAGCGAGTGCATCGCGTGGTGGCGCGATGGAGCAGCTAAGGAGGCGCGTCAGTGGTCAACTCAGTAGTGCTCGTTGGACGTCTTGGCCGAGATCCCGAGATGAAGGTCACCTCGGGCGGTGCCTCTATGTGCAAGTTTTCGATTGCCGTGGACCGGCCATACCGGGGTCCGGATGGCGAGAAGGTTACGGACTGGCTGGACATCATAGCGTGGCGTGAGCGGGCGGAGTTCTGCGGTACCTACCTCCAGAAGGGTACCCTCGTCGCGATCCAGGGTCGGGTGCACGTGCGCAAGTGGGAGTCACCCGAAGGCGAGCCGCGGCGAGCGTACGAGATTCAGGCCGAGAACGTGCAGATACTGAGTGGGGGCACGCGGAGTGGGGGCGGCGACGCTCCACCTCCCTCCGACGAGGACGCTCCGCCCAGCGGCCGCGCGAGTGGCCCCGGGCCCAGCTCGAACGCTGCCAAGAAGATCACTGACGGTGACTCCTACGATGACGCGTTTGAGCCCAATGATGACCCATACGGAGGCGAGTAATGGCGATGTTCGACGACGATAGCACCCTACACGATTCCGACGAGCGAAGCAGGGATCGTGACCGTGGCGGGCGTGGCCGCGACCGCGACAAGAACCGAGGCCGCCGCCGGCGCCGCAAGGGCCGTCCGGACGTTGAGAAGATGGCCGCGGTTGACTTCAAGGACACCAAGCTCCTGCGCCAGTTCGTGAATGACCGTGGGCAGATCGTCCCGCGACGGCAGACCGGATTGAGCGCGCGGGCGCAGCGGCTCCTCACCGACGCGATCAAGCGTGCCCGCTACATGGCGCTTCTACCCTTCGTGGTGGACGACTAGAGCAGGTGGGGAGAGGGTCCCGGCGAACCACCGTGTAAGTTCGCAGTATCGGCCTGCCGGACGGACGTCTTCGTCCGGCATCGTCGTTCCTAAGACCGGAACGGGAGTTGCGTCTCATGTCTAGCCCAAAGATGGCCATCGGCGTTGACGTCGGAGGGACCTTCATCAAGGCCGCTCTCTGCTCCAAGGATGGCGAGGTCGTCATCCGGTCCAGCACCGACACGGTTGCCCGCGAGGGGTACGAGGGTGTGCTTCACCGGATCATTTGGATCGTGGAGGATGTCGTCGAGCGGAGCGGGGTGCAGCGCGGCGACATAGGCGGCGTGGGGTTGGGGCTGCCGGGACGCGTCGATCCGCGCTCCGGTGATGCCGTCATGTGTCCGAACCTGCCCGGCTTCGTCGGTGTGCCCGTGGCGCGGCCCCTGGCGGACGCGCTCGGGATGACGGTTCGGATCGGCAATGACGCGGGTTGCGCCGGCCTTGGTGAGTTCCATTTCGGGGCTGGCAAGGGATCGCGGGACATGATTATGTTGACCCTCGGCACGGGCATCGGGGGCGCCGTGATCTTCGATGGGAAGCTGCGTCGTGGCTCGCGGCAGGTCCTGGGCGAGATTGGTCACTCGGTGATCGACCACAATGGGCCGCAGTGTGGCTGCACACAGCATGGCTGCCTGGAGGCGTTCTGCGGCAAGGAAGGCATCATCCGGCGGGCGCGCCAGCGGCTGCAGAATGGTCGCGAGAGCGCCATCTGGAGCCTCGCCGAGGGGGATACGCTGAAGATCACGCCCGCAGTCGTAGCCGAGGCCGCGGCCGTGGGCGATGCCGTGGCGCTCGAGGTTCTCGAGGAGACGGGGTTCTACCTCGGCGCGGGCATCGTCAATGCCGTGGTCTTCTGCGATCCCGACGTTGTCGTCATCGGTGGGAGGATCGCTGATGCCGGAGAGCCGTTGTTCGGGGCGATCCGACGCACCGTCGAGGCCCGATGCCGCATAGGTCAGTTCCGCGGCGACCGGATCGTCAAGGCCAAGCTGGGCGGCGACGCGGGCGTGGTGGGCGCGGCTAGCCTGATCCTCCAGCCACAAGAGGGCTAAGCCTCACGGAAGTCACTCCGGTAAGTGGCCTTCCACAGGGGCAGGCGGATTCCGCCTGCCCTTTTCCACGCCGGGAGGCGGTGTTCTTGCAGGCCCTATCTCGCCGATTCCAGAGCGATCCGGCCTTCCGCGAGGCGGTGGCTGCCCTCGGGCGAGGGACGCAGTGCGTTCAGTCCGAGGGGCTCACGACCGCCGCCAGGCCGCTCTTCATCTCGGCTCTTCATGAGGCAACGGGTCGACCCATCCTGGTTCTGTGCCCGACTGAGGAAGTCGCCGATCGCCTGCATCAGACGGTCTCGGCCTGCCTCCCCCCAGGCCGAGTTCGCTTCTTCCCCTCGATGGAGATGACGGTCTTCGAGCGCTACGGCGTTGACGCGGAGGCCGAGGCGGACCGGCTGCGGGTCCTCGCCGAACTCCCGTCGGGCCTGGCAGGCGTCGTCGTCGCATCGGCGACGACCCTGCTCCATGACATCGTGCCCAAGGAACGCTTCCTCAAGTGGACCCGGAGCTTGGCGACTGGGGAGGAAGCCGACCGCGAAGGGCTCGTCGAATGGCTGTCCCAGGCGGGCTACCGCCGCGTCGACATGGTGACGGAGCCGGGGGAGTACGCGGTACGGGGCTTCATCATCGATGTCTACCCCCCCACGGATAGCGAGCCCGTTCGCATCGAGCTCTTCGGGGACGAGGTGGACTCCCTCCGGAGCTTCAACCCGAGCAACCAGCGCTCCACTCGTCACCTCTCCACGCTTCCGCTCGTACCGGCCACTGAGCTGCTCTGCAGTGTTGAGGAGTTGCGTCTGGCTGCGGACGCAGTAGAGGATCTCATGGGGGAGCAGCTTCCTCACCTGGCGCCCGAAGCGCGCGACCGGCTGCGCGGGAGCGTCGGCGAGGATCTGGAGCTCATGCGCGCAGGCAGTCGAGTGCCCAGCCTCACCTACTATAGCCAGATGCTGTCGGGCGGCGCCACGCTGCTGGACTACCTGCCCTCGTCGGCCCTCATGGTGTGCATCGATCCACACCGCCTGGTGCGCGCAGCGGAGGAGCTTCTCGAGGACCTGAACGCCACTCATGCGCGGCGCCTCGAGAGGGGAGAGCTCCCCGCCCTCCCCCACTCCACCTTCCGCCGGGTGGATGAGCTGACGCGGATGATCGCCGCGCGCCAGTGCGTGTACGTGACGCGACTCGCGCCGGCCCTCGAGTGGGCCGGTGAGCGCACTCTCGTCGAGCACCGCTGTCACCCCGTCGATTCGCTCCGAGGGTCGGTCGAGGAACTGACCCAGCAGGTCGCTGAGTGGCAGCTTGAAGGCAACGCCATCGTGCTTTCCACGACCCAGCGGAAGCGCCTGCTGAAGATCCTCGCCGACCGCCAAGTCGAGCATGTCGAGGAGTACTCAGAGTCATCGGATATCGGCAACGCCATGGTGCACGTGGGAACCCTCCCCGTGGAGGGCGGCTTCCGGATGCCCGATGCCAGGCTCGTTGTCGTGACAGATCGCGAGATGTTCGGCTACCAGCGGTCACTGCTGCCGGCTCGGAGACCGAGGGCGGAGGTGAAGCTCACCTCGCTCGCGGAGCTGCGAGAGGGCGACTACGTGGTGCACGTCTCCCACGGCGTCGGGCGCTATGTGGGCATAGTCCAGGATACCGTGGAGGGTATCGAGCGGGACTACCTGGAGGTCGCCTACGAGGGGGGCAAGCTGAAGGTCCCTACGACCCAGGTCGACCGCATTCAGAAGTACATCGGCGCCGAGGGCTTGACCCCAAAGCTGGATTCCCTGGGCGGCGTGAGTTGGTCCCGGAAGCGCAGCAGGGCAGAGAGGGCAACGAAAGAACTCGCCCTCGAGCTCCTCAAGCTCTACGCCAAACGGGAGACGGCCCGGGGGCACAGGTTCTCCGAGGATCAGCCGTGGCAGCACGAGATGGAGGCCGCGTTCGTCTACGAGGAGACGTCGGATCAGCTTGAGGCGATCCTAGCCACCAAGTCCGACATGGAGTCAGAGAAGCCGATGGACCGCCTGGTCTGCGGCGACGTGGGCTTCGGCAAGACCGAGGTGGCTGTTCGGGCGGCGTTCAAGTGCGTTCTGGATGGCAAGCAGGTCGCGGTCCTCGTGCCGACGACCATCCTCTGCGAGCAGCACAGCCGCACGTTCGAGGAGCGGCTCGGGGCCTACCCCCTGAGGATCGACAAGCTGAGCCGGTTCACACCGGCTCGCGACGAGAAGTCCATCCTGGCCGGCATCGAGTCCGGCGCGACGGACATCGTCATCGGCACACACCGCCTGCTAGGCGAGAAGGTCCGCTTCTCCAACCTCGGGCTGCTCATTATCGACGAGGAGCAGCGGTTCGGAGTCAAGCACAAGGAGCGCCTGCGCCAGGCGAGGGTGGACGTGGATCTCCTCACCATGACGGCCACGCCGATCCCCCGCACCCTCCATATGGCGCTGGCGGGCATCCGGGACCTGTCAACGATCAACGAGGCCCCCCGTGGCAGGGTGGCGATCCGCACCTTCTGTGTGGAGGAGGACGACGACGTCATAAGGGAGGCGATCCGCCGCGAGTTGAACCGTGAGGGGCAGGTCTACTTCGTCCACAATCGAGTGCGCACGATCGCAGGCTGGGCCCGGCGACTCAAGAAGCTGGTGCCGGACGCGCGGATCGCGGTGGCACATGGACAGATGAGCGACGATGAGCTCGAATCGATCATGCTCGACTTCTACGCCGGCGACTACGATGTACTCTGCTGTACCAGCATCGTCGAGTCGGGCCTCGATGTGCCTAATGTGAACACGTTGATCGTCCAGAACGCCCCCGGGTTCGGACTGGCGCAGCTCTACCAGCTCCGCGGCCGCGTTGGGCGCTCCTCTCGGCAAGCGTACGCGTACTTCCTGTACTCCGACCCGGCCCGCTTGACCCCCGAGGCTGAGGAGCGTCTGGCGGCCATCCGTGAGTTCACCGAACTCGGATCCGGCCTCCGCATCGCCACGCGGGATCTCGAGATTCGTGGCGCGGGCAGCCTCCTGGGCGCGGAGCAGCACGGTCATATCGAGGCAATCGGCTTCGAGCTCTACTGCCAGATGCTGAGGGACGCGGTGGAGGAGATCCGAGGCGAGCGGCCGGAGGAGCCGCAAGACCTGCCGGGCGTCGATCTTCCCGTGGACGCCTACCTGCCCGCGAGCTATGTGCCGTCGGACGGACATCGCCTGGACATCTACCGTAGGCTCTCGACGGTCAGGGACCTCGAGCGGCTCGCCGACCTCCACGCGGAGATGGAGGACCGGTTCGGGCCTATGCCCGACGAGGCCGCCAACCTCTTCAGGGTGCTCCGGTTCCGCGTGCTGTGCGCGGAGAGGGGCATCGTGGCGAGCCCTGTGGATGCGGGATCCTATCAGCTCAGGATCCGCCCAGGCGCGATGATCACCAAGGGAGCGCAGGCGCGACTCACGAAGTACCGTATGCTGCATGTCAGGAGGACGTTGCGGGCACTGGAGGTAAAGGACCTATGGGTCACCGTGACCTTTGCCAACATACCGCCCGCGGGGCGGCTCGCAACGCTCGAAGAGGTGGCGGAATTGATAGCAACGGAGCCTAGGCCAGTACGATCGGGCCGATGAGATAGATGCCGGAAGCCATAGCAGTATCCTTCCGCCTGGGAGGCAAGCCGCAGTTCTTCGATCCACAGGGACGCGATTATCAGGTAGGACAGTGGGTGTTGGCCGAGACGGATCGAGGTCTGGAACTCGGGCAAGTTGTGCGTGAGAACACCGCTGTGCCAGATGCCAGGTTGAGATCGCCCCTGCGGCCGCTTGTACGTCTCGCCACGTCGAGCGATCACGCAAAGGACAGGGCCAACCGCGAGCGTGAGCGGGAGGCGCTCGATCTCTGCCGTCTCAGGGTCACCGAGCACGGGCTGCCCATGCGACTCGTCGATGCCTTGTACAGCATCGATGGCAAGCGCCTGACCGTCTACTTCAGCTCGGAGAACCGCGTTGACTTCCGCGCCCTCGTGCGCGATCTCGCCTCCCACCTCCGGACACGGATCGAGCTTCAACAGCTTGGCGTGCGCGACATGGCGCGCGTGGTGGGTGGCTATGGCACCTGCGGCCAGCAGCTCTGCTGTCAGGCCTGGCTGCCCGAGTTCTACCCCACGGCCATCAAGATGGCCAAGGAACAGGGCCTCAGCCTCAACCCAACCAAGGTCTCCGGGCTGTGCGGCCGGCTGCTCTGCTGTCTGCGCTACGAGTACGACACCTATGTGCAGCTGCGCAAGCACGCGCCCAAGCAAGGGCGGACCGTGGAGTCGGACCGCGGCCCCGCTCGCATCAAGGACCTGAGCCTCCTCAAGGGCGAGGCGCTGCTGGAGTTCTCGGACGGGCGGACGGAATGGCGGCCCTATGACGCCTTCGTGCGAAGGCCGGCGCCGCCCGCGCATGAAGCGGAGGCTCCGGCGAGTGCCCCCAAGGAGCCCATCACCGCGTCAGAGCCCGAGGCGCAAGAGGCCGTGACCGATGAGTCCGGGCGCAAGCGGCCGCCAGCGGAACGGGTGGGCGGCCGCACACGAAGCCGGAGGAAGGGCCGCCGAGGAGCCAAGGCCGCGCCCGCGTCCGGCGAGGCGCCAGCCGACGGTGGCGCGGCGTCGCAGCCCGCGACAAAGAAGACATCGAGCCGTACTCGGCACAGAACCAAGAAGCAGCCCGCAGCGGAGGCCTCGGCGCCCGGGCAGGTCCCGCCCCCCGCGTCGAAGTCGGCCAGTAGGCGCAAACGACGACGTCGCAAGCCCTCCTCTGGTGGCGGGCAGCAGACGGATCAGAAAAGCGACGGGTGAGCGGAGATGCCCACGTACGAGTACCAATGCAAGGACTGCGGTGAGGGGTTCGAGGTCCGACGCTCCATCACGGACAAGCCTAAGGCCCAGCCCTGCCCCCAGTGTAAGAGCAGGAAGACCAGCCAGCGTCTGTCCGGCGGCCGCGCCGTTCCTCGGGGGCGGAGCGGCAAGGGAACGCGTGGAGACGGAGGCGGCTGCAGCGGGTGCAGCAGGGGGAGTTGCGCTGGCTGTGGCGGCCACTGAGGGCGTCACGCCGGCTCGGTCTACTGGGGCACACGCGCGATCTGGACGATCCCGACGATCCCGACCACGATGTTCGCGAACCATGCCGCGAGCCATGCCGGCATTCGGCCGTCGTACCCCATCTGTGTCATGTAGTTCAGGAATATGTAGTACAGCATGATGACCCCGAAGCTGAGGCCGAAGGACATACTCTTGCCGCTCCGCTCCGGTCGCACCCCCATGGGGCAGCCAGCCATGGCAAGCACCAGGCAGGCGATAGGCACGGAGAATCGCAGGCCGAGTTCGGTGCGAAAGGTGTTCAGGCGATCGAGCATCTGGTCGTCGAGGCCCGTCTGGCTCAGGGTGCGCTCCAGATCCCGGACCTGCTGCCTCAGCATGCGGATCGTCATGGTCCGCGCCTCTAGATCCAGCCGCGCGATCTGCTCCGGCCGACGGTGAAGCCGAATCTCCGTCTCCACCCACTCCATGGGCTGGGGCGCCAAGGTCTGCCGAGTCCATGCGCCGGTGAGCGTCCACCAGAAGTCCTGGCTATATGCGGCGCTCTCGGCCCGGGTGATGAGGATCTCATCGACCTCGCCGCTGGGCTTGTACTCATAGCGGAGGATGGTGATGTCCCTCAGCGAGGGGCCAGCGGCATCGAAGCTCGCCGCATAGACGATCATGCTCACTCGTCCGTGGGAATCCAGGTCCGAGAACATCCGATGGGACGATCCGTGGCTGCCGATCTGCGGCGGCACGCCTGCTCGGAGCCGCTCCACTTGGAAGTTGCACCACGGCGCCACGAACTCCGAGACGAAGAACGCGAAGAGGCTTACGGCGAGGGCGAAGCCCATGGCGGGCACAACGAGGCGGCGGAAGGGCACGCCTGCTGAGGTCATCGCCGTGATCTCGTTGTCGTCAGAGAGCCGCCCGAAAGTGTAGATGCCGGCGAACAGCATGGCCATGGGCATGCTCAGCGCCAGGTACTGCGGCACGGACAGCGTGAAGAACTTGAGGGCATCCCATGCTGTCGCTCCGCTGCTGAGGAAGTCGAGGGCCCGACGCACGGTGTCCAGGGCGAGAAGCAGGCCGCAGAACATGGCCACGCCCTGGATGAAGGGGTCCACTAGCCGCGCGGCAACGTAGCGATCGAGTGTAGGCGGTACCAGCCTCCGCACCTAGACCTCGGTCCCTCCGATTCGAAGCCCGCGGGTGAGGGCGTCACCGAAGTACAGTCTCTGGGCCGCCTCGTCATGCACGAGCTCCGCGGGCGTCCCATGGGTCTGCAGCTTGCCATCGAAGATGATGTAGGCCCGGTCCGTGATCTCCAGGGTCTCGCGGAAGGAGTGATCGGTGATGAGGATGCCGATGCCATCCTCCTTCAGTTCGCTAACGATGTCTTGAATATCCTGAATGGCCCTCGGGTCGACACCGGTGAAGGGCTCGTCGAGAAGGATAAAGCTCGGGTCGGAGGCGAGGCAACGAGCGATCTCCACACGTCGCCTCTCTCCGCCGGAGAGGGACTCCCCCATGGATGCCCTGAGGTGGCCCACTTTGAGCCGCTCCAGCAGATCCTCGCACCGCTGTAGCCGCTCCGTCTTGGAGAGGGGCTGAAGCTCGAGGATCGCCATGATGTTGTCCCAGACTGAGAGTTTGCGGAACACGGAACTGGACTGCGCCAGGTACCCGATCCCCCGCCGCGCCCGTCGATGCATGCGGAGGCGGGTGATGTCGTGACCGTCTAGGTAGACGTGCCCCTCATTGGGCTGGATGAGCCCCACCACCATGTAGAAACTGGTGGTCTTCCCCGCCCCGTTGGGCCCGAGCAGGCCGACCACCTCCCCGCGACTCAGGCCGATGGACACGCCATCCACCACTCGCCGCCCCCCGTAGCGCTTCACCAAGCCCCGAGTGTGCAGGTCGAGGTCTCCGAGGTCGGGGGCATCCTCCATTCCGCCATCGTCGTCATCCATCGCGGCCTCGTCAGGCACCGCCATCGGCTCAGTGGCGCTGTAGTCGTCGGGGGTCACTGGCTGCTCCCCGTCGCCCCGTCGGGGCTCTTGTCGTCGCGCACGATGATCTCTGCCGGCCCGCCGCCCGCCCCACCGGAGTCGATGTAGGTCAAACGGCCCACGGTGTAGACGTCGATGTAGGCCACGTTACGGAACTGCATCACCGTGGCGCCCGTTCGCTCGTCCGTGACCACGAGCTCGGGCGAGCCCTCGAGTCGCACTCGGTCGGCACGGCTGCCGGGCGGGACATTGGGCACGTGCTGCGGTACCGCCACACCTGGGACCAGGACGGCGCGGTCCGCGCGCCCGTCAGCGAGCCGAACGCGAGGCGACTGATCCTCGGCGCCGGCAGGCGCGGCCTGAACGACGCGCGTGTGGAAGGTCACATTGCCCCGCGCGATGCCGCCCATGGGCTCGTTGGTCTGGGGGTTCAGCTTCATCTCAACTCGGTCCGCCTCGAACCGCGCGTCGCCCTGGGTGATACTAGGCCTCTGAGTCGCTTCAAGCTGGCCGTTCCTCCGGTCCATCCGCAGATCCTTGGCCCGAAGCACGATCTCCTCCTGGCCCTCTTCGACGGGGAGTATCCGGAGGGTCCCATCGGTGAGGTACAGCCACGTGTGGTCCGCATCCGGCTTGTGGTAGCCCATGGTCTGGCCGTCCACAACCATCGGCCGGTCGGACTTGGAGGCAGGCGCAACGTCGGCATGCACGTTGCCCATCAGCTGCAAGCGCATGCGACCCGACTCCTCGCTCCCATCCATCTCCGCGCTGTCGGCGGTGGCCTCGAGCGAGTCCTGGGGCGAGGTGACGCGGATACTCCCCGAGGCCAGCATCTTCTGCTGATCGGGCATCACGTCGATCTCGTCTGCCACCATCCGGAAGGTCTCATCGCCCGTGTTCGGGTCCTTGCCAATGATCGCGGGCTCGCCGCGGATCTCGACCTTCATCTCGCCGCCACGGGGGTAGGCCGTGGCCGTCTGCCCAATGGCCTGGAACCAGATGACGTTGTCGCTGCCCTCGAGGCGGCTCTCCAGAACGGCGCCCCCCACCAACTCCACCCGATCCAACGCCATGTCTTGTCTCGCGTCCTCAGCGGAGCCCGCTCGGGGATCCTTGGGCGCGAAGCGGGCCACTATCTGGTTCGCACGATAGACATCGCCGGCATTAGGCCTCTCGATACGAGGATTGCCTGAAGCGGTGAGAACCGGGGGTGTCGAGAACTGGTACTGGATAGCGTTGGCTTTGACGACGAACTCGGAGGGTGGTCCATCGTCGGCGGGCTGGAAGTGATGCAGCACGGTTGGCCCGCCTGTGGCCGTCACGGCGGTCATTGTGCCGGCCTCCGAGAAGTCCGCGACGAGCCGAGTCGCCTCGAAAGTGGAGTCCTCCACCCGTGGCTGCTCCATCCGGCCCTGGACGCCGCCCTCAAGGGTTGCCTTCCGATCCCGGGCCGAGTAGCGGCCCGATCGGGCGGTGACCATGATCACCCGCTCCTTCCTGAAGGTGAGGCCCGGACGGCCGGGATCGATGACGTGCACAGAGGTTACGCGAACGTCCCCCTGAGTTTCCGCGAAAAGAACCTGGTCGCTCTGTTCCGGGTCGATCTGGACGTTGATCACGTCCGCACGGAAGACCGTCTCCCCGACCTCGATCTCCGGGTTGCCGATGAGAGTGATGGCCCCACTGGAGAGGTCGGCGGACATCCGGTCAGCCCGGACGATTGCATTGGTGAAGTCGGCCTGCTGTTGGGACGCGGCGCCGGAGGCTATGGCGGCCATGGCCAAGACGGCGATGGCGGCTCGCTTGCCGCCCTGAGCTGGCATGGGCGTCACCTCACACCGCGACAGCTTCGAGGTCGCGCTACCCTCGACTGGCTCGAACCACGCATCGATGGTCGAGCCGTAGAACGTGCTGCGGCCATATCGGAACACGGCCTCCTCTTCGAAACGCGCGTGCCGCTCCTCGGTGCGGTAGACCATGAGGTCCGCCTCGCCCGAGTAGGGGACCTCAGCGCTGTTCCCCGACTCGGCCTTCACTCCCTCGGTGAATGTCAGCACTCCGGCCTCGGCGTCGAACTCGAGTTGGTGGGCCTCAACGAGCATCTCGGGCCGGCCGGCGGTGTAGATCCTGCAGGCCACGCTCTTGACAATGCCCTTGGTGCTTCCGGCTCTGCGTTGGACATCGCCGGTGAGGACTTCCCACAGGATGTCCCCTGTCTCCGCGTCGCGCTGGAGGATCGTGCCCTCGCGAGCCGTCTCCACCATGACGCGGTCGGCCTCCTCCCGGTTGAGCCCGCCCGAGAGGTAGATCCAGAGCGCGAACAGCCCGACCGCCACGAACACGGCTAGGGCGGCGTACCGAGTCAATCGATCGCGGTTCTGCATTCAGCCACCATCTGGCCGTGACGCAAGGCTCGCCCTGAAGCCGCGGGCGTGGCACGAGGACGGGCAGACGCGGCTCGCCTCTTCTCTTGGGACGTCCCACTGCCCGTCTGGCTTCATCAGCCGGAAGACTGCATGGCAACGCTACCAGAGGGTCCTGGGCCGGTCAAGCCACGCCAGAACCGCTGTAACCGGCCTGTCCCATGGGTGTGTCTCACTCGGGAGAGGGGCTCGCGTGTGAGGACTCAGATACAGCAACAGGACGGAGAGCGCGTACCTCTGGCCCAGAAGGGCCACGGCCGCCAGACCCGGGCCCACGTGACCGAGGAACGGGTCATCGCAAGGGTCCGCCGCGCTGGGGCCTGGTGGATGGGCGAGGGGATGATCGAGATACGCCGGCTACTCCTTCGCGATGGGCGGGTCGTTCAGCGCGTTGTCCAGGTGCGCACGCCGGCAAAGGTCAGCGGGCAGGGGAGGATCTCCACCTCGTCAATCTGACAGAGGGCCTGGCGGACTCGAGGCTTCGCTTCGGGTGCGCAGAGTATAGTAACAGTTCCTCCTCCGCCGGCTCCATTGACCTTTGCGCCCGCCGCACCCGCCGCGCGCGCTATCTCGATGATCCGCTCGATCCGGGGCGTGGTGATGGCCCCGCAGAGCGCTTTCTGGGCCTCCCAGTTGGCGTTCATGATCTCCGCCATCTGGTCGAAGTCCTCAGAGAGCAGGGCGTCTCGCATGCCATAGGCGCACTCCCGCAGTCGGTCGAGCGCGGCATGGGCCGAGGCGTCGGCCTCACTCAGCGCGCCCAGCACCTTGGTATGGATGTCGTGGGAGAGGCGGCTCTCCCCTGAGTGCACAACCAGGAACCGCTGATCCAACTCGGCGATGAAGCCCCTCGACAGAGTAAGCGCATATTGACGCACGCTGGGGTAGTCAACCTCCATGAACTGCACACCACCGAAGGCGGCGGCGTACTGGTCTTGGACACCACACTCAATCCGAAGCTCCTCCACCTCGAGGGAGTGAGCCAGCTCCGCGAGACGATGGCGAGGCAGCTCCAGGCCCTCGATGCGGCCGAGGGCTGCCAAGAGCGCCACGGCCACGGATGACGACGTGCCCATGCCGGAGCCGCCGGGGGCATCGGCCCATACCTCCACGCGCAGGCTCCGCCGCACCCCCATTCGCACCACGGCGGCCTTGAGGAGATCCAGTGCGCCGTTGTACTCCACGCTGCGCACGTCGTCGATTTCCACCCGGTAACCGGCGTCGAGGGCGTGGATCTCGACCGAGGGCGGAGCGCCGGGCTCGCTCGGCCGTTCCTGAACGCGCACATGGACCGGAAGATCGACCGCGAAGTTCACCACCGCGCCCGTACCCGAGAAATGGGTATCCGTCCACCCTCCGATGTCGCAGATCCGCACAGGGGCAGTGCTCCGAACCTGCATGGCCTCACCCCCTCTCCCTATGCGCGATCCTGATCCGGACGCCCTCGCGCGTCGCTTCGACGACACCTCTGAGGTCTTGGGCGCGATCCTTGGGCATCACCAGCACCCCTTCCGCTGTGACGACCACAGCGAGACCACTCACGCCAACCACGGCGACCCTCTGGGTACTCGCCGAGGGATCAACGTAGACCAGGGAATCGGTGACATCCGTGAGCAGCGGGGCGCCGGAGAGCGCGTTCCCTTGCATATCGGTCCCCACCGCGCGGGACATCGCCTCCCAGCCGCTCAGGGTGTCCCAGGCTATGTCCGCCACCACGGCGGCGAGCTCCGCGTTCTCGAGTAGGGCGTAGTCGATGGAGCGCGGCTCGATGGGCTCCAGGGCGGCCCTTACCCGCTCCGCGTCGTCCTCGCGCAGCGCCGCCACCGCCGCGTCCATGGCCGCCTCAAGGTCCGTCGCCACGGCAGACATCGCGGACCGGAAGGCCCCGATCTGACCCACTACAGTACCCATGTTCCAGAGGTGCCGCCCGCTGAGCAAGTGCTGCTGAGCCGTCGCGGCGTCGGGCTTCTCCACGAATCGCCGGACCGGAAGGACAGTGCCAGCCTGGGCTGGCTGGCCCTCCGCCAGGTCGAGTTCGAGGTAGCCGAGCGCCGTGTCGGCGCGCGAAGGGCGGACACCAATACAGACCAGACACCGGCTCGATGCCGCGGCCTCGTAGGCACGGGACAGGGCCACAGTGAAGCCACTTGTGTCCGGCATCAGGCTATCCGACGCCAGAAACCCCACCACAGAGCCCTCCGGCGCCCCCGCTGCCAGCAGCCGCGCCAGTGCATAGACGACGCATCCGGCGGTGTCTCGCCGAAGGGGCTCCACGAGTAGCCGATCGCCGGTGAGGTCGGGATCGAGGTCCAGGAGGGCCTGGGCCGTCCCTCCGTCCGCCGCCACATAGACGTGCCCATGCGGGACGACGGGCGTGACGGACTCGATGGTTGCGGCTAGGAGCGACCGTGAGGATCCAGGGAGCTTCAGGGTGGGTTTGGGCCTTCGTGGGGTTGCCAAGGGCCACATCCGCTCGCCCCATCCCCCCGCCATGATGATCGCGTAGGCTGCCGGCCGCGACATGGAAGCGCTCCTCTCCCCACATGCGTGGCATGCCTTTCTGACTGCTCTGCTCCGGGTCCTACCAACGTCTGAAGCGGAGGACGGGAGCCATCCGGCGCGAAAGGGAGTTGTCCCCAGACGCTTTTGCTGGAGCGGGTGTCGGTGGAAGCCCGGCGGCTATCACGGGCCGCCACGTTGGCGTCTGGGTCCGACTGGGAGGTTGAGTGAGATGGTGTACCGTCCGTTCGGGCACCTCGGCTATGACGTCTCCGCTCTGGGGTTCGGCGCGATGCGGCTGCCTGACGATCACGATGAGGCCGTGCAAGTGATGCAGCGTGCCTTCGAGCTGGGGGTCAACTATCTCGATACGGCCCACGGGTATGGCGAGAGCGAGATCAAGTGCGGCAAAGCCCTGAAGGGTTGGCGGGACAGGGTCCGCGTCTCGACGAAGAACCCGTGCTGGAGCGACCCGAGCGTCGATGGCTGGAGGAAGCGGCTTGAGGAGTCGCTCACCCGGTTGGATGTCGACTACATCGACTACTACGTGATCTGGCACGCCATCAACTGGCAGTCGTGGGAGGAGCACGTGCGCCCGTCCGGCAGGATTCTGGACGCGGCGCTGAAGGCCAAGGAACAGGGGCTCATCAAGCACATCGGGTATTCGGTCCACGACGCGCCGGAGAAGGTGCTGCAGATCGTCGAGACAGGCGTCTTCGAGTTCATGATCGTCCAGTACAACATGCTCGATCGATCCAACGAAGCAGCCATCGCTCGGGCTCATGAGCAGGGCATGGCAACCATCGCCATGGGGCCGGTGGGCGGCGGCCGACTCGCGGGCCTCTCGCCGGAGCTGGCGGAGATGGTGCCGGGTGGAGTCACCAGCAATCCCGAGGCCGCCTTGCGCTTCGTCCTCTCCAACCCGAGCATCTCCACCGCGATCTCGGGAATGAGCACCATCGCCATGGTCGAGGAGAACGTGGCGACCGCATCGCGGGAGGATCCCATGTCAGCCGAGGAGCGGGCGAGGGTGGAGAGCGCCCTAGATGAGGCCCAGCGGTTCGCGCAGCTCTACTGCACAGGTTGCGGCTACTGCATGCCCTGCCCCCATGGAGTGGACATCCCAGGGAACTTCCAGCTCATGAACTACCATCGCGTGTATGGGCTCACGGAACACGCGGTCGCGCGCTACGCCGGGAAACCACGAGAGCGAGAGGAAGGCGACGATAGCGCCAAGCTCTTCGCTGGGGCATGCCTCGAGTGCGGCGAGTGTGAGCCGAAGTGTCCCCAGAACATACCGATCATCGAGCAACTCAAGGAGACTCACGCGACGCTGTCGCGCTAGAGCGCGAGGGGACGGCGGCTCAGCCGCCGCCCTCCTCCAGCGCCTGGGCCGCGCCCGGCACGAGCTTCCAGGTGCCGGTCCCGAGCCCGGAGTCCGTGAAGGCCCGGCCGTGGACGACCACTTTGGCCTCCCCGTCTATGACCCCAGTATCCAGACCTACAAGGATCGTCAGCCCCCCGTCGGCTCGTGGGACCACGGAGTGGCAGACGATGGCCGGGTCCGAGTCTTCGGCTAGCTCGAGGGGCGCTTCTGTCGAGGCGCGCACGAACCGCGCTGCCACTTCCCTGTCGCCCACGGAGATCAGCAGATCGGCCTGCACCACACGTGCTCCCGCAGGTAGGCCGAAGGCGCCAGAGACCATGAGCGGGGCCGCGCCAACGGTATCAGCAACGCGCCTGGGCGCGAATGCCTGTCCCTCAGCTCGGGGCGCCTGAGGCATCTCCGGCATCGCCAGGACGGACACGCGGTTGACCCTGGCGCAAGGAGGCGCGGCGCCCGGCATGGCGATGCCAAGCCGGGGAGCATCGAGCCGGAGGGGCCGAGGCCCCTCTCCCGCGAGGATAGGGTGCCAACGCGCGCCATCCCCACTCACGTAGAGCGCGCACGCCTCGCCATCAGACATCATGCGGGCCCACAGGCTACTGCCGGACACTGGCGTCTGCCGGCGCTCTTCGCGGCTGTGCCTTCTGAGAAGCCCCTCTACCATCCACGTAGCGTCCTCCCGCGTGATGGTGAGGACCATCGCCCGGGTGGGCGAGTCACAGAGCGTCAGCTGCACGGGGCCGGTTGAAGCGGCGTCGGTGGCAGAACTCAGCTCGACGATCGCCTCAAGGGGTGGCACGAGGGGGGGGCGGGTCAGAAGTGGCGCTGGCCTATCCGCCGAGAAGAGCGAGTCGCCCTCGGATGTGAACGCCAGGCCCTCACCCGGCGAGGGAACTGGGGCAGGCGCGCCGTCCCCCAACTCCCACGACCAACCGTCCAGATCGCCTCCGGTGAAGGCATACGCGAAGCTGGCCGCGCGCCCCGCCAGGATAGCGGGTTCCTCCACGATCAGGCTGGGAAGGATACCGCCCGGCAGATCCACCGGGCCTGCCCCCGCCACCGGCGCCTCACCCTCCACGGACGAGCTCGCCACCGCCTCGCCGGTGATGCGCAGTGAACTGACCACCTCGGAGAGGGCCCGCCCGAGCTTCGCGTCCCGCGCCACATCTGGCGGCATCAGGACCCATAGCAGGTAGACCGTCGGGCCCTTCTCCAGCATCACGACAACGGCGGCGCTGGAAGTGATCGGATTGCTGAGACGCACCCCGAGGCCTTGCTCGACCCCGTGCCCCGCCAGCGCTACCTCGTCCAGGCGGCTGGAGCCGGCCAAGCTCCAACCGTCATCCAGGCGTCCCTGCACCGTGTCCAGGACTACCTGCTCGTAGACCGTGAGGTCCTCCGTCGGGGTGGCGGCGCGGGTCTCCAACCAGATCGCGGCCCCGCTCGGCAGACGCCATTCCCCGAGCGCTCCCGGCTGTTCAGAGGATGGCTCCGCCCCATCCGGCAGCATGATCGTGAACTGGCCTTCGGGGTCCGTGTAGCGCTCGTAGGAGATCTGGGCTTGCGTGGGCGGTGCCGCGAGCAGGGCTACAGTACAGGCTGCGAGGCAGACAGGGAGTCGCGATGGGCGCATGCGGAGTCCTAACAGATGGAGTGGGAGCGGGGCGCAAGCACCGCCCCGCTCCCGAGTGCTTCCAGTCTACACGCGCTCCCAGATGGGCGGGATGCGCTTCTTGCCGTCCTCGCCGAGCACAACGGGAACTATCCCCGTGATCTCGCAGACGTAGACCAGGGCATCGACAACATCGCCCGCCACGCCAAGGATGTGGTTGCAGGGGAAGGTAGCGAGGAATTCCTCGAACCTGCAGGCCAGTCTGGCATGGACGTGGGGCCAGGTCGGGTCCGTCTGGGCGTTCAGCGCCCGGCGCTCCTCGGCCGGCAGGTCCAGGGATTCGCCGCGAGAGATGACCATGTAGGGCTTGTCATCCCAGACGCCCAGCCTGCAGAAGGTCATGTTGCCCGGGGCCGCGTCGAACTCCACCGACGCGCCGCCCGCCTTGAAGTAGAACTCGAGGGCCGGATGCAGTGTGATCTTCGAGAAGTTGACTCGTGGGTCATCGCTCTGCGCCGCGTACCAGCTCGAGTGGTTGCCCGAGTTGCACCAATCCCAGAGGTCCTTGTCGGGATGGTAGAGGCGCACGTCCATGAAGAGCGCCGGCAGACCGCCCGTGACGTACTTGAGGAGCTGCATCGTGACCGCCGCGTAGGCATCGGCCTCGGTGGCGCAGACCGTCGGCTCCTTGGGGCCGTTCCAGTCATAGGGATCGTTCAGCATCATCTCGGCCACATCACCGAGGCACACGTACTCGGTGAGCTCCCGCTGGCCCTTGAGTCCGCAGTAATCGAAGCCCTTCTCGGCATTGACCGCCTTCATGGCGCAGTAGAGGCGGAGCTGGGTCTTCAGCGTCTCGGGGGTGAGCATCTTCCCGTCGTACTTGATGCGGTCGCCCAGCATCTCGGAGATCCAGGCAAACCCGGCCTCGACGTCCGCGTCGGGGATCTGCTTCATCTTCTCAACTAGCCAGAGCTGGTCGATCTGGCAGACGGTGGTGCCTAGGGCCTTGATCGTTGGCACCATGTGGAAGTATCCGGTCTCCATCCCCATGGAGTGGCCACCATAGCAGCCGTAGACCTCGTTCCGTATCGTCGTGACGGCCTGGCTCGCCCGGAGCCATGAGATCACGCGTGAAAGCGTCTTCTCGTCGTCTATGTCGCCGACGATGCGGTGCGTCCTCACGCCAGTCTGCCGGAGCGCGCCGTCGGTAGCGAGAAGACCTACGTTGCCCGGGTACTGGCCGTTATTGTTCGATAGGGACAGGATCGGCTTGTCCAGCCCAAAGGACTGTACGAAGGGCCAGACAAGGAAGGGGAAGTTCCAGACGTTGTAGACCATGACGATCTGCCGGCAGCCGGCCCGGTGCAGCTCCTCGCCCACCTTCTGGGCCGAGCGGACACTCGTGATGGTCTCGCTGCCGGTGACGATCTCGGGAGCCGAGCCGTCGCGATTGGTCAGGCGGGAGGCCAGGACCTGGGCCCACTGGCTCACGATCCCCTCATTGACCTCCTTGTTGAGCTTCCAGACGTGCTCGCGCTCATCGTTGAGCAAGGCGATACCGATGGGTGTACTTCTCATGGCGCGTTCATCCTTCCGGGACTGTCGAGGGGCCTTCCACGTCACGCTAAGGACCCAAAAGGCAGTTCTCGACTGGCGCGCCAATCCCTCTCCGTGCCTTGGTTACGGCGGCCGTGCTGGGAGAGAGCTAGCCCGGGCGGCTGCTGGTACGAAGCCGGGTGAGGGGACCACTCGATTGGGGGGAGGAACTGGCTGCCCCGCCGGAGTACTTGGCTCCCATGCAGGGCACAAGGCCATGATGTCGGCCGAGGCTGTGGAGGTCCTGGCGGAGTGCGGGAACGCAGCAGCCGCTAGCCCCGACGAAACCATGACCAGGAGAGGGTCCCGCTCATGCTCACGATCGGCCTAGCCGCCTCGCTCATACTCGCCGACGCCTCCGTCCCAGACGCGCCACCTACATTCAAGCAGTGGGGGCTCGAGGCAGTCGACGTCATCCGTCGCGACCTGTATCTCCCACACTCGGACCTCTATGCGGACAAGATGACCGATGACAGGCCATCGGGGCCCGCCTTCATGTGGGGCTGTGGCGTCATGCTCTCGGCGCTGAATGGAGCCGCAGGCGCGGATCCGGCCTACGTGCCATGGTTGGTCGAGTACTCCCGCGCGCTGGAGCGTTACTGGAACGAGGAGGGACCCGTGCCGGGGCTCGATGTGCTCCCGACGCCTAAGCCCGTCGACCGCTACTACGACGACAACGCCTGGGTGGTCATCGCCCTCGCCGAATCCACCCGCATCCTGGACGACTCCGGGCTGGATGCGGACGCGGCGCACGCCCTGGACCTTGCCGAGCGGACGATGGCGTACGTGCTCAGCGGCGAGGATGACGCGCTCGGGGGAGGCATCTACTGGCGCGAGAGCGACAAGGCGTCCAAGAACACGTGCTCCAACTCGCCCTCCGCAGTCGCCGCCTATACGCTCTACGAGCGAACCGGCAATGCCGAGTACCTGGCGGCGGGGGACCGTCTGCTCGGCTGGGTGCTGGACAGGCTCCAGGACCCTGAGGACCTTCTCATGTGGGACAACATGCGGCTCGATGGGTCCGTGGAACACACCAAATGGTCTTACAACACCGCCCTGACCATTCGTGCCCTGCTGATGGCCGCCGAGGCGGGATCGCGGCTCGGAACGACACGGGAACTCCGCGGTCTGGCACGGCGGATGACCGACGCCGCCGTCGAGCGCTGGGTGAACAGGGACACAGGCGGCATACGCGACGGAAGCGCCTTCGCTCACCTTTTGGTTGAAGCACTGCTGATCGCGGGCGACTCCCTAGGGGCCAGTCGCTACCGGGAGGTGGCCCACCGGGCCCTGGTTCGACTCCACGACGAGGCGCGCGATTCCCACGGCCGGTATCCAAACTCCTGGGAGGCCGTGACGACGGAGGCGCTAGCGGAGTGGACGCTAATGGGCCAAGCGGCCGCGGCGAGGGCGTTACTGATCGCCCAGCCTATCGCGCCGATCCGGTGACCTCCGAGCGAGTGCCCTGTTACAGCCCGCGGGCGTATCTCACCGCAGACTCGAAAACGGGTAGGCCACACGGGGTGCGCGGCCTGCGAGTCCAGTCGGGGGCCTGCAGGGGGTCGATCGCGTTCTCCGGATGGGGCATCATGCCGAACACGTTGCCTCTCTCGTTGCAGATGCCGGCGATGTCCGCGATGGACCCGTTCGGGTTGTAGGGGAACTCGCCGCCCGCCGGTGAGCCGTCGGGCTTCACGTAGCGGAAGACTATCTGACCGGCCGCTTCCAGTCGCTTCAGATCCTCCTCAGCCGTATCGGGCGCGAAGGCGAACTTCCCCTCGCCGTGGGCGATGGGCACGAGAAGGTTGTCCTCTGGGACCTCGCTGACCCAGATGCAGGGGGTGCTCGCTTCCCGCTTCAGTTCGGCGAAGCGGCTCTGGAATCGGCCGATGTCGTTCTGGATCAGGGCGGCTTCCGGCTCGTCAGGCAGCGTGCCGGCCCAGCCTGGGAGACAGCCGAGTTCGAGAAGAACCTGGAAGCCGTTGCATACGCCGCCTACCGGCCGACCGGACTCGATGAAGCTCTTGATCTGATCGCCCAGATCAGCGTGTATCCGAGCCGCCCAGATGGCCCCTCCCCGGACGGCATCCCCGGCGGAGAAGCCGCCGGGGATGAACAGAATGTCGTAGTCGTCCAGGGTGCGGTGGAGATCCCGCGGGACCGTGTCCGAGTGAGCGAGCTGCTTGAGGTGCACCAGTTCGACGCGATCGGCGCCCGCCGCCTCGAAAGCCGCCTGAGCGTCCTCCTCGCGGTTGGTGCCCTCGATCCTCATCACGCACACGCGAACCTGGCCCATAGGGGAGCGCCTCCTACTTCTTCTTGCTGGGATCCTGCCACGGCGCGCACAGCTTGGCCGCAAAGTGCCCCTCCAGGATAGCGACCTCCGGGATGGGACCCGCCAGAGGAGCAACGTACTTGATGAACTCCTCGGTCATCTCCATCTCCTGGGCGTTGTACCACTCGATGGGGACATCGCGGGTGCGCCCGCGGACCTTCGCCAGGTCGACCAGGCCCGTTGTGCAGCGATAGGGAGTGTCGCTCTCGCGCACAAGCGTGACCATCTTGCCCGTCTCACCGTCGACGGCCGCTCTCACTGCGGCGAGACCGACCATGTAGGCTTCCTCGACATCGGTGGGAGAGGCGATATGGGTGGCGCAGCGCTGGATCGCGGCGGCTTTGGTCCAACGGGCGCTCACGCCAAGCCGCTCCTCGATGTTCTCCGCGAGGGTCTGGCTGACACCGCCGAGCTGGCGGTTTCCGAAGGCATCCACCTTCTCGGCTGCGGCGACGGGGTTGCCTTCGGCATCCTTGATACCCTCGGAGACGGCGATAACGCAACGGCCGTAGCGATCCACGTCGTTCTGAACGGCGTCCAGGAACCTCTGCGCATCGAAAACCGACTCCGGCAGCAGAATGATGTGCGGGCCGGTCCGCTCGTCCACTTTCGCCAACTGCGCCGAGGCGGTCATCCAGCCGGCGTCACGCCCCATGACCTCGACGACATAGACGTAGGGCAGGGAGTGGTTGTCACGATCCAACTCCCGGATGGTTGTGGCCGTGTAGCGGGCGGCGCTGCCGAAGCCAGGACAGTGATCGGTCTCGGGCAGATCGTTGTCGATGGTCTTGGGGATGCCGATGACACGCATCTCCCAGCCCTCTTGGGCCGCGAGGTTCTTCACGTCGTCGGAGGTTATCTGGCTGTCATTGCCGCCGATGTAGAAGAAGTAGCGCACATTGTGGGCCTTGAACACCTCCACCATGCGTGGGAGGTGGTGGTCCTTGACCTTGAGCCTGATCGATCCCAGAGCGGCGCCCGGCGTCGAACGCAGCCCCCGTATGGTCCGCGGGTCCTCCTGGCGCAGATCCATCAGGTTCTCTTCGAGGATGCCACCGATCCCTCGGAAGGAGCCGTAGACCTCTTCGATGCACGCATGGCGGAAAGCTTCATCCACCACGCCAACGACGCTGTTGTTGATGACCGCCGTGGGACCGCCGGACTGAGCGACGACGAGGTTGCCGCGGAGCTTGTCTGCCATGTAACGGACTTCCCTTCGATGCTTGGGCGACTCTCAGGAGCACGAGTAAGCGTGCCAGAGTCGGATTGTAGCATAGGGACCCAGGGGGTTGAAGGCGAGGACCAAGGGGCAGGTCACAACGCCGCCACTGGTGCATAGTCAGAAGTAGCTGTTTCACAAAGGGGGTTCCCTCCGTGCTCCACCTGTCGCTTCTCAGTCTGACCCTCTGCACCGGCGCGGCCCTGAATGCCGGCTCCGTCAGGCTCGAACTCGATGAGGCCGGCCGACCCGTGCGCCTCGTCGGGCCCGACTCGGCGGCTGACATAGGGGGCGTGGACTTCCGGCTGGAGTGGGCTGGCAGGGGTGAGGCGCCCGACGGCGATTGGCCACTGACACTGGTGGAGGAGGTTGAGGAGAAGCGGTCTCTCACCGTTCTGCGCGTGCAGTCTCCGTGGGAGCTGGCGGTCGACTACTGGGCTCCATCGGAGTGGTGCATTGCACGGCAGGCTCGCGTGAGGAATCTGTCCGATGAGGTCCAGGAGGTGCTGGGCGCGTCTTATGTGGTGCAGGGCTCGAACGTCACCACGTACGCGATCGCGCCAGCGTTCCGCCTCCGGGCTGGCGATGGCGACCTTGCAGCCGCCCTGTGCGAGAGCACCGACCCCGCCTCGGTCGCGGTGATGGACGAGGGCGCCGAGCACCGCGTCGGCGTGCGTGCGCGTGTGCAGCCAGGGGAGACGGTAACGCTTGATCCCCAGTACCTGTGGCTCGCCGAGGGCGATGCGGAGCTGGCGCCGCCTCGACTACAGGAGTGGTACCGCCTCGTCGGTCTCATGCCGCCCAGCGACCGGCCGGAGTGGGCCCAGGACGCCGTGATCTACTCCACACACCCAGGCGGCCACATCGACTCGTGGTTCCAGGACATCGGCGGGTTCGGGAACCTGCAGGCGCAACTCCCGTACGTCGAATGGCTCGGCGCGAACACCCTGTGGCTCCTGCCGATCTACACCTACTGCGTCGACGGGCGACTGGGCGATGGCTGTCCCTACGGCCCCGCGGACTTCTACGAGATAGAACCCGCTCTGGGCGGCGAGGAGGCCGCGCGGGAGTTCGTCGATGCGGCCCACGCCCGAGGGATGCGGGTCCTGATCGACATCGTGCCCCACGGCGGCTCCGACCCGCACGTGGCTGATAAGCCGGAATGGCGACTGCGGAACGAGGATGGCACCTTCAAGGAGGTGTTCGGCTGGACGTGCGACTACGGCGCGTCCGGCTGGCAGGATGTGATGGCGGACGTTGCCCACACGTGGGTCCGCCACCTCGGCATCGACGGCTACCGGGTGGATGTCAGCGAGGGAATGGGTGAGAACCTCGGCCCGGACGTGGAGAGGCCCTCCTACGCGGCGCGAGGCGGGCCCATCGCCATGCTCGGACGGATGCGCGAGGGGGCGCGCGCCAGCAACCCCGACGCCATCCTCTTCCCCGAGGGATTCGATCGTCTGCCGTGGCTTCCGCACACCGACATCTCCTACGGCTTTCGGCTGTTCTTCTGGCTGAAGGCTCAGCAAGGGCGGGTGGGCTCGGAGACGGGTCGCTGGGCGGACCTGCTCACGAGGTACCTTCGCGAGGAGGAGGCCCAGGCGCCGGCAGGGACACTCATCGCTCGGCAGCTCACGAACCACGATATGGATCGCGACCACGGGCATGTGACCCACTCGTTCGGGGTGGGAGCTTCACAGGCGCTCATGGCGGCGCTGTCCGCCGCTCGGGGCGTGCCCTTCGTCTACCAGGAGCAGGAGCGAGGCGCCGAGCTGCTCTACGCCCGCCTGTTCCAGACGCGCGACGCCTTGCCCGAACTGCGGCGGGGTGATGTGCTCTACGGGCCGGTGGAGGCCCCCAAAGAGGTCTTCACGGTCTGGCGTTGGACGCCGGAGGGCGCGACCCTCGCGCTGGTCAACTTTGCCGGCCAGACAGTCACGGGCGAGGTGGTCCTGGACGCGGACCGTCTTCCCTGCCCCGCCGGAGCGAAACGGGTGGGCGATGTCTGGAGTGGAGAGGTCCGAGCCGACGGATGGACTGGGGACTCCCCCCTGGCGCTGGCCGTCACACTGGAACCCTACGAGGCGGCATTCCTGGCTGTCCGCTCCGGGGATTCGGTCCTGCCGCATGTGCCGCCCGTGGCGCCTCCCGACACAGCACCCGGCCAGCCGGCCGTTCCCCGGGTCGAAGGCTTCCTGATGTCTCTAGACCCAGCGGAGCTGCTGCCGCTCCCAGGCGGAGCGGTGGCCATCACCGCGGCCGATGAGGAGGGCGCCCACACCATCAGCCTAGACCCCGATCGGGTTGACGACGTCGGCGAGCGGGTATTCGGCGTCCGCGTGCTCTTCCCGGGCGCGAGGCGCTGGATGGTGAACACCGCCTCCGGTCCTCTCGAGGGCGTCCACGTGCCGCGTCACCGTGACTGGACTCCATCGACGGGGTACGGCACCTCCCCAGGGCTGCACGCAGGGATCCACTCTCCTAACCGGTTGTGGGAGTCCGCGATGCACCCTCTCCACCCCGACGCGGGGTTCGTTGCCGTCAGTACGCCTTCGGGCCAGTGGAGTGTGGAACTCCCCGTTCTGCCCCCGACGCTGTCGATGTACCTGGACGATGGCTCATCGCGAGGAGACGACGGTGTGCTCAAGCTCATCATCGCCGCCGCCGACCCCTTCGCCGCGAGGGTGCAGCGCAGCCCCGGCGTGATCGTCGGCGAGGGTGACGATGCCCGGGCAGCGCCTGTGTCGATCTCCTTCAGGCTGAACGAAAGCCTCAACACGGCGTGGGAATCGCTCGCGGAGGGAACGGACTACCACACCCCCGCTCGCCTGCCGTCCCAGGTGGCGGGAGACGTAGACGCCAACGCGCAGGGGGGCATGCTCTACCTGCCCCAGCCGGGCGCAATGGAGTACGGCATGGAGATCCCGGCGGCGGGCGAGTGGCATGTGTGGATCGAACTGCGCCGGTCTGAGCGGGCGGTGGATGGCGCCGACCTCGATGATGGCTACGCACTGACCATCGACGGACAGCCGACCGCGTTCCGTTGGATCGGCCGCACCCGCCACGCCGTGGGCAACAGCTACGTGGACTGGGTGGCCCTCGAACCGACGGAGCTTGCCGAGGGCCCTCATGCTCTGCGCGTCACGACTCTAAAGCCGTGGTGCGCCGTGGGTGAGAGAGTGCTGCTGACCAGGGATCCGCAGTGGACGCCCTGACCGCGGCTACTCGCAGGCGAAGAAGCGCTCGCCCCACTGCCAGTTCGGGTCCAGCGTGCGGCCCAACTGGGTCCACTTGCTGTGCCCGTCAGCGAACCCATAGTTGGAGCCGCCATTGTGGCGCACCTCGTCCATATTGACGATGCGCACGTCGATCTGATCGTTGATCTCCTGTAGCGTGGCGTGGGTGAGCGGGATGGTGTTCGCGTACGGCTTGCGCGGATGCCATGGGTGGCAGCATCCGTATGGGTCCTCGTTCTCCTCCTGCTCCACGATGGCGATCGTCTCGGCAGGCGACCCGACTGCGGCCATCCGCACCACGCGGTAGGGTCGCGGGGCGCCAGCGGCGAGGCTGAACTTGTCGCGCGGCAGCACGGCCTCGTTCGGCACGTAGCTCGAACGCGGCAGCATCACGTCCTCGGGGATCTGGGGCAGCGCCGTCGGCTCGGGGTCGGACGGGCAGATCCACACCTGCTCGTTCCGTATGTACGGCAACGTGAGCGAGGAGACGTGCGTCCGGCCATCGGACCCGTTGAGCCCGTTGTTGTAGAGATAGGTTGGCGGGTAGACCTCGTTCCAGTCCTGGGCGTACATCATGACGGCTGTGCCCAGCTGTCGGGTGTTCGACAGGCAGACCGTCTGGCGCGCCTTCTCGCGTGCCTTCGCGAACACCGGGAAGAGGATCGCTGCCAGGATGGCGATGATGGCGATGACAACGAGCAGTTCGATAAGCGTGAAGCCGTGTTTACGGAGCAGCATCGGAGGTACCCTTCGGTGCAACTTGGGTGCCACTACGCCACCTGTGCGCGCGACCCTTCCCTGAGGGCCCTTGCAGTTGTCCCGGCCCTGAACGAATCGCCCCCGAAACAGCTGCGCCCCTTGTGCACGGGACGGGCCAACATGGTTATGGCGGCGCTGGGCGTCCCACCACCCCTTCTGCCACCCAGCAGGCCCACCAGCGCCCGGCGCCGCCTCTCTCCGCAGTTGACACCCCGACGGTCACACTGCACCATAGCGGTCTAGCGCGCCCGTAGCTCAGCGGATAGAGCGCCGGCCTCCGGAGCCGTAGGTCGACCGTTCGAATCGGTCCGGGCGCGCCATCTCTCTCTTGGGGTCGAGCGGTCCCGTAGCTCAGGTGGATAGAGCAGGAACCTCCTAAGTTCAAGGTCGCCCGTTCGAGTCGGGCCGGGACCGCCATATCACCTGAGGTTGCCCCCGATGAACGAACTGACCCGCGACGAATCCTTCATGGCCCAGGCGCTTCTCGAGGCGGGGCTCGCCCAGAAGCATGGTGACGTACCCGTCGGCGCTGTTGTGGTATGTGATGGGGACATCGTCGGCCGTGGGCACAACCGCCGCGAGGTCGATGCCGACCCCATCGCTCACGCCGAGATCCTCGCGATCCGCGAGGCGGCCAGGGAGCGCGGAACCTGGTATCTGGATGGGGCCCAGATCTTCGTGACACTCGAGCCCTGCGCCATGTGCGCGGGCGCTATCGTCCTCTCCAGGATCGCCCGGGTCGTCTACGGGGCCGATGACCCGAAAGCGGGAGCGTGCGGCGGGGTACTTGACATCACGGGTGACACCCGGCTGAATCACCAACCGTCTGTAGTGGGTGGAGTCATGCGAGAGGAGTGCTCGGAGCTGATCCGAAACTTCTTCCGCGGACTGCGAGCCGGAGGTAACATATAGTAGTTTTGCGCCGGCACTCCGGCCGGCGCCTATGCGCGGAGTGGTGTCCGAGTCGGTTGAAGGAGCTCGCCTCGAAAGCGAGTAGGGTGCCAAAAGCGCCCTCGTGGGTTCGAATCCCACCCACTCCGCCACCGAGACAACTCGACGGGCCCTAGTGGCCCAGTATGTAGGTTCCGCTACGCGGAGTGGTGTCCGAGCTGGCCTAAGGAGCGCGCCTGGAGAGCGCGTAGGGTACTAGACGTGCCCTCGTGGGTTCGAATCCCACCCACTCCGCCATTCACTCGCCCCGAGCGAGTCTGGCAGCCTGCCCCACCGCGCGGAGCAATGCTACATCCTCGGCCCCAACCGTAACCGCCGACCCCATACAGCCGCCAGCGCCAACCTCGACCGAGGCGGCAGTCCACGTTCCGGGCAGATCGACCTCACGCGCCTCAGAGGCGTGGTTCACAAGCAGCAGGAGCGCATCATCGCCCTGCCGCGCCGTGATCCAGGAGATGTCTGCCGCGGGCCCGCGGTCCATGGGCTGAACGGCCTCGCACATGGCCCCGACCAAGTCAGCGAAGAACCCCAGCCTGGCAGACTGCCTCCCCCATCCCTCCTGCATGAACTCGGGCGTAGAGAGGTACACGCGGCCCTCGCCGAAGCGGTTCTCGAGGAGCACCGGCTCGCCCCCTGTCGAGCTGGCCAGCACGCGAGCGGAGAGGGGTTCCACCTCAACGGGCGCGTACCACGGCTCCTTCCAGGCGCCTGGTTCGAGGCTGAACACGGGTTCCTGGAGGTGGATGTCGGTCGCAGAGAAGATGCGCGTCCAGGCGCGGCCACCCATACCGAGGGACACGCCCCAAAGGTGCGGGTCGTCGACCCAATCCTCGCG
>MTKW01002537.1_pt1 | contig 44705 bp, 47 predicted proteins | sample 1042761 | NCBI WGS metagenome assembly MTKW01 (sample SAMN06205366, study PRJNA360243) | anaerobic digester metagenome | biome: Wastewater treatment plant; feature: Anaerobic digester sludge; material: sludge; isolation source: anaerobic digester fed with sludge from wastewater treatment plant ... | reverse complement strand
CCTGCAAGCAGTTTTGACATTTCCCTCACCTCAAGATCTATGTCCTTGGTAGTGACCATCAGTCCTGCCAGATCATCGCCCAAAAAATCGTGGACAGAATCCAAAGTTGCTCTTGCGTGCGGGTTGTAGCGTTCGAAGTAGGCTTCCAGCACGTCGGCCCCGATAGCTGCACCGGAAACTACGGTGGGCACGCCCAGGGCGACGACGGGCACGCCCAAGGATTCCTGGTTTATGCCTGGCCTCTTGTTGCCCACCCCGGAGCCTGGCTGTATGCCCGTGTCCGCAATCTGGATGGTGGTCAAGAGTCTGCTGGGCGACCGGGCTGCCAAGGCATCCACGGTGATGACAAGTTCGGGTTTAACCTGGCTGGCGATGCCTCTTATGATGTCGATGGTCTCCATACCGGTTATGCCTAACACGCCGGGGGAGATGGCGGCCACGGGGTTCAGCCTGCCCCCTAGCTCTTGGGGCACGTACTCCCTTATGTTTCTGGTGATCATAATCTGTGAGATGACTTTGGGTCCCAAGGCATCGGGCGTAGCTTGCCAGTTGCCAAGCCCTACAATGAGGACATCGCCGGTCCTTGGTAAGCCCGCCAAAAACGTGAGTTCCTGCGCAACCACTCCAGCAACTTGCTTGAGGATGCTTCTGCTTCGAAACCTCAAGCTTGGGCACTCCAACGTAAAGTAACGGCCGGGGGGTTTCCCGACGGACTCAGAGGCCTGGGGTGTGGTTACCTCAACTCTTGTGAGTTTCATTCCGTTTTGGCTTTCTTCGCTGACAGACAGCCCCGGTACCCGGGACGCCTTTTCACCGATCATAGCTGTTCTTTCAAGGGCTAGGTCCGTCCTAGCATGGTTCTGTGCACGCATGGATGATTCCCCCAAGTGGTTGATTTCCAAAACTCGCCCGGTGCTATACTACCCAGCGTGTGGGTAAGTAAGTCCCCGGGAGGGATAGTTTTGCGCTTAATCTCTTTGGTGGTAGCCGCGTTGTCGGGCGTATCCATGGCCCTTCAAGGCGCTGTCAACGCGGTCTTGGGAAAGAAAGTGGGTTCCATAGAGGCAGCTTTCGTGGTTCACGTGGTGGGTTCAGCCATCTTGGGAGCTGTTTTGTTGACGGGTATGACAGGGGGCAGCGTTAAGGGCACCCTACAGGCCCCGTGGTGGTCCCTTTTGGGGGGACCTTTGAGCGTCGCCATTATCTGGGGCGTTTTGTGGAGCATGAAGAACGTTGGGGTTGGTTCAGCAACCACGGCCATCGTGGCTGCCCAGATCACCGCGGCATTGCTGTTGGACACGTTGGGGATCACGGGCCAAAAGGTCCCCATCGATGTGTCCAAGGGCCTGGGCGCCGTCTTGTTCGTTGCCGGTGCCTACCTGCTATTGAGGTGCAAGCCGTGAGGAAGGTATTTCGTCAAAGCTAAAAGAAATAAAAAAATGCCGCTCCTTTTGAAGCGGCATTGGGAGAGGAGAAACCGGAGGAAGAGCCTGTTGGGGCGGCCTCAAGGCAACGCCCCGACTCTCGATGATTACTATGGACAAATCCGCCCTTACTTATACACTAGTGGCAGGAAAGGTTTTCTTTGAACGATTGGAGGTTGTCCATTGTCACAAGCAATATACCCAGGCAGTTTTGATCCGCCCACCTGCGGGCACTTGGATATCATCGAAAGGGCATCGAAGTGTTTCGGACTGCTAAAAGTAGCCGTGTTTGAAAACGTTCAGAAAACCCCCATGTTTACGACAGAAGAGAGAGTATCCATGCTAAAGGACGCTTGTGCTCACCTTGCTAACGTTCGTGTGGAGTCGTACTCCGGGCTCTTGATCGACTATTGCCGGGCCAACAACACGAAGATAGTGGTTAAGGGGCTTAGGGCGGTGTCGGATTTTGACTACGAGTTTAAGATGGCCCTCATGAACAAGAAACTGGCTCCAGAAGTGGAGACGGTGTTCATGATCACTTCACTGAAATATCTTTACCTCAGCTCGAGTCTTGTGAAGGAAGTAGCGTACTACGGAGGCTGCATAAAGGGGCTCGTACCTTCCTCGGTGGAAAACATGATCTTCGATCGGGTTCGGGCGAAAGAGCAGTAAAACCAACAAAGGGGTCTGATGGTTGTGGTGAACATGAATGTCATGGAGATTCTCGACAGGCTTGATGAGTACTTGTCGGAGTGTTCCCGGGTGCCCTTGGTGGGCAAACTTATGGTGGACGAGGATGAAGTCTTCAACCTTATCGACGATTTAAGGGCAGCTCTTCCCAAGGAATTGGAGGAAGCCCGGTGGGTGTTGAAGCAGCGGGAGGACATCCTCCAGGATGCCCAAAAGCAAAGGGAGGACATGCTGGGCGATGCCCAAGGGCAAATCGCAGTGCTTGCATCGGAAACCGTCATTGCCAAAGAGGCCAGGTCCCAGGCGGACGACCTCATGGCTCAGGCGAAGGAAGTTGCCCTTGAGATCAATCGAGGTGCCAGACAATACGCGTTCGGCGTGCTTGAACAGGTAGAAAAGACGCTTCAGAGCCTACTCGAAGCCACGCGTCTCGACAAAGAGCAGCTTTTGCCCGAGGCCGTGGAACAGGAAGCAGTTCAGGAACATCATGACGAAGCACAGCCTGCCCCTGTTGAAGATCCTTTCGAACTTGAGGAGGATCAGACTCCCTCCTACAAGAGGAGAAGAAGGGACAGGGTAAGGTAGTCAAGTTCTCTTTCTGGGTTTTTTGACCGAACTCCACGCAAAGACGAGGAGACCGCCGAAGAAAACTAGGGCGACGCTTAGGAAGCACCATTGGGCAGCCAAACCTAGGTTGCCCAACCATGCCAAGGACCCCGGGATCATCGGGGGTTCGAACGCGGATATGGTCCAACGTGCACCGCCGGGCCTCATGAGCAAGACGGTGTACAAGGCGGCCAACAAACCCTGGGCTCCCCGTGAAAGCGTGTAAGGCCAGATAGACATACCGCTTGGTTGGATGACGGCGGCCACTTGGGCGTGGACTGACAGGCCGCTCCACGCTATTATGGCGCTTGCCACGGCTGCCCGAGCTACCAGAGGAGCATCCGCAGCCCCCGCCAGGGATGTTCCTATTGTGATCTCGAAGATCCCGCTTATCACGGTGTCGTGCAGGGCCTCAGGAAGGATCGATTCGGGTATCATTCTCGACATAAAGCTGGATAAAACCGCAGTGGTTCCCGCAAGTTTCAGGGCTTCGAATATGACGGAAAACAGCACCATGAACCCGAGGATGACCAAAAGAGTGTTCACGGATGTTTTGACAGCATCCCCCAAAAGCTGACCAAACGCCCTGCCATCTTTCTTTTGGGCCTCCCTCATGGCCCTGAAAGCTCTCCTCAGCACCGGGCCGCTTTCGCCCGCGGACTGGGGCGGGGTGGGGCGGGAACCGGAACGCCAAAACCGCATGGCTATCCCCACCGTGAGGGCCGAAAGGTAGTGGGCCGCCACGATGATTAAGGCCAGGTCCGTTCTCTTGAACATGCCCACCGCTACCGCGCCTGTCATGAACAAGGGATCCGATGTGTTGCAAAAACACATGAGGCGTTCCGCTTCAGTCTTTGTGGCGAGGCCATCTTCCATCAGGCGGGCGGAAAGCGCAGCTCCCAAGGGGTAGCCTGACGCAAGGCCCATAGCTAGCGTGAAAGAACCAGCCCCGGGCACGTTGAAAAGGGGACGCATGCGGGATTCCATGAGCACCCCCATGAAGTGGACACTGCCCGTGCTCATCAAAAGTTCCGCGGCTATGAAAAAGGGTAACAGGGCGGGTAGAACAACCTCCCACCACACCGACAGCCCCCGCTGCGCCGCTTTGAAAGACGGTTCGGGCAGCATGACCATGGCGAGGGCGACAACGGCCACCCCCAAGGGCAACCAGACAGAGGCGAGGGCTTTTCTTTTTCTGCCGACTAAGAAAAAGAGTATTATGATGGCAAGGGAAACAAAGAGGGGGCCAGTCTTCATATCTAGACCTCCTTGGTTCGCCCTAAATCTATATGGACGAAGGGAAAGGGGTATTCGAAAATTGGCCAGGAGAACCTCAGGACATAAAAGGGTCGTAGTTTGGGGTGTCGTTGCTGCTTTGATCGCGGGGCTTTTGTCCCTCCCTTCCGGCGCCCTGCTCGTTTCTCCCGGCCCTGTTTTGCCCCTGGGGGGAATGGTTACCGTTGACGGTAAATCGGGCACGACGAACGAGTTTTACATGGTGTCCGTGGTTGCCCAGGAGATTCGGATGGGCAAATTCCTGCTTTGTGTTTTTAACCCCGAAGCAGAACTGTGGTCGAAGAAAGCTTTGTTTGCCGGAAGGAGCTTGGAGGAGTACAACGCGGACAATCGTAAGCTCATGGAAGATAGCCAGAAAATCGCCTGCCGGGTGGCCTTTGAAGCTGCGGGAGTGCCCGTAAGCGGGGAAGAGCTCCCCCTTCCTGTGTCCATCGACAGCGGGGATATCTTGGGGCCCTCCGCCGGCCTGGTTTTCGCCTTGGAGGTGTTTTCCCTTCTAACGGGAGCGTCTTCCGAACCCTTGGGCAAGGTGGCGGCCACAGGTACCCTGGATCGGGAGGGAGCAGTAGGGCCTGTAGGGGGAACAGCTCAAAAAGCCGCAGCTTGCCAGAGGCAGGGCATCGCTCTGTTTCTTGTCCCCCAGTCAAACCTCAAGGAGGCCAAGGAGGGGGCAGGGGATATGGAGGTGATAGGGGTAAGATCGTTTCAGCACGCGTTGGACGTTTTGAAGGAAAAAGCAAACTTCGCACCGGGGTTACGTTAAGGAAGCCTAAGCGGAATGATTCCTTGACAGTGCCTTTTTCCAGCAGTTATAATCCCTTTGTATTCGTTAGGCGGGGTGACACGATTGAAAATAGATGTATCTTCCATTTTGAATCATCCCGGGGTGACCACCACCTTTGATTTGGAGGGAAGGTTGGAATCACCGGCCGAAGAGATCGGCTTACCTGAGAAGGTCGGCGCCAAAGGTGTTGCCACGTCCGCAGGGGATAGCGTGTACGTGGAGGGTGAGAGCAGAGGGGTCGTGGCGCTCGTGTGTTCCCGGTGCTTGTCGCCTTTCAGACAATCGTTCAAGGTCCCTTTCGAAGGGCGATTTGTCCCCGTAGCCTTGATCGAGCGGTGGGAAGATGATGAAGTTGAACTGTACCCCTTAGACGGCGGGGTGTGTGACCTGTCCCCCATGCTCTTGCAGGAGATAATGATCAGCTTACCCATGCAGGCGCTGTGTTCCCCGAACTGCAAAGGTTTGTGTCCCGTATGCGGACATAACCTGAATGAAGGACCTTGTGGGTGTCCCGAAGATGAGCAGGAACTCACACCTTTCGGGAAGAAACTGATGAATGCGCTCGCGGAAAGGAGCAAGAAAAATGGCCGTACCTAAAAAACGAACTTCGTCTGCCAGACGGGACCAAAGAAGGGCCAACTGGCGTCTGCGTGCACCGCAACTCATTGACTGTCCGCGATGCCACGCTTTGATTCTACCCCACCGGGTGTGTCGCAAATGCGGATACTACAAGGGCAGACAAGTCATCAAGGTAAAAGCTAAGTAGCAGTAGGCGTTGTGAGAGGGCCGGCCTTTGGCCGGCTCTTTTTGGTTGGCGGCCCCTTTTTCCCCTCAAAGATTAAGATTGCACAGCACAGGAAACATGTATATACTACGTCTTAATATGAAAGTATTAGGACCAGGCCATAATTTCAGGAGTGATGAAAGCTTTGTCCCCAGGACCGAAAGTTAGAAGGAAGCATCTGCAGGCCATCTTGGACAAAAACCCTTTCTTATCCGACGGAAAACTGGCGCGGCATCTGGGAGTCAGCGTCCAAACGATCCGGTTGGACCGTCTCGCCTTAGGAATCCCCGACCAAAGGACCCGGACGAAACAGGTGGCGGAGCGGGTGTACGGCCGTGTGAGGGCCCTGGGTCAAAAGGAGATCATCGGGGAACTCATCGATGTGGAACTGGGGAAGTCGGCCATATCTGCTTTTGAAGCTCTCCCTGACATGGCGTTCGAACGCTCAGGCATAGTTCGAAGCCACTACATCTTCGCCCAAGCGGAGTCTTTGGCCCTGTGTATCATCGATGCCAAAAATGTGGTCACGGGCATCGCAAATTTAAAATTCAAAAGATCCGCCCGGGTGGGCGAGAGGCTCATAGCCAAAGCTCAGGTCATAAGGGTGAAGGGCAACAAGACTGTGGTTCTTGTGGAAACCAGAGCGGGGGAGGAGCAGGTGTTCAGGGGCAAGTTTTTGCTCTTTGCCTTGGAGTAAAGGAATTTCGGAGGTGATGGTGTGCAAGAGCCGAAAAGCCAGGTCATAGCTGTCGATCTTATGGGGGGGGACCATGCCCCCGGTGCAGCCGTCGACGGTTGCGTGAGGGCCCTTGAGGACGGGCACCAGGTGTTGGCCCTTGGTAGTGAAAAGGCCGTGGAAGCACTTACGGCCCGGGGCCCTTTTCCCAGCCTTAAAACCAAGGTGTGTGATCAGGTCATTTCAGCGGCGGAAGCCCCTTTGCAGGCCATCAAGGATAAGCCGGGGTCAACGATTGCGGTAGGGCTATCCTTGCTCTCTCGGGGGGCCGTGGGGGCATTCGTGTCCGCGGGTTCGACAGGAGCGCTGGTGGCCGGAGGAGTGGTGATGGTAGGTCGTGCCCCCGGGGTTGACAAGCCGTGCTTGGGAGCGGTGTTTCCGTCCGCGGACGGAAGGGGCGTGTTCGTGTGCGATCTCGGGGCCACATCGGAAGCGAGGCCGCGCACTTTGGTCCAGTTCGCCGTTATGGCCAAGGCAGCGGTGGAGTCGGTTTTGGGTCGCAGGGACCCGAAAGTGTACCTGCTCAACATAGGGACAGAAGCTGAGAAAGGCAGCTTGTTGACCAAGAAGGCGTTCGGCATGCTACAAGACGCCCCCGTTCAGTTTTGCGGAAACATTGAGGCACGGGATGTGCTGTCGGGCAGCGCGGATGCCGTCATCACCGACGGTTTTACGGGCAATGTGTTTTTGAAGACGTGTGAAGGGGTCTCGGAGTTTCAAATGACTGTTTTGAAAAAGGAGGCGGAAGTCGGGCTGGGCCCGGAGGAAAGGGCCAAGCTGTTCCCCCTTCTCAAAAGAACGGGGGCAGCCCTGGATTACGCTAACTATGGCGGAGCTATGTTGTTGGGACTTAAGGGGTGCATCGTAAAATGCCACGGCGCCTCGAGCTCCGAAGCCATGCACCGGGGAATCGAGCGGGCCGCCCTTTTTGTCAAGCACCGGGCGGCGGAAACCATAGTCGACGTACTGTCGAAGATGTCAGACATTTGAGATCCAGCAAGGAGAGTAAGCAGCGATGAAAGCGGTGAGACAAGTCAAAATAGCGGGCATGGGATCTTGTGTGCCCCAAAAAGTGCTGACCAACCAGGATCTGACGAAGATGGTCGACACTTCTGACGAATGGATCGTCGAGATGACAGGCATAAAGACGCGCTACATAGTAGAGGACGATCAGTCCACATCTGATCTCGCCGTAGGAGCTGCCCTAGAATGCCTATCGAATGCCGCCGTGGCCCCGGAGGATGTAGACCTCATAATAGTGGCGTCCGCCACCCCTGATCACTTGTTTCCCGCCACTTCTTGTCTCGTGCAGCACGCCATCGGAGCGAAGAGGGCGGCGGCCTTCGACATGGAAATAGGTTGTACAGGTTTCATAAGCGCCGTGGTTACGGGCTCACAGTTCGTTGCGTCGGGGACCTACGACAACGTGCTGGTCATCGGCGCGGAAACTTTGTCTAGGATCGTGGACTGGACGGACAGGGGTACCTGTTGTTTGTTCGGGGACGGCGCAGGTGCTTGCCTGCTTGTACCCGGGGCGCCCGGAGAAGGCATAGTCGCGTCTGAATTGGGGTCCGACGGCTCGCAGTCGGAGGTGCTGAAGCTGCCGGCAGGAGCTGCAAAGCACCCGGCTACGGAAGAAACCGTGAGGGATCGCATGCACTACATAAAGATGGAGGGGCGACCTGTCTTTCGATTCGCGGTCAAGATCATGGCGGAGTCGATCCTCAGACTGCTCGCCTCCTGCGGGAAATCAATCGAGGACATCGATCTGTTGGTACCTCACCAAGCGAACATACGCATCATCGATTCAGCTTTGACCCGTTTTAGCGTTCCTAGGGATAAAGTGGTCATCAACATAGATAAGTACGGGAACACGTCTTCCGCGTCCGTTGCCATAGCTTTGCACGAGGCTGTCCGGGAAGGTCGTGTAAGGAAAGGTGACTTGGTTGTCTTGGTCGCCTTCGGCGCAGGCCTCAGCTGGGGCTCGCTAGCAATTATTTGGTAAAAGGAGGGTGTCTTGTGTCAAAAGTGAGGATTGTAACCGATTCCGCTCAGGATTTTGCCCCGGAGGTTCTCCTTGCCAAGAACATCCGTGTGGTGCCCCTCACAGTACATTTTGGTGAGGAATCCTACAAGGACGGGTTTGAAATGCGCGGCAAGAAGTTTTACGACATGCTGGGATCATCGCCCCACCACCCACACACATCGCAACCATCCCCCGGAGAGTTTCAAAAAGTGTTTGAAGAACTCACGTCCGAAGGGGATAAAGTCGTGGCTATCACCCTTTCCGCGGGGCTGAGCGGAACCTATCAGGCGGCGTGCTTGGCACGAAACGCCCTTCCCGACAGGGACATTGCCGTCATCGATTCCCGGCAGGGAAGCGGCGGTTACGGCCTGATGGCGCTGTTGGCAGGGGAAATGGCGGACGGGGGTGCTTCTTTCGAGGATGTGGTTTTTGCGGTGCAGGGTATGGTTGACAGAATGGCCACTTTCTTTTGCGTTGACACGTTGGATTACCTTGTGAAAAACGGCCGCATCGGTCGCGCCCAGCATCTTATGGGGACCATGCTCAACATGAAGCCGATCTTGACTTTGGATAAAGAGGGGTACGTTACGGCCGCGGATCGTGTTAGGGGTAGGACAAGGGTCATGGAGCGCATGTTACAGCTTGCCCAGGAAAGGATCCCTGGAGGTTCCTCTGTGGTAGCCGCCATTATGAACGCGCAGGCTCCTGAGGAGGCGGCGAAGCTCAAGCGTGCTGTGGAGGACGTGTACACTGTCAGCAGGGTTTTTGAAGGTGAGATAGGCAGCGTCATAGGCAGCCACGTGGGCGCAGGTACGATCGCAGTGTTCCTGCTTCCAGTGGAGGGATAGAGTAACGGGCGTCATCAGTCAAGGGGGGCTTTCGTCGTGAAGATAGCCTGGGTATTTCCTGGTCAAGGGGCACAGTTTGTGGGGATGGGTAAGCAGCTTTACGAGGAGTTTCCTCGGGCGAGAGCCATCTTTGATTCGGCGGACAAAGTGTTAAAGAGGGACCTCAAGAGGGTTATGTTTCAGGGGCCCGCGGAGGAGCTGACGCTCACGTACAACGCTCAACCCGCGCTTTTGATCGTGGGTGTGGCAGCGGCGGCGGTGTTGAAAGATCATGGCAGAGAGCCTGATATCACCGCTGGATTGAGCTTGGGGGAGTACACCGCCTTGGTGGTATCAGGCAGCCTGGGTTTTGAAGAAGCGGTCACTCTGACGTACAACCGGGGTGTTTACATGCAGGAGGCATGTCCCCCCGGTGTCGGGGCCATGGTGGCCATCCTGGGGTTGACGTGCGCGGAGGTCGAGTCTTTGTGCTACCGCTACAAAGAGGAAGGCGTCGTTTTGCCCGCAAATTACAACTGCCCCGGGCAGACCGTCATCTCGGGGGAAAAAGAAGCTGTCGAGAAGGTTGCGCGGAAGGCTCTAGAAAAAGGTGCCAGGGCTGTCCCCTTGGCTGTCAGCGCCCCTTTTCACAGCCCCCTTATGGTGAGCGCAGCACAAAGGCTAGCTAAAGACCTTGAGACTGTCGAAATCGAGGCCCCTCAGATCCCCGTGTACTCCAACGTCCACGGGGAAGCACTCACCACACCCGAATCGGTGAGGGAAGCCCTGATCAAACAGGTGACAAGCCCCGTGTTGTGGCAGGTGTGTGTCGAATCCATGGTCAGGGATGGGGGCAAAGCTTTCGTTGAGGTGGGGCCCGGCAAAAGCTTGACGGGTTTTGGCAAACGCATAAGCCCTGGAATCCCGTACGTCTCTTTTTCATCCCCCGAGGAACTGGATGCGGTGCTTGCATTTACCAGAAGGGGTTGTTAACATGATTTCTAACTCGAAGTCTGCCCTGGTTACAGGAGCTTCCAGAGGCATAGGTAGGGCCTGCGCCCTGGAGCTGGCTAGAAAGGGCTTTTCCGTGGGTGTGAACTACTCAAAGGACGAGAGGGGGGCACTGGAGACGGTTGACCTCATCCGGTCTTCGGGGGGAAAGGCCCGGGCCTTCGGGGCGGACGTATCGTCTCACGAAAGAGCCAAAGAACTTGTCGAGGAAGTGGAGAACACCTTAGGCCCCATATTTGCCCTGGTAGCTAACGCGGGCATAACGAAGGATGCCTTGTTTCTCCGCATGGCTGAAGAGGACTGGGACAGGGTTTTGGAGGTCAACCTCAAGGGGGTGTACAATGTCTCGAAATGGGCTGCCAGATCCATGGCGAGGCAAAAGTCTGGTAGAATCGTAACTGTTTCGTCCGTGGTCGCTTTCACTGGCAACGTGGGCCAAGCCAACTACTGCGCGTCGAAGGCCGGGCAGATAGGTCTGGTGAGGGTGATGGCGAGGGAGCTGGCCCGTTACGGGGTTACAGTCAACGCGGTGGCCCCCGGGTACATTGTGACTGATATGACGGACGGATTGCCCGAGGACGCAAAAGCTTCTTTTGCTGGGCGGATTCCCTTGGGGCGCCCGGGTACACCCGAGGACGTTGCCTCGCTAGTAGGTTTTCTCTCATCGCCGGAGGCGTCGTACGTAACGGGACAAGTGATAGCTGTTGACGGCGGTATGGCGTGTGGGGGACTTACATAAACCAGAGGAGGAGGTGTGGGAAGTGGCTCAGGATCCGATTTTTGAAAGGATCAAAAAGATCATTGTCGATCAGCTTGGCGTTGAAGAGTCTTTGGTAACGGAGGAAGCTTCGTTCATAGATGATTTGGGCGCCGATTCTTTGGAGATCGTGGATCTGATCATGGCTTTTGAAGGGGAATTTGGAATCACCATCTCTGACGAAGACGCTGAAAACATGTCTAACGTGGGGGATGTGGTCGAATATCTGAGAGAGAACGTTAAGGGTTAGCTGGACTCATCGTCCCGCGGCGCAGGCGCACTTTGCTTTCCTTGCGCCGCGGGGTATCTTTTTAAGTGGGAGGGTGTTGCCGATATGACGACCCGGGTGGTAATTACCGGTATGGGGGTGATCAGCCCGGTAGGGACGGGGTTGGATGAGTTTTGGGGATCCCTGGTTGCAGGTAAATCAGGGATTAGGCGCATAAGCCGTTTCGACGCCAGCGAGTTTCCGTCCCAACTGGCCGCGGAGGTTGACTTTGACGTTTATGCCCACATAGACAGGCGTGACGCGAGAAAAATGGACAGGTTTACCCAGCTAGCTGTGGTGGCTTCCCGGATGGCCCTGAGAGATTCGAATCTCGGAGGTTTCACACCCGAAAGAGGCGGTGTGCTCATGGGCACAGGGATCGGGGGCATGGAAACCTTGGCGTGGGGTTTCGATGTGTTGGCGTCAAAGGGGCCGGGCAAGGTATCGCCTTTTTTCATCCCTATGATGATCGCGAATATAGCTGCGGGCCAGGTGGCCATAGACTTGGGACTTAAGGGTCCCATCAACACGGTCATGACCGCGTGCGCCTCGGGCACAAGCGCCATAGGCGAGGCTTTCGCGGTCATAAGAAGGGGCGATGCCGATGTCATGGTGTGCGGGGGCACGGAAGCATCCATACACCCCATGGCGCTCGCAGGATTTTGCTCCATGAAGGCCCTGTCCTTTCAAAACGACATGGGGTCCCGGGCCTGCCGCCCGTTCGACAGGTTAAGGGACGGCTTTATCATGGGAGAGGGTGCGGGCATACTGGTGCTGGAAAGCTTGGAGCACGCCCTGTCACGAAAGAGTAGAATTTACGGGGAGGTGTTGGGTTTCGGCATGAGCGCGGACGCCCATCACATAACGGCGCCGAGTCCCGGGGGAGAGGGTGCAGCACGGGCCATCAAGGAGGCCCTCAGGGTTTCCGGTCTTACAGAGAAGGACGTGGATTACGTTAACGCCCACGGCACTTCCACGCCCGCCAACGACGTCACAGAAACATCGGCCCTCAAGGCGGTGTTCGGGGACAGAGCCTACGAGATTCCTGTTTCGTCCACAAAATCTATGATCGGTCACCTGCTGGGTGCGGCGGGGGCTGTGGAAACCATCGCTACAGTGCTCACCATGAACCACGGGGTCATCCCACCCACCATCAACTACGAAGAGCCCGATCCCAAATGCGATCTAGATTACGTCCCCAACAAAGCGAGGGCGGTGGACGTCACGGTAGCTCTTAAAAACTCTTTTGGATTTGGGGGGCAAAACGCATGTCTGGTGGTGAGAAAATACCCGGGGTGAGGTCCGTGATCGAAAGTGCCCTTTCGGGCTTGCCCCGAGATCTTCAAAGAGAGGCCCTCACGCACATCTCTTACGCCAATGAGAACTCAAAGGGGAAAGGTTCCAACGAACGGCTGGAGTACCTGGGCGATGCTGTGCTTTACTTGGGAGTGGGGTACCTGTTGTATCAAAAGTGGCCTGGAAGGCGGGAGGGAGAACTGACCAGGGTTAGGGCCCACCTGGTGTCCGGTGAGACTCTGGCTTCTTTGGCCAAGGAGGCGGGCCTAGGGGAGCACTTGCTTTTGGGTCGCGGAGAGGAGACCACGGGGGGGCGTGAGAGACCCAGCATCCTTGCGGGCACCCTTGAGGCGGTGACCGGTGCGGTTTTTTTGAACACGGGTTGGGAAGGTGCATTGGAGTTTGTCAGGCAGCTTCTCGTTCCCCGTGATCTTTCTCCTGTCCCTTTGGATGCCAAGAGCAGCGCCCAAGAACTGGTGCAAAAGACTTCAGGAGCTACGCTGGAGTACAAGGTGCTCAAGGTTGAGGGACCGGATCACAGACCGAAGTACACCGTGGCCTGCCTCGTGAACGGGCAGGAGATATCTTCAGGTACGGGTTCGTCGAAGAAAGAGGCTGAGGAGAACGCTGCCCGCAGTTTTTTGGAGAATTCAAACAAAGCTGCGCAAAATGAAGATGACTCTCCCTGTAACGAAGTCAGGGGTTAGGACGCTTGTATGGTCCGAGGCATCCACGTACAAGTACTGTTTGCCCGAGTGCCAGTACCTGCGGGCCAAGTACGTGTCCCCACCCCGGTTTGCTACAACCAGATCCCCCTGGTTTACGGAAGCCCCGGGGTCGATGATTAGGAGGTCTCCTTCCCGGGCCAGGCTACCGTATTGCCCTTTGGGTAGAGACAAAGCGAAACTGGAAGAACCCAGTGCCCCCGCCATGTATTCTTCAAGGTTTGCATCGGGCCTGCCATCGCCGCCTTGGATGGGGATCCTGGGTCCCGTGGGGGCATCTTTGGCTAATTGCCCGGAACCCTTCAATCTCGTGATTGGAAACGTGCCGCTCAAGACCGCCTTGCGAAATTCCCTGATGCTCGTGAAACCGGCCTTTTGCAGCCAGTAATACACTGACTTTTGCTCGACATAGCCCAGTTTGTGTGCTATCTCTTTGGCTGTGATACTGGGATCTTGCAGCACAAGGCGGGCCATACGGTCTACGGTAGACAAACACGTTCACTCCCAAGGAATTTCGGATATCCAAGTAGAAAGCTTATATTTGGCTAAGTGGAATCCTTTACCTAAAACGTATAAACGCCCGTACCACAATTGGGTATAGAGCGGGGGTAGTGTTTTTTTGTTGAAAAGTATCACGGTTCACGGGTTCAAATCGTTCCCGGAACGCATCAAATTGGAATTGGGTCCAGGCATTACGGGTATCGTTGGACCCAACGGTTGCGGCAAATCCAACTTGGGGGACGCCATCCGGTGGGTGTTGGGTGAGCGCAACCCCAGGGTTCTTCGTTCAGAAAGGCTTTCCGACGTGATTTTTTCCGGGGCCTCGTCCAGAAAAGCTATGGGTCAGGCGGAAGTTCGCCTTCTTCTTGACGAGGCTTTTTGCGGGGCTGAGACAGAAGTTGTAAGGCGGCTCACCAGGGACGGGGTCAGCGAATACCGCATCAACGGCGATCCCTGCCGCTTGAAGGACGTGGTGGATCTGTTCTCGGGTACGGGTTTGTCCCACGCGGGGTACGCGGTCATAGGGCAGGGATCTATCCATGACCTGGTAGGCGGGAGGCCGGAAGATCGAAAGCTGTGGATCGAGGAGGCCTCAGGGGCAGCGAAGGTGAGGCTGGACAGGCAGGACATCGAGCAGAAGATTGAGAAGGCTCGGGCATCCATGGCCCGGTTGGACGATCTTCTGCTCGATCTTTGCGCTCAAAAAGCTGCTTTGGATGAGGACAGGCAGGTGGCCCGTGCTTACCTGGCGCTGTCTGAAAAGCGCAAGGATGTGGAACTTGCGGCGTGGCTGCACCAGGCCGCTGAGGAGAAGAAAGCTTTGGACAGGGCCGAAAGCAAGCTTGCGAAAGCTCGAAAGGAGCGGGAGGAAGCTCTTAAGGCAGAACCTGCACTGAAAGCGCAGGTAGCTGATCTGACCGCAAAGAGAGAGCGGCTGTCAGCAACGAGAAGGGAAATCATGGCCTCCAGGCAAAAGGCCGCGGGTCGCCTTTTCGATCTCGAGAAAAGACGAGAACAGGCCTTGTCTGAGATCCGGCTGCTTCGAAGGGAGATCACCGCGAGGATTGCCAGAAAAGAAGCCCTTGAAAAGGATCTTGAAAGGGCCGTGGAGGAAGAAAGGGAACTGGGGAAGGATCTTGAGGACACGAAGGCCAAAGACGCGCAAGCTCACGAGCATCTCGAAAGAGCCCGGGCCCAAAGAGCAGAGTACGAAGAGAGATGGAAGGGTCTGAGCGAAAAGGTGCTGGAAGCTCGAGGGCAAGTAGCTGCCCTCACTGCCCGATTAGGTTCCTGGCAACGCAAAAGGGATCAAGTTTCACGGGATCTTGAAGGTGTGGAAGAAAGAATCCGCGAGCAAAGCCAGCTGTTTGAAAACGCCCGGAAACAAATTGTCCAGAAGGAAGCGGAGATAAAGGCGAGTCGAAGCTTGATTCGCGAGAAAGAGGAAGATCTAGCCCGGGTACGGGAATCGGTCGCATGGCTTGAACGAGAGGCCCTAGCTCTTGAGAAAAGATTGTTGGAAGAGACATCGAGAGAGAAAGGGTTGGAAAAATCCATTTCGGCCCTGACAGCCAGAAAACGCTTGCTACAAGAGATGGAAAAACGGTTTGAAGGATACAGCCGAGGACCTAGGGGTGTCCTGCTTGCTTCATCCGAAGGTCATCTTTCAGGCGTTCTCGGCCCCGTAAGCGGCCTTCTTGCAGTGGATGAAAAGTACATATCAGCCCTATCCGCGATCATGGGGGGTACCGCGGAAAACATAGTGGTGGAAACCCCCGAAGATGCACAAAGAGCCATAGATTACCTGAAATTGAAAAAGGGGGGGCGGGCCACTTTCTTGCCGCTTCCCTTGCTGAAAGCCCGTTACTTGAATGACCGGGCCAAAAGTGCCCTGGCCCGCTTTGAAGGGATAATACCTTTCGCGGAAATTGCATCGTGCCGGGGTAACGTCTCTGGTCTGATCCCTTACCTGCTGGGCAACGTTGTGTTGGCGGATACGTTTGACACCGGGCTCAGGTTCATGAAGGCCTGCTCCCACACGGCCCGGGTTGTCACGCTGAAGGGGGAGACCATGGAGCCCGGGGGTTCCATCACCGGCGGGGATGCGCCCAGGCACGAACCGCTGTTTCGACGGAGGACAGAAATCGGGGATTTGGAGCGCAAACTGAGGCAACTGTCGGAGGAGCTTGCGACCGCACGAGGGCAACGGGAGAAACTCCAAGAGGATCTGAAGCAGTGTCTGGCTCGTTTGTCATCGGCAAAGCAACAGTTTTCGAAAGACACCCTGTTTCTGGAGAAAACCAAAGCCCAAGATGCCCTCGCTCGGTCCGCAAAAAGGGCTGCACAGCAGTCTGTGGAAAGCGCTTGCGCAAAGCGGGAGGCTCTGGAGAGAAAGAGGCAGCATCTTGAGGATGAAAAAGGGTTGCTTTTGGCCCAAGAGAGGGAGATCTCAGACGGGATCGACGTCCTCCACCGGCAGCTTGAAGAGGGCGAATCTGCTATGAGAAATGTCCGGGAGGACGATGAAAACGCTCTCAAGACGCTAAGGGAACTGTCCGCCCGAAAGCAGGAGACGGAACGCAAACTGTTCGGGTTGACCGGTCGGATAGACAGTTTGTCGGGCCTTAAGGTGGCACTTGCAGGGAGTTTAGGAGAAGAGAGCAAAGAGATTTCCCGGTTGGAGGCAGCTCTAGGCGAAGCTAATTTGATCGGTGAAGAATGTGCTAAAGAAATCCAGGTCTTGGACACGCAAGTTAAGGATATGGTTACGAAGCTTGCGGACACAGAGGAACAGGAACACGCTGCGGGGGCAGCCTTGTTGAGCGTGGCGGACAGTTTGAAGCAGGCCCGAAGGGACATAGAGCGGGCGGAGGTCAGGATCGCAGAAAGCGTGGAAGAATCGGAGTCCGTCCGGTCCGCTCTTTTTGACACGTGCAACCTTTTGCTGTCACAATTCGGTGTGGAGGATCACGAAAGATATGAGGGTCCCCGGATCCCCAGAGCTCGGGGCCTTAAAATGCTCGAGGATATAGACGGTGGATTGGCGGGAATGGGAAACGTCAATCTCAAGGCGGAGGAACAGTACAAGGAAGTGTCCGACCGTATAGGCTACCTGAGCGAGGAAAAGGAAGACATCGAAATGGCTATGAGGGAGCTCGTGGCGGCGAAAACCGGCATAGAGCAGGAGATCAAGCGCAGATTCACAGACACGTTCGAGAAGATCGCGGACAGCTTCGAGAAAGTCTTCGTCGATCTTTTTGGGGGGGGCCGGGGCACCCTTTCTTTGGTGGAAGGCACTCACGGTGTCCAGGTGTGTGCTCAACCCCCGGGTAGAAAGCAGGTGCAGATCGACCAGCTGTCCGGGGGTGAAAGAGCTCTTTGCGGTATCGCTTTGATCTTCGCTGTGATTTCCGTGAAGCCCTCGCCGCTCATCGTGCTCGATGAGGCCGACACCGCTTTGGATGAAGCCAACATAATCCGGTTCAGCAGATTTTTGAAGCGGTACTCGTCCAAAACTCAATTTCTCATCATAACTCACCAAAAAGCTACCATGGAGGTGGCTGACACGTTGTACGGTGTTACCATGGAAGAGCCCGGCGTTTCCAAGGTGTTCAGCATGCGCCTGGATCAGAGTGAGGGAGGAGCGTAAGCGATGAGCATTTTCAACAAGCTGAAAACAGGGTTGGCCAAAACCTCCAAAAATCTTTTGAACGCTTTACAGGGGGCGTTCCGAGGGGGTAGGGTCACGGAAGAAACCCTGGATACCCTCGAAGAGGCGCTCATTGCCGCGGACGTTGGGGTCAGGACCGCGGGTCTTTTCAGAGACAAAGTCAAGGAGGAGAGCCAAAAGACGGCCATCGACACTGATGAACAGTTCATGGATCTTTTGGAGAGACTCGTCAAGGAGCTGTTGGAGGGGGTAGTCGAACCCCTTCGCTCAGCACAGGAAGGCCCCACGGTGTACATTATGGTTGGTGTGAACGGTTCAGGCAAAACGACTACCGCGGGCAAGCTTGCTGACAGGTGGCGTAAAGAGGGGAAAAGCGTGATCCTGGCCGCCTGCGACACGTTCAGGGCGGCTGCAGCGGATCAGTTGGCAGTGTGGGGAACGAGAACAGGTTCCACCCTCATCGCGCAAGCGGAAGGAGCGGACCCCGGGGCCGTGGCTTTCGACGCGGTGAGGGCGGCGGTGGCACGCAAGACGGATCTCCTCATCGTGGACACCGCGGGTCGCCTCCACACCAAGAAGAACCTCATGGAGGAACTGAAGAAGATCGTGAGGATAGTGAGCAGGGAACTGCCCGGTGCTCCCCACGAAACCTTGTTGGTCTTGGATGGTACCACAGGTCAGAATGCCCTGTCACAAGCCCGGGTGTTCACCGATGCTGTGGGCGTTACGGGCATCTGCCTCACCAAACTCGACGGCTCGTCAAAAGGCGGTATCGCGGTGGCCATCGCTTCCGAGCTGGGCATTCCTGTCAAGCTTGTGGGGGTGGGGGAGGGTACGGAGGATCTTTTGGATTTTGATCCCGGGGCGTTCTCCGCGGGGCTGTTTCCTAGGGCCTAAATGCCCACCCTTTGTTGTTTTATGAGAGTTCTGAGTGTATTATCAAGGGGTATCCAACCGCAAGGTGGTTCCCGGGGAAACGGAGGTGAAATGGTCTATGGCCTTTGAGAATTTGGCTTCGCGTTTGGGAGCAGTGTTTCGCAAATTGCGGGGCAAAGGAAAGCTGTCAGAAAGGGATGTGGACGGGGCCCTTAGGGAGGTCAGGTTGTCCCTTTTGGAAGCTGATGTAAACTTTCGGGTGGTCAGGGATCTGATCAAAACCATCAAGGACCGGTGCCTGTCTGAGGAGGTTCTCGAAAGCCTCACCCCCGCGCAGCAGGTCATAAAGATAGTTGATCAGGAGCTGACACTGGTTCTTGGGGGTAAGGCAAGCCACATAGATCTGTCCGGCAAATCCCCGGTGGTGATAGCCCTTTTTGGTCTTCAGGGCTCAGGGAAGACAACCGCGGCGGGCAAGCTCGCACTTTCCTTGAGGAAAAAAGGACGCCGGGTGCTTACGGTTTCTTGCGATGTGTACAGGCCCGCTGCTAAACGCCAGCTTGAGATCTTGAGCGAGAAAGCGGGGGCTTCATTCTTCACGTTGGATAAGGCATCCCCGGAGGTTATCGCTGAAAGAGGCGTCAAACACGCGGCCTCATCAGGCTGTGACGTTGTGATCGTGGACACCGCGGGTAGACAGCAGGTCGCGGATGACATGATGGACGAGGCCAGGCGCATAAAGAAGGCGGTTGAACCTCGTGAGTGTTTCTTGGTGGCCGATGCTATGACAGGCCAGGAGGCCTGCGAGGTTGCCTCGGCTTTCGACGAAGCTGTGGGCATCACGGGAATCATTTTGAGCAAAGTTGACTCCGATGCCCGGGGAGGCGCGGCTTTGTCCGTGGCCAAAGTTACGGGCAAACCCATCAAATTCGTTTCCACAGGGGAAAAACTCGAGGATTTCGAGGTGTTCCACCCGGATAGAATGGCCTCCCGCATTTTGGGCATGGGTGATATGCTCACGCTCATAGAGAAGGCGGAGGCTTCGTTCGACCAGAAAAAAGCGGAAGATCTGGAGCGAAAGATCCGTCGCAAGGAGTTTACCCTGGAGGACTTTTTGTCCCAGATGAAAGAGGTCCGGAAAATGGGCTCCTTGGGGGACATCCTGAAAATGATTCCAGGGGCAAGCAGGATGAAAATAGACACCGATGTGGACATGAAAGAGTGGGGGAGACTGGAGGCTGTCATCAACTCCATGACGCCGGGTGAAAGACGTAATCCTGAAATCATCGACGGTTCGCGCAAGAGAAGGATAGCTAGGGGTAGCGGAACAAGGGTCCAAGATGTGAACCGCCTGCTCAAGCAATTTTTCCAAGCACGGAAGATGCTGTTTCAAATGGGCCAGGGGGGCGGACCGGGCAAGCTTCGCTTGCCGTGATAGTGACGTGTGCAAATGAAAGGAGAGTTGTTGAATTTGGCTGTGAAGATCCGGTTGAAAAGAATGGGTGCTAAGAAAAGGCCCGCGTACAGGATTGTGGTGTCGGATTCGAGGAACCCAAGGGATGGTAAGTCCATAGAAGAGATTGGCTTCTACGACCCCACCACGAGTCCTTCCACGTTCAAGGTGGAAGAGGACAGGGCTGTGCTTTGGCTTGAAAGGGGCGCCATCCCTACGAGAACAGTACGATCTATCCTCGGTAAGGCCGGTGTCATTGACAGGTGGCAGGCAGGGAAGGCAGAGGAGTAAGTCAGCCAAAAGGGGGGCGCGTATGCTAGGCGATTTGGTCAAGTTCATAGCAAACGCTATTGTGGATAATCCAGAGGAAGTACAGGTGAATGAAGTAGAGGGCGAACGAACCGTTGTGTACGAGCTCAGGGTAGCGCCTGAAGACATGGGGAAAATCATCGGCAAAAGGGGCCGAGTCATCCACGCGGTGAGGGCCGTGGTTCAGGCCGCGGCCGCGAAGGCAGGCAAACGGGCTACCGTCGAGATCCTAGAGTAGGTGGTGAACATTTGCTCATCTCCAGGACAGTGACAGTCAAGTCCAAGGTGACTCCAAGTTTGAGAGCTCAATTGGGCGTAGAGATCCAAAGAGCTTTGCGGGATGTGGACGGGGACATAGCTAACTTGACGGTACGTCTGAAAAAAGCCCCCGAAAAGGACAGAGGGCGTTTTGAAGGCGAAATGAGAGAGCTCGAGGCCCGTAAGGAGAACCTTCTTCGCCAGCTCAAGGATGTGGCCAAATTCGCGGACGGTCAGGAACTTTCGAGGGGTCAAATCGAGGGGTTTTACGACCTGAAAGTCGGGGATCCCTGGCCCGATGTGCTTGCGTGTGAGGTTGTCATCGAAGACGGCAGGGTTGTGGCCATAAGAGAGGGGTCTTCCGTGACCGCGTTGATCTTACCCGGTGCGGAAGGCGAGTTTTAATGTTCTGGAGGTAGTCGGTTGAAATTTTACGTGCTCACCCTTTTTCCTGAGATGTTTTCGCCGGTCCTTGAAGCGAGCGTTTTGGGGAAGGCACACAAAGAGGGTTTCATATCCACTACAGTGCTGGACATTCGTGATTTTACCCACGACATCCATCGCACAGTGGACGATTACCCTTACGGCGGGGGGCCAGGCATGGTTTTGAAACCCGAGCCCGTTTATGAAGCGGTGGAGCACATCAGAAGCGAGCTGAAAGAGCACCCCACCGTGGCACTTTTGAGCCCACAAGGCAGAAAGTTCGATTCTTGTCTTGCGAAACAATTGGCTGCAAAAAGCTGCCTGGTGCTCGTGGCCGGTCACTATGAAGGGTTCGACGAGAGGATTCGAGCTTTGGCGGACATCGAGATCTCCGTGGGGGATTTTGTGTTGACCGGAGGAGAGATTCCAGCCATGCTTGTTCTCGACGCGGTGGGCCGGTTTGTGGAGGGGGTTTTGGGTAGCGATCAGTCCGCGGGGCAGGATTCTTTTTCCGAAGGATTGCTGGAAGGACCCCAGTACACAAGGCCCCGGGAATACAGGGGCATGAGAGTCCCCGAGGTTCTCTTATCCGGTGATCACAGGGCCATTGGGCGGTGGAGAAAGAAGGAATCGCTTCGAAGGACCTTCCTTCGAAGGAGGGAACTTTTGGATTCCGCTTGCCTAACGTTTCAAGACATGGTATTGCTCGAAGAAGTGAAAAAAGAGGAAGGTACAAGACACGACCACGCTTTTAGGAGTGAGAACGATGGATGCAATCAACCTTATTGAAAAATCCCAGCTCAGGGACGACATACCCGACTTCGGTGCCGGCGACAGGGTCAGGGTTCATTTCAAGGTCATAGAAGGTACTCGTGAAAGGGTTCAAGCTTTCGAGGGGGTAGTCATCCGGCGGCAAGGTGGCAGCACCCGGGAAACGTTCACAGTGAGAAGGGTGACGTCAAACATCGGTGTGGAACGGACATTCCCTCTTCATTCTCCCAGGATTGAGAAGATTGAGATCTTGCGTCGCGGCAGGGTAAGAAGGGCAAAACTGTTCTATCTGAGAGGACGCTCGGGCAGGTCTGCGAGGATTCGGGAAGCTAGGCGGTAGATCATGAGAACCGTCAGGGATATCCTGGAGATAGTGCTCATAGCGCTTGTCCTCTCCCTAATCATACGGTCTTTTGTGGCGGAAAGGTTCATAGTGGAGGGCCACAGCATGCAGCCGACCCTTCACGACAAGGAGATGGTGTTGGTCCTTAAGGTGGCTTACAAGGTTTCGCCCGTTAGACGAGGGGACGTGGTGGTGTTCAAGTATCCTTTTGACACCTCCAAGGACTACATTAAACGGGTGGTGGCCTTGGGTGGGGACACCGTGCAGATGCGGCTTGGTAGGGTGTACGTGAACGGGCAGCTGCAAGAAGAGTCATTCGTGAGGTCACCCGGGTTCTTCGATATGGAAAGCCGGCAGATCCCCGAAGGTGCGGTTTTCGTCATGGGTGATAACAGGACCGACAGTGAGGATTCCAGGAGCTTCGGTCCTGTTTCGACGGAACTCATCAAGGGGAAGGTTGTGGTCAGGATATGGCCCGTAAAGGCCGCCGGACGGATAAAATAGGTTCGGCCGGACCGAAAAAGCATCCCGGATTTCCGGGCAAAAGAACCCTGGACATGGTTGATTTGATTTTGTTTCTGGCGGATGCAAGGATCCCCTGGACATCCGCCCGGTTGGCGGAACCTTACCTGGGAGGCAAGAACAGGGTTTACGTGCTGACAAAGCCTGACCTTGCCGATGAGGAAAAGACCAAAGCGTGGCAGCAGTTTCTGTCCCAGGGCGGACACGCCTTCACCCTGAACGCCAGATCGGGCCAGGGTGTTAACAAACTCCTGAATCACCTCAAAAGCCAGTGGAACACGCTGTGTGCCCCGGACAGAGGGGCGGTTGAGAGGAGACCCCTTCGCATCATGCTGTTCGGTGCCCCCAACGTTGGCAAATCCTCCTTGGGCAACAGACTTCTTGGCAGCAGGAAGGCACCGTTCGGTGCAAGACCGGGCCTGACCAGGGGCAGCCATTGGTTGAGGGGTAGGGGTTTTCTCATGGTGCTGGACACACCGGGTGTCTTGGATGCTTCCCTTGTGAAAGGTGTGGCAAAGATGAAGCTTGCGGCAGCGTGGGCCCTCAGGGAAAACGCTTACGATGCCCAAGAAGTCGCGCTTTGGCTTGCGGGGAAGATTTCGGAAAAGAGCGCACCGGCCACTTTGGAGGAATTTGGGCGCTCCCGGGGACTCCTTTCTCCGGGAGGAGAGATTGATATGACCGCGGCATGCCAGGCCTACGTCCGGGCCTTTCAGGAAGGCAGCCTAGGGCCTTTGTCTCTGGAGGACCCCCACGAGATTTTCGACATTGGACAGACGGGTCATTCAGAGAGCGTCCCCGGGGAATCATAACCCGGGGGGCTGAGTTTCGTATGGATGAACCGCTTCGCTTTTCATTTAAGCATCCGTGGAATTACGTCTTTGTTTCCCTTCTGATCCTTCTTGTTGTGTCGATGGTGATCGGGATGTTCACCGTGCCTGCTCTTTTGGCCCTCTTGATTTGGCTTGTGGCCGGGGTGTTTTTTAAGGGGCTCCTGTTGGAGCACGGGGCTTTCCTCAACCGTCACGTAATTCGGGATTATGCCAAGGCCGCGCAGCTTTACAGGCGTGCCGTGAACACCGGAAAAGCAACCCCGCAAGCTTACGCGGCGCTGTCAAGCCTGTGCCTTTCAGAAGGAGACACCGCAGAGGCGGTTTCCCTAGCCGAACACGCCCTGTCTTCCCTCAGGCACGATGCCTACGCTTGGGCCCTGTTTGCCAAGGGGTTGGCCCGTGTGGGCAGGTTCAAGGAAGCTGAAATTGCGGCCCGGCGCTGCGCACAACTGGATAAAGCGGGCGCCCTCGGGGCTTCCACCTTTGGCGAGATTCAAGAGGCTGCCGGCCACTTGCGGCAGGCAGCCGCGTCGTACGAAAAGGCGCTAGGGATCGCGGAGTCCGCGAATTTCAGGGCCAGGCTTGCTCGCATCCGCTTTGCCTTGGGCGACCCCCGTGGGGCTCAGCACCAGGTTGATCAGGCGCTCAAGAGAAGTCCAAAAAACCCCGATGCTCTTTACCTTGACGGCAAGCTGGCCCTTTTTCGGCACGATTACGAAAGGGCCAGAAAGAGCCTACACCAGGCGGCGTCAAACAGGCCTTTGGCGGACAAATCTTTGATCATCCCCTATCGCGATCTGGCAGAAGCCTTGGCGCAACTTGCCCCTCACCTCGTCAAAATGTAGGCCAGGTCAATGAGTAACGAGTCGCTCACCTCAAGGATCACCGTTTCATCGATGGTTTGTGACCCGCTCACCCCCGTAAAAATGGCCGGGTGAAGGCCCGGCGCTGTGTCCACTCCCAGAACACACACCCCGTGCCAAAGCCCCGTTTGAGAATCTCGGGTCATGGTCGTGTTTCGTCCAAGAAGATTGCACTTCACTTGGGTCACAGCCTCCGGTGCTCCGCACGTGAGGCTTAATGTGGCCCCGGGACATGTAGGGTTAGGCGTAATCGCGGGGGCAAGCCAAAGATCGCTTTCGTGGGTGAACGACAGTTGTTTCTCCCTTTGCGCGGTGGGGAATGTGGCAGCTACCACCAGGTTCTGAAGGCCATAGGGGTAGTTTCTGTTCATGGTTATGCGCGAGACCCAAGACGTTTTCGAGGTCTTGGCGAGCGCAATCTCTCTGCCGTTTGAGAAGACCGCCTTTACCGTCAGAGCTTCAGGGCGGGCGGTCGCCAAAACTGTGAGGGTCCCTCCGTCCTTGCAGATGGTGGGGGACAGTTCAGCTGTGAGACTGTGAGCCATCAGTTTGAGAGGTTTTTGCACGGAGAAGAACTGCCTGTTGTTTCTGTCCTTGACCCACGCCTGGTAGTAGTAGGTGCCGTTGGCCGAAACCTTGCCTTTGTCATTGACGCCGTCCCACGTAATCAAGGTAGGGGGGTTGCCCGGGCTCTGCTTTATGTTGAAGGTTTTTACAACCGTTCCCTGATCGTCGGACACCAGCATTTGCCACTCAGAGATTCCCCTGTTGCTCAGGTAACCCAGGACAAAGTCAACTGTGTCGTCGATACCATCCCCGTCGGGAGAAAAGACATTCTTGGACGCGTCAGCTCTTATGAGGCAACTGCGGTACATAACGGTGACCGCTTCTGCCCTGGTCATGTACAGCCTGGGGCCTATGGTCCCGTTTTGGAAACCCTCAATGAGCCCGAATTTGATGCAGCAAGCCACGGGCTTTCTTCTGTCTGGGCTGATTGACCACCAATCCCCAAATCTCTTGAGCCACTTGTTAACTTCATCCTCGTCCATGGACTCCGCATGGTCAGATAGATTCAGAGATCTTACGAACAATTCCATCACGTCCTCCCTACGGATTGGGTCGCTAGGGAGAAAATACTGTCCCGGAGGCACGAAAAGTATGCCCCCGGCCAAAGCCCCTTCTATGTACTTCCAGGCGGGCTTTTCGCCCCAGATCGAGTAACTCCTAGGGACGTCGGGGTAGGAAGGGACGCTAGGTTCTTTCGGCTCCAGGCCAAACACCTTACAAAAAAGCACAGCCAACTGGGCGTGGGTGATGTTCATGTCGGGATAAAAGTACGAACGGTCTGGCGAAACCACTCTTCCGTCTGTTACTCCCTCTTGCCACAGTGTGTAAATGTAGGGTCTGTACCAACCGGCGACGGTGTCGCCGTACCACGGATCAGCAGCGAGCGCGGCCCTAGCGGGCGCAATGTGAAAGACAACGAGGGCAACCAACGACACGATCAGACATTTCTTGTTCACGATGTACCTCCTGCGCCGCCGGCCCCCAGATTATACCACTAGATGACAGGAACGGTCTAAATAACTAGGGATCCACAAATGTGTATTGACATATTTCTCCATCGCCTGTAACATTTTGGATGTGGTAGGTTTTACCAAAGGCCGTGCCCGGTACGTTCCGCAATGAGGCCGCCAGAAAGGGGGGAAAACCAGGCCTCGATCCAAAAAAACAGGCGAACAAATCGCCGCCGGCGCCCTTCGCAGCCCTTCCCCCGGGCACGGCCATCGATCAAGAGGTGATGAGCTATATTCAAGACCATCTTAAAGCGCCACAAAACGCTCATAGCTGCCCTCGCCCTAGGCATCTCCGCGGCGTGTCTGTGGTTTCAGATCGCCGGGCTCTACATAAAAACCAGCCCCGTGTTGACCGCCACAAGAGACATACAACCTTTTGAGAAGTTGGAAGTTGCCCACGTTCGCATCACTGACATGCCTATGAAAGCCGTGCACCCCAGTTCTTTGGTCAAGGTTGAAGACATTCTGGATACTTACTCCCGGACGAAGATATGCAAGGGGCAGGTTCTTCTTGCGGGGCACATCGTCTCCGGCATGGGCCGTTCCGCAGACATACCCCCGGGGGCCAGGCTCATGTTTGTGCCCGTGTCCCAAAACAGGGCCCTAGGGGGCCTGGTGAACGAGGGAGAGCGGGTCGATTTCATATACGCCTTGAAACCATCAACTTACGGCGGGGGCGGAGCTTTGGCCACCACTGTCTTGAGGGATGTTCTCGTGGTCTGTGTGCTGAAGGACCCGAAGGGGGACATGCAAGGCCTGTTGGTACAAGCTGCCCCCGACGAGTGCGAGCTTCTCGCAGGATACCTTGAAAGCGGATCGGTGTACGCTACGCTCACCCCGGATCGCCGGGAGATGGAGGAGGTGGAAACGAAGTATGGATGGTAAGCCCTCTTTACTCATAGCAGGCGACGGGAGGTTCGAAAGAAGCGCTTTAGCTAGGTGGCCCGGCGTGAAAGTGGTGGGCTCTGTCAGGGATCTTTCCCTGGTGGAATTCATGGTTTCTTCCATGGCCGTTGATCTCGTGGCCCTTGACCCAGGCATTAGACCGAGAGGTGAAAGCATTCAAGCTTGGTCTGACAGGTTCAAAGCTTGCTTCCCTCAAGTATCCCTTGTCACGCTCGATGAGACTGAAGAGCTTGCCGGGGTGGGGCCTGACGAGCGGGCGAACGTGCTGACTTCCCAAACCACAGTCGTGTGGAGCCCGAAAGGGGGCGTGGGCAAGACATTTTTAGCCACTAATCTGGCGTGCGCTGCAGCTGTGGCAACTTCAGGCAAAGCTGTGCTTCTCGACCTCGACCTTTGTTCCGGGGATGTCCCCGTTCATCTGGATCTGATGCACGGACCTACCATAACCGAGGTAGTGCCTAACTTGAAAGATATAAGGCCTGACGGGCTCGGAAAGTACACGCAAAAGCATGTCCCATCGGGTCTCAACGTGATGTGCAGCCCTAGAAGACCAGAGCTGTACGATCTTGTGAATCACGAACACGTAAGGACTTTGCTTTCCTTGGCAGCCAAGAAGTGGGGCCTCGTTTACGTCGATACTCCACCGGACATAACCAGCGACATCGTAGGAGAGTGCGTGGACGCGGCCACCAAAGTGGTGCTGGTCGTGACTCAGGACATCGCGGCCCTTTGGCAGTGTAAGACCGCCATAGAAATTCTCACAAAACTGGGGTTGTCTCCTAGCTCAGTGGCCGTAGTGCTTAATCGGGTTTCCAAAGATTCCATCATGCCTGAAGACAAGATTCAGGAGTTTCTGGGCGTCGATCTGGTGGGAAGCATCCCCGACGATCGTAAAACAGTGGAAAGGTCCGTTTACGAGGGCAAGCCCGCGGTGCTTTACCCAAAAAACGAGATGGCGGAAGCCTTGTGGCAAGTGGCCGTCAGGGTAACACCGGGGCTTCCCGTGAAGAGCGAAAAACCTAAACCCAAGAAAACAAGGAGAGGATTCTTTTGGTGAGCATACTCAAAAGGCTTGAATCGGAAACGTACCGTGCGGAACAACTCAAACAACAAGCAAGGGAAAACTCCCTCGAAGACGTGGTTGAGTCAGTCCGTGAGAAGATGCTTGCCAATCACCACGAACTCGTTGTGTCCGCCCGCATGTCCGAAGGGCAAAGGCAGAAGATGCTCGCTTTGGTGTCGGAGCAAATTGTGTCGGAAGATCTGTACGTGGACAACTTGAGCAGGAGGGATCTGGCCGAAAGAATAGTGCAGGAAATGTGCGGCCTAGGTCCTATCGATGAGTTTTTGGGCGATCCTTTGGTCACTGAGATTATGGTCAACGGCCCCGAAGAAGTGTACGTGGAAAGGGACGGGGTTATCCACAAGACTCCTGTTAGGTTCAGGGATGACGCCCACGCCCTTGACCTCATCAACAGGATCGTCAGCAGCGTGGGCAGGAGGGTCGACAGGTCGAGCCCTTTCGTCGATGCCCGGTTGCCCGACGGCTCAAGGGTCAACGCGGTTATCCCCCCGCTGGCCCTCAACGGTCCTGTCTTGACAGTCAGGCGGTTTCCGAAAAGGTACGTCTCTACGGGGCAGCTGGTAACCCTGGGCACCATGACGCAGGAAATGGCTTGTTTCCTGGAAGCTTGTGTGGGTATGCATCTGGACACGATTATCTCCGGGGGAAGCGCGTGCGGCAAGACCACCACGCTCAACGTTCTCGCCAACTCCGTGGATCCTCGAGAACGCATTATAGTGATAGAAGATTCGTCGGAAATTCAAGTGGAGAGCCATCACGTTGTGTACTTGGAAACCAGACCCGCCAACTTTGAAGGTAAGGGACTGGTGACGGTGAGGGACCTCCTCAGAAACGCTTTGAGAATGCGTCCTGACAGAATCATCATCGGGGAATGTAGGGGCAAAGAAACCCTGGACCTCATAACCGCGATGAACACCGGCCACGAAGGTTGCTTGTCGACGGTCCACGCGAACTCCACAAAGGATTGCCTTGAACGTTTGTGCGCTATGGCGCTCATGGGGGAGGAAGGCGTTCCGCTTACCGTGCTGAAATCGTGGATAGGGTCCGCCCTCGACGTTGTGGTGCAGCTTGTGAAGGGTCCCAAAGGGGAGCGAAGGGTGAGCGAGGTTTCCCTGGTGGGGTGGTCAGGGGATCGTTTTCACCTTCACCTGGTCTACACTCACAAAGAGGGATTGCTTGAAGGACCTTTTCCCCAGTGGTTTGCGGACAAAATCGGCGAGGAAAAGGCGAACAAGCTCTCGGACATCCTCGGCGGGGTACAGGGTTCATGATTCTGTTCACGTCGCTTCTGTTCGGCACATCGCTCTACCTACTAGCTACTTGCGCTTTGCAGGGGCACAGAGTCAGGAGATTGGCCCAGCACCCCCAAAACCTGTGGGCTCGGCTTTTCGACAAGATCTTGGGCCAGGTGAAGGCCTTCCTAGGCGACAGGCAGATGAGAAAGGGTGAAGGCGTGTTCTGGGAGGAGGCGGCTTTTTCCCTCGCCTTTCACTTGAGGGCAGGGGAGCCGCCCGCGCAAGCCCTCAGATCCGTGGCAGAGGAAGGGGACGATTTTGCACGCTCTTGCTTCATGAGGGCCTACAGGCGGTACGAGTCAGGCTCACCGTTACCCGAAGCCATTAACGACCAGGCAGATCGGGTTCCTCAGATGTCGTATCTCGCCGCCATATTGGATTTGGGGCTTTCTAGCGGAGGGGATCTTCCGGCCCTTTTGTGTCACGCGAGCGAGTCCCTCCGCAGGAGGCGACTGTTTCACAAAGAGGCCGCGGCAAGACTTGTGGAGGCGCGCTTCACAGCTTATTTGCTGGCCGGTTTGCCTTGGCTCGTGGGCTACGCTACTTTCCGCCAGGATCCTGGTCTGTGGCACACGGTCATGACAGATAGCAGAGCGCAAATCCTGATGGTTGTGGGGGCGGGGCTTTGGGTTTTGGGCAGTCTGGTGACCAGCCTTTTGATCCGTAACGCGGTGCCCGCGGAAAAGTTGGCGGGGAAAGGGGGAGATGACCGGTGACAGGTTTGTGGCCTGTAGGGTGCCTTGTGGGGTTTTCTGTGGGACTAGGAGCTTACTGGGCCTTGGGATTCAAAGAGAGGCGGCTTGCCTCCTGGTTTTTGGATGCCCAAGAGCGAAAACCCAAAAGGTTTGACTTGCACGGGACGGCAGGCCGCCGGGCAGCTTTGGGGCTTGCGGTCTTGGCCTTTTTCGTAAGCAGGGTTTTTGGGCACAAAAAGATCGTCTCGTGGCTGCTCCTTTGGCCTCTTGTGGTCACGGTCAACTACGTCAGGGGGCGGAGCAGAGCCAGCAAAAGGAAAGAATCCATGGATGCCCACTGGCCTGAGCTGCTCGAAAGCATGGCGACAACAGCTTTGGCCGGTGTGGATTTGAACACTTCGTTCGAAGCGGCCGCAAGAAGGATAAGAGGTCCCTTGAGACAAGAACTTGACAAGGTTTTGGCCCGCATGGCAAGCGGTCAATCCTTGGGTCAAGCGCTCTTCGTTCTTGAAAAGGAAGTGGAAGCAGCAGGCAGACTCAGATCCACCTTGATCAAATCTGAGATGCTGGGCACGCCCTTGGCGGAAGTGTTGGCACTCTTGGCTCAAGAACACGACACTTTGAGGGCGGTTGAGATGCAGCGAAAATTCAACGCTCTCCCTTTGAAACTTACTGTAGTCACCGTAGTATTTCTGCTTCCCCCCGTCATCATCGTGTCGGTCATGCCTCACCTCTTGGCGTTTTTGGATGCGGGATGGTGACAGTGAAAGGAGGTGAACAAAATACTTGCCGTGTACGTTAAGGCACTGGCGTGGCGCACAAGATGCCGCGACGCTTTTGCTAAGGTCTTGAAAGGTGAAGAAGGGGCAACGGTTGCCGAGTACGCTCTCATTTTGGCTGTGGTCGTCATAGGGCTGATCACTGTGCTTGCTTCCTTGAGGACAAAGCTGGTTAGCAAGATAACCGAGATCACGAATCAGATTGAAAATGCTTCTGGCACTACACCTGGAACCTAGGAGGGGTTCAATTGTTCATTAGGCTGGGTAGGCCCCTTCGCGGGCAAAAGGGACAGGCGGTCGCGGAGTTCTGCCTGGTGCTCTTCATGCTGGTGCTTATTTTGTTCGGGATCCTCGAGACGGGTTTGATGCTAAACGCTAGGCTAGCGCTCAGTTCATCCGCCAGGGAAATAGCCCGGCTTTGCGCGGTAAAAGGGGGCAACACGTCCGATGTGCAAAAGCAATTGGATCCGATCCTTCAGGCAGCGGGTCTTTGTCTCGAACAAGTGAGCGTGGATATCAATCCTACCCAGGCTATTTACGGCACCACGCTGTCCGTAGAATTGAAACACGAGTACAAGGTGAAAAGCCCGGTGGTGGCGGCCCTCACGGGCCCCACCATCTCCATATCCGCAAAGGCGGTGACGAGAAGTGAATTTGTGCCCCGTTAGGCGGTGTGTTCGCGATCAGAGGGGGAGCGTCGTTGCCCTCTTCGTTCTGTTCATGCCCGTGGTTCTCGCGGTGTGCGGGCTTGCTTTGGATTTGGGAATCCTGTTTACAGCCAGAAAATGCGTACAAGGGGCGTGTGACCTGGGGGCTCTTGCCGGTGTGCAGGAACTTGACTGGGATGCCCTTGCACGAGGGCACATCCTCATCAGGGAAGAGGACGCGGTACGAAGAGCTTTGGAAGTGGCCTACAGCAACATGGGTTGCGCCGGGGGCTTGGTATTCGAACCGGATCTATCCGCCAGAGTGTACAATCCACCCTTCAGGGAGGAGCCGTGCGTGATCGTGGAGGCTTCTTTTTCCGTGCGCTCCTTCTTCATACACGTGTTCGTGCCTGTAAAGCAACAACTTTTCCGTGTGCTTGCGGAAGCTTCCGTTGTGACCAGAACTAAGTGGTGAGGTGTTTTCTGCAGAGCAGGACCAATTCTCCCGGTTCTTGGGGGGAGGGCTGGTACATGAGGGAGTCTTGTTCTTCAAAAATGAAAAAGCCCGCCTGCTTCAAGAAATCCCTCATTTGTTCGGGGAAGTAGTACCTCATGGTCTGCCTGCACTCTTGTTTTTGAACCAGGCTCTTTCCCATGTACTCACGGATGGTTATGTACTCTCTTTGGAGCTGCCGGGCAAAATCGTGGTTGACGGTGAACTTGTAGACTATTCGTGTGGCCCTTACTGGGTGTACCACCTCGAACGTTCTCTCCCGCCCGTCCACAGCTTGCATGAACTCAAGATCGGGAAGGCTGAAATCCATGATGAATGTTCCTTCGTCTTTAAGGTGCTCTCTCACGCAAACCAAGGCTGAAACCACCTTCTGTGATGAGAGCAAATGGTTGAACATGTTGCATGGGGCGATCACAAGATCGTACGTGGTGCCCAGATGAAAATCTGTCATGTCCCCTTTCACCAAGGTAAGGTTGGCCCGTGTCTCGTCCGTTTCGTACTCCAATTTCGATTTCAAGCGAGCCATCATATCGCAAGACATGTCAAGGCCCGTAACTTGAAAGCCAGCCCTTGCCAGAGGGATCAGTATCCTGCCCGATCCGCACCCAAGCTCGAGCACCCTCGGGCCGTACTGCCCGGCAAATCTCACGTACGCGTCAACGTCGGGCAATCCCAGGTGAAGGAGATCGTAAAATTCCGCGAGAAACCCAGTGTACTGGTTATCCGAAATGCCCATAGCGATCTCCCCCTAAAACCCTATCGTAAAGGATCTCGTGGTCTCGAGCCACCTTTGATAGGGAGTGATCTTTTACGACCGTTTCCCTTCCAAGTCTCCCCAAGCGCCCCAAAAGCGCGGGATCCAATAGAAGACGCTTGACCTGATCTGCCAAAAGTCTGACGTCCAGGGGAACGGGGGCATCCCTGGATGTGAAATTGCGTTCCTCAAGACTGTTGAGAGTCCCCTCGTCCACGGGGCCGAACAAACCTCCGGGACCTGCGATAAGCACGGGTTTGGCAGTTGCCATGGCCTCTAGGGCTACCCTTGACATGCCTATAACCAGATCGCTTGCCGCGAACAATAGGGGAGTATCTACGACAAATCCCAGAGGACGCACCGCATCCCTACCGCACAACCTGTTTATCTCCCAGGCCCTTGATCTGACTCTTCCCGCACGGTCGCCGTCGCCGGCCACGAGCAGTACAGCACGGCAGAACTCCTTTCTGACCAAGCGAAACGCTTCCAGGACTGCCAGAGCTGTTTCTTCCAGGTCCTCGTCCAGGCGGGAGACGTAAGTGATGACGGGGCCTTCCCCTTCTTCTACCCCGAAGCGTTCTTTCGCCCAGGACGCTTCCTCCAGGGAGGGTGGGTGGTACGTATCCGTGTCGATCCCATTGGGGATAATCGTGATTCTGTCCTCAGGAAACCCAAAATGCCTTATCACGTGCTCTTTGATGTCATCGCTCACCGTTACTGTAAGGTTCCCGGGTTTTGTGACCAGGTTCCAGGGAAAACCTGGGGCGTAAGCACCGTGGTACGTGGTGATGAGGGGGATGCCCTTTTTGCCGCACACGTGCCCAGCTATGAAGGCGGGGATCCTCGCGTGGGCGTGCACCAGCCCCACGGAATATTCGTCGATGGTGGAAGAGAGCAGGCGGTAGGATCTTGCCATGTGGGAGGGCCACCGAGAGTGAAGGGGTATGGTCAGGTGATGAACTCCTGACTCTATCAAGTCCCTGACCCTTTCACCCCCGTTCGAGCCGACGTACACGGGCCACGATCGTTTTTTCAAAGCGACGGCAAGCCCAACAACGTGGGTTTCGGCCCCGCCGATACCCAGGCTCATAGCGAGGTGCAGGATGGGAACTTTGCCCCTTTGCAAGCTCTTATCACCCTCTTATTCTCAGTCCATAATAAGGCTACTGATATGAGGGGGTACGGTCAAGGGTGACGGTGATGATGGTCCCCGTTGGCTCAGGGCTTTGTTTGACCCTTCGCTCACCCTCTGGATATAATCGGTTTAACTTGGCTGGGACGGAGGATGAACTCATGCGAATGACCCACAGATTCGGGAAAAACCTGCGCGAAATCCCCTCGGAAGTCGAGCTGCCTTCTCACGGGCTCATGCTGAGGGCCGCCCTCATTTCCCGGGTTGCAGCAGGCATTTACGATTACCTGCCCCTGGCGTACAGAAGCGTCAGGAAGATCCAGGACATCATTAGAAAAGAGATGGATGCCATAGACGGGCAAGAACTTAACATGCCTGTGGTTCATCCCGCTGATCTTTGGCAAGAGTCCGGGCGATGGTACGACATCGGGTCCGAACTTGTCCGGTTCAAGGACCGTTCGGGCAGGGACATGGTGCTTGCCATGACCCACGAGGAGACCGTCACCGATCTAGCTAGGAAACACATCGACTCTTACAAACAGATTCCCGTCGTGGTTTATCAGATACAGACGAAATTTAGGGACGAACCCAGGTCCCGGGGGGGCTTGGTTCGTGTCCGGGAGTTCATCATGAAAGATGCCTACAGCTTTCACGCGGATCAAGAGGGGCTCGATGAATATTACCCCAACATGTGCACCGCGTACCATCGCATCTGCACGTGGTGCGGCATCCCCGTGGTGAAAGTGTTGTCCGATGTGGGCATGATGGGCGGCAACGAAGCTCACGAATTCACCTACGTGACGGATTACGGGGAGGACACCCTCATTTTGTGCCCCCGTTGCGGGTACGCGGCAAACAAAGAGGTTGCCACCTTCGACAAGAAAACCGGCGAGGGGGGGCGACAGACCCCGCCTCAAGGGATTGAAAGAGTTCACACCCCCGGTTGCAGCACCATCGCGGCGGTGGCCGATTACCTGGATGTGCCCCGGTACAGAACCATGAAAACCATGGTTTACGTTACGGACGAAGGTGAACGGGCCGTGGTGGTGATTAGAGGGGATCTCGATGTGAACGAGAGAAAACTAGCTAACTTTTTGCGAACCGAGAACGTGCGTCTTGCTTCGGACGATGAGATGTCTGCTGGGGGATTTGTGAAGGGATACTTGTCTCCCGTAGGCCTGTCAGGCATCAGGATCGTGGCGGACGAGGGTTTGCTGCCCGGTATCCCCTACGTAGGGGGGGCGAACGAGGAAGGGTATCACTTCAAGAACGTCGTTTTAGGCAGGGATTTTACGCCCGACGATACTTTGGATGTCGCCGCGGCTAAGGAAGGGGACCCTTGCCCCGTTTGCGGAACAGGCCTTGGCGTGAGGCGAGGCATAGAGGTTGGAAACACCTTCAAACTCGGTACCAAGTACTCTAAGTCCATGGGGGCCCTTTACCAGGATGAAGGGGGCGTTCAGCATCCCCTGCTCATGGGCTGTTACGGAATAGGGGTTGGCCGGTTGCTCGCTTGCGCGGTGGAAGCCAACCACGATGACAAAGGAATCGTGTGGCCTGCCACCATAGCTCCTTACCACGTGTACCTCGTTGTCCTAGGCAAAGACGAAGGCGTGATCGAGACCGCGGAAAACTTGTACTCAAGACTCTTGGGCAGCAAAATTGAGGTACTGTTCGATGATAGGGATGAGTCGGCGGGGGTGAAGTTCAACGACGCCGATCTGTTGGGACTTCCCGTAAGGGTTACTGTCTCCAAAAGAAGTTTAGCTAAAGGCGGGGCGGAGGTAAAGCTGCGTAGGGAACAGGAAGGAAACCTTGTTCCGCTTGAGCACATCGAAAAGCACATCGCTTCATTGATTGAGGCGGAGATAGCAAGGTGTGAGCCGAAGGGGGGCGAGGTTTCATGAGAGACAACGGTCCCAGACTGTCCGGTGAAATTAGGGAGTGTTTCCTGAAGTTCTTCCAGGGACACGGCCACAACCTGTTGCCAAGCGCGTCCTTGGTGCCTCACAAAGACCCCAGCTTGCTTTTCACCAACGCAGGCATGGTACCTTTCAAGGACATTTTCTCGGGTTTAGAGCAACCGGAGTTCAAAAGGGCCGTCACAATCCAAAAGTGTGTGCGTGCGGGGGGGAAACACAACGATCTCGACAACGTGGGGTTCGATGCACGGCACCACACATTCTTCGAGATGATGGGCAACTTTTCTTTCGGCGACTATTTCAAGGAAGAAGCGGTGGAGTACGCCTGGCGGTTCCTCACGAATGTTTTGGCGTTGCCCCGCCACAGGCTTCACATTACCGTGTTTCGCGAGGACGATGAGGCGGAACGGTTGTGGAGAAAGATCGCAGGGGCTGATGCCAGGATTTTTAAGCTCGATGAGAAGGACAATTTTTGGGCTATGGGGGAGACAGGCCCCTGCGGGCCTTGCTCCGAGATTATCTTCGACAGGGGAGAACAGTTTTCTTGCGGACCCCACTGCGGTATAGGGAAGTGTGAGTGTGACCGGTGGCTTGAGATTTGGAACTTGGTGTTCATGCAGTACGCGAGGGACGAGGAGGGCCGTTTGGCGCCTCTTCCCAAGCCAAGCATCGACACAGGCATGGGCCTCGAACGCATAGCCGCGGTGTTGCAGGACAAAGACACCAATTACGAAACAGATCTGTTCGTTCCTATCATGGACGAGGTCCTTCGTGTCTCCCGCAGGGACAGCGGGGATGTTTTCCCTCTTCGCGTTGTGGCGGATCACATAAGGGCTTGCGTTTTCCTCATATCCGATGGTGTGCTACCTTCCAACGAAGGAAGAGGTTACGTGCTCAGGAGAATTCTCAGGCGTGCGGTGAGGTACGGTAGGGTTTTGGGCATTGAAGGACCTTTCATGGAACTTCTAGTGCCTGTGGTTGTTGAAGTGATGGGGGACGCATACCCTGAATTGAAGGAAAGATCCAGCCACGTAGGTAAGGTGCTGGCCCAAGACGAGGTCCGTTTCCTCAGGACCCTTGAGGGGGGCCATTTGAAGGCAGCTGAGATCATCGACAAGGCCGTGACAGAAGGCAAGGAAAAATTGCCGGGGGAAGAAGCGTTTTTGCTTTACGACACCTTTGGTTTCCCAATAGATCTGACCAAGGACATGGCCAGGGAAAAAGGCCTCGGTGTAGATGAAGACGGCTTCGAACGGGCCATGAGGAGACAAAAGGAGAGAAGCAGGGCTGCGGGTAAGGAGCACGACGTAGGGGCTTTGGGGGAGCTGTTGGCAGGGCTTCCCGCCACATCGTTCACAGGGTACGAGAGGTTGGAGGATACCGCTGCCGTCGTTGGAATCGTGAAAGACGGTGATTTCAAGGACCACCTTCGTAAAGGCGAAGAAGGCTTCCTCGTCCTGGACAGGACACCCTTTTACGCGGAGTCAGGGGGGCAAGTGGCGGACACTGGCATCATAACGGACGGTGATGGAGTTGTGTGCGGGCACGTCACGGACGTACAGGAAATGGGAGGCATTTTCCTTCACAAAGTGAAAGGGGAGGGCCCGGGCGTGGGGGCAGGTTGGCATGTCCGGTGCCAAGTGAACGAAACTCGGCGTCAAAACCTGACGAAACATCACACGGCAACCCACCTTCTCCATCAGGCCTTGAGAGATGTTTTGGGTCCAACCGCCTTGCAATCCGGTTCGTGGGTGGGTGAGGACCGGCTGAGGTTGGACTTTTCCCACACGGACGCCCTTACGCAAGAGCAGCTGCAGCGAATCGAGGATCTGGTGAACGAGGCCATCATGAAGAATCTTCCCGTTACCGCGAAACAGGTCTCTTACGACGAATCGAAAGATTTGGGGGCCGTAGGCCTTTTCGAGGGCAAGTACAAAAACGTGGTTAGGGTGGTGGATGTAGGGGGCTTTTCCCTTGAACTGTGCGGCGGAACCCACGTCAACAGGACCGGGGAAATCGGCCAGTTTCAGATCCTTTCAGAGTCCTCTATCGCCTCAGGGGTGAGGAGGGTGGAGGGCGTGGCAGGCTTCGCAGCGTTGGGCAGGGTCAGGCAGTGCTCCGGCATTTTGAACACGCTTGCTAGGGAACTTGAGGTTTCCTCCGAAGATTTGCAGGAACATGTTTTGGCCCTGAAGGCACGCCTCGGGGACCTGCAAAAGACCATCGAGGGTATGATGGAAGAAAGGATCTCGGACATAGCCGCAGAACTTATACAGGATGCTGCTCAAATACCTGAAGCAGGGAACCGAAAGGTGGTTGCCTCACGTCAAGATAGTTTGGACGCACAATCCCTGAGAAAGCTTGGGGACAAGCTAAAGGATCTGGGCTGTTCCGTGTGCGTGCTGGGTTCGGGCAAGGGCGGTCGAGGGTATATGATGGTGATGTCTGACAAACAGGCCGCGAACAAGGGTGTGGATTCCGTGGCCATCGTCAGAAAGGGGGCGAAGGCGCTGGGCGGTTCAGGTGGAGGTAAACCCCACCTGGCCCAGGCAGGGGGCAAGCGGGCCGAGGAACTCGATAGAGCCTTGGCGGACGCTACCAGGGAGGCAAAAGCTCTGTTACTTCGGGCATTTGCTGAGTAGGCAAGGTTATGACCGTGGTTTCGAGGGGGAACGTGGAGATGGGGAAATTTGAGGAGACCAGATTTTTCAAGGTCAAACAGGAGAAGGTCAATGAAACCAAAGACCTCATCCTGCTTGTTTTCAAGGCTCTTGAAGAAAAAGGACACAATCCTGTCAGCCAGATAGCAGGATATCTCTTGTCAGGGGATCCTACATACATCACCAGCCACAACAACGCACGAAGCCTAGTGAGGAAGGTAGACAGGGACGAGATCCTGGAGGAGCTGATCCGGGCTTACGTGCAATCACCTCAGGGGTGATTATCCGAAAAACGTGGCAAAATGGGTGTAGCGGTCTTGACGGGAAGGACGGGAACAATTGATACCCATTAGGGACACTCAACGAACGCGGGGGCGCCCGGTCGTCAATTGGGCCCTTATCATCACAAATTTAGCCGTGTTCGCTTACGAGTTGTCGTTGCCCACCGGCCCCCTTCAGGTATTTCTCGTAAGGTGGGGCGTGATACCGAAAGTCATCACTTCACCGGGTTCTTTTCCTCGGGTGGCCTTATCCGCGACGGGGGGGCCCTTGACGTTGGTGACTTCTCTGTTCATACACGTGGGCTGGGTGCACATCTTGGGTAACATGCTGTACCTGTTCATCTTCGGCGACAATGTGGAGGATCTTTTGGGTCACGGGCGGTACCTCGTGTTCTATTTGGTGTCCGGGGTGGCTGCTTCCGTCGCGCACATCCTGTCGAACCCTAACTCCCTGGTGCCGACCGTGGGCGCGAGCGGCGCCTTGGCAGGGGTTTTGGGGGCCTACTTCATCAATTTTCCTCGTTCTAGGGTGCTCGCCCTCATTCCCATAGGGTTTTGGTTGCCTATGGTGGAGGTACCCTCCATTGTATTTTTGTTCCTGTGGTTCATAACCAACCTGTTTTCGGGCGTGGCCTCCATCGGGGCAGGGGGCGGTGGGGTCGCCTGGTGGGCCCACATAGGGGGGTTCGTGACAGGCATGTACCTGTCCGCCGTTTTGCGAAGGGGCCGTGCACCAGCTTGAATCCCCGGAGCTTTTCATAGACGGGGAGGATTACCTTGTGGGGGAGAAGAAGACATCTAAGTACTTTCCAAACAACGAACCGGGAGGGGCAGTAATTGTCTAAGATTACGCTTTCTGTTATTAAGGCGGACGTGGGCGGCTTCGTGGGGCATTCGAGCGTTCATCCCCGCTTGATGGCGACCGCCAACGAGTACCTGAAGGAGCGGGGCAAGGACCTGTTGGTGGATTACTACGTTACACACGTAGGGGATGACCTGGAACTGGTCATGACCCACAAACGAGGGACGGATGACGTCGATGTGCACCAATTGGCTTGGGACACGTTTGTGGCGTGTACGGAAGTGGCGAAGGAATTGAAGCTGTACGGTGCGGGGCAGGACCTTCTTGAAGATGCGTTTTCGGGCAACATAAAGGGCCTCGGCCCAGGCGTGGCCGAGATGGAGTTTGAGGAGAGAAGATCGGAACCCATCATTATCTTCATGGCGGACAAAACAGAACCTGGCGCTTGGAACTACCCTTTGTACAAGATGTTCGCGGATCCTTTCAACACCGCAGGCTTGGTCATCGATCCCAACATGCACAAGGGCTTTGACTTTGAAGTGCACGATCTCATAGAGAACAAAAAGGTGACCTTCCACTGTCCCGAAGAGCTGTACGACCTGCTCGTTTTCATAGGGGCACCGGGAAGGTACTGCATCAAGTCTGTGTTTTCCAGGACGCTCAACGACATAGCAGCTACATCGTCCACCCAGCGCCTCAACCTCATGGCGGGCAAGTACGTGGGCAAGGACGACCCTGTGTGCATCGTGCGCTGTCAAAGCGGCATGCCCGCGGTCGGTGAAGTTTTGGAGCCCTTCGCACGCCCCCACTTGGTGTCGGGTTGGATGAGGGGATCCCACCACGGGCCGTTGATGCCGTGCAGCATGGACCAGTGCAATCCCACAAGGTTTGACGGTCCGCCAAGAGTGATAGGGTTGGGGTTCCAGCTAGCTAACGGCAAACTTCAGGGACCTCAAGATTTCTTCGCGGATACGGCGTTCGACAGAGCTAGGGAGACTGCCAACATATTGGCGGATTACCTGCGTTCCCTTGGCCCCTTCGAGCCTCACAGGTTGAGCTTGGACGAGCTGGAGTACACCACCTTGCCCCTGGTCATGGAGAAGCTTGAAGGAAGACTCAAACCCATAGAATAGGTATTGGGGGGTCCCTTCCTTCTTTTGGGGAGGGACCCCACAAAACGGTGATCGACTTGCGATACTGTCGTCTCGGCTCCACTTCTTTGTACGTTTCGCAGCTGTGCTTCGGTTCGTTGCCCTTGGGCCCTGCCCAGTACAACTTGCCCGTACAGGAGGGTCAAGGCGTGTTGGGCTTCGCCTACGACATGGGTGTGAACTTCTTCGACACTTCGGAATTTTACGGGACCTACCCCTACTTAAAGAGCGTTGCCAACAAGCCTGAATGCGTGATCTCTTCCAGAAGCTACGCGTACGACCAGGAAGGTATGAAGCGAAGCTTAGATCTAGCTTGCAGAGAGCTTGGAAGGGACTTCGTGGACATTTTCGGACTTCACGAACAGGAGTCAGGCTTGACGCTGAAAGGGCACAGGGGAGCCCTTGAGTATCTTGCCAGGGAAAAGGAAAGGGGTAGGGTGCGCGCGGTGTCGGTGTCCACTCACTACGCCCCGTGCGTTCGTTCTGCAGCTTTGATCGACGAGGTGGACGTCATCTTGGCCATTTTTAACGAACCGGGGCTAGGAATCATGGGGGGAGACTCGGGGGACATGGCGAGAGCTTTGGCCTTCGCTAAAGACATGGGCAAGGGCGTGTGCATCTTCAAGGTGTTGGGGGGCGGGCACCTGTACAGGGAACCGGGCAAGCAGCTTCGTTTCGCAAGGGATTTTCCCCACAAACACAGCGTTTGTGTTGGCATGAAAAACCGTTACGAGGTAGAATTTGCTGCGAAGGTAATGTCCGGGGTAGATTTCCCCACAACAGAGGAAGCGGCCCCGGAAGGGGTCGAGAAACGGCTGTTGGTTGAGGATTGGTGCCAAGGGTGCGGGAAATGCCAGCAGGTCTGCAGCTTCGGTGCCATAGAGGTTGTGGAGGGTCAGGCGGTAGTAGACCGTACAAAGTGCATGTTGTGCGGCTACTGCGCCCGGGCGTGCCCCCACTTTTGTCTGAAAGTGTTGTGATGGGGTCTGAGCGGGGAAACTGGAAGAATCATAGGGGTAGACCTGGGTGAAAAACGGGTAGGCCTTGCCATAAGTGACGCCTTAGGCGCGTTCGCCCACCCCCTCGGTGTCATACACAGGCAAAACCAAAAGCAGGTCCTGGACGATCTGTTGGGTATAGCGAAGGAGAAAGGGGTGAAGGCTTTTGTGGTAGGTGTGCCCAAGAACATGGACGGCACTGTAGGCGAGCAAGGCAAGAGAGCCCTTCGCTTTGCAGACAAACTGCGGAACAAAAGCGGATGCCCCGTGTTTTTGATCGACGAGCGCTTGACCACGGTCCAAGCGGAAAAAGGGATGATATCCCTGGGGCTTTCCAGGAAACGTCGCAAAGCGACCATCGATGAAGCCGCGGCGGTTTTGATTCTGGAGAGCCACTTAAAGGTGACAAAGGGTGTTTGAAAATGAGCGATGATCAGGACATTTTGGTGCTTGAGGATGAGGACGGCAAGAAGGTAAGGTTCAGAATCCTTGTGAACTCTTTGTTTGCAGGTGATAACCAATACATAGTGTTGATGCCTGAGGACGGCGATCCTGACGGGGACGTAGAAATGATCGTTTTGAGGGTGGACAACACTGAGGACGGGGAAGGTTGGCTTTCCACCATAGAGGACGATGAAGAATGGGCCAAGGTTCTCGAAGCCCTAGAAGAGCTCAACCTTGACGGGTACGACTTAATTTTGGAGGAAGACGCTGAGGATGAAGCCAAACCTGCCCAAGGAAAAGAGGAACAGAAGAAGTAGCCTGAGATGGGTTTCTTACGGGGTTTTCACCCTCTGTGTTCCGCTGCTGCTGTTACTGTTCGCCGCATCTCCCCCTGTGCGCCAGGGGGATGAACCGGTGGCTGTCCTGGTCGAAGCCGGATGGTCCACTAGGGATGTGGCCTCTTGCTTGGCGAACGAAGGGGTGATCAGGAGCCCTTTGCTGTTCAGAGCCCTGACAAAGCTTTCAGGGGGAGACGGAAAACTGAAGGCCGGGGAATACGAGTTCTCCCCGGGCATTTTCCCGTGGGAAGCCCTCAAGGATCTCTTGGAAGGGCGTGTGGTCTACCGCCCGTTTACCGTGAGGGAGGGGCTCTCGGTCGAACAGATCGGGGATCTTGTGGAACAGGAAGGGTTGGGATCCAAGGGGGTTTTTCTTCAGCACGCGAAGGATCCTGCGTTGCTCCCCGAACCCTTCGAGCCACCCCAAGGGCAAGTGCGATACGCCCTTGAAGGTTACCTTTTCCCGGACACGTACAACGTGAACAAGGGCATGTCGGAAAAAGATTTGGTTTCGATGATGCTTAACCGCTTCTTGAGGGTTTTCACGGAAGAAGTCAGGGCGAAAGCGGAAGCTGCGAACCTGACCGTTCACCAAGTTGCCACGTTGGCTTCTATCGTGGAGAAGGAAGCACGCAGCCCCGAGGAAAGACCCATTATCGCGGGGGTGTTCCTGAACAGGCTTAAGCTAGGCATGCCCCTTCAAGCTGATCCCACGGTGGTGTACGCCTTAGGTAAAGCACCGGGCACGGTGCTGTGGAAGGATCTGGAAGTCGATTCCCCCTACAACACTTACAGACATCGGGGGCTTCCCCCGGGTCCCATCAGCAATTTCGGTCTAGCGTGTCTTCAGGCGGTTTTGGATCCCGAGGACGTCGATTACCTGTACTTCGTGGCCAAGAATGACGGTACGGGAACCCACGCGTTCGCCCGCACCTTAGACGAACACAACAAGAACCGCCGCACGTATCAGGGTAACTGAAACGACCCCCATTTTTGCATAGCCACGCCCCTTTCAAAGGCATTCTAGTCAAAGAGGATTTGCTTTTGAAAGGATGGATGCAACGTTGAAGGTACGGTTCTTGATCTTGGCTTGCGTTTTGATCGGGGCCACCGTGCTCAGTGCGGATTGCCCCCAGTGCTCGGCCTTGTCCAGGGACGTTTTAGCTGCCCCTCAAGGCTGGGGGGATGAGCTGGATCTCCTTTCAAGGGTGATCATGGGGGAGGCCTCCGGTGAACCCTTCACGGGCCAGGTTGCCGTGGCGGCGGTCATCCTCAACAGGACCCAAAGCCCGCTTTTCCCCGGTACGGTACCCGGTGTTGTGTACGAGATCGACGCCTTTGAATCCGTCACCAACGGCCTCATCTGGTCACGCCCCCCCGCACTTGAGGAAGTCCGCGCCGCGGAACTCGCCTTAAACGGTTGGGACCCCACTTACGGGGCTCTTTTCTTCTGGAACCCTTTCAAACCGGTGAGCCCCTGGATTTGGTCAAGGCAGATCATCACCCAAATAGGTAATCACGTCTTCGCCTATTAGCGGGAGGAGGTCGTTTTATGAAATGGAAAACAGCTGGTCTGGTGATTCTTGCCCTCGTTGCCGTAGGCGCCTTGGCGTTTGGTTTCGGCCAGTACAAACAGGCTCAGGCGGCGAAGATAAGGCTTGAGGGGATGCAGCAAAGGGCCATCTTCAGCCTGATCTCTCACGTTGAGAACATAGAAACAGACCTTGCCAAAGTCAGGGCCGCGTCGACGCCCGGCCAACAGACGGCCTTTTTAACTGCTTGCTGGTCCCATTCAGAGGCTGCCCGGGATGCTCTTGGACAGATAAGCGTGCCGGGTGCCGACATGTCAGCCATGAGGCAATACATAGCCCGTGTAGGAGATTACTGCAGGGTGCTTTCCCAACGGCTCTCCCGGGGGGATACCGTGACGCCTAAAGAATGGGCCGATTTGGGCGTGCTTGAAGACGGCGTGAAGGACCTTGCAAGGGCGCTGTCGGAAACAGGCAGGAAGGCTCTTGCTTCAAGGGAACGAGGGGGCGGAGCTGTTGCCGCCATCACCGGCGTGATCCTGTCAGCCCCCAAGGAATCGCCCCTTCTCGAGGGCTTCTGCGAAATGGACACCATGACGCAGAGCATCCCGTCACCGGTTTACGATGGGCCTTTCTCTGAAAGAAACCAAGCTTCCTTGGCGCTAGCAAAGCCCGGGCCGCAGATAGACGGGGAGGCAGCGAAAGAAAGGGCGGTGGGGTTCTTGAACCCCAACGAGCGTTTTTCCTCGCTCAGGGTCGAGAGCATCAACGGGGCCATCCCCGGTTATCTCATCACGGGCAAGAGGGACGATGGGAGCGAGGTGGCCGCGGCCGTAGCCTCCCAAGGGGGCGAGGTGGTGTGGGCTTCAGACAGCAGAACGGGGGCTGCCCCTTCCATGGACGTTGGTGCGGCAAGGGCCAGGGCCGAGAACTTCCTGAAATCCAAGGGATTTGATTCACTTGTGGAAACAGGTTGGCGAAAACCGGGGCCCGGGGCCGCGAGGGTCATGTTCGCTTACGTGCCCCTCGTAGAAAAGGCTGGGAAACCGATCAAACTTTACCCCGACACCGTGAAGGTTGAAGTGGGGCTCGACTCCGGGGAAATCCTCTCGTTTGATCAAAGGGCATACCTGACGTCCCACGAT
>MTKW01002124.1_pt1 | contig 44775 bp, 47 predicted proteins | sample 1042761 | NCBI WGS metagenome assembly MTKW01 (sample SAMN06205366, study PRJNA360243) | anaerobic digester metagenome | biome: Wastewater treatment plant; feature: Anaerobic digester sludge; material: sludge; isolation source: anaerobic digester fed with sludge from wastewater treatment plant ... | reverse complement strand
AGAGCAATAGGTAATAGAGCAATAGGTAATAGAGCAATAGGTAATAGAGCAATAGGTAATAGGCAATCGAGTTGTTAGATTGAAGATACAGCAGCGATAAGAGAAAGGAAGAGCGCCCAATTCAGCTCTCACCCTCCGAAGATCGGATCTTTTCCCCGCTTATCCTTGCCCGCTTCAGGCCGACCGGTGCCGATGCTCATAAGAATTCGTACTTGAGCTTGACAACTGATGGCCGGATCGGAAAAGTCTCTTTTCATTTCATTGTATTGCTGACTGATTCTCCATTCTATATAAAAGACGAATTCACATCCACATCAAAGATCAGATCAATAGAAACTGCCCCGGGGAGAGGCTTGCAGCCAGCATCACCATATTGATCTCCTGGTGATCCGTCCAGGTATGGGCCTGCTGATTTGCCTCATCCTGCCAGAAGGCCTCTATCTCCTCACGAAGGGGCAAGGATCCCAAAAGAGCATCCGGATGAATGCCCGCATCCCTTTGAGTCCCCCCTTGAACGAAGAGATCCGGCTGCTCCTCCCACCATCTTGCCAGCTCTTCTGCTGCCGTCAGCCCGATGGAGAGGCCCAGCTCCCGGAAAGCCAGGCGGCGTTCAGCCGGCCAGTTCAACTCTCCCCTGCGAAGATATGCCTGCAGTCCGATCTTGGCAGAGAGCAGGACAGTCTCCAGAAGTCCTCCATCTCTCAAAAAACCCTTCATCATCAATTGGGCGATTCGCGAGCCATCGAAGAGCAGCCCCCCTATCCCCAGAGGATCGCTGGTGGGAAGGGTGATACCCCGGCAGATCCCCGCCATCTCCGAGATCTCCTCTGAGAGATCAAGGGAAGGAGAGATATAGAGATCCTCGCCCGCTGCCTGCAGCTCGCTGTAGGTGACAAGGCCATCCAAAGGATCATGCTGCCCCATGGACGGGACCAAAGGTCGGGAGAGATCGATGCTCATCTTCCAGTACATCCTCCCTCTGCTGTATACGAAGCTGCGATGAGCAGCTTGCGCCAGCTCCACCGCCCACCGCCAGTAAACTGGATCTCCTGTCACCCGAAAGACGCATCGCAGGGCATGCATCCACTTTGTGAGATAATGATAGTACTGGCCATCCCGGTCCCATTCCAGGCGCTCATCGAAGGGCTCCTCGGCCCGGCGTTCCTTCTGGCTCTTTCCGATGCGCAGCCCACCCGCCGTGGGATGGCGTCTCCCCTCCTCCTCGCCCAGGCCGCTGATCCAGCCCCGCCTCTGATCGTCATCCCGGTGACGGCCTAAGGTGTGATGCACCTGATCCACCAGGGATAGGGCCAGATCCAGATGGCTCTTTTCATCCGTCTGGCTGAAGAGCTCAAGGTAGCTGCAGACGGCAAAGGCATCAGTCCAAAGATACCGGCGAGAGCTTCCTCCCCCGTCCGTCAGGCCGGTGAGGCGGGCATAATCCTCCATGATCTGGCGGACTTCGGCCAGGTTCCATCTCCTTGTGCTCCCTTCAATATGATATGCAGCCATCGTCTTCCTATCCATATCATCTGTCGATTGGTCTATTGATCCACCTGTTGATCCGTCTGTTGATCCGTCTGTTGATCCGTCTGTTGATCTGTGTGTAGATTCATCTATCGATCTGTCTGTCGATCTGTCTGTCGATCTGTCTGCCCAATTCATCTCTTATCTTCTGCTCTCAGCCGTCCAGATCCTCCCATAGTTGCTTGGAATATCGATCTCCCGCCATTCCCCGGCCTTTGCCCTGAAACCCTCCTCCCCGTGGATCTCCTCATAATAATCGCCTCCCAGCGGAAAGGGGAAGTACGTCTTCTGGTCGCTGTCTGTGAAGTTGAGGGCCACCAGGCTGAAGACATCCCCTGCCCGGCGGGAGAAGAGCAGGAGCCCTCGGGACTGATACCTCTCAGGATCGTCATAGAACCAGTGATCTCCCCTCAGGAACTGCTCCTTCCGCCTGAGCTTCATCAGCCTTCTGGTCAGCCAAATGCTCCTCTTTCCAATGGGATCATAAAAGTAATCCCACCTCATGGGCCGGAAGATCACCACCCTTCCCATGCCGCTCTCCGGGAGAAAATAGTTCTCCCCCATCTCCTGGCCCTGCCAGATCAGGGGAATTCCCCTGGCGGTCATTATGGCGATCAGATAGGGCTGAACCTTATACCAGCATCTCCTGTCCCCCTCTTTCAGAAGGTCGTTGTCATCCCTGCTGATAGTGCGGAAGTTGCAGACAAAGCGATAGTGGTCGTGATTCTCAATATACTGCAGGGCGCTTTTTGGAATGGTATCCTCATTGATCTTCATTGTTTTAGGATAACCTAGAAGGCCCAGCCTGTGGCCCAGGTGGGTCAGATGGCCCTCCAGCTTTTCAGTCTCTGCTCCGGCCACTGCTTTGGCCACATCAGTGGCGGCATCAAAGGTCTGATTCTGCCAGGTGCTGCTGCTGTAGGTCTTCTCCAGAATCTCCTCCGGGCCCTCAAGCTGTTCTGCACACTGGATGAGGCGGATCTCATCACCCTCAAAGAACCTCTGCCAGTGATCTTGAGACCCGCTCATCCCCTCAACCAGCTTATAGGTCTGATAGACCAGATTGGCATAGCCCTGGCCGGTGGGGCCATCCCAGTAGTTGGGGACGCAGTCGTACCTGAATCCATCCACATGATAGGTCTTCAGCCAGTGGTGGTTGACGGTATAGAAGAAGTCGCGGGTCAGAGCACGCCTGAAATCGGTGCTCTCTCCGAAAAGGTTCTTGGCGAAGTCCCCCAGAAAGGGATTCTCCCCAAAGCCCATCTCCCGGTAGAGGTAGGAGTAGGGAAAGAGGCTGTCCGTATGGCCGTAGACCATATCCAAGATGACGGCGATCCCCCTCTGATGGGCGGATTCGATCAGCCTCTGCATATCTCTTCTCTTGCCAAACCTCTCATCCACCCCGAAGTAGCCGATGGGCAGAAATCCCCAGTCGGTGGTGTTAGCTATATTGGTGACCGGCATGATCTCAATGCAGTTGACCCCCAGATCCTCCAGGTATTCCAGATGGCGGACGGCAGTCTCCATGTCTCCGCCGAACTCATTTATCATCAGCTCATAGATTATGAGGTCCTCCTGTCTGGGAATCCTCCATTCCTCTTCTCCCTTGCCCCAGATATGAGGCTCATAACCCAGGGTGAAGGCGGAGAGCTTTCCAATGCCAAACTCCCGCGCATAGGGGTCTATTATCCAGTCGATGGGCTCTTTATCCCCTCTTTCCAGAGAATAGCGGTATACATATCTGCCCGGATTGCCCCAGACGGATCTCTTATGGGGCTTTTCAGAGGCATCTATCTCCACCTGGCAGTGCCAGTACTCCCCATATTTTGGATCGATAGAGCATTCCATCGGGAAGCTCTTCGCCGGCACATCCTGCAGGAACTGGTCAGTCTCATGAATTATCTTGACAGAGATGCGATTGCCATTCTCATCCGATACCCAGGGCAGGAAGACCCCGAAGTCTGCTATGCCTTCCGGGGTGCATCTGGCCCCCAACCTCTCCAGTGGCAAGAGATTCATCAACAACTCCCCATTTAATCGAAGAAAGAGCCCTATAATGATGAGGCTCATAATCAGAGAAAGTCTTCTGCAAGGAACTCCAGCATAGGATTTGTCAGTTATCCTAGATAAAGATTATGAGTAGACAAATAGATATATGTTCAGACAAACGAGCTTATAGATATTTTAATAGATAAATATATGGATAAGGAGGTACATGAATCAATGGATGCATGAGCGATTGGATGCATGAGTGATTGAATGCATGAGCGATTAGATGCATGAGCGATTGAATGCATGAGTGATTAGATGCATGAGCGATTGGATGCATGAGCGATTGGATGCATGAGCGATTGGATGCATGAGCGATTGGATGCATGAGCGATTGGATGCATGAGCGATTAGATGAATGAGCGATTAGATGCATGAGCGATTGGATTATAAAAATGCTCAAATAAGCAAGCAGGATAATCGGCGAATAGATCGATATTAAGAGAGGGCTCAGGAATCAAATATCGAGGATCACAGATATATCCTATAGCTGCCACAAATATTCCAGCTATGTACACCATCATCGCCTGTGGCATCTTCAAAGATGAGATCGAGAGGGTGAGCGCCGATCTTGGATTCCCCCACCAGACACGCTATTTGGGTCCAGGCCTGCATGTCAACTTCGATGAGCTGAAGGAAGCCCTGAATGAGGAGCTGAAGATGGCTTCGTCAGATGGCAGCCGGGGAACAATTGTGGCTTACGGCCAGTGCCATCCCATGATGGACGAGATCCTGAAACCCTATCATGCTGCCCTACTGGATTGCCAGAATTGCGTGGATGCCTTCATCACCCGCAAGGCTATGGAAGATAAGGCGCGAGAGGGGCTCTTCTTCTATCTTTCCCCGGGCTGGCTTGATGCCTGGCGGGATATATTCAACCGGTTGGGCTGGAACCCGGAGATCGCTCGCTTGCAGATGGGCTCATTTAAGGGATCGGTGTATATCGATACACTGAAGGACGCTCAGGAGAGGGAGGAGGAGCTCTTGCAGTTCTTTGATTTCACCAACCTTCCTTTCACCATCATGCCAGTGGAGCTGGATCACTTCAAATCACTGATCATCAATGCTATGGAGAGCTTGGAGGATTGAGCTTGGACGAGCTGGAAGAGATAAAGAAAAGGAAAATGGAGAAGATGATGAGAGAGATGAATAAACCCGATGAACCAGCCATAGAGCTGCCTGGAAAGCCGATCATAGTCACAGACTCGAGCGTTGATGCTGCTGCCGGCCAGTATCCGCTCCTCATCCTGGACTGCTGGGCAGAGTGGTGCGGCCCCTGCCGCATGATCGCTCCGATAATCGAGGAGCTAGCAGCGGAGATGAAGGGTAAAGTGGTCTTTGGCAAGCTGGATGTGGATAGCAATCCTCAGACTGCAAATAAGTACAGGATCTCGGCGATACCTACATTGATGGTCTTCAAGAACGGAAAGCTCATCGACAAGCTTGTGGGGGCTTATCCCAAGCCCTCACTGGTGGCAAAGATTCAAAAGTACCTCTGAAGGCCATCCTTCCGGGTGCTCTGGCCTCATTTTTATTTTTTTACCCCGGGCAGGTTTCCTGAAGATCTTACGCCCTCCGGTATGCTGTTGGGAAGCATGATCACTGGATATCCAGTGAGGTTGTAGACCTCTCTGGTGGAGAGATTCTCCGGTGCCAGGTATGAGGGCTTGGTTCTGGTGTACGGATCTTGCCTGAAGAGCGGGGTATAGATATCGGAATTGAACTCAAATTTCGATACCGATCCTTGTCTTTGGCTGAGGTTGAACTCCGCTCTTCGCTCCAGGCCGACCTCGATTCCTGCTTTGCGGCTGCTGCTGTTCTCTCCCAGAGCCATTGAGCTCCTGGCGCTCCTGCCTCCAGCGCGCAGGACCTTATCCTCTCTGGGGAGGTTGCCGCCCTCATTTGATGATAAATTAACGGTCGAGTTAGCAGTTGAGTTCGCAGTTGAGTTAGCAGTTGAGTTTGCAATTGAGCTAGTGATTGAGTCGATGGTTGAGTTAGTGGTTGCAGTAACGGGATGCCCTCTGCTGCTCTGTGCCTCTCCGGCACAGGTCAGGGATACAATCGCCATCATAACGGCCAGAGCAATCACCAGCCCGAAGACGGTGCTTTTCATATCTTGCCCCCTCCGATCCTTCAATTGGTTCTGCCTCTAGTCCTCCGGAGGAGGATTACGGCCAGCACTGCCACTCCGGCGAGGCCGGCTGGAAGGTCTGCGCTCTTGGTCTCATCCGGGAGACTTCTCCTCACTATGTATTTGGCCTCGATGATATTCTCCTGCAGGTCCATGATGCCGCCATCCTGGCCAATCAAGGCGGTTTGCAGCTCATAGACCCCCGGCTCAAGGGTGGAGTTCCAGGTGATCTCCACAGTCTCGTCGTCCCCGGAGAGAAGCACGGGCGTCTTTCTCTCAGTGATATTGAGAACCTCTCCTCCCTCGGAGAGGGTGAACCTGAGATATCCCTCAAAGGGAACCCTCGACTCGCCCATGACAGTAGCACTGGCCCCAGTCTCATCCTGATAGGTCTCAGTTATCCGCGCGTCCTCAACCGCCACAAAGGGGCTCATAAACGCCCTGGTCTGATTGTGGTTCAGCTCAACGATCTTGACCCGGCCCTCATATGTCAAGCCATTCTTCAGAATGGGCTTCCACTCGTAATCCTTCTGGATGGCTGCGGACATGATTCCGGAGATGGGAACTGCCCTCTCCTGGGTTACATAGAGGGCCCGATCTCCCTGGACCAGCATATAGTAGATGTCCACGATGGTCGGATCGCGGGCGCTTATCGCCATATGGAGGCCGCGGGAGTCGGCACGAAGATCGCGCACATCAAACCTGACCGGCTCGACCCCACCGTAATAAAAGCGATAGCACCGCCGGGAGGGGGACGGTCTGTCCTCAATCCCGTCCTCATCGCTCTTGCTATTGCTCTTTGTTTCATCATCCCGCAGTGTGGCGCAGGCAGAATAGCTCCCCTTATCTAAATCGAGCCTCGGCCATCGGACGATATAGGTGCCAGGAGCATCGACATCCAGTCTCTTCGTACTTAGAACCTTGTTCTCCTGGATCAGATCCATCTGCAGAAGTCCTTCCCCCTCTCCTGCCAGGGTGATGTCGGCAGAGTCGATATTGGAGTAGAGGCTGGAGATCTCTATAGACTGAGCTGTTGTGGCCAGGGCCATCAGCAGGGCGAATGCCGCAAGATGGCGGACGGAGTAGGTAGAGGATATTTTCATGGGACGAACCTGCCTGGCAACCTCTCATTTCTGAATGGGTTTAAAACTGTCGTATCGAAGCGAAGGATATAGAGATTGGATAAGAGGGGCTGGCAAGAGGGACAGGCAGGAGCCAAAAGGAGCTGCCAGCCCCGCCCAGAGGGGCGTCAAGCCCTCCTGGCCCCGGCCATCAGATCGATAGATTATGGGTGAACGGCGCAATGATGCTTATCAGCAGGCTGGTCAGGATCACCCAGGTGAAGACGGCGACAGCAGTTCTGGTGAGCCTCTCCGCCTCCTCTGGAGGCACCAGCCGCTCAAAAGCGGTCTGAACCATATCCCTGAAGATATGGCCGCCATCCAGGGGGCCGGCTGGAAGACAGTTGAAGAGGCCTGCATAAAGGTTGATCCAGCCTATCCAGAGCAGGAGGTTTGCTATCCAGAAGAACCTCTCGCCCAGGGGCTCAGCCCATCCAGTCGGCTGATAGACAGCAGTCAGCCAGCCACTGAAACCCGGAAACCCCTTCTGGGTGAAGCCTGGAATTCCGGAGAAGGGCAGGCTGAGCATGTAGGTGAAACCCTCTATGCCCCTCTCTGGTATGCTCTTCAGGACCTGGAGAAACTGGCTGGCTGGGGCTTCCTGGAATACTGCTCCGCCGGAGTAGATAGCATTCCCAGATATGCCAATGCCTATGAAGCCCGCGCTTGCTGTATCCGGCTCCACCTGCTGCCCGTCCCCCTCCAGGCCGCCGGCTGAGGTGAGATTAACCTGATAGCTCTTGCCATCTCCAGTGGTGATGGTGATGATCTGGCCGGGGCGGGTGAGGTTCATCTGACCCCGGAAGCTTTCAACATCCTCCACCTCTCTGTCATCGATTCTGGAGATGACGCCCCCCGCAGGAAGGCCGACAGCATCAGCAGGCGAGTTGGGGAAGACAGAGGCGACCATGATTCCCCTCGCCGCCTGGCCGGGAAGGAGGAGGGTCTGCTTCTGGCCGTTGTGCATGACCTCCATCTCTGCCCCGGTGTTTCTCAGTCTGCTGTAAAGCTCCTCGATCTTTATCGAATTCACTCCGTTCACCTGGAGCAGGGCCATGCCGCTCTCAAAGCCTGCCTCCTCTGCTATTGAGCCCTCCTGAACGCTAACCACAATCAGCCGGTCCACGGGGGAGATGGAGCCCAGAACCGGTCCAAAGAAGAGGGCCATGGCCAGGGCGGCCACCAGGAAATTGGCTATGACTCCGGCGGAGAGGATCCTGATCCGGGCGGCCTTACTCACCAAAGGAGGCTTATTCTTGGCCCCGAAGAGATCTTCATCGTCCGGCTCCACAAAAGCGGCTATCGGGGCAACGAACAGAGTGACAATGCCCATGGACCGAACCCTGACCCCTTCCGCCCGGGAGAGAATGCCATGGGCGAACTCATGCACCAGCATGGTGATGAAAAGGGCGATCCAGCCCCAGAAGAAGGGGATGTACTCGTTCAGGCCGGGGATGAGCAGGATATTTCTGGGGGCATTGTAGCTGCTGGGCTCAGGGGGAGAGAGGATCATCAGATATGTCATCAGCAGGACCAATATCAGGAAATAGGCCATGCTCAATATCACCAGGGGGATTCCCAATGAGACCACAACCCTCCAGAATCTCCTGGGGCGGCTGAGCCTATCCAGCAGCTTCAAGCCCCTGGTCGTGCGTATGAATATGAGCAGAGGTATACCGGATATCCCTCCCACAGTCACTCCTCTCCTCTTCCATTCTTCGCTGTCCCTCAAGGGGAGAAGGAGAATGGAGTACAGGCCCATCAATGCCGCTGCAATGAGCAGCCAATCGGTGAATTCTAGCTGTAACTCGAAGCTCAAAACCCCAGCCTCAATCAGATCGATCCGAGCGGGCCCTAGAGTATGCCCTGCTCTTTCAGTTCCTCTTTAGCCAGCTCCTTATGCTTCCTCTCCAGGAAGCTGTAGACATTGCCATGCGGAGCACCATCCAAGAGCATCTCTATCGCCGCCCGTGCCACCCTGATCTGAGCGGGATAGCCCAGGATGGCCACTGTCTTGCCGTAGACTGAGACCTTGGTGCCTGAGAGCTGCTCCATCACCACCCGCGACCTTCCATCCCTGCCGATGATCCGCCCCTTCAACCGTTCCATATCGCTCCTGGTGCTGGCCACCTTGGATATATCTAGCACATCGAGCATCATCATCTCATCGTCCAGGATCACCAGTGCCCTCTCCGGTGAGAATCCCCTGCCAATGGCCTTTACCAGGTCCACGACCCTCAATACCTGCAATGGATCTTCTTCGGATGTGACTGAGATTGTGCCCGTCTCGCTATCTATCTCCAGAGAGGTCTGTGTCTTCTCTTCTATGAAGTGCTTGGTGGAGCCGCTGGGGCCCACCAGAACTCCTATCCTTTCTTCTGGGATCTTAATATCCATTGTCAGCCTCCTTCATTTTGATCTGCTGCTTTTCATGGCTGCTTTTCATTGCTGCTTTTTTAGTGCTGCCTTTTATAATCTGTTTTACAGTCTCGATTTTTAAGTTCTCTATCCTTCTGAATCCTGTCCCAGATCTCCTCGGATGAGCCGATCGAATATTTTTTCTGGAAGTAATTGGCGATATTGGAGATGTCGCGCTCCAAGAACCTTTTAGACTGGGGATGGTCCAGGGTGACTGACTGCCCCATATCGATTATCACTGGCTCGCCCCGGTCATAGAGGATATTGAACTCGCTCAGGTCGGCATGGACCAGGCCGGCCTGATTATAAAGAATGGATATGTATTCAATGATCTTCTGGTATATGCGCTCGGCCTCTGCAGCCTCCAGTTCCACATCCTTCAGGGGTGGTGCGGCAGCATCTTCCTGGCCTATCATCTCCATCACCAGAATATTCTCTCTCATGGCAAATGGGTGGGGCACCCTCACGCCGGCCTGCTCCGCCCGCAGGAGATTGCGGTACTCCTTACGGGTCCAGGCGGCGACAATGGCTCTTTTTGTGCCCTTGACGCTGCTAAATCTGGGATCGCCATGCAGGTAATCCCGCATCACATTGAAGTTGCTGGTAGAAATGCGGTAGATCTTGAGGGCAAGGACCCTCTCCTCCGAGAGTGCTGCGAATATGTTCGCCTCTTTTCCAGTGCTGACTGAGCCTCCCAGGGCATCTATGACCCCCTTGCTGGCCAGGCTGTACAGGTCCATCAGGGTGCGCTTATCAAAGACAGCATCCTCGACATTCAGATCGTCAGAGTCCTTGATCCTGGTGCGAAGGGCATCAATGCGGGCATCAAAATCCTCATCCTTGCTACGCCTGCTCATGATCTGTCTATCCGGCCTATGAAGAGCCCTTCAGAAAACCTTTGCGTTGCAGCCAGTCCACCTGGGGGCCGGTGTATCTCCAGACAACATCCGCCTTCTCATTCTGAAACTCCCAGGGGATGATTATGACCACGTCGCCCTCTCGGATCCAGATCCTCTTCTTCATCTTTCCTGGTATGCGGGCCATCCTGGTTACTCCGTCTATGCCTCTGACCTTTATTCGATTGGAGCCAAGAAGGCTTTCTACATGACCGAATATCTCTCTATCCTGTTTACGGGGGAGGCGGACCCTGGTTATTACCGCTCCTTCCTCCCCCCCATGATCACTATTATACAGCTTATCACCTCAAATAATAATTATAGAGCAACATCCCACACCTTCAGTTGAAAATGGCGCTTGAATAGTTAAAGCTTGTGTCGATCCAGTTCCGAAATGGGCCCGACGCGATTCGAACGCGTGATCCCCGCCGTGTGAAGGCGATGTCATAACCAGCTAGACCACGGGCCCTGGGAATAAGGAAGTGAGGCATCAGATATTAGTATTTTGCCCCCGGGCGAGGATGGCCCCGCCGGCCTTTGGGCTCAGACAAGGAATTATTTAAATAGTAATTCGCGAGATTAATTAACTGAATGAGTTCGATGATCAGAAATCCTGTTTATATGCTATATGAAAGGATGCTCAAGGCTCAGGTTTTGGCCGGGGCGCCGGTGGAGCATGTGGCGATAATCCAGGATGGGAACCGCAGGTATGCCAGGAGAAAGGGGCTATCGCAATTTCTCGGTCATAGCCTTGGCGCTGAGACCTCGGAGAGGGTGTCGGAATGGTGCCTGGAATTGGGCGTGCGCCATCTTACTCTTTATGCTTTTTCTACAGAGAACTTCAGCCGGGATGAATCGGAGAAAGGCTATCTGTTTGATCTGATAAAAGAGAAGTTCAATGATCTCAGAAGATCGAAGAAGACTCATAACAACAGAGTTCGAGTGCGGGCCATAGGTCGTCTGGAGATGCTGCCCGATGACCTGCGGGAGGAGATCCGGCTGACTGAAGAGGCCACCAGGGATTACAGCAGGATGTATCTGAATGTGGCCCTGGCCTATGGCGGCCAGAGGGAGCTGGTGGATGCTGCATGCTCCCTGGCCCGCCTGGTGGTGGAGGGAAAGGTCAGAGCCAGGGATCTTGATGAATCTCTCATCGCTCAGCATCTTTATCCCCAGGATGGCACTCCCGTTCCCAAGGTGGATCTGATCATCAGGACGGCGGGGGATTTTCGCACCTCAAACTTCCTTCCCTGGCAGGCCAATGGCAATGAATGCGCTGCCTATTTTTGTGCTCCCTTCTGGCCGGAGTTTCGCAAGATCGACTTTCTGCGCGCCATCAGGACGGCACAGACCAGGGTCTCATGCCAATAGGCTTAATAACCTGAAGCATTCCATGAAGGCTGTTCTTGTCCCGATGGGGTAGTGGATATCCTGGAGGCCTGCGGAGCGTTTTTCGCGCAGAGAGCCTTCAACCCGGGTTCGAATCCCGGTCGGGACGTGATATTTATCCTGCGCAGAAATTTAGCTCCGGCATGAAGCATCTTGATCTCCGCGCATCGCCCAGCACTTCATCAATTGCCTCTTAGTCTGCTGGTAGCTCCTCTCTGCTACCCTCGTTCCTCCCTCAAGCTGGATCTTCTTCAGACCAAACTGCCTGGCAAAGTCTTCGACATTCTCATCAAAGCCCTTCTCAAGAGCAAGGCCGGTATCAATCCTGGCCACCTTGGTCAGGCCGCTTCTCTTCAGCATCGACTGCATATCTCTTTTTCTGCTGCGGCCCGACCCCTCCTGGCCCATGGCTTTCCAGTTGGCAGCCCACATCGGTGTCATGAAGAGGGCCACGTCCTGATGCTCGGCCAGAGTCCGGCTGTAGATCTCGTTTCCTCCCAGGGCGGCAGCAATGCAGTCGTCGATCCTCTCCCCCTGCTCATCGCCGAGGAAGTAGAGGGGGCAGGGAAGGTCGAAGAGGTCCTCCTTTGCATCGGCAAGAGAGCCTCCGCACCTTCCGTAAAATAGCAGAATTCCGTTTGAGAACGCTGCTAATTGCCGGATTTCTTTATAAACAGCGGACTGGAGCCTCTCCAGGCTGACGTGCAGGCCGATGCGAAGAGGGCTTACTACCACCACCAAATTGGATTCTCCTCGACGAGGGGGGCGGAGGCTGGCCATCAAGCGGGAAAAGAGCCCTTGTTGATGGTTGCTGATTCTGCTCTTCTGCTCCAGATCTCCAGCGATCTGAGGCCGGCTGAGGAGGATGTGGGGCCGCCCCAGAGACTTCAGCTTCTCCGACAGTCTCATGCTTTCGATACCATCCACCAAGATGAGCTCTCGAGTCTCCTCATCGGCGGATAATATGTGGGCTAGCTCGTCCTCCAGCATCCTGCAGACCACAATGCTTAGCACAGGCATGAACTATCTGGCAATAGATCAGGGCGGATATAATCGTATGCTTTGGCATATAGCGTTTATCCGGTTCGGGGGATAGTTTAATACCGGTAGGATGCTCAAGGCTCAAGAGATGCATCGCATACTGGTTAGCAACGATGATGGCGTTTATGCCTCCGGCCTCGAGGCGGCGGCAAAGAGCGTTCGGGGCCTGGGGGAGGTGACAGTAGCTGCGCCCTCCGGGCAGAAGAGCGGCGTGGGCAGATCTATATCCGTCTTTGAGCCCCTGCGCTATGCCGAGGTGAACCTGAACGGCTTTAAAGCCTATGCAGTCACTGGAACACCGGTGGATTCAGTCATCATAGGCATCTTCGCCATCCTTAAGGAGATGCCTGATCTGGTCATCTCAGGAATAAATGTGGGAGAGAACATCAGCACCGATACTGTTACCACGAGCGGGACCATAGGAGCGGCCCTGGAGGCAGCCAGCTACGGTGTTCCTGCCATTGCGGCCTCGATCCAGGCCGTCGACCAGGGCGATAAGTTCGATATGCATCATGGGGCCAAGCACAGCTTTGATGTGGCAGCTCTGTTTCTGCGCCGGGTAGCGACCCGGGTCTTAGAGCACGGCCTTCCGGAGGGCGTGGATCTTCTGAACCTGAATGTCCCTGTCGGGGCCAGCGAGGAGACGGAAATAAAGGTGACCCGTCTGGCAAAGAAGATCTTCAAGACGACAGTGCAGGAGCGCTTCGACCCGCGCGGGCGGCCTTATTACTGGATAGATGGAGAGCTGATATGCTGCGATGAGGAGGGGACTGATGTGCAGACCATCTATCAGGACAAGCTGGTATCCTTAACCCCCCTCAGCCTGGACTCCACTGCCAGAATCGATCTGAAAGAGATAGAGAAGCTATTTTGATCTCTATCTGGCCTCAGATTCGCCTCCGACCTACCCGGATCCGCCCTGATCTGCCCCTCAGATCACCCCTTTGGTGCTGAGGATGCCCCTCTCTCCCTCCGCCGCCGCCTGGCGCAGGGCCAGCCCCAGGGCCTTGAAGATGCACTCCATCTTGTGGTGGTCGTTTTTCCCGTAGAAGCGGATATGGACTGTCAGCCTGGCTGCAGTGGAGAGGGCTTCAAGGAATGGCCCGAGGAGCAGCACCTCGAAGTCACCTATCTTCTCTCCCCGAAACTCCCCTGAGAGGATCAGATAGGGCCGGCCGCTGAAGTCCAGGGCCACATCCGCCAGTGCCTCGTCCATGGGGACGGAGGCCGAGCCATAACGGCATATTCCGCTTCTGTCCTCCAGGGCATCATCCAGGGCCAGGCCGATGGCCTCTCCCAGAGCCTGGACCCTCCAGAAGCCCTCCTCTGCCTCCGCCATCAGGTCCATATTGGCCGTGCGGGCCAGGCTGGTGAGCATATGATCAAGAAAACCAGATCCTGAGGCTGCTTCAGTTCTCCCCGATCCCCCCAGGTCAATTGCTGCCCGGGCCCGGCAATCTCTGTACAATCCCTTGCCTTTTCCCTTTCTCTTAGCCATTTGAGATCACCTATCCTCGCAGAGCCTGCAGGGTGCGGGAGACGCTCAGCTTTCCGGTGTAAATGGCAGCTCCTGCCACAGCTCCCGCCGCACCGGCATCCCTGAGGGCCAGGACATCCTCCTCGGTGGTGACTCCGCCGGCAGCGATAACCGGTATTCTGAGGGCTGCCACCAGCTCTCTTACGGGCTGGATATCGATTCCTCCCTCCCTGCCCTCCACATCGATGTTTGTGAAGAGAATGGAGCCTGCGCCCTTCTCCTCGAAGATTCTGCCCAGCTCCACCGCCCTCCTGCCCACGCTCCTCTGCCAGCCCTCCGTGGTCACATCCCCCCTCCTCACATCCAGGGCCACCATGATCCTCTCCCCTCCATGCTCTTCTCCCAGGCGGAGGATCATATCGGGCTCTTTAAGGGCCGCAGTGCCCAGTATCACCCGGTCCACGCCCAGGCTGAGGAGCTCTCTGACGTCCTCTTCCGAGCGGATGCCTCCCCCCACCTGAATAAAGACGTCCAGCTCCTTGACGATCTGGGCGAGGATGGGGGCGTTCACCCTCTTGCCCTGGATGGCCCCGTCCAGGTCGATGATGTGCAGGTGATCGGCCCCTTCCCCAATCCAGTGCTCTGCCTGGGTGAGCGGGTTGTCCAGGGCCACCAGCTCTGTTCCCGGAACCCCCCCCACCAATTGGACGCACTTGCCGTCTCGCAGGTCCACTGCGGGAAAGAATGCGAACTTCATGCAGGCCAATTTGCGCCGGATAGACCTTAACCGTTTCGATGGTTAACAAAAGGATGAGGATCTGAGTGATAGGGATCTGAGTGATAGGGATCTGAGTGATAGGGATCTGAGTGATAGGGATCTGAGTGATAGGGATCTGAGTGATAGGGACCTGAGTGATAGAGATCTGAAAACTGCTCAATCGAGTCACAGCGGAATCAACACTGGCCACAGCGCCCTCCTCAGAGGAACCAATCCACTTCAGTGGCTGGTCTGATCCCGCCAGATCCCCGACTCAAAGCCAGGGCAGATGCAAACAGAGCACTGGAATCTCACACAGCGTCCTTTTTACAGGAACCCGTAGCACCGCCAGATGCAGGGCCTGCTGTTGGCTTCGCCTGGTGGCTTTGTGCCGTGTCCCGCACCCCGGCGAGAACCTCAGATCCGGCTGGATTAAGGCAATACTGCGCCCGTTACGGCGTGTATCTTTTTGGCCTTATAGAGCTATCCAGTCCTTTCTGTGCGTTACCGACCGCCACACAGGAGGCACCTCTCAGGTATTTAGAATCGTGGCGTATCTACGGTGGGATACGTCTATCGATTTCTTCTATCCCGAGAGTTTTGTCGGCAATTCTGTTCCCGTTCTCAGTGCAGAACCCGGCTCTCTCATATACGTATGATTAATACTTATAGTTGTTGGTAGGAGTTATATACTGTAAATTACATAATATAAATCACATGACACGGATTGTATAATAGGGCTGCGCTGTTGGAGTTGAACAGTAACAGCTAAAGAGGAAGGAACCAGAAGAGAATAGGAGGGAGGGAAAGCCGATAGGGCAAAGGAGGGAGAAAACTCTTATCGGCTTTCGCCGTAATCTATATAGACAATTGCCTAGATATATAGTTTTCGATTGCAGCCGGAGAGCATGGCTCAAGCCTGCTCTGCCGGCAGGCTCTAGAACAAAGATGAACGACTCCCTATCATGAGATGCACAGCTCTTGATTCAGTGCCCTTGCTCTATAGAGGGATGATGGGAATACTGGCAGCCCTCCTGCTGCTGACGGCGGCCACCTTGGCCCTGCCCACCTCAAAGCATAGCTGGACAGAGACCCCCTGGGATGGGGGGCTGGCGGAGGAAGACGGGACAAAGGCCACGACGCTCTCCCTGCCCCTGGCCTTCAACCTGAGCGGGGCAGAGACACCATCGCTGTATATTGGGGGGCATGTTCTGAACCTCTCAGAGTACTTCCCCTGCCAGTTCTCCTGCCAGCTTTGGATTAGAAAAGGCACACAGTGGAGCCATTACCTGGAAGCGGCCCGGGGGGAGGAGGTGGATGTCATCCTCTATATGCCCAGATACGGCAATGTGGACCTTTATCTCATATCCTATGCCAGCGGCACACAGGATCACTGGAACTTCAAGCTCCTGGAGGGATACCATCTCCTCAGGCTGAGGATTGAGGAGGAGGGAAGGCACTTCATGATGGCTGCGCAGAAAAATGAGCCGGGAAATTCCCTGATCCTGGATGTGGTGTCGAGAGCCGATACAGCCACCACCTCACCACTGGACCTCTCCCTCGTCCCCATTGGCAAGGCCAAGGTGACAGTGAGAAGCGAGAGGATGAGGGGATATGATGTTTATTTGGATGGAGTCTTCTACAGCAGCGATATAGGCGACGGCTCCATTGATGGCATTGCCAGCTTCACTGTGAGCGGGGATAAGACCCATACCATAACTGTATCCCAAAGGGACATTCAGGGCAATATCATCAACGTAAGCGAGCATACCAGGATCTTCAAGAGAGATGTCGCCTATACCCTGTTGATAGAATGAGCCTCATATGGGCAGAGTCGACGATCTCATCGATCTGTGGGCGTAAGGATAAAAAACCGGGATAAAAAGGGGTTTCTGCTCATCAGATCCCTCCCATCCCCCTTCTGAGTGGCAATCCATCCCTCTTCAGAGTGGCAATCCATTCCTATTCAGAGTGGCAATCCATCCCTCTTCAGAGTGGCAATCCATCCCTTCGAAATGCCGGCCCGCCTTTTAGCAATCCAGCCTAGCCAACCTGCAGCTCTCTGCCATTGGGCATGCCTCTGCTCGCTCTGAGCAGCGCCCAATCAGCACTGGTTCCGGTCCTCTTGCCATCAGGGATTCGGCCATAGGTGAAGTGATTTCGGCTATGGTCAATCAGATGGGATGCCCTATCCATCGTCTCACCCTGAGCATTGAAAAGGGAGACTGTGCCATTGCCTGTTCTCGCCCAGCGCTTCTTGCCCTCTGCCACCTTGAAGCCCAGGGGATCGATGATGCCACTGAGGGGAATGGTGACCATCCAGGCCTCATCCTCGACCTTGACCATCCAGCCGGTCAGGTCCACGGGATCCGCCCCGGTATTGTAAAGCTCTATCCACATCGATTCATTATTCGGCGCGCTCAATTCTATCTCATTGATGACCACATCACATATCCCAGTAATTGAGAGGGCTATCAGGCAGAAAAAGAGCAGGAGCACTCTGAAGCCGCCTTTGGCTGCTGTACTCATATCCGGTCTCATCTCCAGTACATCCTGAATCCCATGATCTCTTAATCAAGAGTCTATTCAGCAGCCTTAGCGGATATTGGAGAATCCACGGGTTCCAGCCGCCAGGCCCCAATCGCTATCTGTGTTCGTATCATATCCATCCGGATGCCTGCCAAAGGTGAAGTCATTTCCCAGGCTGTCCACCCGGAAGGCAGTCCTGTCCACCTCCTCGCCGGATGCGGTGAAGAGGGTAGCATACCCGCCATTGGTATGGTTCCATGATTTCTGGCCATCCATGACATAGAATCCGCCAGCGGGGAGGATTGTCCCCTCGGGAACGGCTGATAGCTCGCCTATCCAGCTGCCATCGGTGATGGTGGCCGTCCAGCCGCTGATGTCCACGCTCTCATTTCCAGAATTATAAAGCTCGATCCATTCGGCTCCTCCCTTCGGGGGGTTCAGTTCCATCTCATTTATGACCACTGATGCCATCGCGCTGAAGGCCAGGATCATCAATGCAGCAGCAAGAGAGATAATCCATATGTTTGATCTCAAAATTTTTCACTCTCCGTATCTTCTTGTCTCAGGGTCGAAGGGAGAGAGCCAGTACTTTCAGTCCCTCCGAGTACACCATCAATGATCTTAATACTGTTTAGTATCCGATCACTGGTATATTACAATATCGCAGTCCGTTGCATCCTCGATGAAGGCTGAAGCCAGATCATTTGTACTCTGAAAAATAAATTAGGAAAACCCTATATAGTTAGAGAGTTATAAACTGACCCTGATAAACCCGGATTAGTCGAAAGGAGATAAAAATCGGGAAATAGCAATGAGGTGGAGTGAATGAAATTGACGATTCTGGCACGCAGGCCAGCAGTTGCACGGCTATTGATCTCTCTGTGCATCGTTCTCGGCCTTCTGATAGCGAATCTTGCCGCTGCTCAGGAGGAGAGTTATATTCATCTGACGATGCCCCTTGGCGACGAGACAGATACCTATGCAGAACTCGGCACTATCGTGCCTTCCGCATTTGATGTCGAACCGTACGAACAGAAGATTCTGAATTATACTGGCGGCAAGGATATTAAGACATCCATCCTCCTGAATGGCAGCCGAATAGATATCTTTCTGCTGTATCCCTGTCAGCCTCCTGCAAGCCTCCTTGATGCAGAGGGATTGATATCCTTGCTCGCCACTGTTGATGCAAACATACTGCTGGCCAATTACAGTCAATCCGAGTTATATATCGATGACCGGCCTGCTATCTGGGGCATCCTGGGGGGATCCCTATTCGCCGCCTACCAGCCCACCAACCAGACGGCAGCATTGATAGTGATGGACGCCAACATCGATGAGGATACGATATTCGATTTCCTGTTGAACATGAATATAATCGTAGATGAGAGCATGACCCCAATCCCGCCCGGCTACTGCGCTGATGCCACAGCAGCAGCCGCCGATCAGGCTGCAGCTATTGCTGCCGAGGCTGCAAACGCCACTGATGCTGCAATGGATGGGGCGAATGCTGCAGACCTTTCTGCCGGCATAGATACAGATAAGGCGGCAGAACAGTCAGCAGCCCCCGCCCTGGCATCGGCAACTCCAGCTCTATCCCGCCAGGATAAGGCCAAGGCAGACCGGGAAGCGGCCATGGCAAAGCTGAGAGAGGTCAAAGCAGCCACGAGAAAGTGAAGGGAAATCGCAGAGGTTTTGGGCCTCTCCCATGATCCAGGTCAGCCCAAAACCTTTTAACCAGGCTGTTATTAATAGGAGGGCCGTCACAACCTAAACACATACAGGAGGTGTATTAGATGCCATACAAGAATATAAGCGAGCTGCCCAGGAGCGTCCGAAATCTGCCCAACCGGGCCAAGACCATATACATGAAGGCCTTCAATAGCTGCTGGGAGGAGCTGGAATCAGAAGAAGAGGCGATCCGCGATAGGGCATCTCACAAATCAGCCTGGTTGGCTGTAAAAGAGCAGTATGAGAAGGATGAAGAGACTGGTGAGTGGGTTAAGAGCGATGAATATGTAGGAAGGCGTTCGCGCCATCGCAAGAGCAGGTCCAGCGGGACCTCTTTGCAGACAAAGGCACATGCATGATGCCTGGAAAGAGATGCTGATGAGGAATTGAGTCTCAATGGTTCTAAATTGAGTTCCTCTTCAGCTATCCTGAAGGACATAATCGAAATATTCTCTTGATCTTGGAAAAGCACTTTTGATAGGAAAAGCTTTTTGCCGGGAAGCCTCAACCCATTTACCTGACAAGCAAATCCAATTCAAATCGGTTTGATGCAGGAGTGGTTGAGCATGACCAAAGACATTCTGGAAAAGGGCGCCATCATTCAAAGGGATAAAGAGACCTTTGCCATCGCCCCCCATATTGCAGGCGGCATAATCGATCCCGCTGGCCTTCGAAGGATCGCCGATGTGGCAGAGAAGTATCATGCCAAGGCCTTGAAGATAACATCCGCCCAGAGGATCGCCATCGTGGGTATCGAGGAGAAGGATATCGATAATGCCTGGGCAGACCTGGGCATGAAGGCCGGGGCGGCCATAGGCCTGTGTGTTCGCAGCATAAAGATCTGTCCCGGAACCACCTTCTGCAAGCGCGGCCTGCAGGATGCTGTGGGTATGGGGCTGAAGCTGGACGAGAAGTATCATGGAATGGAGCTGCCCTGGAAGTTCAAGATGGGGGTATCAGGATGCGCCAACTCCTGTGCTGAGCCGGCGGTGAAGGATGTCGGCCTGATTGGCACTGCCAGGGGTTGGAGGCTGTTGGTGGGCGGAAGCAGCGGGGTGAGGCCGAGGCTGGGTATGATGCTGGCAGAGAATCTATCCGATGATGAGGCCTTCGCCCTGATCGATAAGATCGTCAACTTCTACAAAGATCATGCCAAGAAGCAGCGTTTAGGCGATTTCATAGAGGAGATCGGCTTTGAGGCCTTCAAGAGAGAGATTCTGAAATAGGGCACTGAAAATAGGGCGCTTCAGAACAGGACACTTCAGAACAGGGCACTTCAGAGCAGAATAAAATGGAGACTAGGCTGACACCACTGGTGCAGCCTCAGTCTCTCATCCATTTTCATTCCGGGCCGGCTTAATGGGCTTTCTGCTCCCCAGTAAAGCAAGACCCTGCGGGCTCAGAGACTGTACAGAGCCACTGGACGGCCGGTGAGCTGGGCAGTCAGCCAGGGATCCAGAGAGGCATACTCCGGGGGCTGCCCGCCTGCAGCAGAGCTATTGATGATGATAGGAGTGCTGCTGGAGGCATAACTTGGGTAATACCATAGCGGTGCCTGCCCGGGCGGATAGACGGTGCCATTGTAGATCTTAAAGCCCTTAGGTGCGCCCCCCCATTTCCAGAGGTTATCATGAACCTCTTCAACAACCGGCTTTGTGCTGTGCTCTTCCAGCCAAGAGAGGCCAAAATCCCCTCCCACATCCAGGAAAGATGAAGATGGTTGCAGGAGGAGGATGATAAGGCCCATGCAGATCAATGAGGCCAGCTTTTTTTTCATATCCACATCCCTTAAGGCTCTTATCCGGCCTGGATTAAATTGCTGTTGCTCCTTTTGCATCAGCGGTGCTTCAAGTCACGGCGTAAGGTTGATAATCTCATGAATGAAAATTTATTTGAGCCTGGCTGAAGGGGTTGAAGCCTCAATCTCATGTCCCGGGGCTTCAAGGCTCAGGATCGGGGAGGATGCAGTGCAAATCATGCATAAAGCCAGGCGGACAGAGACGTATTATGATCGGGGGAGGAGACATGTCTGAAGAAGAGAGACCCACAGGGAAGCAATCATTGCCGCAGTTTATTCCCAAGCTGAAGGGCAAGAGGGTGATGGTCCGCCTCACCTCAGGCGGCCAGCCAGTCACGGGAACCATAGAGTCATTCAACTCCTATGAGATCCTGCTCCAGACGGCAAAAGGGGAGCTGCTGGTCTTCAAGCACGCAATTGCCACCATCGCGGTCCTGGATGAGCCCAGGGGATACAGGCCGGCTGCATGACGGAGAGCGATGCAATTTAGTTGGGGGCGCAGCAGAGCCTGGCCTCAATTCTGTTATCCTTCAAAGGGGCAACCTCTTCCGCCAGCTCACTGCAAAGAGCAGAGCTGCAGAGACCGCCATTCCCAGGAGGGGATAGCTCTGTCCCAGGAGGATGGCAGTTGACCCCCCTCCTGCTATCGCCCATAGGGCTCCAGTGGAGGTCAGGCCGAGTTTTTTTCTGTAGAATCCAGCGATGATAGGTATGAATAGGCCGCTGGTGAAGACGGTATAGGCTATGAGCAGCGCCTTGATGATGTTGGGGATGAAGACGGCAAAAGTGAGCGCAAAGACCCCAGCGATGATCACTGCAACTCTTGAGGCCTTCATCATATGATCCTGATCATCCTTGAGACTGCTCTCCCGGTGCGCTCTCTGCCGTATTTTCCCGTATATGTCGAAGGTCAGGATGGTGGTGAAGGTCATAAGGCAGGTGTCTGCCGAGGACATAAAGGCGGCAAGCAGGGCGGCAGCCACCAGCCCCTCAACCGCGGGCGAGAGCAGCCCTGCCATCAAGGAGGGCACTGCCTGCTCGGGGGATATCGCAGGATAGAGATGGCGGGAGAAGATGCCCAGAGAGGTGATGAGAAATGCCAGAGGGATCAGGATTATTGCCGTCATGAATGCCGAGAGCTTCGCCCCTCTTGCGCTGCGGGAGGAGAAGATGATCGAGTACATATCAGGGCCGATCAGATAGGCGGAGCCCACCACCAGGATCATGGATATCGCTTTCCAGAAATCCATTTCAGCGGACAGGGGAAAGCTCTGCCCGATGAGAGGCCCGGCTCCAACAGTGCTGAAGGCTCTCCAGAACAGGATCGCCAGTCCGGATGTTATTATGAGCAACTGAAATAGATCTGTCCTTATAACAGAGATCCTTCCTCCGTATGCGGTATAGAGGACGAATACCATGCTGGAGACGATCATGTAATAGTTGATATCCCCGCCAAAGACGGCAGAGAGGATATTTCCCGAGGCTATGATCTGCATTGCTATCACTCCAATCCAGGAGATGGCGATGAGGAGGGAGGCTGAGGCTTGAGCTCTCTCTCCATAGAACGAGCCGACGAGCTGGGGAAGAGTGCTGCACCCAGTAGATCTTATCCTCTCAGCAAGAAAGAGAGAGAGGATGAGCATGCCAATGGTGCCCGATAGCATCCACCAGGACCCGGTAAGACCCTGGCTGTAGCCCAGTCCAGCCATGCCGATGGTGGTGGATGCTCCCAGTATGGTTGCGCAGAAGGTGCCTGTGAGGGCCATGATCCCCTGACGTCTGCCTGCGAGATGGAAGTCCACCAGCCCCCTCAATCGATGCCGCCAGGTTCCTATGATGAAAATGGCCAGCAGATAGGCCGCAATCGCTATAGCTGCTTGATTCGTAAATCCTCCTGCAAAATAGAGATCCGCCGGAAGAAATTTAAATACCTGGCGCATAGTTATCTTTAAAAATAATCCTTGATGGTGAATGCAATGAGAAAATATGTAATGGCAGTGCTGACTGTGCTGTTGGCGGCATCATCCCTGATCGCGATTGCCAGTTCAGCAGGAGAGGTCGAGTACCGACCAGGGGAGAAGGGGGCAGAAAATCTGTTCAACAAGGGCATTGGTGGCCCATGGGTCGGCGGAGAGCCCTTCACCTCGGATCTGTTCAAATCCGGTTCCAGGGCGGATTTCAGACCGATAAGCTGCGTCAAGCATCCCATTGCCAGTTGCCAGTTGATGGGATACTTGAATACAGCAAGCGGATTGATCATCGCCTCTGATGAAGGAAACAGCCTCAAGCTCAATCCCGGCCCGGGTTGCTATCCTGTCTATGGATGCTTCGATAAAGGAAAATTGGTGGGGCTGTTCATCGATTTCCGGCTGGGCGCTTCCTGAAGATGTCTCCTGAGGGTCCATTCTGGGCTCTCAAGATGATTTTTATTGTATTCCAGATTCCTGAGAATTTCAGATCCTAGAGGGTGCTCGGTCATGAGTGAAGCGGATGTGTCTCCCGGCATTTGGCGCTACGGCCTCGCCCTGGCGATTGTAATTGCTGGCTTTGGCGCATTTGCCTGGTATCTCTCCTCAGGAATATCGGGCTCACTGGCTGGATTGACTCAGATGGCAGCTCCGGGGGAAGTAGAGCTGGATCTCGATGAACCAGGCGAGTATATCATATTTTATGAGAACGAAAGCTACTTCGACGGCCGCTTTTACAGGACCGCAGAGCAGATCCCGGGACTTGAGATCGCAGTAGTGGAGAAGGCCTCCGGAAGAAGGCTCCGGACCTATCCGCCTGCAGGCAGCCTCGCCTACTCCCTTGGAGGGCGGTCTGGCCGGGCTATAATGGCCTTCAAAGCAGATGAGGCCGGGATTTATGCTATCAATGCATCCTATCCCTCCGGGCACGGGCCGCAGGTCATCTTGGCAGCGGGAAAGGAGATCATAGAGGGCATGCTGTGGATGATAATGATATCTCTGTCCATAGTCCTGGGCTCCTTGTTGATAGCAGCAGCCATTACCTACAAAACATATACTGAGAGAAAGAGGGCTCTGGAGAGGCCCTACCAGCGGTTATAATGTATCCTCTCCTCCCTGAATCTCCTGGCCGGGGCAGGCTCTTCGTCCGGATATCCCAGGGCGATCAGGGCAAATGGTGTGATCTCCTCGCTGAGGAGGAACATCTTTCTAAAACCCTCTACCCTCTCCTTCATGGGATAGACCCCTGCCCATACTGCACCCAGACCCAGGGCATGCGCAGCCAGCAAGATGTTCTGGGTTGCGGCAGAGCAATCCTGCACCCAGAAATCGGGGTATTTCTCCAAATTCCTGTCGCTGCAGACGAGAATCGCCAGAGGCGACTGCCTGCACATAGATGCCGTTGGACAGATCTGGGGGATATGCTCCAGGATCTTGCGATCATCAATTACTACAAACTGCCAAGGCTGCTCATTTCCTGCTGATGGAGCCAGCATGGCCGCCTCCAGCAACTCCCTTTGGATCTCCTTGGAGACCTCTTGAGGTTTAAATTTCCTGATGCTTCTACGGGTTTTTATTGCTTCCAGAGCTTGCATAGATGTAACCTCATCTGGATCATGCTGCTTTGGCACTTTATAAAGATGTGCAGTGCAATGATCGATGAGCCAATCCCTGAGCCAGGAGCATCATCCTCCTGCTGCAGACCCGTCCGGCATTGGGGCGGCTGCTATAACAATCGTTATCGGAAAGACATGTCCTGAGCTTCGGATAGGCTTAAGTAGCATTGTATCATCCATGAAGCAGGCATTACATCATGAAAAGCAATGGCGTTATATCACGGATAGTGCAAGCGCTATATCACCGTCTGAGAGAGGTTAAGAGCGCGAAAGGACCCTATATTATAATGAGCTTATGAGGCATGATAAATTGGCACCTTTTATAGAGATTAAGGATCTGACGGTTCGATTCGGCGATGTTGTGGCTCTTCGCAATGTAAATCTGGTCATCGAGGAGGGCGAATCGGTCGGCATTTTGGGAAGGAGCGGCTGTGGCAAGAGCGTCTTGATGCACGTCCTGCGTGGTGTGGAATCATTCCAGGATATATCAGGCAGCGTGATCTTCCATGTGGCCAGGTGCAGCAAGTGCCATCATGTAGAGCCCCCCAGCCATGTCGGAAAGAGCTGCAAGTGCGGAGGGACCCTGGAGAAGGCTGATGCTGACTTTGTATCTCTGGGAATAAATGATCCTCTCAGGCGCGATGTCTCCAAGAGGATCGCCATAATGCTGCAGAGAACCTTTGCCCTTTATGGCGACGAGAGGGTGATAGTGAATGTCATGCGCGCAGTGGAGGAGACCGGAGAGAGCATGAGCGTTCATGTGGCTGCGGATCTGCTGGATGAGGTCAATCTCTCTCACCGGCTGATGCATGTGGCCCGGGAGCTCTCCGGCGGTGAGAAGCAGCGCGTCGTCCTGGCCCGCCAGCTCGCAAAATCTCCCATGATCCTGCTGGCAGATGAGCCGACTGGGACTCTTGACCCAGCCACAGCCAGAGTGGTTCACGACTCCATCAAGCGGGCGGTAGATGACTTTAAGATGACCCTGATCATCACCAGCCACTGGGAGGACGTCATGATAGAGCTAGCCCAGAAGGCCATCCTTCTCGACCACGGGGAGATCAAGGCAGAGGGCAAGCCGAAGGATATAGCTGCTCAATTCCTGGCCATGGCTGGATCCTTAGCCAAGCGGGAGGAGGTCGAACTGGGCGAGCCGATGATAAAGGCCAGCGGCCTCTCCAAGAGATATATCAGCATAGATCGAGGTGTGGTCAAAGCTGTGGATGATGTCGACCTGGTGGTGAATGAGGGAGAGATCTTCGGGCTGGTAGGCGTCTCTGGAGGAGGTAAGACCACTCTATCCAAGATGATCAGCGGCATTCTCACCCCCACCAATGGCAGCATTGCTGTGCGGGTGGGGGATGAATGGGTGGATATGACCGTCCTCGGATCCAGTGGTCGGGGCCGGGCCACAAAATATATCGGCGTACTCCATCAGGAATATACCCTCTATCCCTCTCGCAGTGTGATTGAGAATCTGACTGAGGCCATTGGCCTCTCATTGCCCTTCGAGCTGGCGGAGAGAAAGGCCATACATACCCTGGAGACGGTTGGCTTCACTGAGGAGCAGGCAGAATCAGTTCTGGAGAAGATGCCCGATGAGCTCTCTGAGGGAGAGAGGCATAGGGTGGCCATGGCCCAGGTCCTGATAAAAGAGCCGAGATTGGTGGTCCTGGATGAGCCCACTGGAACGATGGATGCCATCACCAAGATCGAGGTGACGAACTCCATTCTCAACGCCCGCGAGGAGACGGGCGAGACATTCATAATCGTCAGCCATGATATGGATTTTGTAAAGAACGTCTGTGACCGGGCTATGCTCATGCGCAATGGAAGGGCGATATTCACCGGCCTGCCAGAGGAGGTCTTGGGCAAGATCACAGAGAAGGAAGAGAAGGAGTTGCTGGGGAGTTAATTTGAGAGTCTTCGTTGACGGCAATGAGATTGAGCTGGGGCCTGGAGCATGCCTGGCCGACGCCCTGCAGAAGGCAGGCAGCAAGCCTGCTGAAGGCGCAATTGTGGGGGTGGTCAAAGGCCGGGGCGAGAAATCGCGCCAGACCAACTCTTACTGGCTCAATACCTCCAAGGGCAGAATCAGAATTGAGCTTTTGGAAAATGAGCTGCAGAAGATCTGGCATGAGGTCGTGGACAGGATCTTGGGATCTCGAGTAAGGTGGGCTACAGCCGATGGTGTGGCCTTGGGCGGGTTCTCTTCGGAGATATCCTTTGGCCGGAGTGCTCATGAGTACAATCGCTGGGAGGTGGTCCTCGGGGCGGCTGGTTTCGATGCCGAGAACACCCAGTTGATATTCATCCACAGGAGGCATTCAGCTATCTATGGCACACCAGATAACGGTGGGGTTTTCGCTCATGTGGTAGGGGGCAAGAGCACCCTCGACCGGCTGGAGATAGGGGACAAGATCGAGGGTATAGAGCCCATAGTGGAGTGGCAGGACCTGACAGAGAAGACCTCCACCCTTGATATGACTCTGCCTTTGGAGGAGGACATGGAGATTTATACCCGGGTCCAGGCAGAGCTCATCGAGGAGGCTCCATTGGGGGCGGAGTTCTTCCTCGCCTCAACCAGGGACGGCACATTCCGGGTCGATTCCGTATCCAGCTCGTATGTCCTATCCGACCAGCTTCTGACGGAGCGCGTGGCCTATGAGCATCGTGAGCCCCGCCTGGAGGGGGTGGTCACCGTCCGGACTGTCGGAAGGGGTCTGGGCAGGATATTCATCTATAAGCAGGATCGTACCTCGAATCCCAGTCATTCTGTAGTGGCACGGGTCGTCAAAGGCATGGACATGATCAAGTTGGCCCGGCCTGGCCAGTTGATAACCTTTGATGTAACCCCGGAGCGCATAATGCTCCTGGGCAAATCCCTGGAGGATGCCAGGGAGGAGATGAGAGAGAGGGGCATTGAGGCTGAGGCTGTGGGCTATATAGGCGAGGATGCCGTCGTGGTCAAGCAGGATCCAGGGGCCACCATGGAGATCCTGAAAGCCAAGAGGGTGAAGCTCTCAGCGATTCCTTCCAGCCGCCTCATCTCCGTCCAGCTTTACTATGATCTGGCACCAAAGAGCCTGGACTATTTCCGTCATGTCACCGGCCTGAAAGAGAAGCCTCTAGGGCCTCTGCCTGTCTACTTCACCTATGAGAGCACACTGCTCTTCAAGCCGGAGGTAGAGGCGGTGAGCTACAAGGAGCTTCTGCCAGAGAACAAGCCTGTCGGCCTCGTTCCTGCTGGCTCCATAGGCATCTCCAATCAGGTCTCAAAGAAGATCGGTATGGTGGGCATCCGGCTGGAGGAGGACAGGCGATACGGTCCCTCGGGGGAGAAGTTCGAGGCGACGAACATCATCGGCCGGGTATTGGAGCCGGAGAAGCTCAGGGATGTTAAGGATGGAGAGACTATCTATATTCGGGAGGAACGGTAATGCTGGTCACCAAGTATGTGATAATGTCCTCTGAGTCCAATATTCTCCCCTCGGATATCGCCATGAAGATCTATGGTTCTGGCTACGATGTCCTGGTCAAGGAGACCTGTTTTGGGGTCATTATCAATGGGGAAAAGGAAGTGGTAGAGGCGCTGGTAAAGGAGATTCGCGCTCTGGACCCGGCCGGCATATTCATCAAGGACCGGGGATTTCCACCAGGCGATCCGAGGAGATGCCGCGGTCGCAGAGGAGGAGGAGCCAGGCCAGGCTTCTATATGATCGAGTCTGAGACAAAGCTGCTTCCCATGATCTCCCGGGCTTTGGCCCAAGAGGATAAGCCCGAGCCCATTGTTACAGAGAAGGTGCGCCCTCTCCCCCTTAAGAGGCTGGAAGAGATCGTAAATGAAGTTTAATTCTGAGGTAAATTAATGGCAAAAGTAATCGTTTATCCTCCCACCAGCATGATCCTCTCGGACCTTGTGGACAGGATGGGACACAAGGCACTTGTAGTACCTGAAGTGGTAAGGAAGCTGGCGACTGATAATAATATCGCTTCACCGCCTTTGAATGTCACCTCTGAAGAGCCCAAAAAAGGGCTTCGCTACGCGGCGGTGGATGTCCCTTCAGGGATCCGGGGCAGAATGGCCCTGATAGGGCCGATAATCGATGAGGCAGAGGCGGCGATCATAGTTCAGGATCCGGGATGGCTGACAGGATGTGCAGGCTGCAACAGAACCAATGAGCTGGTCAGGCTGCTCATCAGGACGAAGGGAATACCCACTCTCGATCTCTCTTATCCCAACAATGACGCTGAGGCCAGGGATTTCGTCCAGAAGATCAGGAATTTCTTGGAGGATTTGAAGTGATTCGCATTGCGCAGCTCTCCTGTGGTGCGGAATACAGCGGCATTCAACAGGAGATTGAACGGGCAGCAGAGATGGTGGGGGCGAAGATAATCTATCCAGAGGTCTCTTTGGATGATATGCTCGATGTGGAGGAGAAGTTCGGGGTACGGGTCTCCTCTGGAGACCTCAATCTGGCCATTGCCCGGGCGGTCAGGATAGTGGAGAACCCGGATCTTGCCGATGCCGTGGTGGTCATGACCTGCTTCCGCTGTGCTGAGGCGGCCATCATCCGCTCCGAGATTCGAAAGTACATCCACGAGAACTCCAAGATTCCCGTCCTGAGCTATTCATTCACCGAGAGAACAACAGCAGAGACCCTGCTCACCCGTATGGAGGCCCTGGTGACAACAGTCAAATACCGCGGCCTTCTGGCGCGGGAGAGGCAAAAGGGCCTCACGGCTGGAATCGATTCCGGTTCCACCACCACCAAATCCGTGGTGATGAGGGATAATGAGGTGATAGGCACAGGCTGGGTTCCCACCACTGAGGTCTTGAAGAGCGCCGATGATGCCTTCCAGGAGGCCCTCAAGGCTGCCGGGGTCAATAAAGAGGATATCGAGGCAGTGGGCGTCACCGGATACGGTCGATTTCTGGTGGGCAAGCACATCAATGCCAAGCTCATCCAAGAGGAGATCACAGTCAACTCTAAGGGAGCAGTCTTCCTGGCTGATGCCCAGAGGGGGCCGGCCACAGTAATCGACATTGGCGGCATGGATAACAAGGCTATATCGGTTCAGGACGGAATTGCTGGAGGATTCACCATGGGCGGAATATGCGCTGGTGCCTCGGGAAGGTTCCTGGAGCTGACCGCCCGCCGTCTGGGAGTGGACATCACAGAGCTGGGCAAGCTGGCCTTGAAGGGTGACTACAGAAAGGTGGCAATGAACAGCTACTGCATTGTCTTTGGCACTCAGAGCCTGGTCAACAGCCTCTCCATGGGCAACAAGCCCGAGGACGTGGCCATGGCTGCCTGCCACTCCGTTGCCGAACAGGTCTACGAGCAGCAACTGCAAGAGGTGGAGGTCAAAGAGCCGGTTATCATGGTGGGTGGAACCTCGCTCATCGAGGGCCTGCCCAAGGCGATGGAGGAGCTGCTGCAGGTGAAGGTTACTGTTCCCCCATATGCCCAGTATATTGGAGCTGTAGGCGCTGCTCTTCTGGTATCGGGGCTGCTGGAGGACTGAGATGGACCCAATGGAGGTCTTCAAGATAGAGGTGACCGGCGAGGAGGAGTTCGGAGCCAGAAAGTACAGGGAGATAATAATGGACATTCTACAGGATCTGGGCCTGATCCGGTCTATAGGCAGGCTCTATGTCTATGTGGATATAGCCATCCCTGTCTTCGCTGTCTATGGCCTCCTCCGTTCCGGTATACCCCCCCTCACAGTCAAGGACGTGGGAGATGTGATGAAGATCGGGGGCGGACATCAGATCAAGATCAATGATGAAGAGCATATGGCTGACCTTCTCAAAGCTCTATGGAAGCGATATGGGCGGGAGAGGGTGGAGCAGCCGGCAAGAGATGTTGTGATCATCGCCTCGGATATCCCGCCCTCTGATCTGATGGTTACCGATATGGAGGCTGAGTTCCTGCAGGATCTGACCGATGCCTTGATCAGAGTGGCACCAGAAGGATTTCGCAACCGCAGAAATATCATGACCAAAGACAGCTTCTTTTTCATTGCTGCTGAGGAGTCGATAAAGCCAGAGCTGATATCGGAGATTGAGGAGAAGATCCGGGAGATGGAGAATGCTTGAGCCTGTGATGTTCACTGGAGGATTGTATAAGCACGACCTGGTGCTGGAGCTGGTAGAGGACCTGGGCGGCTACATCCTGCAGAAGAATGTGACTCAGACGGAGATCATTCTTTTATTGCTGGTCCCCTCAGAGGATATGAACACTCTGGAGATCTTGAGCCGGGAGCTAAGGGGCGAGCTGGTGCGGGCACCGCTGGCAGGGACGGAGGTGGCAGTGGTCACACCAACCCTGGCCATTCATCATCTGCCCCATGTGGCCTGCGATATTGCTGAATATCTGCGCCGGCACGGCTCAAAGACCAATATGATTGGAATGGCCCGGGGGGTGGGCAGGGAGATCGCCCAGATAAATGAGTATGAGACTGCCCTGATAAATGAGCATGATGCTGCCGTTTTCATCTTCGGAAACTTCGAGGATTGCATCAGGAAGAAAGAGCACCTCTACAAGAATATCAGCGTGCCCGTGATAGTGACCGGTGGACCGAAGATCGATGCTGAGGGATTGCCCTATGCCTTTGGCTATGTGCCATCCATAGGCCGGATGGCCCACAGAACCCGCAAGTCCTCAGAGATTGGATCTTTGGACAATATCGTTGAGGTGATGGGCCGGGCACTGGACCAGACACGGGCGGCGATAGCCAAGGATCCTCTGACCACCTCTCCTCCCCGGGTGATGGATGCAGTACGAGAGCAGGTTCCCGAGTTGGAGTTCTCATATTCCCCGCTCCCGATCGCCCTCAATCTGAATGGGGTGCGGGTTAAGCTTTCTTATGGGATCTATAAGGATAAGGTGGCAGCAGTGACCTTTGATGAAGGGGTGAAGCTGGGCGAGGTGGCTGCCATCAAGCCTTCCAGGATGAAAGATTATATACTGGTGAGAATACTTCCCAGCTCGGAGACGGGATTTGTCTTCTAGGTTTTTGGATTTAGCAGAGCCGGGCGGAAGTATGGCCAGAGAGCTGGACTCGGGGAAGAAGAGGCCAGGGAAAGCAGGAATCTGAGAAAACAGGAACCAAATGAGGCAGAATCAGGGGAAGCAGGAACCAGGGAAAGCAGGAGTCAGAGATCATGGGCTTTGAGGAGGAGCTGGACGCAATACTGGTCAAGGGGAAGGATAACGCAGCCAAGGACATCTTGACGGCGGTGGAGAAGACCTATGGTGAGATTCCCTATATATTTCAGTTCATGGAGTATGACTCAGAGCTTCTCATCACCAAGATGCTGCACAACAATGCCATCTTGAGGAGCTCCAGCCTGGATGCAAAGACGGTGGAGCTGATATCGGTGGCCGTCTCAGCTGCATTACGGTGCAGTCACTGCCTGAAGCTGCACATCCGTCTGGCCGGAAATCTGGGAGTGCCTGATGACCAGGTTGCTGCAGCAATATTCCTTGCCGGCAACCTGGTGAATGCCAGCGTCCTTGCCACTGCAGCCCGTGATCTGGATGAGGAACGAGAGATCTGCCGTTCCTGCGAGCTGGCAAGCGAGGCCTGTGATATAGATGGCAGGGGAGGGGACTGATCCTCTCATTCCTCAATCCCTAAATGCCGGACTGGCAGCGGGCATAGACGGCTGAGAAGCATCGCCATACCTCAGATTTCCCTGCCGTGCAATCCCATCCATTGGTATATAATGTCATTATTATCTATGAACTCTTGTGTGAGAACGGCTGAGGTTTTTTCAGTAATCAGCGATAGTATTATGAGATATGCTGAGAGATATCTGCATGGAATAATCCCGAGGGCGAGAAGAGATGGATAGAGATGTGCTGATCAGACTACTGGGCCTGAACCTGGGCATTGCTGCTGCCAACATAATCGTCTTCTCGCCGAGATTTCTTGATGTGGGCATCATCAGGCCAGGGGTGGGTGCACTGGAGGCAGCTTTTGGCTGTGCATTTCTTGCCTTGAGCGCCTCCGGGCTGGCCTATGGAAACTACAGGCTCCTCTCTGAGCCGGAGAGTGCCATTCCTATCGGTCCTAAAAGCACAAAGGAAGATTATATAGAGGCCCTGAGTGAATACCGGGATCTCGAGACATTCGAGATAAACATCGGGATCTTGCTGGATCAGATCGATAGGCTGCAGAAGAAGAATAAGACCATCCGGGATATACTCCTGCAGATCTTCAGCGCCTCGGAGATCAGCTATCAGAAGTTTGATGAGGTTATTGCTGAGGTAGAGAATATATTTTTTAAGAATATACGCAGCATCATCAATAAATTGAATGCATTCGATGAGGATGACTACATCTTCATCAGAAAGCAGCGCGATACGGGAGCCTTTTCTGAGGAGATCATGGAGGAGAAATTCAAAGTATATAATGAATATATAACATTTGTTAAAGAGGCTACAGAGGATAACGAAGAGATCCTGCTCAAGCTGGATAAGCTGTTGCTGGAGATCTCTGGCCTGAACTGCATCGAGAGCGGTGAGCTGGAGAGGATGGCCGGCATGATCGAGATCGATAAGCTGATCAAACAGGCAAAATATTATAAGAATTAATGATTCAGCAGGAGGGAGCATAGCATGCTGAATGAGAAAGATAAGAATATAGCTTTAAAGATATTGGGATTGACAGTTGGAGTATTCATATTAGCTTTTTTTTTAATTGATGGAGGAGAAAAAACACTGGACGACATAGTCAAGGATATCAATCCGATAACAGTTAAGCATAATGGGGTGCCGGTTGAAATCGATCCCCCAGATCTGACTAAGATCCTGCCGGAGATATCCAGTTATCCGCCACAGGTCAATAGCATCACACCCAGCTATATTGAAATATTCTCCTCTACGGAAAAAGCGGGCAGTGGTACTGATGGCTGGCTGACAGAGGTGGCCAGAGACTTCAATGATGCCAAGATCAAGATCAACGGCACTCAGGTATCTGTAAAGCTCAGAGGAATCCCATCCGGTGAAGGCGCTGATTATATCACCTCTGGGAAGTACTTGCCCGATATCTACACCCCATCCAATGAGCTCTGGGGAGAGATGATCATCTCCCGCGGGGCGAAGGCCGAACTGGTGCAGGAGAGGCTTGTCGGCAACGTGGGCGGGATTCTGATCAGCAAATCCAAGAGGGAAGAGCTGGAAGAAAAATATGGCGAGGTGAATATCACGACCGTCATCGATGCTGTCACAAATGACGAGCTTCAGATGGGCTACACCAACCCCTTTGCCAGTTCGACCGGGCTGAACTTCCTTACATCAATACTGCAAAGCTTTGATGGCGAAAATCCACTATCTGCAGAAGCTGAAGCAGGATTCAAGGGCTTCCAGAAAAATATTCGAGTGGTTGCTTATACCACTCTGCAATTGAGAGAGATGGTCAAATCTGGCGCGCTGGATGCTTTTATTCTGGAGTATCAGACATATATCAATGAACCGGAGATAAGATCCTATGAATTCATTCCCTTTGGGGTCAGACATGACAATCCGGTGTATGAGATAGGAGAGCTATCTGCAGAGAAGAGAAGAATCCTGAATGAATTCATTAAATTCAGCCAACAGGAAAAATATCAGACCCTGGCCACCAAATACGGTTTCAATAGCTTCAATGAATACAATCCCTCATCAAGATCGTTGAAGGGCGATGTGATCATCCAGGCCCAGAATCTCTGGAAAATTATAAAAGACTCTGCGCCTATTTGTGCTGTCTTTGTGGCCGATGTTTCAGGCAGCATGGACGGAGAGCCTTTGAATAATCTAAAGAGATCCCTGATCGAAAGCCAAAAATATATCGGTAGTAATAATCTGATCGGTCTGATATCATACTCCGATGATGTCCACATCGATCTGCCCATCTCCAGATTTGATCTGAAAAACAGGTCTTTGTTCGCGGGAGCGGTTTATGATTTTAGGGCTGGCGGCAATACAGCAACCTTCGATGGGATTGCAGTGGCCATGAAGATGCTCGAAGAACAGAGAGCTCTCAATCCCCAACTCGAGCTCAGGATCTTCGTTCTCAGCGATGGAGAGACCAACAGAGGCCATTCATTGAAAGATATCAGGGGATTAGTAGAAGAGTCTGGAATACCCATATACACGATAGGGTATAATGCAAATATCGAGGCCCTGAATGAAATCTCTCTTATCAATGAGGCAGCCAGCATCAATGCCGATACCGAGGATGTTGTCTATAAGCTGGCCAATTTCTTTAATGCAATGCTATAAATAAAAGAGGATTCAAGGGAATGAGGCAGTAGAATGGCTTTCACAATGGAGGTTCCAGATGATGGGGCGATCAAGAATGAGGTTCTAAAGCAGGCCAAACCGGTGCCTGAAGAGATCGCCCAGCTTCAGAAGGTGGCGGAGAGCAATGTAGCCGAGATTCTGACCCTGGATATCGATGAGTTGGCCAAAAAGAAGTTCATCCTCAAGTCGATAGAGTCCTTCGGCGCCGAGTCGATGAAAGGCTCGGCAGCCAAGAATTCTATGCTTCAGGTGACAGTGGGGGAGCTGTCCAAGAATGGGGATGATGGTGGAGTGGTGGCAAAGGGTCTGATGGAGCTGACCCGGGAGCTTAAAGGCCTTGACCCCAGCCGGATTGAATTCACCAAGGATGGCAGCTTTCTGGGCAAGTTCTTTAACCCCGTCCGCGATTATTTTGCCCGATACCAGAGGGCAGATTCAGCCGTAGCAGATATAATCGCCTCTCTGGATAAAGGCAGGATGGTTCTGAAGAACAACAACACCACCCTGGAGATCGAGCAACAGTCACTGCGTGATTTAACCCGGAGACTGTTGAGAGAGGTCCAGCTGGGCTCTCTGATGGACGAATCGATCAATAGACAGATCGAGGAGGCCAAAGCCAGAAATGAGGAGCCGGAAAAGATCAGGTTCGTCACCGAGGAGGTCCTCTTTCCTCTCCGGCAGAGGATCATGGATCTGCAGCAGATGATCGTTGTCAATCAGCAGGGAATACTGGCAACTGAGGTTGTGATCAGAAACAACCGGGAGCTGATGAGAGGAGTGGATAGGGCAAAGACGGTGACGATGTCCGCCCTGCGAACATCAGTGATGGTTGCAGGCGCCCTGTACAACCAGAAGATCGTCTTGAAGAAGATCCAGATGCTAAATGAGACCACCAGCGATCTGATCAGCATCACCTCGGATCTGCTGAAAAAGCAGGGGGCTGAGACACATAAGCAATCCATTCAGAGCAGTGTCTCTGCCGAGGATCTAAAAGCCGCTTTCGTCGAGGTCATGGAGGCGATGGATTCCATCAACACCTACAAACAGGAGGCTCTGCCCAAGATGAGGGAGACGATCGAGCAGTTCAGGGAGCTGGCTGCCAAGGGCGAGGAGCAGATTCAGCAGCTGGAGAAGGGGCACAGGCTGGAAATGTAGCTGGTTTTCTGCAAGACCGATCCCTGTGGGCCCAGTAGGCTGGTTTAATAGGCGGGTCCAATGAGCGGGTATCGATGGTCAGGTCCAATGAGCGGGTTCAATGGTCAGGTCCGATGAACAAGGGGCCGGCCGAGCCGGCAAATTGGTTCCACCTGCATTAACCCTCTTCAGATAATGCAATCAAGCAGAGGTCCAGTTGATGATCCTCAGAATAATCGCTGTCGGTCGCCTGCGGGAGAGATTCTGGCAAGAGGCTGCAGCCGACTACATCCGCCGCCTCCGCCCTTACGCTCGATTGGAGGTGGTGGAGGTTGCCATCAGTTCGAAAGAGGGCCTCTCCCCAGTAGAGGAGATGAAGGCGATGGAGGCGGAAGGGGAGGCGATTCTCAAGAGGCTCAAGCGCCAAAAAGGCTCAGTGCTGGTCCTGGACAGAACTGGAGATGCCCTGGACTCGCAGCAGTGGGCAGAGATGCTGGAGGGGCTCATTCTGCAAGGCCAGTCTGAGGTGGCCTTCATAATTGGCGGCCCCCTGGGTCTGGCGCCGGCGGTACTGGACAGAGCAGATATGATCCTCTCTTTCTCTGAGATGACCTTTCCTCATCAGATGATGCGGGTGATCCTTCTGGAGCAGATATATCGCAGCTTCAGAATAATTCGTCACGAGCCCTATCACAAGTGATTGCGGCTAAAGCTCTGATCTGCTGGCAGTTATATTCCCTCCTCCCGCCTGGGTCCCGTCTTGATAGATTTTGTAGCTGCCCTCCATCCTCTCCCCGGCCAGGGCCAGATCGAGCCTGTAGTCCTTATTCTCCTCCACCTGCTTCACATTCAGGCTGATAGAATCATTGGAGGCTATACGGCCGGTGGCGGTTACAGGGATGTTTATGCCTTTCTGGTGGATATTTCCATAGCCCTGCAGCCGGTCTTTGGTCTGAATCAGGATCAGATCCAGTATATCCTGCCTATTCTGCCCGTCGATCACAGCGTCGAGAAAGACCTTCCAGTCGCCCTTCAGATCCACGACCGGATCTTCTTTTGCCACTGCCTCTTTTGCCGCCTTCACCGGCGCAGCCTCCTCTTTAGAGGCTTTTGCGCTCTCATTTGATGCCCCTTCTGTCCGGCTTGCATCTCCATCGGGCGGATTGTTCGGCTTGGTTGCCCCTTCCTCGCCATTGGAGTTGAGGGCAGCTGAATGGCCGGTAGAGGATATCACTGCCCTCTCGTACTCTGCATCATAATGGTATTCGGTGTTGCCCCTGATAATCCATGTGCCGCAACTTGCTCCGGCTGGGCTGCTCAAGAGGGCAGCTATCAATGCCAGATATACTAACGGATGTATGTTCAATATCTTCTCCTCCTTCCGGTCTCAACTGGAGAGTCTGCTGGCGGTGACATTCCCCCTCCCGGCCAGCCTCTCGCTCTCATATAGCTCGCAGATTCCCCTCATCCCGTCGTTGTTGGCGGTCAGATCCATCCTGTACTCCCTCTTCTGCCCGACTAAAGAGACAATCAGGCTGACAGAATCAGCGGATATATGGCCGGAGGCGGCAGCAGGAAATTCAATATCCCCTTCAAGGAGGCTGCCATATCCCTGCAGCTGGCCTTCTCTCTGGATGAGGATCAGATCCAAGGCCTGCTGCCTATCCTTCCCGCCTGGCTCATCCAGCCGGTCGGCCTTCATATCGAGCTGTACCTTCCATTCCCCTCCCAGATCTCTGCCGGGGGTACCCCCCGGGAGGGCCTTATCTTTATTTTGGGCCTCTTTCTGGTGGTCTTTGTCATCTGCTGCCTCTCCTCCTCCCGATCCCCTGACGGTGCCATCAGGATTGAGGGTGGCAGCAGAGCCAGTAGAGGATGCTACTGCTTGATCGAAGTCCGGGTCGGAGAGATAGTCGCCATTGTCCCGGATCACCCACCTGCCGCAGCCTGCCCAGGCTGGACGGGCGAGCAAGGCTGTGATCAGGATCAAGCATAGGATTGAATGGATCTTCAATATCTCGTGCTCCTTTATCTTTGATATCAATCGATTGAGCCTTTCTCGGCTGAGATGGAGAGGATGATCGCCCCCTCAGTTGATGAATCTGCTGGCGGTAGCATTCCCCTCTCCTGTCAATTCATTGCCGGAATACAATTCATAGCGCCCCTGGAAGCTCCAGCCCTCCTTCTCCAGATAAAGGCTCACGCTCTTGTCAATATCATTTCCAAATTCATCTATCACTGCCTTCGACCGCAGTCTCAGGGAGGTGGAGGTGACTGTACCTCTTATGGTCTGGGGGATCTTTATATTCCCCTCGATCAGATCTCCCATCCCCACGATGCTGCCTCCTGTTTGAATGAGATTTTTTATATCCAGAGTGCATCCCGATCCGGCAAGCTCAACGCTCCATTTTCCACCCACATCCATATCATCCGATGATGCAGACTGGGGATCCCGGGTGCTCCGGGTCTCATCCAGCAGGCCGCCAGCGGCGGCAATTCCCCTCTCATCGGGAGCGAGCCTCGGCTTGCTCACATCGATGTTGGCGGTCTTCCCTCCTGGATGAGGGTTCAACTCGGCTGGTTTGGGTTTTTCCATGCTGGCAGAGGAATCTGTCACCTGTTTTTCAGGGGCGGGGGCAGAAATGGTGAAATTCTGCGATTTTAGGGCCTCAACTCCTCCTGCGCCCGGGCGCTTGACCTGCACCTGGACCTGATTCTGCCCGATATCGGCCTCAGAGGTATTCCAGCTCCAGCTATTCTCTGCTCCCCATCCCGTCTTCTCAATAAGCTCGCCACCGGTTGCGGGCCCTTTCAGGAAGAAATCATAGAGAAGCTCCTCATCATCCGGAGCTGTTGCATTGGCCACCCAGATGATAGCCGATCCTGCCACCTGCGGGCTGGCCTTGTCTGGATTCAGGCCCTCTAAGGTCACATTTTTCTTCATCAGCTCGCCTGAGGTGTTCAAGGATGAGGCTGTGCTTACTTCGTTGGAGGCCCCAAATGCCGGGGACAATCCGCTAGAGGTCGGAAGATTCTGATTCTTGCTCACATGGGAATCGGTGTCTTCTGATGTGTCTTCTGATGTGTCTTCTGATGTGTCTCCCAGGGGATTGGTGCCCCAGCCATCTGCAGACGCAATATAGGTCAGGGGAAAGATCTGCACTGTTAAGCAGAAGAGCACAGTGGCAGAGATAAACAGCATATTGAACTTCATTCCTTTTCCATCCTTCACCGTTCTCAGCATGCGTCGGTTTTCAACGTTTTAAAGTTTCCCCTTGGACGTCATTCAACGAAGGTGCTCTGCTCGGAGGTGAAGTGCCAATCGGCATCGGCAAGCCCTTCGATAGCTTTATCAATCATTAAAGATCTTATGGCCGGAGACGGCTTATATGCCGTTGGGTGATTGAGCATGAATGCGTGGGATCGATTTATCGGGTAGAATACGATTTCTAGATACTACCCTACGTGACGGCGAACAGACTCCAGGCGTATCTTTGGGCATTGACGAGAAGCTCACCATCGCTCAAGGGCTAGACTCTCTTAGGATGGATGTCATCGAAGCCGGGTCGGCGATGACCTCCGAAGGAGAACGCCTGGCAATAAAAGCAATTGCAAATTCAGGCTTAAATGCCGAGATATGCAGCTATGTCCGGGCTTTAACCTCAGATATCGATATCGCTCTAGCCTGCGATGTGGACTCAGTCCACCTGGTCGTGCCGGTCTCTGACCTTCACATCAAGATCAAGCTGAAGGCCGATCGGGAGTCGGTGGTGCGCATGGCGGTGGACGTGACCGATTATGCCAAGGAGCATGGGCTGATAGTGGAACTGAGCGGCGAGGATGCCAGCCGCTCGGACCTCGATTTTCTGGCCAGACTTTACAGGGCTGGAATCGAGGCGGGCGCTGACAGGCTGGCCTTTTGCGATACAGTGGGCGTGCTGGTTCCAGAGGTGGCAGCGGAGATATTCTCCCGCTTCTCCCGGCTGGGAGCGCCCATCAGCATACACTGCCATAATGACTTTGGCATGGCCACTGCCAATACAATCGCTGCCCTTCGCGCCGGTGCCTCTCAGGCCCATGTGACTGTGAATGGAATTGGGGAAAGGGCGGGAAATGCCAGCCTGGAGGAGGTGGTGATGGCCCTGGAGTCCCTTTATCAGATCGATACCGGGATCAGGTGCGAGGATATCTACCAGCTCTCCAGGACTGTTGCGCGAATGACCGGCCTTCTGGTCGCCCCCAATAAGGCGATAGTGGGCGAGAATGCCTTTACCCATGAGGCGGGAGTCCATGTGCATGGACTTTTGGCCGATACCAATACCTATGAGCCTATGCACCCGGAGAGTGTGGGCAGAAAGAGGCGCATAGTTCTGGGCAAGCATGCCGGCCGGGCCTCAGTGGAGCTGGCCATGCGCGAGTTTGGCCTGTCTGTCACTCATCAGCAACTGGATGAGATAGTGGCCCGGGTAAAGGAGCTGGGCGATAAGGGCAAACGGGTCTCGGATGTGGATTTGCAGAGCATAGCAGATACCGTGCTCTCCATTCAGATGGAGCCGAAGGTGAAGCTGGAGGAGCTGACGGTGGTTGCCGGCAATACCGTCACCCCCACAGCCTCGGTCAAGATCCTCTTGGCCGGAAATGAGAGGCTGGAGGCGGGAGTGGGTGTGGGTCCGGTGGATGCGGCCATCAATGCAATAAGGAGGGCCATCTCAGGTGTGGCTGATGTTCGCCTCGATGAGTATCATGTGGATGCTGTAACTGGCGGGACCAATGCCCTGGTTGAAGTGTGGGTGACAATGGCAATGGCAGATCGGAAGATCACAGCTCGAGGAGCTGGCGCAGATATTATCATGGCATCAGTGGAAGCGGTGCTCAATGGCATCAACCGGCTGATGCGGCTGGAAGAGGAGGATATAGCTAAATGTCGAAAGGCATAGCCCGGACGGGCTCAGACAAAAATCGAGATACGCCCCAGAAGATGACCGGCGCCCAGGCGGTGCTGGAAAGCCTGAAGAGAGAGAATGTAGATGTGGTATTCGGGCTGCCCGGCGGGGTACTGCTACCTCTTTACGATGCCATCTACAACTCGGACATCCGCCACATTCTGGTGCGCCATGAGCAGGGGGCGGCCCATATGGCAGATGGCTATGCCCGGGCTACGGGAAGGGTGGGAGTCTGCATTGCCACCTCCGGGCCAGGGGCCACGAACCTGGTCACAGGCATTGCCAATGCCTATATGGACTCAGTTCCTATGGTGGCCATCACCGGCCAGGTGAACACCTGGCTGATAGGAAAGGACGCCTTTCAGGAGGCGGATATCACCGGCATCACCCTGCCCATTACCAAGCACAACTACCTGATCCGCAGTGCCAAGGAGATACCAAAGGTATTCAGGGAGGCCTTCTATATCGCTCGCACCGGACGGCCCGGCCCGGTCCTGATCGACCTTCCCCGCGATGTGACTGTGGATGAGCTGGTATTCACCTGGCCGGATGTGAGCCTGCCAGGATATCATCCCTCCGTCAAGCCCCATGAGATGCAGATCAGGAGGGCGGCAAAGGCTTTAATGGAGGCGAGCCAGCCGGTCATCTATGCCGGCGGCGGCGTGAGGTACGCCTCTGCTCATAAGGAGCTCTTGGAGTTAGCAAATAAGGTTAACACTCCTGTCACCACCACCCTTATGGGGGTGGGCTGCTTTCCCGAGGACCATCCCCTCTCTTTGGGAATGCTGGGGATGCACGGCACCAAGTATGCCAACTATGCCATCCAGGAGTCTGATCTGATAATCGCTATAGGCGCCCGATTCGATGATCGGGTGACGGGCAAGACCTCCAGCTTCGCCCCCCATGCCAGGATCGTTCATATCGATATCGATCCAGCGGAGGTGGGAAAGAATGTGCGGGTGGACATACCCGTGGTGGGAGATGCGCGTAATGCCCTGCAGGGGCTCCTCAAGGAGGTCTCGCCAAAGCCCAAAGGACCCTGGCTGGATAAGATCGATGGCTGGAAGAGGGATCATCCTGTGCGCTACATCCCGGACATGAACATCATCAAGCCCCAGTATGTTATCGAGAAGCTCTGCGAGCTGGCGCCCGATGCCATCATCACCACTGAGGTCGGACAGAACCAGATGTGGGCTGCGCAGTTCTTTGTGCATAAGGATCCGCAGAGGTTCATATCCTCCGGCGGCCTGGGGACGATGGGCTATGGCTTCCCGGCGGCCATTGGCGCCAAGATGGGGCGGCCGGAGAGCACCGTCATCGATATTGCCGGGGACGGCAGTTTCCTGATGAACAGCCAGGAGTTGGCGACGGCGGTGGTCAACGACATTCCAGTGAAGGTGGCAGTGCTGAACAACGGCTGCCTGGGTATGGTGCGGCAGTGGCAGGAGCTGTTCTTCGAGAAGAGGTACTCAGCCACCATTCTTGGCCGGACCAGCCCGGATTTCGTGAAGCTCGCCGAGGCCTATGGGGCGGTGGGCTTGAGGGCCACAAAGCCCTCTGAGGTCGAGGATGTGATTCGCAGTGCTCTGGCGATAGACCGGCCCTGTGTGATGGACTTCATCGTCAATCCGGCGGAGAGGGTCTCGCCCATGGTCCCTGCAGGGGCCACCTTGAGCGAGATATTGGAGCTGGAGTGGTGCGATGAGGTTCAATGCAGCCATCTGGAGAGGATTTACGCCCAGGAGAGGGAAGGGGTTTTCGGCGAGGAGGGCTGCTAGATGAAGCATGTCATAGCTGTCATTGTGGAGAACAAGTCCGGGGTTCTCACCCGCATCGCCGGCCTCTTCAGCCGCCGGTCGTTCAATATCGATAGCCTATCGGTGGGGGCCACAGACAATCCCGACTACTCCCGCATGACCATCTCTGTGCATGGTGACAGGGATACTTTGGAGCAGGTGATAAAGCAGCTCTCCAAGCTGATCAATGTCATCCGGGTGAGCGAACTGGACCCGGCCGATTCTCTGGAGAGAGAGCTGGCCATAATCAAGGTCAGCGTCGACCGGGAGAGCAGGAGCGAGGTTATTCAGATCGTGGACATCTTCCGGGCCAAGATCATCGATGTCTCCCAAAGGTCGATGATAATCGAGGTCACAGGAGATGAGGATAAGGTCGAGGCGATGATTCAGCTCCTGCGCCAGTTCGGAATAAAGGAGCTGGCCCGCACCGGAAAGGTCTCGATGGTGAGAGGGGCGAAGGTAATCAAAGCTTAATTATTATTTTTTGTTTATTTAATATTTGGAGGAATGAGATTTGGCGAAAATATACCATGACCAGGATGCAGACTTGAAGGCATTATCGGACAAGACCATCGCCATAGTGGGATGGGGAAATCAGGGGCACGCCCAGGGGGAGAATCTGAAGGATTCCGGCCTTAATGTGATAGCAGCCGACATTCCCGGCTCCAGGGCCTGGAAGAGGGCGGAGGCGAATGGAGTGAAGGCCATGAGCGTTGCTGATGCAGCCCGGGCGGCGGACTACATTCAGATCCTCCTGCCGGATGAGCATCAGGGCAGGATCTACCGGGAGCAGATCGCCCCCCATCTGGAGGAGGGGGATGTTCTGGGATTCAGTCATGGCTTCAACATCCGCTACTTCCAGATCGTCCCGCCCGAGAATGTCGATGTGGTCATGGTAGCGCCCAAGGGACCCGGCGACCTGGTGCGCAGGACCTATCAGGAGGGCAAGGGAGTTCCCTGTCTGGTGGCAGTGGAGCAGGATCACTCCGGTGAGGCCATGAAGAGGGCTTTGGCCTATGCCAAGGGCATCGGCGGCACCCGGGCAGGGGTCATAGAGACCACATTCACTGAGGAGACGGAGACCGATCTCTTCGGGGAGCAGGTGGACTTATGCGGCGGGGTGACGGAGATGATCAAGGCGGCCTTCGAGACCCTGGTGGATGCGGGATACCAGCCCGAGATCGCCTACTTCGAGGCCTGCCACGAGCTGAAGCTGATTGTGGACCTGATCTATGAGGGCGGATTCATGCGCATGTGGAACAATGTCTCCAACACTGCAGAGTACGGGGGCATGACAAGAGGCCACAGGATAATCAATGATCAGTCCCGCCAGGAGATGCTGGATATCCTGGCGGAGATCCAGTCCGGGGAGTTCGCCCGGGAGTGGATCCTGGAGAGCCAGGCCGGCCTCCCGGTCAAGAGGTCGCTGGAGAAGATGGAGGCCGAGCACCCCATTGAAGAGGTGGGAGCGCAGTTGAGGGCTATGATGCCGTGGCTGGAGAAGAAGTAGAAGCAAACTTTATATCGTGGGAGGTTATAGCATGGTCTCGTGCAGGAGCAAGTTGATGCATTCGGATGCAATGGCATGATATGCTCTTGACATAGACGATTATCAAAAACCAGAAGAACTACATAACAGGAGGGAGGAGCAGTTTCAGAAGCGCGGCCACCTGGCCGCGTTTCGGAAGCTGTATCTATTCATTAAGCAGCAATCACATAATTCAATGGGATTGCTCTGGATGGGCTGCATTGCCCATATATCATACAACCAGTTCCTCTACCATTTCCTGCCTTTTGCTCCATAGAATGGGATAAACCTCGTAGCTGTTGAGTGCATCCATGACCGAAGGGGAGACCGGCTTTTCCGAATCATTTAAAAGAGCATAAGCTCTGGAGTCCGCAGCTCTCACCTCTCTGGTATCGATCCAGGCAAAAGCCGTCGCGCCTGCCTCATCCCTGCTCGGGCGGTTTATCGCCTGGAGAATCCTCTCCGGTCGCTTCTTTGACTTGGGGATCACAAAGTCGAATAGGTGGTCGTAGCCGCTTTTTCCCGTAAATTTCACATTTGGAGTATAACGAATCTCGTTTTCATCCAGCCAGGCTGTATCCGCCGGTCCAAATTTGACCCCCCGCGCCGATCCGATTTTGACCCCCTTAGACGAC